>ENA-OWOC01000011-OWOC01000011.1-gut-metagenome-genome-assembly--contig:-NODE-11-length-184404-cov-10.939168_pt1 | contig 184404 bp, 167 predicted proteins | sample MGYA00248245_ERZ651791 | MGnify/ENA primary metagenome ERZ651791 (study PRJEB26908, sample SAMEA4031703) | gut metagenome | biome: gut; feature: normal infant; material: stool | place: China | collected...
AAATCGTACCCGGCACGGTCCATGTCCCTTTCCATCAAGGCCGAAATCCGAAAATGCGCAAGAATCCGGACGTTATCCCTTATTGGTCAATATTTGTTGAAAATAAGAGAGATGTTTCTGTCTATCTATAGTTCAGCAAATTCACTGTCCCACTTCGAAAGATGTTGATTAATGTCTTTTTGGTCTTTCTCAGGGATTTGACTGTTTATTAAACCTGGAAGTCCTGTTGGGTGCAGCAAATCTAGTAGGAGCAGCATTAGGCGAGCGCACTTTTGAGTTTCTTCTGGATCTAGAAGTTGAATATTGTGGTCAATTGATCCGGACTTTACTTTTTCTTCACCGTGGCTCTCTGAATTCATCCAAAGAGGAACTAGAGCACGAGTAATTTTATCTCTAGTTTCACTGTGTACTTTATGTGACTGTACGCATGTTTCAAGGTATTCGTTTACTAATTGGTTTTTGGGTAGACCTGTTCCTCCGATATCAAAGTTGAAGTAGGAATATTCTTCAAGTACACGTCTTAACTTATTAGCTGTTCCATAATAAGATGCCGGGTTATTCGAAATATCAGTAAGATTTGATTTGGCGAAATCATATATGTCTCGTATAAGACTTCTATAGTTGTAATCAATTACTCTTGTTTCAGTGAGCTTACCTTTACTTAGCATTTTACAGGTAGTCTCCGGCGGTTTGCCTTTTTTCTTTTTGAAGACATCGTCAGCAATTTTTTTGAGTGCGTAGTATACAGGAAGACTATGTGTTAAAGCTATAACTTGCACAAAATTGTTATTAGTATTTGTGAGTTTTTTAATTTCTGATATCTCATGTTCAATTAATGAATAAATTCCAATTTCATTATTTCTATCTAAAGAGCTGACTGGATCATCAAGAACGAACAGAGAGTCGTTTTTAGAAAAATACTCTTCAGATCTATTTTCATATGGCATTGAAAAGAAATATGAAAGAGCTATTGCATTTTTCTCTCCTGCGGATAGATTGGATAGAGATACTCGCTTTCCTCTTACATAAATCCCATATTCTCCATTGGCTGTTCCTTTCAAGGAAAGTCTATTGGGACTAAGAAAAATAAGTGAAAGAGCTGAGTTCAGATGATCCATCTGAATATTGGTTCTGCGAAGTTCATCCTTTGCTTCATTTAGTTTTTCTTGAATATTGTTAAGTTCATTTTTCCTTTGTTCAAGTTCCTTTTTCTTCTTGTTATAGCTTGCAATTACTCTATTGTAAGAATCGTATAAATTTTTATTTTTGGATAGACTAATTGTATTTATCATTTGCTCAAGTAAAGACGCTTCTTGAGTGTGCTTATCGATTTGCTTATTTTGACTATTAATCTTGTTGTTTAGTAAATCGAGACTATTTTCAAATTTTTTAAAATTTTGTATAATATTTTCTTTAGATTGTATATTTTGTCCGAAGGTAATAATTGATGAGGGTGATTCTATCTTCTTTTCCAATGCTTGGTGAATGACCTCAAGCGTATTGTCAAAAGTTTCGATATCAAGTCTGATGTCGATTACCATATTGTCTGAGTTTTTTAGGATTTCATGCTTCAAAATGGCATGAACTATTTTTTTGTAATTAAATATATATGAATTGATTTGTTTTGTTTGTTTGATAATTTGTCCCGATTCTTGTGATGAATCAAGTAAATCGATTGCTTCAAGTACTTTTTTCTTCCAATTCTGATCGATTGCTTGTAAACATAACGGACAATGACTTTGATTGCTTTTAAAAAGTTCTTTTGTCTTGTCGCTTTTTGCTTCTTTGAGTAGATTAATGATGGAAGACAAATTTTTGTCACCAGTACTTGTAGGTGTTGTGGTGAGAACAGTGAAAATTGAGTCTACTACGTGCTCATAGTCTTTCAAGAAAGATTTATCAATATTTTCTAGTTTTTTTAAACTGGCAGTGTGTTCAAATACTTTCAATCGCGAACGAAATTCTTCAAAATCTGGAATATTATTTAGAGTATTTTCATAATACATTCTTTGGATGTTTGGTAAGCTGACACTTGCATTTTGTCTGTTGCCTCGTATCCTCTTAATATAGCCAGCCCAGCGATCATCACCTTTGAATGCATCGAGTAGATTATTTTTCGCTTCTTCTCCTTGCTTGGTTAATGGACTATTATTATCCTGTTCGAAGTTCTCACTTTTACTGCCGTCAATAGTCCATTTCAACGTGTCAATTTCTTTTTGTTTTACTTTAAGCGCATTTTCATTTTCCTTTATTTTATCTTGGGCGTCGCCTTGTGGGCCAAGTGAAACAATAGCGCCTAGATTGTTTTGATTGAATCGAACTTTTTTATTAATAAAGTCTTCATTAAATACATAACAATTCTCTGGTGGAATACTGTTCTCGGGAGTAAAAGAAACTTGCGGTAAATCGGTCTCAGGGGATACGCCATCAGGATGGGAATAATTCCATAGAGCCTTTGATAATGTGGTTTTTCCTGATCCATTTTTCCCATAGATGGTGCACCATGATGTAGTTGGATTATCTGGGTCATTGGGTATAAATATTTCAAGTTTTTCCCCAGCGCCATAAATTCGTCCAGATACTTTGATCTCTTTGATTTTTTCCATAATTTTATTCTTCCTCTTGGTTCCTATTGCAGTGCTTTCACTTCGTCAAGCAGGGTCTGATAGGTGGTGGCCTGCTCGTAACGGGTTCCGCCGGCGAGATCGAGTTGGTTGAACAGACGTTTCGCGCAGGCGATCTTGCTGTCCTCAATCCCGCGCAATTCGAAACTGTCCATCGTGCCTTTGGTTTCGGCGACGAAGAACAGGTGCTTGAGACCGCTGTCGTCGCGGAAGGCCACAGCCCAGTCGGGGGCGTAGTTGCCCACAGGAGTCGGGATCTGGAATCCACGCGGCAGTTTCGCATACACCGCGACTTCCGCCGCGTTATCGAGGTCCTTGGCGAAATCGCTTTCGATCCTGCCATCGGGGAACACCCAGTCCTGCACGCACTTAGACGCCTGATAGCCTTCGGCCTCATCACGATTGTTGCCGCCCTTGGTGAAGATGCTCGAATCGTATCCGCCTTCGATCCGGTCGTAGCAGATATGGTCAACGACCATGTTCGCCTTCTCCTGAACAATCAGACGGCCGACCCTCGCGATGAACTGCTCTGGATTGTCCCTGAACATGAGGAACCGGTCCGGCCGAATGCTCTTGAGAATGCGTGCCGCACAACGACGCGTGATGGTCGCGGCCTGCGCGATCTCGCCGAGCAGATCGTATCTCACGCCGTTCGAAGCGTCGACATCCAAGCCACCGGTATAGGAGTCGTTCCTGTGGAAGTGTGTGCGGTCCGCGAGCTCGTTGCGTGAGGCATTCTCCTTCTGGATGCCGCGCGTGACCGTGTAGGACAGTTTCGATACGACCAGACGCTCGTCAATTGCCTTGACTGCGTTTTTGACGAGTTCGTCGTCGTTGAAGCTGACGGTATACGCATACTTGTGGTTGATGCGCCTCCAGAGCTCCTGGAACTCCTTCTTCTGCCAGTTGGCATTGAGCGGATTGCCATGTACCTTACGCTTCAATGCGTTGCCGATCAGCACCTTGGTGGTGCCTTCCACCACGCTGTCCAGCACGAGACGGATTGCCGGGACCTTCTTTCGCGAGGGTTCTGGCAGAAGTTCCACCGCATCCTTGCCGAAACGCTCTTCCTTGTACTTGTCGGTCAGCTTGCCGTCGCGGTCGATGAGCCGGTCCACGGTCAGCGCGTACACGATGTCACGCGCCTCGTCCTTGCTGAACGACACGTCTCCCAAGCCCGCATACTCCGGACCGAGCTTGTCGGCCGGAACGCATGTCTTGACGAAGAACGCATCGTTGATGACGATTGGCCGCTCTCGCAGGTTGGTCTCGATGTCCTTCTGCAGGCTTTCGGCGAACCTTTCGTAGCTTTCCGACGCGATAACGGTCAACAGGTTCACGTCAAGGAAGTCCGCGTCGCTGAGCAGGTTACGATCCTGACGCACGCCCTCGCGGTTCACGCACAGGCGCAGGCCGCGTCCGACCTCCTGACGTTTGCCGACCTCGTTGTCCGAATGCTTCAACGTGCAGATCTGGAACACGTTCGGGTTGTCCCATCCCTCGCGCAGCGCGGAATGACTGAAGATGAACCTCGTGGGCTCGTCGAAGCTCAACAGTCGTTCCTTGTTTTTCAGAATCAGGTCGTATGCGCTGATGTCGTCGCTGTCTTCCGACCCGCGTTTGACTTTCGAGTCGATGGAATGACCGTGCTTGTCGATGCTGAAATATCCCTTGTGCACGTAACGGCCGTGTGTGGTGCGTAGCCAGTCGAGATAGCCGGACCCGTCGTCGAGACGGTTCTCGACGAAATCATGCACGCAACGGTCGTACTCCTGCTCGAACATGTCCGCGTACTCGCCGTTCAACGGCTCGCCGTCATCGTCGTACCGTCGGTATTTCGCGACCTCGTCGATGAAGAACAGGCTCAGGCATTTGATGCCTCGTGCCCACAGGTGCTCCTCCTTGTGCAGGTGGGAGAGGATGGTCTCGCGGATCTGCACGCGGCGCATGTCTGCCTCGGATCCGTCGTTCATGATACGGCCCTTGCCGAGCGTCTCGCCATTCATGAACCGCACGTAGCCGGTCCGGCCCGGCTCCAGGCCGTCGGGCACGATGCCGTCCGGAGCGATGCGCCAGCCGTCGTGGTACGCCTCTAGCCCGCCGGACGCGGTATAGACGTCGTCGCCCTCGTCGAACAGTCCGGACGTGGTCACGACCTTACCGGCCGAGGACAGCTTCTTGTATTCGATACGGGCCTGCGGCGCCCTGTTTTTGCTGACGATGACGTCCTGCAAATACAGGTAGCCGTCGGTGCCGCGCATGTTGTTCAGCTCGAAGCCCTTGACTTCGATGCGCTTGACCAGACGCTGGTTGTACGCGTCCAGCGCGTCCAGCGCATACACGAGGTCGTGCTTCGTTTTGTGCGTGGCGGAATAGTTCAGTGTGAACAATGGTTTGAACAGGCGTATGCCCGCCTGCGTAGCCCTGCCGCCCATCTTCTGCGGCTCGTCCAGGATCATGATCGGATGAGTCGCACTGATCACGTCGATTGGGCGGCGCGAGCCGAAATCGTCACGTTCCGAGAAGATGATTCTCGCGTCCTTGCTGCGCCCGTTCTCCTTCATAGACGTGTTGAACGCCTGCATGTTGATGACCATCACTTGGATGTCCGAGGACTGGGCGAACTCGTCCAGCCGGTTCAGATTCGACGAGTCGTAGATGAAGGAGTGCAGTTTCTTCCCATAGCCCTCGTTGCCGTCGCGGCCGGACGTGTAGAAATAGTCGCCTGTCATGTCCAACGATTTGGCGACGCCCTCGCGGATGGCGATGGACGGGACCACGACGATGAACTTCGACCAGCCATACCTGCGGTTCAATTCGAACATGGTCTTCGTGTACACGAACGTCTTGCCCGTGCCGGTCTCCATCTCCACGTCCAGTTCGACGGCACCGGCCGGATCCGTGTACAGCCTCGGGGATTCCGTCAGGTTCTGCCGGCGTTGCACGTTTTTGATGTTGGCGAGCAGCCTTTCGCCGTCCAGCAGCAGGTCCGCGTTGCGGTAGCCCGTGTCGTCATCCGCGTCGAAATGGCCGAGCATCTCCTGCACCGGCCTCAACTCGGGGATATCGAAAGTGTCCTGAGCGGGATTGAGCACTTGGGATGCGGGCTTACGGATACCGGTGTCGCGGATATAGGAGACGCCATCCTGCAGCGGCTGGCCGTCGAACACGTCGCATACCGCGTCCGCAGCATCGGTCTGGTACTGGTATTGCGAGAATTTGAATTGCATATCGGTGACCTCAGATGATGCGAATCTGTGTGCCGCCGGTCTTCGAGTCGGCGGACTGCTTGAAGATCTCGGCGAAGTTCGTACGCGCAGCACTGTTCAGGAAACCGTTCTCGGAAACCAGCACGTAGGATGGGCGCGGCCTGAACGTGGCCAACGCGCGGACCAATGATTCGGGGATACTGTTCTCGAAGCACGCGAGCAGCTGGCCGTCGTTCACGCTGTACACGGTATGCCCGTCGAACTCGCCGCCGGACAGGACGTCGATCTTCGAGCTATACGGCAGTTGGAACTTCGGCAGCGCCTCGAACAGCAGATCCAGGTCCGAACGATCCATTTTCGTGATGTCCACGTTGTCGTCGATGTCCTTTTGGGAGTACTCGTCGACAAGCTTGCGCCTGTCCTCGTAATTCGAATCATCCACGCGGAGCACACGGAAGCCGATGTCCGGTACCTTCTTGGGAGTGCCGTCGAGTGTCAGTTGCGCATTCTCCGCTTCAATCTCGGACTTGATTTTCTCGCCGGCACGGCGGATACGCTCTTCGCCAATTTCACATATAGTTGAATAACCAGCTTTAGCAGCTTCACTGTTTTCTCCCACGGCTTCAGGCATTTGAATCATGATAAACCTTCTATGTCCATTGCCTGTAGCATTTTGATTTAACGTAGCAACAGCTGAGGAGGCTGAGCCACTAAAAAAATCAAGAACTATATCTTCGTTTGAAGTTCCTTGATCAATCAATTGTTGAATTAACTGTGACGGTTTAGGAAAATCAAACATCTGTCCGTTGAAAAGCTTCCGAATCTCTAACGAACCATTTCTAGTATAAATTCTGTCCCCTATAATGGATGAAAAACCGGCTAAATCGCTAGTCAGCTCAGAAAGGAATTTTTTTCTCCGAGGGCGTCCATCTGGAGATGAAGGCCAAATGATTTTATCATCTTTGATGAGCCTATTCATTGTTCTTTGATCATAACGCCATCCTTTTTCGGGTTTGCCGTAATTAATACCCGTTTTAGGATTGATTAAATCATAATGAAGATTAGGGCGAGCGTCTTCAGTCGCTAATCCAACCATATTCGCGCTTTGCCATGGTCCTCTTGGATCATTATCTGGGTTTTGGTAAGCATCTTCAAGCCTATCTGCACCACGGAATACGCGTTTATCAGGAGATTTTGAATACATAAGAACATATTCGTGATCAATAGATACACCGGTCACGCTTCGATTATCTTTATTCTGCCTTGATTTCCAAACCAATTGTGCGCAGAAGGATTCTGAGCCGAAAATTTCGTCGCAAATCTTTTTTAGATTCACGGCCTCATGATCATCAACACTTATGAGTATTACTCCATCGTTCGTAAGCAAATCACGCGCGAGCAGGAGACGAGGGTAGATCATCGAGCACCAGTCGGAATGGAAGCGTCCATTGCTTTCCGGATTGGCGACGAGCTGGCCGCCTTCATCATCATAATCGCCGCTCTCGGATTTGGCGGCGGCGACGGTTTTGCCGAAATTGTCTTTGTAGATGAAATCGTGTCCCGTGTTGTATGGCGGATCGATGTAAATGAGCTTGACTTTGCCGGCGTAGTTCTCACGCAGGAGTTTCAATGCGTCGAGGTTGTCTCCCTCGATGTACAGGTTCCTGGTGGTGTCCCAGTCCTTGCTGCGTTCCTTGACGGGTCGCAGGGTCTTGGCGATGGGTTCGCGGGCGAGGCGTTTCGCCTCGCGTTTGCCGGGCCAAGTGAACTGGTAGCGTTCCCGGTTGCCTTCCGCCACATCACCAAGTCGCTCTTTCAGCGCGTCGAAGTCCACCGCGCGTTCGGTTCTGCCGGTCTTCGGGTCGGTGATCTCGGTGGCCACGTCTGGGAACAGGGCGAGCAGCCTATCCACGTTCTCCTTGGTCAAATCCGGTGTGATGCCGTGGATTTTCTCGATGTCACTCACAGTGTTTCTCCTTGTTGTTCCTGTTCGAGCTCGTGCCGCTTGGCCTGCAGATTGTCCCATAGCCTGTTCCGCTGGCCTATCTGGACGGCCTTGGCGTGGCGTCGTTCCAGCTGGTCTATTTCTTTGATAAGTCTCATTATGCGCGTGCGGGAAACGATGCGTCGGTCGACGCGCGTCGGATCCGACGAGCTGAGGATGGTCTCCGCGCACAACGACTCCCATACGGTGTCCAGATTGGTTCCGCTTAGACGAATGAGTGCGGATTCGCATTCCACCGGTTCTCCCATATGAACCGAGCCCTCCATGAGCCCTTCGGCCACGTTCGCGTTGCGAAACACCGCGAATCTTGTCATGCTGCCATTCACGCAGACGAACAGGATACGCGACCTGTGCCGGGTCAGTTCATCACGGGTGTGGGCGATGTGCTCCATGACCTCCAGCGGCGGATGTTCTGTGGATTGCTCTAGGCCAATCACGTTGATCTCGTGGGTGAGCAGTCCTGCCGTTATGCCGGTCTCCTGCTCGCGGATTACGGCGAGCATGGTGATTGAGTCGATGTCCTCGATGAAATGCTGCCGTAAGCGTTTGCCTACTTTGGTGTTCGTATAGAAGCGTTCTTTGGCGAGCCGTCCCCTCGGATGCATGACCGCGGTGGTGCTGGGCAGTCCCAACGTGAGTGCGGTCACAGGTCCGCATGATTCGATGCCGCTCATGACTTACCTTCCGTTGCAGGACGGATGACGAGGAAACAAACTAGTTCGAAATCGTCGAGCCCCTTCACATTCTCGTCAAGGAAATTCCCCATGGATCCAGTGAAGAAACTGTCGGCCGCAGTCGCATCATCCTGGTCCAGGATGCTTCTGACCGCATCGCGTAGCAAGTCGGAAGCGTGGCGCATGTCTCTGCCGTCATGGGTAAACCGATTGTATGCGCGGCATAGGCGCGGATCATATGTATCCTTGCCTTTGCACAGCTTGCGCATCACGTCGAGACAGTCCTTGGCATTCAGATGCCCGTGCAGGATCCTTCCGTCGTCGCCGACATGCACGAGATAATAGGGGTGGATCGGGTTGCGGCCCACGGCCTTCACGTCCTTGCTCGTGTTGCGCAGCACGAACAGGATGCCAGGCTCGTTGCCCTCGACCACAGCGTTGATGCCCGTAGGTGTGCGCTCGATGTCAGGGTTGTCGCGATGATAGCCGACCAGATCCATACGAAACTCATTGAGACCGAGGTCGGTGATGCTGACGCCGCCGTCCACATCTTCAAGATCAAGTATCTCGTCCTGCATCTGCCTGAGCTGACGTTCCCTGTACTCCAAATCTCCCTTCTCATCGGGATTGATGTAGTCATCGTCGCCGGTGGAAGCCATCACAGCGACCTTCATGCGTGCCTCGACTCTGTCTTTGAGCTTGAGATATTTGTCGAGATCCACGTCGGGCCAGTAGTTGACCAGTTGGATATGTTTGTTCGTGGAGCCGATACGGTCGATGCGGCCAAAACGCTGGATGATACGCACAGGATTCCAATGGATGTCGTAGTTGACCATCATGTCGCAGTCCTGCAGATTCTGCCCTTCGGAGATACAGTCCGTGGCGATCAGAATGTCGATGTCTGTGTCTTTCAACCGGGGCACAGTTATATCGCGTTCCTTTGAAATAGGGGAGAAGCATGCCAGGATGTCGGACATGCGACCGCCTACCTTCTTAACCGTGCATCGTCCCGGATTCGTGCCGGTCACTTCCGCGGTATTCAATCCCAGCATGCCGGCGTATTTGCTGACGTGCTCGTACAGGTAGTCGGCGGTGTCTGCGAATGCGGTGAAGATAAGAATCTTGTGGTTGCCGGGGTTGATGGGCTGGTTCTGCTTGTCGCTGATGGTCCGGTACAGACGCTGCAGCTTCGCGTCGTGTGCTGCATCGATGCCGGCAACCATGCCCAGCAGGCGGTGGATAACATCCATGTCGCGAAGAATGCAATCGCGCCAGGTGCGCCAATCCATGTCGGACAGCAGGAATCTGGTCTTGCCTTTGGTAGCGAACTCGTCCGGATCCATACTCTCCGTATCATCCTGGTCTAGGTCGAATCCGTCGTCGAAACGATCAATATCAATTTGCTCAAGCACGCCGGTGTCGTAATGCTTGGCACGGTATTCCTCATACGAGTTGATCGTGCCGACCGTATCCGACATGTAGCCGAGCACACGATCCAACGTCATGCGGAACGAGTGGACGCTGCTCTCGAAACGTTTGAGCAGGTTCGTGGCCATAAGCTTACGCACACCCGTTTCTCGGCCCCGGATGGTCAGGCCTTCGATTTTGTCATCGTCGAAGTACTTGCTCATGCGCGATTCGAGCACGAACTCGGACGGGGTGTACAACGCGAGGGTGAGCCTTTCCAACTCGTCATAGATCTCGTCGTAAGACACGTAGTCGCTTTCCGTGGACAGCGCCGGGCGGATGGTCTGCGGGCGGAGACGTTCAGGGAAGCCGCCGATTGCATCCATATCGTAATGATTACGGATGTGGCGGCGGCTGCGCGCGACGGTGACCTGATCGAGGATACGGAAGAAATCGAAGTCGAGCATGTCCATCAGACGTTTGGTGTTGCGTTCCTCCGGTTCGAGTTTCGACCAGACACCGTAAGCCTTCTGCGCGTTGCGGAACACCATGTCGATATTGGTGGAAAGCCCGAGCTTCCTGGACCATTCATCGCTTTTGTCGCCGTAGGCCAGTTCGAGCTGGTTTTGCAGATCGCGGAAACGATTGTTCACCGGGGTGGCAGAGAGCATGAGCACCTTTGTAGGCACGCCGGAATGGATGACCTTGTTGAGGAGCTTCTGGTATCGGTTTTCTTTGTCGTCGGCCTTGACGGCGCTGTCTGCGCCATTGCGGAAGTTGTGCGACTCATCGATGACGACGAGATCATAGTTGCCCCAGTTGATCCGTTCAATCGGGATGTTCATAATCGTATCGCCCCGCGTGCGGCTCAGATCCGTATGGAACAGCACATCGTAACGCAGATGGTCGCCGGCGATTGGATTGTTCGTTGCGTTCGACCGGTACGTGACCCAGTTGTCCTTGAGCTTCTTCGGGCACAGAACAAGCACGTTGCGGTTGCGGGCCTCGAAGTACTTGACCACGGCCAGTGCGGTGAACGTCTTGCCCAAACCGACCGAATCGGCCAAGATGCAGCCGTTGTATGTTTCGAGCTTGTTGATGATTGCGAGGGCCGCGTCCTTCTGGAAGTCGTACAACTTGTTCCAGATCAGGCTTTCACGGAAACCGGTGCCTTCCTTCGGTAGCATATCCTCGGAGATGTCATCAAGGAACTCGCTGAAGATACGGTACAGGGCCATGTAGTAGACGAGTTCGGGCGGGTTTTCTTGGTACATGCGCTCGATGCCGTCGATGACCTTGTCGGTCACGTCATGCAAGTCTCCGCTGTTCCATGCCTCATTGATTTTGTCCAGAAATCCTTCCGCCATGAAGTCTTCCATCTTGGCGACGCCTTGGTATGAGGCGGCGTGTCGGCTCACGCCCAGCTGTGTGGTCGTGAACTCGTTGAACGGCATGTACGCGGTTTTCTCATCGTCATGTTCCACGATGAGGGATGGAGTGATGTCCGACCCCTCATCGAACGACATGAACCGTGCCTTCTTACGGCGGATCCAATCGGCGCATTCCGTGGCGATGGCCTTCTGCGTGAGCTCGTTGCGTAGGCGAATTTCCAACGGAGTGCCGTACAGGTTCTGTTCGCGTTCCAGGCGAGGGATGTAGAACTCGCGTTGCTCCTTCGGGGTGGCATCCTCGGTGAACGTCTTCGACGTGTAAATGAAACGGAATGAGCCTGCGCTCTCCAATTGCTCGCGCAACTCCCTATACGCGTACATCGAGAACGATGCCGCCGCGATGGATATCCTGTCGCCTTCGCGTATCGTACGGACAAGGTCATCCTTGACCAGCGAGGTCCTGTTATCAATAAAGCTCTGAGTCACAGCGCCTATTCTAGTGGAGGAATGAGCAAAAGGGTGGCAGCGGCGCCTTAACATTTGTCAGGGTATTGCATCGTGTGAGTATATACGATTGTTCATGAGTGAGTAATCAGAGCGAAGAGGAAGACCAAAATGGACAAGAAATTAGATTTGACGGAACCGATTATTGCATGGTTACTAGAACCTGATAGCAGTCGTGCAGAAGTGGCAGCCATGTTGCGTGATACGGGGAAACGTTTCGAGCTCGCTGTTCCGTTCAGGGGCAATTTTGATAAATATCAGCAGTGGTTTTTATCGAGCGGGACGGTTGTTCTTAACGATAAGCCTCTTGAGCCAGTGGAATTGCCGAGCATAATTCGCACGGTATCGAATGGCAGGTTTTATACCCTTGTGGGATGTCAGGTGAGTGGTTCTGTGTCTGCAGGAACCGGAACTGGAATTGTCGTTCCTACATATGTGGTTTTCGGTACTAGCGAAACGAATTTCGAAAAAATACATGCGATGCGTTCTAACATTCCAGGTTTGTCACCGTGGTCGGGAGTTTCCTCGCTCTCGCTTTCTTTTGGTGATGGCTCTTCAAAGAAAACTGAAGTGATTGCGGAGCCGCGCAATGAGATCATGATCGATGAGTCAGTGGGATTGAAGCTGCGGCCTGATTATTCCGTAAGAACATCTTTGAAAAGAGATGAGGTTACTGCTCGACAAATGGTTTCCATCGAAACTAGGGCAGATGAATTGCAGGGTTGGACATGGCATTTGTTCTATCATCGCTCTTTGTTGAACCTGCTTACTATTTCTGATTGGGTTCCAAGAACGTTTACTAACTTGGAGGTTCTTCGGAACGAGGATTCCTACGAATTAGATAGGAAAAAAAGAGAGGTATGGCACCCTGTTTTGTCATATATGCCGCGAGTTGACCGTTCCCACTTTGAGAATCCTGAGTCTCAGTATCTCTTTCGCTTTTCTGACATCCGTGAAGAAGGAATTCGGAAATGGCTTGAACTAGTAGATAGATGTCAACAAGGAATGACTCTTCTTGCCTACGTGGCGAAGGAACAGGAACATCTTGCCCTTGAAACGTTGAATATGCTGGCGGGGACCATACTTGACTGCATTGGATGGTACGTTGTTGAGACAAAGAATCAGACAGAACGGATGATACGAAATTCTAAAACCGGTGAAATACGTTCTGCCGGTTTTTACCAAATGCTTGAGGCTGTGCAAGAGGAATTAGGAGATGTCTTTCCATTTACTGATCCAGAAGATTGGAGAAGGAATATGAGAAAGGCATTCGTCGGAAATAAGCATGGCGATGCGGAAGGCGTAGATTTCCAAACAATGTATGACGTGACAATGCAATCATTGGTCATTGCGCGAATGTGGGTAGGTCTGCAATTAGGTGCTGACGGGAATACGTTGAAGGAACGTGTCTCTTCTGATGAAATCGGTAAGAGAGTTAGTCGGTTTATTGCATGGTAGTGTGCCGAGTCGGAAGCTGTTTTGTAGCATGCTTCTACGGACATCAAGTCAGGCTTCTTGCTTTGGAGAGAAGTGCATCTATATTGGACAGATACAACTAATTGAAGTATCCAAAGCTTTATAGTATGGTGATGGCAATTGTGGCCAATAAAAAGTCCAGTAAAACTCTTTTCGAACAAGTAATCATTTAAGAGAGGGTAAAGCACCATGGACGCTGGCAAGAAAATCCTGCTGGACTTATTGACCGGTTCGCTCCGGTTCGTCGTGCCGGTGTATCAGCGCAGATACTCATGGGGCGAGACGCAGTGCCGGCAATTGTGGGCCGACATCGTAACGGCTGGCAGGCATCCTGACAGAACCCATTTCACCGGGTCGGTCGTGTGGATGCAGGAAGGCGGCATCGGCCCGGATGGTGTCAGCCGGTGTCTGCTCATCGACGGCCAGCAGCGCCTCGCCTCGGTGACCCTGCTGCTTATCGCCTTGGCAGAATACGCCCACGAACACCCGGAGAACCTGCGCTTCTCCACAGACATGATCATCGACCGCGGTTATCTTGTCGACAAGTATGCGACTGGCGAAGGCCGCTGCAAGCTGACGCTTTCCGGCGACGACCGGGACGTGCTGCGCGGCATGTGCGACCATGTGCTTGCCCTTGACCGGCCGAATCATGGGAACCAGGCCGGAGCAACGTCCCGGCTGGAAACGAACCTTGATCTGTTCCGCTCACTTGTCGCCGCAATCGATGATGCGAACGTGGTGTGGGATGGTCTGCAGCGTCTTGAAGTCGTGTCCGTCACCTTGGACCAAGGGCGTGACGAACCGCAACTGGTATTCGAATCAATGAATTCCACCGGGCTTGATCTGGAGACTTCCGATTTGGTGCGCAATTACATGCTCATGGGGTGCTCCATGGCCGAGCAGAACGCCCTGTACGCCGACTACTGGCTGCCCATGGAGCGTGTGCTCGGCAGTCTCTCATTCGACGCGTTCCTGCATGACTGGATGGTCGTCACGTTGAAGAGGCCCGTGTCCAAGAACCGATACATGTACTCGGAATTCAAACGTTTCGCAGCCGACAGCTCCCTGCCGCGCATGGAACGCACACGCGGGCTTCTGGAGAACATGCTGGAATATGCCGGGTATTATGCCGCCATCAAAGGCATCGCGTCTGCCGGCAGCGGCGACGCGAACGTGGACCGCCGTCTCGCCTCGATCCAAACCCTGGACAGCACTGTTACGGATCCGATGCTCCTGTACATGTTCGCGGCATGGAAGCATGAACGCATAACCCGGGACGGGCTGCGGCGCATGCTCGCGGATCTCGAATCGTATCTGTTCCGCCGAATGATCTGCTCGGTATCCAGCAACGGACTGAACAAGCTCGTCCCGTCGTTGATCGCCAAGCTCGAATCAGCGGAAGACGATCCGGCCGAAACCTTCGCCGCGCTGCTCCTCACCGAAACCGCCAAAGCCACGCGCATGCCCACGGATAAGGAATTCAGGCAGGCACTGCTCGGCGAGAATCTGTACCGCCCTGCCTCGCGCTGCAAATATCTGCTCGCCGGATTGGAAAACCACAACCATCCCAAGGACCCGCGGTCCTTCGACGAATACACCGTCGAACACATCATGCCACAGAACGCCATGGCGCATGCCGAATGGCGCGATATGCTCTCCGACCCCGGACGATTCCCGCTGCTGGTGAACAGTCTGGGCAATCTGACATTGACCGCATACAACTCGGAACTTTCCGACGGAACATTCGAACAGAAGAAGAACCGTGCGATCGGCGGGTATAGTAGCGAATACCTGTCCATTTCCGCCGAACTGCACGACGCTACGCAATGGGATGAACAGGCGATCGCGCGGCGCGGCGTGCGACTTGCCGATCTTGCATTGCAGGTGTGGACAAGCCCCACAGCGGGGGAACAGGCTATGCAGACTCTCCGCAGCAGGAACTTGAGCCAAGGAGAGCGCGAACAGAATGCCGTCGATTTCGCCGACTTATGCAAGAGAGGGATCCTTACAGCCGGTGACATGTTGGAAAGTCGGTATGCCGGCGTAACCGCCACGGCAACCGTAACCGAAGACCATCGCATTCGCCTGTCCAACGGCGAGATATTCGATAGCCCATCCGGCGCGTTCCGCCGCGCCAGAATGCTCGAAACCGGCGAGAACAAGCAGATCAACAACGGTTGGACAGTGTGGAAAGTCGCGGACGGCAGAACCTTGGACGAACTGCGGCAAGTCAGCAACAATATCTCACTGCGGCGCAGCTTCTGGAATGGCCTGTATAGATATGCTGCAACGCGGCCCGACTTTGTTGCTGTATACGGCGACCCATCCGGTCGCAAGACGAACAGCGACACATGGATCAGCTTCGGCGTAGGCTCGGGGTTCTGCCACCCGGATGGAGCGTTGAATATTCGAGACGGCTACATTACGGTCGACCTGTATTTCATCGACACGTTCCAGTACACGAAACTTTACGGCATGAAGGATTCCGTTGAACGGATGCTGTCTGCTTTGGGCGAGGCGACTTGGGACGAGCCGGAAGCCGACAAGAAGAACCGCCACCTTTTGGTACGGCATGATGTGGATTTCTCCGGCGGTATGACGGAAGCCTACCAATGGATGACGGACGGGTTGCTCGCCATGCGCAGCGTGTACGATCTGCTTGTCTGATTGCTCGATCTGCTACGTGTTCAGCACTGTATAGAATGAGCATAACCATCCGAAAAGAGGCCGCCATGAAATACGGAATGAGGACACCCAGCTGGAAGAAGAGCCTGTCCGCGCGCACGAAGGGGCTTGCCGCCCGTGCGGTCAAGCGTGCGCTGATTCCCGGTTACGGCAAGAAGGGCATGGGCTGGCTGCATCCCAAGCGCAAGCTGTACAACACCATCTACAAGAAGACCACGTTCAGCCTGTTCGACCTGTTCAAGTAACCGGGGCTAAGGGGGGGGGAATCACATGTGTTCCAATCCAGACACGTACGAGTTCCGACTTTCATTAGACCTTCCTCAACAGAGCGCCGTTCCTACTGATACGTTTTCTGCCTTGCGGGAAATCCATGAATATTCAGCGGAGAACGGCCCGCGTTTCCACACGGCTGCTGAGATGTTTGATTCTCTGGGAATATGACAGGTCCCGCCATGCGAACATTGCGCATGGCGGGATCTGGTTTTGTCGCTGTTGAGCTGTCGGACACTCAGGCGAGCATGACCTCGATGTTGTTGCCTTCCGGATCGTGCACGAAAGCGGCGTAATAGGTCGGTCCGTAGTTCGGGCGCAGGCCGGGCTGTCCACCAACTTCGTTCGTATCCTCGTTATCCTCGGCACTTTCGTCGTATTCTTCGCTGAACGAGTATCCCAGATTGCGCGTCATCGCATTCTCGATCACGTCATAGGCCCACATGCGTTTGTCATCATATCGAGCGAAAGCGAGTGTGCTGGAAATCAACAGCATGCTGTTCAGTGGTTCCCATTGCCGCATGTCCTTGTCGTTCTCGGCCTGTGCAATGGCGTCCAACGGCACGTAGCGTTTGAGCAGACCGTAGACGGAGAAACTGGCGGCGAGCACGATTGCCATCCACGGGAACGTCGGTGACTGCGCAGTGAACATGCCCACGCCCAGCGCCACGTTGAGCAGAGGCATAGTCAGGTACGCGATTGAGGTCTGCAGCGCCTGGCCGTTGACCACCAGATATATGTACAGCAACCAATTCACGCTGATAGCCGTGGCGGCGGCAAGTTCCAGCGCGAACAGCCTTTTGCTCCGCTGTGCGCGTCAAAGCGCGGCGATCGCGCGATGATATGCGCGATAGCGGCGGAACGCCATCAGCAGCGCAATCATGACCACCAGCGTGGCGATCAGCCGATACGCCAGAACGCTGATGGCATTCATGCCGGACAGCGCGTGCCAGTACAGCGGCAGCACGCCCCAGCCGATATTGGAAACGAGCGGCGCGGCAATCCCCATCCGCGTCTGCTCGACAGCACGAACCGAAGTCATACCCGCCACCATAGTGCCTGATGTGTCACTGCCGTGCGTGTGCTCACACGGCATTTGTTAGAAGCTTTTCCGGGAATCGAATACAAACCCAATACGGTCCGATTATCTCAGCACCGCTCCCGAATGAAATCGAAGATCATATCGAACACCTGCGGGCTCCAGAAGTCGTGCTCGTGTTCTGCGCCGTCGACCAGCACCAGCCGCGAGTCCACGCCGTGTTCGAGAAGCCTCTTGTGCATCTTGACCGACTGCCGGTAGGGGACCACGGTGTCGGCGGTGCCGTGCAGCAGCATCGTTGGCGGATAGGCCACCCCGTCACGCACCTGCAGGTACGGGCTCATGTCGGCCGCCCGGCGGCGCACGTCGTCGCTCAATCCGGTTTCATGGGTCGCCCCGACCACTGCGGCGAACGGGCCGAAATAGTACAGCCGGAACGGGTCATCCTCGTTGCCGAACGCGTCGATCGCCTCCATCATGTCGGTGGGCGGGAAGCAGCTGACCACGAAGCTCACCGCGTCGCTTTCGGTGGCATAACTGCCGTCTTCATACCGCGGGTCGTCGGCAGTGAGCCCCACCAGCAGAGACGTGTTGCCGCCGGACGACGTGCCCCAGATGCCCAGCCGCTCAGGGTCGACGTGCCAGCGCCGCGCGTTCGCCCGCAGGTACCGGATCGCCGCCTTGACATCCTTCAGATAGGCAGGGAACACGCCACTGGCGTCACGCGAGGCGTTGCGATGGTTCACCGTCGCCACCACGAATCCCTCTCGCGCCAGTTCGGATAGCTGCGGGATCTCGTAATCACGGTCCGGTGTGGTCCACGCGCTGCCCTGCACGAACACCACGGTGGGGTAACGGCGGTCATCATCGTCGCCGGTGGATTGCGGCGCGATGATGTCCATCACCAGATCATCGGCCCCGGTGCGATACGCCACGTTGCGGGTGAGCCGGGCCAGGCCGGTGAGCGTGGGATTATTCGGTACGTGGACGGTTTCGACGGTTCGGTCTTCTGACGGCGTGATATTCGGCATGAGGCAATGTTACAGCGAATGGTTCTCAATAAGAAAGGCGCGAGTCCGTTATGTGAGGAAACGAACACGGATTACTTCATAAGCCCGGTATTTTGCCGGTCTCTGAAATGTTCGATTGTGCGGAAATGTTCGGAATCCTCGCACTTTTCTTATTGAGAACGATTCGCTGCTACATCCGGAACGCAGCGCGCGGGTACGCTAAACTGTGTACAGCTCAGAAACTCACCCCAAGGAGATGCCATGAACCCGAGACGCGGGCCGATCGTCGCAGGCGAGAAGATCCAATTCACCGACCGCAAGGGCAAGAAGATCACCGACCAGCTGACCGCCGGTGGCGTCACCCAGACCGAGCACGGGATCATTCTGCACGACGACGTGATAGGCCGCACCGAGGGCGTGGTCGTCACCACCGTCACCGCCAAGCGCGAGGCTCAGGTCAATGCGGACCATCCCGAACGCGACCGGAACAAGCCGTGGAAGTCGTCGCGCGCCATCGGCGGCTGGGAGTATGCGGTGATGCGCCCGCGACTGGCCGATTACGTGCTGTCGATGCCGCGCGGCGCGCAGATCATGTATCCGAAGGACATCGCCCAGGTCATTCAGCTCGGCGACATCCGCTCCGGCATGCGCGTGCTTGAGTCCGGTGCCGGCTCGGGCGCGATGAGCGTGAATCTGCTGGACGCCGTGGGCGAGCGCGGCCATCTGACCACGATCGAGCTGCGCCCCGAATTCGCCAAAGTGGCTCAGGCCAACGCCACGCTGTATTACGGCGAGGCCCCCAGCTGGTGGGATCTCAAAACCGGCGACTTCGACTCCGTGGCCGCCGAACTGCCCGAACACTGGTTCGACCGTATCATGCTCGACATGCTCGACCCGTGGAACAGACTCGAGCAGGCATACCGCGTGATTGCCCCCGGCGGCGTGTTGGTCAGTTACGTAACTACCACCACGCAGATGAGCCGACTGGCCGAAGCCCTGCGCGCGGCCGGTTGCTGGACCGAGCCGCAGATCCAGGAATCGTTCGAACGCACATGGAAGGCCCAAGGCCTCGCCGTACGCCCCGACCACCAGATGATCGGCCATACCGGTTTCCTTGTTATCTCGCGCGCCATGGCCTCCGGATTCGAGGCGCTCAGAAAGCGCGATCGCGTGACCAAGGACACGCAGACCGACATCGACTCGCTCACCGACGAACAGCGTGAGGCGCAGATCGAGGAACTGGAACTGCGCGACATCTCCGACCACAAACTACGTAAGGTGTTGCGCGACCTCGACCGTCAGGTGGGAGAACTCGGCAACACGCATGAATAACCGCCCGACGATGAGTTTGTGAACGCTCACACACCTCTATACTGGAAGCAACACCACACCGCCACACCGGGCAGACGGTTCGTGAAGGGAGCCACGGATGGGCATCAAGCTGAGCAAAGTCGCCAAAGCAGCGAAAAAATACGACCATATCCTCATCATCATGAGGCATGCCAAGGCCGAGCCGTTCGGCGACAAGGGTGACTCGGAGCGCGAGCTCACCGACAAAGGTCTGAAACAGGCGAAGGCCGTGGGCAAGGGCATCGAGTCGCTGGGACTGGTGCCCAACCAGATCTCCTGCTCGTCCGCCACCCGCACGCGCCAGACACTGGACCGCATGCTCAAGACCTTTGGCGACAAGCCGATCGTCGACTACCGCATCAGCCTGTATGACGGGGGAGTGCAGGCGGTGTTCGACGAGCTCGCCCACGTCAAGGCCAAGAACCGCGTGTTCATGATAGTGGGCCACGAGCCGACTGTGTCGATCAGCGCCCAATGGCTCGCCTCCGCCGACTCCGACGGCGAACGACTCGACCTGCTCAACTTGGGACTTTCGCCCGCATCCATCGTGATCATGGGATCGAACAAACCGTTCGACGAATGGCAGGTGCACAGCGGCGAACTGCTCGCGGTCATCAATGTGAAAGACTTCGACTAAAGCGGATATAAATTCCATCTATAACGACACTCTGCGGCCATTTATAAGGGGTGGAATCCGGATGTTTTGCTACCCTAAGTCGGGTTACGAACGCATACATTGGAGGATTCATGTCCACTCTGACTTCCGTCTCCGGCTTCCCCCGCATCGGGCAGAACCGCGAACTGAAGAAGATCATCGAAGGCTACTGGAAGGGTGCCAACGACCTCGCCGCCGTTAAGGCCACCGCCGCCGAACTGCGCGCCAAGCACTGGAAGCTGCAGCAGGCCGCCGGCATCGGCCTCATCCCCAGCAACGACTTCAGCTACTACGATCAGATGCTGGACACCGCCATCCTCCTCAACGTGATTCCGAAGCGTTACGAGCGTCTCGCCTTCGACAACCAGGAGGACACGCTCTTCGCCATGGCCCGCGGCTACCAGGGCGACAAGGGCGACGTGACCGCCCTGCCGATGAAGAAGTGGTTCACCACCAACTACCACTATCTGGTGCCCGAAGTCGAGTCGGCCGCGGAGATCAAGCTCAACTCCACCAAGCCGTTCGACGAGTTCAACGAGGCCAAGGCGCTGGGCATCGACACCAAGCCCGTGTTCATCGGCCCGTACACGTTCCTGAAGCTCGCCCGCACCCCGGAAGCCACCGAACTCGAGCTCGACAAGGGCCTGGTCAACGCCGTGGCCGCCGTCTACGCCGAAGTGCTCGACAAGTTCAACGAATTCGGCGCCGCATGGGTCCAGCTCGATGAGCCGTACCTCGTGCTCGACAAGGAGCCGGGCGATGTGGAGCTCTTCAAGACCCTGTACACCAAGATCCTGTCCGCCAAGGGCAACGTCAAGGTGCTGCTCAACACCTACTTCGGCCACATCGCCGACGTGTACGAGACCGTCAACCTGCTCGGCTTCGACGGCATCGGACTGGACCTCAACGAAGGCCGTGAAGAGAACCTCGAAGCCGTCGCCAAGTATGGCGTGGCCTCCAACACCGCCATCTTCGCCGGCGTGATCAACGGCCGCAACATCTGGCGCAACAACTACGCCACCTCCCTCGGCCTGGTCGACGCCCTGAAGCAGGTCACCGCCAACGTGGCCGTCTCCACCGCATCCTCCCTGCTGCACGTGCCGTTCAGCACTGAAGGCGAGACCGGCATCTCGTCCGAAGACCTCAAGCACTTCGCGTTCGCCGTGGAAAAGCTGACCGAGCTCAAGGAAGTCGCCGCTCTGGCCGACGCCACCGAGGACGAGAAGAAGGCATCCGCCGCCCTCGCCGCCAACCAGGCCCTGTTCGACGGCACCCGCGTGGCCGCCGACCCGGCCGTCGCCGAGCGCATCGGCAAGCTGTCCGACGCCGACTACGTGCGCCAGCCTGCCCGCGAGGAGCGTCAGGCCCTGCAGCGCGAGGCCCTCGGCCTGCCGCTGCTGCCGACCACCACCATCGGCTCCTTCCCCCAGACCAAGGAGATTCGCGCCGAGCGCGCCAAGCTGCGCAAGGGCGAGGTCACCAAGGAAGCCTACGACGAGTTCATCAAGGCCCAGATCGACGCCGTCATCAAGAAGCAGGAGGAGATCGGCCTCGACGTGCTGGTCCACGGCGAGTTCGAGCGTAACGACATGGTCGAATACTTCGGCCAGAACCTCAACGGCTTCCTGTTCACCAAGAACGCTTGGGTTCAGTCCTACGGCACCCGTTGCGTCAAGCCTCCGATCGTCTGGGGTGACGTGTCCCGCGCCAACCCGATCACCGTGGAATGGTCTGCGTACGCCCAGTCCAAGACCGACCACGTGATGAAGGGCATGCTCACCGGCCCGGTGACCATCCTCAACTGGTCCTGGCCGCGCGAGGACATCACCCACGAGGAGCAGACCAAGCAGCTCGCCCTCGCCATCCGCGACGAAGTGCTCGATCTCGAGGCCGTCGGCATCAAGGTCATCCAGATCGATGAGGCCGCCCTGCGTGAGAAGCTGCCGCTGCGCAAGTCCGACTGGCACGTCAAGTACCTCGACTGGGCCGTTCCGGCCTTCCGTCTGGTGCACTCCGCCGTCAAGCCGACCACCCAGATCCACACCCACATGTGCTACTCCGAGTTCAACGACATCATCCGCGACATCGACGCGATGGATGCTGACGTGATCTCCTTCGAAGCCTCCCGTGGCGATCTGGTGGTGCTCGACGCCATTCATGACGCGCACTTCGAGACCGAGGCCGGCCCGGGCGTCTACGACATCCACTCCCCGCGTATTCCTTCCGAGAAGGAGATCGAGGATCGTATCTACGAGATCCTTGACAAGATGGACGTCAAGAAGGTGTGGATCAACCCCGACTGCGGTCTGAAGACCCGTGGTAACGCCGAGACCTGGCCGAGCCTGGAGAACCTGGTCGCCGCCGCCAAGGCCGTGCGCGCCAAGCTCGACAAGTAGCGGAAAGCACCGAGCTCCCTCTGTATGAGGGAGCTCGGGTTTATGTAAGGAAATCAGCATGCATTCCCCGATGTTCACCCTTGAGGTCTTTCCCCCGAAGCGCAACGCTCCCGTGGACACCATCTATGACACCCTTGACGGCCTGGAGGGGCTGAACCCCGACTTCATTTCCGTGACCTACGGCCACGGCACCCATTCGGATCGCACCGCCACCGCGCGCATTGCTCATACGATCAGCAAGGAGTACGGCATTCCCGCAGTCGCGCATCTGACCGCGTTGTATTCCGACAAGGCCAAGATCGACGAAGCGCTTGACATGTTCGAAGAAGCCGGCGTGAGCGCCGTACTCGCATTGCGCGGCGACTACATCGACGGCGAGCAGCTGGTAGGCGAGTTCAACCACGCCAGCGACCTCGTGTCATACATCCGCTCCGTGAAGCCGGGCCTCAAAGTGTTCGGCGCCTGCTACCCGGAAGGCCACTACCAGGCTGACTCGCTGGACCAGGACATCGAAAACCTTAAGATCAAGGTCGATGCCGGCGTCACTCACCTGATCTCCCAACTGTTCTACGACAACGAGGACTTCTATCGCTTCCTCGACAAGGCGCGCGCCGCCGGCATCACCGTGCCGATCGAGGCGGGCATCATGCCGGTGCGTGGTGCCAAGTCCGTGCGTCGCATGGCCGAACGCAACGCCTCGCGTATCCCGGACAAGCTCAACACCCTGCTGAACAAGTGGGAGGACGACATCCAGTCCCTGCGTGCCGCCGGCATCCTCTACGCTTCCGAGCAGATCGCCGACCTCGTGGCCCACGGCGTGGACGGCGTCCACCTGTATTCGATGAACCACCCCGCCACCACGCGCCGTATCTGGCGCAATGCGGAACCGTTGTTCCTCGGTACGCAAGGTTGACGCATATCGCGGCGCGGCGCATCTCAATGCGTCGCGCCGCACGTTAATCTGCTGGCGAAACCCAGAGTTCCCCCAGCGGCCGATGGATATCATGAACGTACAAGCCAACCAAAGCGATGGAAGGAAGTCCGTTATGTGCACTGGTGTCCGTTTCTCCGATGATGAGGGCAACACCTATTTCGGCCGTAATCTCGACTGGAGTTTCTCATATGGGGAGACCATCCTGGTCACTCCGCGCGGCTACCGCTATGACACGGTGTTCGGTGCGGGCGGCAAAGCGAAGCCGAACGCGGTGATCGGCGTGGGCGTGGTCATGGCCGATAGGCCGATGTATTTCGACTGCGCCAATGAACATGGTCTGGCCATCGCCGGCTTGAATTTCCCCGGCTACGCCTCGTTCGTCCACGAACCGGTCGAAGGCACGGAAAACGTCGCCACGTTCGAATTTCCGCTGTGGGTGGCGCGTAATTTCGACTCCGTCGACGAGGTCGAGAAGGCGCTCAGGAACGTGACGCTCGTCTCCCAGATCGTGCCGGGACAGCAGGAGTCTCTGCTGCACTGGTTCATCGGCGACGGCAAGCGCAGCATCGTCGTCGAGCAGATGGCCGATGGCATGCACGTGCATCATGATGACGTCGATGTGCTGACCAATCAGCCGACGTTCGACTTCCATATGGAAAATCTGCGCAACTACATGTGCGTCAGCAACGAGATGGCCGAACCGACTTCATGGGGCAAGGCCTCCTTGACCGCCTGGGGTGCGGGTGTGGGCATGCATGGCATCCCGGGCGACGTGAGTTCCCCGTCGCGCTTCGTTCGTGTGGCCTACACCAACGCGCATTACCCGCAGCAGAACGATGAAGCCGCCAATGTGTCTCGCCTGTTCCACACCCTCGGCTCCGTGCAGATGGTGGACGGCATGGCGAAGATGGGCGACGGCCAGTTCGAACGCACGCTGTTCACCAGCGGATATTCGTCCAAGACCAACACCTATTACATGAACACCTATGATGACCCCGCCATCCGTTCCTACGCCATGGCCGATTACGATATGGATTCCTCGGAGCTCATCAGCGTCGCCCGATGACTCCTTCCCGGCTCATGCCCCATTCGGAGGGCATGAGCGTATATAGTGGAATCTTATGGAATCGTCGATGTTCAAACCCAGCTCCATGGATCTCATCAGGGCAGGTCTGCAAGACCTCGACAAGGCCCGCACCTTGTTCGACCAGCTCAAGACGGACGACATTCCCGATGAGCGATGCGCCGAACTGCTGAGCATGCTGGCCCACGCCTGCGACCCCGATATGGCATTGAGCAATTTCGTGGATATCGTCAACGCGATGCAATCCAGCCAGCGCGATCTGAAACACGTCATCCCCGACAACGACGCCCTGAAGCGTCTTGTCACGGTGCTCGGCGTCTCCGACGCGATGGGCAAGTTCATGCGCTTCAAGCCGCAGCTTGTGGAGGCCGCAGCAGTCGACAACTGCAACAGCCATCTGTTCAATCACGCGCAACGCCGTGCACGTCTGCTCAAGGCGGTCGGCGCGGACCCGGACGAACCGGCCATGCCCGTCGCCTCCAAGGATCTGGCCGAAGCGGCCATGGCCTTGCGTTCCAGCTACCGGAACCAACTGGCCGCCATCATCGCCCAGGATGCCGTGGCGGACGACCCGGCCTCCATCCAACCGACCATCAGCCGCGAACTGTCCGACCTCGCGGACGCGGCGCTCGAAGGCGCGCTGGCCATCGCCCGCCACGAAACCGAGGGCAGCGAGCACGTGCGCTTCACCATCATCGGCATGGGCAAACTCGGCGCACAGGAACTGAACTACGTCTCCGACGTGGACCTCATCTACGTGGTCGAACCGGCCGACAAGGACGTGGACCATCAGACGCTGATCCGCGTGGGCACCAAGATGGGCACCATGCTGCAGCGTGTCTGCCAGTCCGCCATCATGGGCGTGGCCGAGCAGCCGCTGTGGCAGATCGACGGCGGCCTGCGCCCGGAAGGCAAGGACGGCGCGCTGGTGCGCGTGCTCTCCTCGCACAAGAACTACTACGAGCAGTGGGCCGAGAACTGGGAGTTCCAGGCGTTGCTCAAGGCCCGCCCGGTGGCTGGCGACCCCGACCTCGGCCGGGCCTACATGGATATGACTCGGCCGTTCGTGTGGAGCGCGTCCAAGCGTAAGAACTTCGTCTACGACTGCCAGAAAATGCGCAAGCGCGTGGAAGATCTGATTCCCGCACCTCTGAAGGATCGCGAAATCAAGCTCGGCCGCGGTGGTCTGCGCGATGTGGAATTCACCGTGCAGATGCTTCAGCTTGTGCACGGCCGTACCGATGAATCGCTGCGCACCAGCAACACGCTCGACTCGCTGCAGCGCCTGTCCGAAGGCGGCTACGTCTCGCGCAAACAGGCCGTGCGCATGTCCCAGGACTACCGCTTCGAGCGCGTGATGGAGCATCGCCAGCAGATCTGGTCCCTGAAGCGCACGCACCTGTTCCCGGACCTCGGCCGGGCCTCGGTCGGAGGCCTCGAAAAGAAGCGCGACATCGACGTGGATGAGCTCAACCAGAACCAGGAGCTGCGTCGCCTCGCCCGCGCATTCGGCCTGCACCCGGAAGAACTCGTCGACAAATACGACGACACCCGTCGCGAAGTACGCCACCTGCACCTCGACATCTACTATCGCCCGATGCTGCCGGTCAACGCCCAGATGGAGAACGACCAGATCGTGCTGAGCGTCGAGGCCGCACAGGAACGATTCGAATCCATCGGCTTCGGCGACCCGGACGCCGCCATCCGCCACGTGCAGGCGCTCACTGCCGGCGTGGGGCGCGCGGCCAAAATCAACCGCATCATCCTGCCCGCCGTCTTGCAGTGGCTGGGCGAGGGCCAGAACCCGGACATGGGCCTGCTCAACTGGCGCAAGCTGGAGGAGAACTTCGGCACCGAATCCGGCTACCTCGGCTTCCTGCGCGACTCCACCTCCGCTGCCCAGCGTCTGTGCCACATCCTGTCCAACTCGCGATTCCTGGGCGACGCGCTCAACAAGTCGGTCGAATCGATCAGTTGGCTCGGTGATGACGGCAATCTGCAGGCCCGCACGCGCGAGGCATTGGATGTGCAGACCGGCTCGGCGCTGGAACGTTTCGGCTCAAACATCAACGAGTTCGCCACCTCCATGCGCGCCATGCGCCGCCACGAAATCGAACGCATCGGCCTGTCTTGGATGAGCGGTGTGATCAGCGACTCCGACAGTCTCAAGGCCATGACCGACGTGTATGACGCGATCATCGACGCCTCACTGACCTGGGCCGTGCGCCACCAGATCGCCGCGTTCGGCGTCGAAACCGCGCCGGCCGGCATCACCGTCATCGCCATGGGCCGTTACGGCGGGCGCGAAGTGAACTTCAGCTCCGATGCGGATGCCATTCTCATCTACCGTCCGGCCGACGATGCCGACGACGGCCAAGCCAACGCCTTCGCCAAGAAGGTCGTGGAAGACCTGCGCAACATCCTGCAAGGCCCGACGACGCTGGAACCCAAGATCGAACTCGACCTGGACCTGCGCCCGGAAGGCAAGAACGGCCCGCTCGTGCGCTCCTACGCCTCCTGCGAGGAATACTACGAATCCTGGGCCTCGACCTGGGAGCGCCAGGCGCTGCTGCGCGCCCGGTACGCGGCCGGCGACGCCGAACTGGCGCGGGACTTCCTGATCAACATCGCCGACCCGTTGCGCTACCCGACCACGGAGCTGACCGAGGCCGAATTGCAGAACATCCGCAAGCTCAAGGCCCGTATGGAGGCCGAGCGTCTGCCGCGCGGCGTGCGTCGAGAACGTCATCTGAAGCTCGGCAAGGGCGGTCTGTCTGACGTGGAATGGACCGTGCAACTCATGCAGCTCCAGCACGCCGGCGATATCAAAGATCTGCGCGTCAACGGCACATTGGAGGCATTGGACGTGCTGGAGGCCAAGAAGCTCATCAGCGCTATCGATGCGATTCAGCTGCGCAAGGCATGGACGTTGTGCACCGCGGCCCGCAACGGCAACTATCTGTGGAGCGGGCGCGCCAACCAGGCCGATATTCTGCCTGATGACATCTATTCGCTGGGCGGCATCGCCGTCTACCTCGGTTACGGCGCCCACCGCGGCCAGCATTTCGAGAACGACCTGCTGGCCGTGATGCGCAAATGCCGTGACGTATGCCAGCGCCTGTTCTACGGGCAGGCCGAAGACGAGGCGACTGCGGCAACCACCGCCACGGCCTCCGCCGCAACGCAGCAGCCGCAAACCGCGCCTCGCCCGCGTATGCACGTGATCGCACCGCGACTGGAGCGGAACCGACGCCGCGCGCAGCGATAGACCTTTCTTGTATTGCGTTCACTACGTTCATTAGGTCGATTCATCGTTCATTAGGTCGGTCCGCCGCCGCATACCTTGTTGGAATGGCGGCATTCCAACAATAGATACGAGGGTGCAGTGACCTAATGAACGTCAAATCGACCTAATGAATGAGCTCTGGCGTTCCAAAGCAGATATCAGCTATACAGACACAGCATATTCGTTGGATTTTCAGGTGAACACTCGGTGAATGCGGCTGTCCGAAAAATGGCGTAAGTTATATTAGGTCACACAAGGGTGGCCACCTGAAAACCACGAGCGAAAAGGTGAGCCTTGTCTGAAGAAACGCCAATGGTCGGCAAAAGCGTCGTAACGCTGGACGGCCTGTCTACAAACCAGATTCTCGACCTGCTGCATAAGGCCGAATACATCGATTCCCACCGCAAAGAGGTTGCCCATACCTGCGATGGGCGAGTGCTGGCCACGCTGTTCTACGAGCCCTCCACCCGTACGCGCCTGAGCTTTGAGACGGCAATGCTGCGTCTCGGCGGCAAGGTCATCGGATTCGCCGGCGCGCAGCTGGCCTCCGTGACCAAGGGCGAATCCATCGCCGACACGTTGAAGACCGTGTCCAACTACGTGGACGTGGTCGCCATCCGTCACCCGAAGGAGGGTGCCGCGCTGGTGGCCTCCCGCGCCGCATCCGTGCCGGTGATCAACGCCGGCGACGGCGGCCACATGCATCCCACGCAGACGCTGGCCGACCTGGCCACGCTGCAGTCGCGCTTCGGCCGCATCACCGACCTGACCGTGGGACTGTGCGGCGATTTGACCTTCGGCCGCACCGTGCACTCCCTGATCGAGACCCTGTGCCGCTTCGGCAACGTGCGCTTCGTGCTTATCAGCCCGGACGAGCTCAAGACCCCGCAGTACGTGATCGACCGCATCAACGCCACCGACAACTGCTCCTACGTGGAAGTGCGCGACCTGGCCTCCGTGATCGGCGACCTCGACGTGCTGTACATGACCCGCGTGCAGAAGGAACGCTTCTTCAACGAAGACGACTACCTGCGCCTGCGCGACACCTACATTCTCGACGAAGAAAAGCTGCAGCTCGCCAAGCCGTCCATGGCCGTACTTCACCCGCTGCCGCGCGTCAACGAAATCTCCGTGGACGTGGACGACGACCCGCGTGCCGCCTACTTCGAACAGGTCAAGAACGGCATGCTCGTGCGCATGGCCCTCGAAAGCACCGTGGTGGGCGACGAACTGCCCGGATACGAACCGCTCAACCCCAAGGAGGTTCAGGCCTGATGGAAGTCACCAGCATTCAGAACGGCATCATTATCGACCATGTACCGGCTGGAACCTCGCTGAAGGTTCTCGAATACCTGAAAATCGACCCGGCCAAAACCAAGCTTGCGCTCATCATGAACGCCAACTCCAAGCGTTACGGCTCCAAGGACATCATCAAAATCGAGGATGACAAGGACATCGACCTCGACGTGCTCGGCTTCGTGGCCCGCCAGGCCACCGTAGACGTGGTGCGCGGCGGCAAGATCGTCGAAAAGAAGCAGCCGAACCTGCCCGAGCACATCGTCGGCGTGATCTCCTGCGTGAACCCGCGCTGCGTGACCACCACCGAGCCCGGCATCAAGCAGATGTTCCACCTCGTGCACTCCGAACGGCTCGAATACCGCTGCGACTACTGCGACGAGGAAGCCAAACTGTGAGCATCACCCTACGCAACATCAAGGTCTGGAACACCGGCGAAGTCATCGACCTCGTGGTGCCCGGGACCGCTGCCGCCTACTTCGCCGACACCTCCGCCGTGGCTGACGGTGCCGATATCGACGCCACCGGACTGACCGTGGCCCCCGGTTTCGAAGACCCGCACGTCCACTTCCGCGATCCCGGCCAGACCTACAAGGAATCTATGGTCTCCGGCTGCCGCGCGTCCGCATCCGGCGGATACACGAACGTGCTCATCATGCCGAACACGTTGCCGGCACTGGATGGGCAGACCGTGTCTGACCTGGAAGCGGCCGGTGCGAAAGAGGTTCTGGATGCCGGCTTCGACAACGTCATCGACTTCCTGCAGCAGTACGATACTGCGCACGATGTTCAATTGCCGGTTCGTTACGATCTGTGCGTGTGCGCGTCCAAGGATCGCGCCGGTCATGAGGCAAGCGACGTTGCCGACTGGCTCAGGTACGTGCCCGGATTCGAGGACGACGCCAAGACGCCGGCCATGCTCACGCACCCCATCACCGCGATTAGCGACGACGGTTCCGCTGTGACGCCGGAGATCCTGGACCAGGTGCTGGAGAACGTCAAGGCCTCCGACCTGTACCTAATCGAGCATTGCGAGCATCACGATACAGGTGCCGTGAACGAAGGCCCGGTCTCGCGCGAACTTGGCGTGCCCGGCATTCCGGAAGACACCGAGCTCAAGATCGTGGCCCGCGATATAGAAGCGGCCCGCCGCACTGGTGTCCACGTACACTTCCAGCATGTGAGCACTGCCATCTCGTTCGAGGCGATTCGCAAGGCCAAGGCCGAAGGATTGCCAATCACCTGCGAGACCGCGCCGCACTATCTGGCGTTGAGTGACGAGGCGCTGCTCAAGTACGGCACGCTCGCCAAGATGAATCCGCCGCTGCGCTCCGAAGCGGACCGCAAAGCCACCATCGCGGCCATCGCCGACGGCACCGTGGATCTGCTGGCCACCGACCATGCGCCGCACACGTTGGCAGAGAAGGAACTCGGCTTCCTTGAGGCGCCCAACGGCATAATCGGACTGGAATGCGCGTACGGCGTGTGCCACAAGGTGCTCGTCGACGGCGGCTTCATTTCCGATGAGCGTCTGATCGAGCTCATGTCCGTGGGACCCGCCGAACTCATGGGGCATGTGCCAACCGACGTGGCCGCGCTGGTCGAGGACTACGCCGAACCCGCGCCCACTGGGGATGATCCGGATGGCGTGATTGCGGGGGAGAGCGACGCTCAGCCGCAGCGTGAAGGCGTCAACCGACTGCTCGACCTGAGCCGCGTGGATGACGCCGACAATGTCGACCTCGTGGTGCTCAACACCGCTGAGGAATGGACCGTGGACCCTGAACAGTTCCACTCCAAGGCTCGTAACACCCCGTTCGGCGGCTGGCAGGTCACCGGACGCCCCCTCGCCACGATCATCGGCTCCCAGCTGATGTTCAGCCGTCTGTAGATAACATAAGGAGCAGCATGGATCGCCTGATCGAAGCGATTGACAACACTCAGAACCCCAGCGTCGTTGGCCTCGACCCCACCGAGGCGTTGGTACCGCCGCAGGTCGTGGCGAGCTTTGCCGACGAGGTGCGTGACTCGGTCGAATCCCCGGAGGAAATCGAATCCGCGCAGCTGGCCGTCGCCTACTTCGAATACAACCGCACGATCATCGACGCCATCGCCGACATCGTGCCCGCCGTCAAACCGCAGATCGCCATGTACGAGGCGCTCGGCCCCGCCGGCGTGGACATCTACACGATGACCTGCGAATACGCGGCCCAGCAGGGCCTCTACGTGCTCGGCGACATCAAACGCGGCGACATCGGCTCCACTGCAGCCGCCTACGCCCACCACCTGAACGGCGTGGGCGACTTCGACCCGTGGCATGAGGATGCGGTGACCGTCAACCCGTATCTCGGCACCGACGGCATCACCCCGTTCGTCGAGGCCGCCGCCGAAGCCGACAAGGACATCTTCGTGCTCGTGCGCACCTCCAACCCGTCCTCCAGCGAACTGCAGATGCTCGACCTGGCCGACGGCGCGAAGGTCTACGAGCATGTGGCCGATCTCGTGGAAGGCTGGGGCGCCGAGACCATCGGCAGCCACGGCTACTCCCGCGTGGGCGCGGTGGTCGGTGCCACCCACCCCGAGGAAGGCAAGGCGTTGCGTGAACGTATGCCGCACACGTTCTTCCTCGTGCCGGGCTACGGTGCGCAGGGCGGCACGGCCGCGGACGTGGCAGGCATGTTCGACAAGCAGGGCAGCGGCGCCATCGTCAACTCGTCGCGCGGCATCATCGGCGCATGGAAGAAGAGCGGCAAGTACTCCGAATCCATGACCGCCGACGAGGCGCTGGACCTTGTGGCGAGCAGCGCGCGCCAGGCGGCGCTCGACATGCGCGATAATCTGCGGGTTGCCGTATATAGGTAGGTAGATTGTCCGGCTGTGGGCTATACGTGAGTGTGGGCTGGAAACCGGAGCCGAGTGTGTTTAACTACCCCTCAGTCAACCTGCGGTTGACAGCTCCCCTGATAGGGGGAGCTTGATGTGCTGAATAGGAATGAAATGACAACTTTCACCCCCACCCATGATGTGGTTGCGGAGGCGACTGCGGCCGGATTCTTCCCGCCGCGCCACAACGTCGAAATCACGCAGGTTACGGAACTGACCGACCGCGTGATGCGACTGACATTCCGCGACCCGTTCATCGCCTCCCACGCCAAGCCCGCCCAGTTCGTCAACCTGTTCACGCACGACGACTTCATGCTCATGCCGCGTCCGTTCGGCGTCAGCGAAGTCGACGGCGACGAAGTCAGCGTGATCTTCGCCGTCGTGGGCCACGGCACCGAACAGTTGGCAGGGCTGCAGGCCGGCGACACCGTCGACGTGCTCGGCCCGCTCGGCCGCGGCTTCAACCTCAAGGAAGACGCCAACTACATTCTCGTCGGCGGCGGACTCGGCGTGCCCCCGCTAATCTACGCCGCGCAAAAGCTCGCCGAACACGACGCCTCCTTTGCCACCGCCGTATTCGGCTACCGCAACGACCACTTCGCTGAGGAATACGTCTCCCGGTACGCGGACTGGTCGTGGAGCATCGACGACGCCGAAGGCAACGTGGTCGACCTGCTCAACAAACTCGAACAAGGCGACGACCTGAAGGCCTACGATCGCAAGCCGATCATCTTGTCCTGCGGACCGCTGCCTATGATGAAGGCCGTGGCCGCTTGGGCCGCCGAACGCGGCATCCCCGCGCAGCTGAGCATGGAACAGCGCATGGGCTGCGGCTACGGCACCTGCGTGCTGTGCACCATCGACACCGTGGACGGCCGGCTCAAGGTCTGCTCCGACGGACCCGTGTTCACTCGCGAACAGCTCGGATGGGGGGAGTGACGATGAGCGCAAACAACCAGTCCGCGCAGGGCAGCGACAACCACATCAACCTGTACGAGCCCCACGTGTGGAAGCACCACACCAAGGTGGCCGGTCTGGAATGGAAGAACCCGGTCGGCACCGCCTCCGGCACCTTCCAGTACGCCGCCGTCCGCTGGTTCTACGACGTCAGCCAGCTCGGCGCCGTATGCACCAAGGGCGCCTCGCCCGTGCCGTGGGAGGGCAACCCCTCGCCGCGCACCGCCGAATCGCCGGCCGCGAACATCAACGCTGTGGGCCTGCAGAACCCCGGCATCGACCATTACTTGGCCGAAGACCTGCCCAAGCTCAAGGCCGCGGGCGCGTTCGTCATCTCCAATGTCGCCGGACATTGCGATGACGATTACGCGGCGGTCGTGGAAAAGCTCGCCGACTCCGACGCGGACATGCTGGAAATCAACGTCAGCTGCCCGAACGTTTCCGCCGGCGGCATGAGCGTGGGCACCGACCCGGTGGCCCTCGCCAATCTTATGGACCGGCTGCGCCCGATGACCGACAAGCCGATGATCGTCAAACTCACGCCGAACATCACCGACATCACCGTGCCGGCGCGCGCGGCCGTGGAACACGGCGCCGACGCGTTGAGCATGATCAACACGCTCAAAGGCATGCGCATCAACATTCGCACAGGCCAGCCGATCATCGCCAACGTCACCGGCGGCGTATCCGGCCCGGCCGTGCTGCCGGTCGGCCTGGCAGCCGTCTACCGGGTGCGCACCGCACTGCCGGAGATTCCGATCATCGGCCTCGGCGGCATCGACAGTGGTGAGAAGGCGCTCGAATACCTGTACGCCGGCGCGAACGCCGTCGAAGTGGGTGCGGCCGCGCTCTTCGACCCGGTGGCCCCGCTGCGCGTCGCCCGCGAACTTGACGACCTGCTGGACAGCCGTCCCGAACTCGCTGCTAAACTGGCCGCAGGACAGACTTGGAGGTAAGGAACATCATGGCAGAAACACTCGCACATCGCTTCACTGAATTCCTGTTGGAATCCAACGCGCTGAAGTTCGGCGACTTCACGCTGAAGTCCGGCCGCAAGAGCCCGTACTTCATCAACGCCGGCGCCTTCGACGACGGCAAGAAGATCGCCGCGCTCGGCGCGTTCTACGCCGAAAAGATTAGCCAGGCCATCGTGCACAACACGATTCCCCGCAACATCGACACCGTGTTCGGCCCCGCCTACAAGGGCATTCCGCTGGCCGTGTCCACCGCGATCGCGCTGACCGCCGGCCACAACATGACCGTCGGATACACCTTCGACCGCAAGGAGAAGAAGGACCACGGCGACGGCGGCTGGATGGTCGGCACCCCGCTGACCGACGGCATGAATGTGCTGCTCGTGGACGACGTGATGACCGCCGGCACCGCCGTGCGCGAAGTCATCCCCAAGCTCAAGGCCGAGGCGAACGTCGAGGTCGTGGGTCTCGTGCTCTCCGTGGACCGCATGGAGAAGACCAAGGACTCCGACCTGTCCGCCGTGAAGGCCGTGGAAGCCGAATTCGGCTTCCCGGTGCTCTCCATCGCCAACGTGCGCGAGATCTTCGACGCCGCCGCCAAGATGAAGAACCCCGACGGCACCCCGTTGCTCAGCCACGATATCCAGCAGCGCGCCGCCGCCTACCTTGAGGAATACGGCGCTTGATCGTCTTCAATCTAAAACCAAAAGCGGGCTTGCGAGCCCGCTTTTTTTATTACGATCCATGAACAGCAGTACCATATTAAGGCAGAAGCTTTGGCAAGGAGCGTGCTATGAACTGGTTAGTTGGTATAGGGCTGTTTGCGCTCGTGGGGATATGCAGTTACTTCGGCATCGAGCATCATCTGGACAGCAAGGCGAACAAGTTGTCGCAAGGTAATGAAGAAGACCGCCGAGATGCTGCCGAATTACGTGATATCGCCGCCAAAATCGATCACGGTAAGTATTACCCGATGCTGTAACGGGCAATCTGGGCCTAAATTGATGCTATCTCCGTTTCGAGGGGCTGATGTCGTGGTTTCCAGAGATCTACTTCCGTTTCGAGGGGCTGATGCCCAAGTAGAAGCAGCATGAAAATGGCGGAATGACGTTGAGGTGATGCCGCTCATACTCGGGATATGACGGATGAACAGCCCCTTGAAACGGAGATAAATGTCTCCAGAAGGCCAAATCAGCCCCTTGAAGGCGAGATAGGGTTCTAAACTCTGGGACCGACTCGCCTGTGATGAAAACCCGCTCGGCGTAGAATTACCGTAGGTTCGTTGCATTCGAACAAGGAAGGCCACTATGGGGAACATCACCGACGATATCCGGCAACATTTCGACACTTTCGCCGCACTGCCGTTCACCGAGGCGGACAGTCTCACCCTGTCCCAGCTGGCCTACGCGCGCATGCCGGATAACGTGCCGCGCTATCACGAGGATTCGGCGGACGTCAGCGGCATGATTCCCACGGTCTCCATCCGCGACCTGCTACGCGCCGAATGCTATGACGACATGTTCGGCAAGGTGTGGTCGCCGCAGATGAACGTCGATCTGCTGCGTGCGATGGGGGAGAGCCCGCGCTGGCGCGACCTGCGCGTCGGCGAATACGTGGATGAATTCGACGCCGAAACCACCAAACAGTTCTCGGCCTGCGTCTTCGAACTGGGCGACGGCACGCTGTACGTGGCTTTCCGTGGCACCGACAGTTCGATCGTCGGGTGGAAGGAGGATTTCACGATGGCCTTCCGCCGTCCGGTCGCCTCGCAGGAGGCCGCTGTGCGGTATGTGACTGATATTGCCGGCCGCTGGGCCGGGCCGATTATGGTCGGCGGCCATTCCAAAGGCGGCAATCTGGCGGTATACGCGGCGGCCACTGTGCCCGGCGAAATTCAGGGACGTATCACGGCCGTGTATTCGCACGATGGTCCAGGCTTCGATGAGGCGTTCTTCGATGAGGATGGGTACGCGCGCATTGCGCCGAAAATCCATAAATCGGTACCGGGATCGTCGATCATCGGCATGCTGTTTGAGACCCGCGAGCATGTGGAAGACGGCTATACGGTGGTCAGCAGCGACGGTGCCAGCATCATGCAGCATTTTGCCCTGCACTGGCAGGTCGATCATGGCCGATTCGTACAGGCCGATGGGCTCGCCAACAGTGCGCAGTATCTGGCGCGCACGATCAACGGATGGATGGCGAAATACGATGATGAGCATCGCCGCAGGTTCATCGAAAACCTGTTCGCCATCTTCGAGGCCGGCGGGTACGTCACGTTCGGCGAACTCACGTCGCACGTGACGCAGTCGTTGCCGGTAATGCTCGCCGCGGCCCGCAGCATTGATGTTGAAGACCGTGACGTGATGATTGAGGTGCTTAAGGGATTTGCCGCGACAGCCGCTACGTCGGTAATCTCGGCCAAGTAGTCGGAGGCCATCAAACTGGTTTTGCCAGTCAGTCTCAATAGCGCAAGAGCTGGCCCCTGAGATACTCAGGGGCCAGCTCTTGCTTCCATTTCCCCAGCGGGGTTGGCTTAATCGCAGTATATCTCACTGCTGACCATGCCTGTTTTACTTACTCCTAATCGATGAGCTTGTAGCCGTGGTCGGCGACTACGGACTTGAGTTTGTCGAGATAGGTTTCGGCGGCCTTGGATAGCTTGGAACGCTCGTTCGTGATCCAGCCGACCAGCATCGTTTCGTCGGTGTCGAGCGGTACGGTGACAATCTTCTCATTGTTGAGGTCGCCGTTGTCGATGCCGGTGCACACCGTGTAGCCGTTGAGGCCGATGATGAAGTTCAGGATCGTGGCGCGGTCGGTCACGTTGATCTGCTTGGGGGAGTACTCCGGCCAGACCGCTTCCTCATAGAAGTAGAACGAGCCTTCCTCGCCCTGTTCGTACTGGATGAACGGATAGGGCTTCAGATCCTCCATGGTGATGATCTTCTTGGCGGCCAATGGGTTGTCCCGTGAGATGAACACGTGCAGGGGGGCGCGGAAGAGCGGGTGGAATTCGAGGTGCTTCTCGCGCAGGAGCTTGCCAATCACGTCCTTGTTGAAATCGGACAGGTAGATGATGCCGATTTCGGACTGCATGTTCGCCACCTGGTTGATGATGTCACGTGTACGGGTCTCACGGATCGTGAACTCGTATTCGTCGGACTTGATGGAGTTGATCATCTCCACGAAAGCCTCGACGGCGAACATGTAGTGCTGGGTGGAGACCTGGCACAGCTGCTTGCGCGGTTTGGCGTGCTTGTAGCGCTCTTCGAGCAGGTCGGCCTGGTCGAGCACCTGGCGGGCGTAGGTCAGGAATTCCGCGCCGTCCACGGTCAGGGCGATGCCCTGCGAGGAGCGGGTGAAAATCTCGATGCCCAGCTCGTTCTCCAATTCCTTGACCGACGAGCTCAGGGCCGGCTGGGAGACGTACAGGGCATGGGAGGCCTCGTTCATCGAGCCGCACTCGACGATCTTGACGATGTATTTCAGCTGCAGCAGTGTCATAAAGTCTATTTATAGCCTGAGGGATAGTCGGGAGAAGGGTTTATAGCCGTACTCCGAGCTGGGCGAGGGATTCGCGTGCCTGCAGCGCGTTTTCGAAGAGAAGTCCGTGGATGCCGACTTCGTTGGCGCCGACGATGTTCTTGGCGGTGTCGTCGAAGAACACGCAGCGCTCGGCCGTGAGGCCGAAGCGGGTCAGGACCAGCTCGTAGATGTCGGCGTTGGGCTTGTGCATTTTCTCCACGCCGGAGACCACGGTGCCCTGCAGCAGCTGTTCGAGGCGCGGGTACTTCTCGAAGGCCAGGTGGAAGGTCTCATGCGACCAGTTGGTCAGACCCCATACGCCGTAGCCGTGGGCCTTCAAATCCGCCAGCAGTTCGACCATGCCCGGCAGCGTGCGGGGCAGCGCGTCCGCGTAGTGGCCGATGTAGAACTTGAAGATGTCGGCGAGTTCCTGGCCTTGTTCGCGTACCACATCCGGGTAGATGTCCGCGAAATCCTCGCCGGCGTCCATGCGGTCCTCGTAGTGGAAGAAGCCGCAGGGGTCGTCGTCGGCGCAGATGCGTTCCACGATTTCATCGGGGAATCGGCCTTCAAGGCATGCGCGGGTGTTCCAGTCCAGCAGCACGCCGCAGAAGTCGAAAATCACGTCGGTGATGGGGGAGTTGGCCATGATGGTTCCTTGTGTGTTTGGGTCGTTGGGTGGGGTCTGCGATTTAGTGTACGGGGTTTGTGTATAGGTCGGGGTATGTGGAGTTTGAGGCTTATGTTTCTCTCCCTCCGTCTCGGCTTTGCCGAGACACCTCCCTCGTCAGAGGGAGGTCAACAAGGTTATGCGATGACGTCGGCGATGGCTTCGGGGATGGCGTGGATCACGTCGCCGGCCACGATTGGGTGGCCGAGCGTCATGAAGCGCTGGCGATGCTCGCGGCCGATCAGTTCCGGCTCCTGCCAGCCCTGCTGCTCGGATTCGGAGGCGATCGCCGCCGCCAGGCCATGCAGGTAGGCGGCCGAGGCCACGGTCTCGCCCGTGGTGGCCACGTCATCCTGCTGGGCGAGTAGGGCGCCGGTCAGACCGGCCAGTACGTCGCCCGCGCCGGCGGTGCCCAGCCAGGCCGGCGCACTGCCCGACGCATAGACATGGTCCTCATCCACCACGATGGTCACCGCGCCCTTCAGCAATACGGTGGCACCGGTGAGCTCGTGGGCGCGCTTCGCGCTGGCCAACGGGTTCAGCCGCACGTCGTCGGCGGTGTACGGCTCGTGCGAATCGGCATGCTCCGCGGTGCTGGCGGTGGTTTCGAACCGGTTGAGCAGTTTCGCCATTTCGCCGGCATGTGGTGTGATCACCACCTGGCCAGACACGCGCTCCGGCAGCAGGTCGAGTGCGCCGGCATCCACCACGATTGGTGGCATGTCGTAGGCGTCCTTGTTCTCATCCTCGCTGCCGAGCGCGTAATGCTTGAGCAATGCGGCGATGGTGTCCCGCTGCATATCGCCGTCGGCGCCCTCGACGCTAGCCTCGGGCACGCCGGACCCCACGACCCAGGACTGCACATGTCCCTTGCCGATCACGGCTTCCGGCAGTGCGGTGAGCACCATGTTCTGCGCGCGCTCCGGGCCCAGATACCGGACCATGCCGGTGTTCGCGCGGGCGGCGGCGCTGGTGGTGAGCACGGCGGCACCGGGGTAGCGCTGCGAGCCGGTCACCAGACCAACCACGCCCCGGGAATATTTGGAATCCTCGAACCGGGGGAGACGGACCGCGTCGGACGCGAACGAATTATCCACCACCTCGACGTCCGGATCCTTGTCGTCGATATCGAATCCGAAATCGAATAACTCGATACGGCCGCAGGCGAACGTGGCGGGCGGCAGCACTGCGCACGGCTTCATCGCGCCGAACGTGACCGTGACCGTGGCCGGAATGTACGGGCCGGGCAGAGAACCATCGTTCACACCGACGCCGGATGGCGTATCCACAGCAAGTACCAGCGGAAAATCGCCTGACGACTCACGGTTCGGCAAGGCGGGCTCATCGGGAGACTCGCCGTCGAGACCAAGGGCGGAGGCGAGTGCGGCGGGAATGCCGCGTAGCGAGCCTTGGATGCCGATGCCGGTCATCGCGTCGATGATCAGATGCGATTTCCTGGCCACGGCGATGGCGGTCTGCAGTCGCTCGCCGGCCTCACCGGCGGAAAACCCGGACGCGCAGCCGGGAATATCGGCTGCCGGGTCAAGCACCAGCACCTTGCCGCCGGCGCGCACGAGCGCGGCGAATCCGGCCTCATGCAGCGACCGGCCCACGGCGATGGCAGTGACGTTCGCGCCCTCCTGGGCCAGCGCGGCGGCCGCGAACAGACCATCGCCACCATTGTCTCCGGCCCCGGCCAGCAGCACGATCGACGTGTCCTCCAGCGCCAGATCCTCGTCGTCCAGCATGCCGGCCGCCATGTGGGCCGCGGCCTGGGCGGCCATGCGCATCAGCGGCACGCCTTTGTCCAGCAGGGGTCGCTCCATGGCTCGGACCGTATCGGAGTCATAGGCGTTGTGCAGCAGCAGTTCGCGACGATCGGCGTCTTCGGTGTATTCCATGGCAACCCCTTTCCTGTGTTTGTTACTTGCGGTCCGTGTTTACAGGCCGTACACCTCGTGGGCGAACTTTTCGAGCACGGGGATCGAGCGCTTGACCTTCTCCGTGTCGATGCAGTAGGCCATGCGGAAGTATCCGGGCACGCCGAAGCTGTCGGACGGCACGAGGATCAGGTCGTATTCCTTGGCCTTCATACAGAACGCCACGGCGTCGTCCTCCAACGCCTTGGGGAAGATGTAGAACGTGCCGCCAGGGCGCACCACATCGAAGCCGATGCCGGTCAGCGCATCGTAGAGCAGGTTCATGTTCGTCTCGTAGACGTTGAGGTCCGCGGTTTGGTCGATGACCTTGGCCACGCCCAGCTGGATCGAGCTCGGCGGGCAGTTGTGGCCGGTGCCGCGCGAGATCTGGCCCATCATGGGCACGAGCAGGTCGGCGTCGGTGGCTGTGGGGTTCACCGCGACATAGCCGATGCGTTCGCCCGGCAGGCTCAGCGATTTCGACCATGAGTAGCAGGTCAGCGAGTTCGCGTAGAAGCTGGCCGGGTAGGGCTGGGTGGCGCCGTCGAACACGATTTCGCGGTACGGTTCGTCGCTGATCAGGAAGATATCGTGGCCGTACTCGGCCTGCTTGGCGGTCAGGATCGCGGCCAGACGCTTGAGCGTGTCCGCCGAATACACCGCGCCGGACGGGTTGTTCGGGGTGTTGATAAGCACGACCTGCACGTTCGGGTTAAGCGCAGCCTCGAATGCGTCGAAGTTGATTTGGAAGTTCTCGGTGTCGGCCGGCACGATGGTCAGCTTGGCGCCGGTGCCCTTGACGTACGGCTGGTATTCGGGGAAGTAGGGGGCGAAGGTGATGATCTCGTCGCCCGGCTTGGTCACCGCGCGCATCGCGTGGGACAGCGCGCCCGCCGCGCCCGTGGTCGGGAAGATATGGTTGCCGGTGTATGCCATGCCGAAACGTTCGTTGAGGTTTTCGGCGATCGCGTCCTTGACGGACGGGATGCCGAGCGAGGGGGAGTAGCCGTGGATGGCCGCAGGATCGCCGTTTTCGTAGAGGTCGACCATGGCGTCGGTGAAGGATTTCGGAGCCGGCACCGAGGGATTGCCAAGGCTGTAATCGAACACGTTCTGGTAGCCGATTTCAGCACCGCGGCTCGTGGCGTACTCGCTCAGCCCGCGAATCACGGACTTGCCGCCAAGCATGGCCTTGTATTCCTCATTGATCATGGCTGTTCTCCTCGCATGGTTGTACTGGTATGCACCACGCTACTACTATCGCGGCCGGTTTGCGCCATTTGCCGCGCCGTACCTAAGCCGGCTGTTCTATTTGTTCTATTAGTGGAGTTTGAACCGGCATATACCCTTGCAATAAAGTCATTTGTAGGGTCTGAGGTTTTCCGAGGTCACTTTCCGAGGCTGCTTGTCTCATAGATTTTCGGCCTCTTGATATTTGCGGTTGATAGCTGTGATGTGTGTGGGCGATGGCTGTTGAGGCATCATGGGGATCTCTTCGACTGTCCGCCGTCGCCATGCCGCCATGATGCCTACAGAAAGTCGAGTTGCGTATTTCCGCCAAGCAGGGTGGTGACCGGTGGGGGGCGATCGGTGGGGGTGACCGACACCCGCTATAGGCAGCAGGCAGCCGCACACATCCCAATATCTGTGGGACGGCAGACGAGTCAATCGTTTGTCGTCCGCGCCGTCCCTCAAGAGCGCGGGATGGCAGACAAGTCAACCGTTTAACGTCCGTAGCGTCCCACACCGACGACTGTAGAAACCGCGGAATAACGCCGATTCTCGCTGCAGCTCCATGATTATGCACAACCGTTCATAGCGAGCGCTGTGGGACGGCGGGCGGAAAACGGCCGAATCCGCGTGCCGTCCCACACCTCGTACAATCCGCGTTTTGGGAAAGCATCACCGTAAGGCTGACGCGCATCCGCATCCACAGCAGGAGCCTTACCGGCCGTAATCCCACACTCGATTATTTTTTCTGACAGGAAATCGAACCCGAAACACTAACCCATGCCCGCCCCACCGCAAACAGCGAATAACCAAAAAAATGCATGATCTATCCTTGGTGCCGAATAATGAGAGCCTGACTGTAGTGGCTACGGGTAGCTATATCGGAGAAGGATTCGATCAGAAGCGTTTCGACACGCTTCTGCTTGCCGCTCCGGTCTCGTTTGAGGGTACTCTCTCGCAATATGTAGGGCGACTTCATCGCGAGAATGATGGCAAGACCGAGGTTCGTGTCTATGATTACATCGATGTGACCGTGCCTTTATCCGCTGTCATGTATCGAAAACGGCTGAAGGCATACGCAAATCAAGGATATTCGGTAAATCCTGACCATACTGAGAAAATGGACATGCTCAGTGCAAAGGCGGAAGCGTTGCGCGCTTGCATGACGGCCGCGACGCAGGGCGAAGATGCTGCGGATGCGTTGCTCGACACCCGGTCTGACGGATTATTCGAAGGCAGCATTACAGCCACGAATTATGCAGAGATACTCCGCAAGGATATTGCCGGTTGCGCACGTTCCCTGATTATCTCGGCTGAATATGTATCACAACAGGGACTCAGCGCAATTGACGATGAATTGCTCCGACTGGCCGACAGGAAAGCGCTCATCGAAGTTGATGTCCGTTTGCCGGCGACTGCTGCGGTGGCAACCAGAACACGAATAGAACGGAATATTAATCGGCTGCGTGCTATTGGGTGCATTGTCCGGACCGTCGAATCGTGTTCCGATTTTGCCATAATCGATGACGGATTGATTTGGTTTGGAGGCATCCCTTTACTTGGCAATCCAAGGAGTGACGACTGTGCACTTCGATTCAAAGATACGAAAATCGGCGAGAATCTAGCAGATGGACTGAAACGACGGTCGTCCTGAGTCAATATTCAGTTAAGATAATCGCGCAGTACGAGGGCGTGATTGATGTGCGGGTCCTTGGCGGCATAGAGCAGGGTCACGTCGGGATGCTCCGCGCAGATGTGGCGCAGATTGTCCACGGCGGCATTGGCGTCGAGCTCGGCGATGTAACGCATGCGGAATTCCGCGAACTTGGCGGGGTCATGGCCGAACCATTTGCGCAGGAGGGGAGAGGGAGCGACGTCCTTCAGCCACAGGTCCAACGCCGCACGCTCTTTCGTCATGCCGCGAGGCCACAGGCGATCCACCAGCACCCGATACCCGTCCGACGCAGTCGGCTCTTCATATATACGTTTGATTGCAATACCCATACGCCCCATGATTGGCGTGCGCTTGCCGGAAGTCAAGGGGAGACGCGATCCATCTACCCGTTCGATTTCTGGGTGTTCTGTCTAAGGCCTTGTGCTATGACAGCTAGCGATTCAGCAGCTTTTGGTGATATCGTCCAACCGGACCGCCTTGCCCCTGTCGAAGGTGTTCATAGTGAGATCGACGGGTTTGGTCTTGATGAACGCTGACAGCGCGGTGTGCGGCGGGTTGTCGATCAAGTGGGTGATGGGGGCAATCGCCTCCTCGACGCTGACGCCCACAATGGCGTAAATGGCACGCGCCAGCAGCTTCATCAGTGGCGAATCGAAACTGTTCAATGCCTCATTGCTGCGCACGGCCCAAGGGTTGAACAACACATAGTGGATGCGGCCTCCGGTCTGCTGTTGGTTTTCCGCGAAGAGCACTCCCAGCAGATCGTTCAGACGACTCGTACAGATAGTCGCGCAATGCTAGAACGTGATTGATGTGCACCCTTCATTGACGGTCTCTCAATTGATCTCCTGCGATTCATGCCGTATAAGGAAGTTCTCGACCAAGGCGATCATCGTGTCCTTCCCCGCAGGTGCGGACAGCGCAATCATCAGCGTCATCGCCGCCAAGGCGTTACCCTCCACAAGCAGGGGAGTCATCGTCGCCCAGTATACTGTTGCCGTTCAGGAAATACACGAACAGTGCGGCGGCGCAACGTTTATTGCCGTCGGAGAACGGGTGATCCTTGACAACTTGATACAGCAGGTTCGCGGCTTTCTCCTGGGTGGAACGTACAGTTCTTCGCCTCCGAACGTCTGGTAGAGTCCTGCGACGATTCCTTGGAACGAACCGTTGCGTTCCCTCCCGAACAGATCGGATCGCGTGTAGAACGGCATCGACCGGATGAACAGCATCGCGTCCTCATAGGTCAAGACCCACTGGGACTCGTCGCCCTTGGGTATAGGGACATTGCCTGTGTCATAGTCGTTAAGCAGCACAAGACTCGGCAAATATCGTTCCAAGATCTCTGCGGTGCCAGCAATTTCCGGTTCGGTGGACCTCGATAGCACCTTGACGACGGCGTGAAGTGCGTCAAGCCGCTTGTGATTGATGGTGTAACCATCAACGAGATGCTGCTTCAGAACTGAGTTGGCCCATCGCCGGGAATAGATGCCTTCCTTGGATTTGACGCGGTATCCGACCGACAGGATCATATCCAAGTTGTAATGCTCGACTTGGTATGTCTTACCGTCAGATGCAGTTGTCGCAAATTCTGCGACAACTGAAAATCCATTGAGCTCTTCCCTCAATGCATTGCCGACATGCTTGCCGATTGTTTTGATATCGCGGCCAAACAGCAAGGCCAATTGCTTTCTGTTAAGCCACACCGTATCCTCGTCCACCTTCACATCGAGGTGCACGGTGTGGTCCGCGCTCTCGTACTGCCGGTCGAGAACCGGGTGGCAAGGGCGGCCACCACCAGTATAGTCACCACACCGGCGCACAGGATGCCGGCGATGGAGGCCACATCCGAAGCGATGTCCGCACCTGCGGCCGGCAGCAGTGTGCCGGAAGCGTAGTCGAAGCGCGCGATGTACAGGATGTAGAGAGCGACCGTCACCACCGTCTGCAATGCCACGTACACGGCGTAGATACCAAACAGGGCAAGGATTTTCGCATTGATGATCGTGGCGCGGTCCAGATCCTTGTACAGGAACATGCGGCCGGAGGCCACGGGCGTATAGATGGCACCAGCCACCAGATAGGCCATGACCACCATCGGCAGCATCAGCATGTTCTGTACGACGAACTCGCCAGCGAGGAAATCCAGCACACTCACCGAACCGGTCTTTCCGCTGACTTTCATGAAATCGGAGTTGAACAGGTTCACGGCCGGCAGAATCAGTATGAATGATGGCGGCCGGATCCAAAGCCGCGACCGCCGCACGTTTCGCGACACCGAGCGGCCGGCCAAGCTAGATAACCGTGATCCGCTTCTGTTCGCCGGCGAATTCGTCCGCAAGCCGGCCGCCTTTGATGAACAGGAATCGCCCGCACAACTCCTGCAATTCGTTGAGCTGATGGCTGGAGATGAGCATGGCGATGCTGCGGTCGCGATACCGCCAAAGCCCCACAAGTTCAAGCACCGGGCGGATTGGGAGGTGCGGGCGGCGGGTCGGACAATCACAGTGTGACCCGAATACGTTCATGAATCATCGAATCACACGGCGAGGCGGACCGCAAGTATTCGAGAGTCGCCAGTTCGGTCGATTTCAATGACAATGGTGTGGACGATTACGCGGATATCGTGGCGGGTGCGCGCAAGGACGCCGAAAACCATCCGGCTTACGATTCCGGCTACTATCAGGGCGGCTATCCGCCGGCCGATCGCGGGGCGTGCACCGTACGTGATTCACAACATGGCGCAGCGGCAGCGCGAAAACGACTACTTCGCCTTCAAGAAGCACATGACGGTCACCGGGCACTACCGTTTCGACGCTTCGAAAGTGCTGTAGAGCGTACTCAGGGCTTGGCGGTGACGGTCGGAGCGGCGTCGGCATTGCCGGCTTTGGCTCCGGCTGCATCAGCTGAATCGGTGCCGGCCGCACTGGCGTTAGCACTATCGTCAGCGTTGGCACCGCCGGCTTTGGCCTTGGCATCAGCCGCGCTCCCGCCATCGATCACCAGTCGCAGATAATCGCGGTCGGCGGACTTGCGGCGCGGCACGAACCGACTGATGATGGAGTTTTTCTTGCCGCGGTTCTTCACGTACAGGAAGCCGAACACGGAGAACACGACCGCGCCGATGAAGTTGACGATAAGATCCTCCATCGTGTCGATCAGACCGATGTCGAGGTAGCCGCCGAGGCCCAAGTCTTGGCCATTGACCGTGACCTGGGTGATGTCGTTGATGCGAATCGCATGGTTGGTGTGCGTGGGGTCGAGCATCACCGAGCTGATGGAATGCACGATGGCGTCTTTCTGCATGTCGAATCCGAACAACTGGTCCATGCCGAATTCGAAGAACTCCCAGATCACGCCGATGGTCATGGAGAAGCAGAAGGAGACGATCGCCAGATACAGGGGCGAAAGCTCGAACTTCACCCGGTCGGACCGGTTGAGCAGGTCGACCAGCGAGAAGCCGATCGCCGCGGCGAGGAAGCCGTTCATCGTGTGCAACACCGTGTCCCAGAACGGGAAGATCTCATAGAACGAACTGATCTCGCCAAGAATCTCGGACGAGAACACGAACACCAGCACGATGACTTCCAGCACCGAAGGCAGCTCGATGCGGAACTGCACCTGGATGAACGCCGGCGCCAACAGCAACAGCAACGTCAGGATGCACAGGAACACATTTTCGTAGTCGCCGTTAAAGAACTGGAGTATTGCCATGGCGAGCACCAGCATGCGCAGCACCACATAGACCGCGAATGAGCTTTTGTGTTCGCGGATTTCCATGCCTACGGCTCGGCTCATGGTCTTCCAGCGTACGCGCCAGGACGGTTTGCGTTGTGCGTCGTGCTGTTGTGACCGTTTCCGGGTCATTCTTGCCTCTTTCTCGCATTGTTCTCGCGCCAGTCTATCCGAACCTGCTTACAGGCAATCGGCAAGAACGGGCGATAGTCTGGCCGCATGAACCGAATGGAAACCGATGCTGCCTCGATTGTGGACCGCACGAATCATGCGGCGATGCTCGATAGGGCCATTGTGCCGGCGGCACGCCACCGCGTGTGCTGATTGCAGTGCTCGCCGTGCTGCTGTACCGCCGTATGGGCATGATTACACCGCTGATCGTGGCTCATGGCATGTATGACGTCTCCGCCGCCATGACCAATCTGACCGGAATCGCCGGCTCCTCATGGTCACTGGTCGTAGGGCTGGCAATCATGGCCATGCCGGTGGTTTGGGCTATCGTGAGGTGTGCGAGATAGGCTTTGTACCGGTTGGCAGCAAATCAAACCAGCGAGACAACGGAATGAACGAAGCGAAAGGAACGGTATCTGATGACTCCGATTGAATTGTCAACCCGACGCCGGGTTACGGGACTGACTTCGGATGAGTTCGCCAGGCTGTTCGTCTCTTTGCAACGCGATGTGGACGGCGAAGCCGCGCATTGGAGCGCCACGGACGTCGAATCCTGGGAGCTGGTCGGCCCGCCGGTGACCGCCGAACAGCATCTTATCGACACGTTCGCCGCGGCCAACGAATTCGTGGCCACGCTTGCGGACCGTCTGTACCACACGATCATGCCAGTCACGGAAGAATCGGTCATCACCGCATACGCTGATGACCTCACATTCTGGGCATCGCATCCGGACCTTGGCGGAGTGCCGTGCGCATTATGGAACATCGCCGCACTGCAGGCGGCCGAATGGGCCCGCAAGGAAACCGGCATCGCCTGTGAACTAGACGTGCGCGAACCGCTGGTGTGACAGCTGAGCTCAAACATGGGCGTAGGTAACGGCATGGTTTGAGGACTATGGTGTTGCGTTACCGGTCGGAAAGGATATGATGGTGGGGCGTCATAGCAAAAAAGCTCGTGGACAGTCGAGGAGACATGCGCGAAAGCCCTCCGTTTGGAGTGAAATTCGCGGCTATCTGCTGACGGTGATCGCGGTGATGCTGGTCGTGTTGCTGGGACGCACCTTCGTGTTCAACGTCTATGTGATTCCATCCCGTAGCATGGAAGACACGTTGCAAATCGGCGACCGCGTATTTGCCTCGCGATTGACTCCGAGACTCTTTGCACTGCACCGTGGCGACATCATCGTGTTCAAAGATCCCGCAGACTGGATGGAGGGGGAGCAGCTTCCCACCAATCTGATGTCGATAATCGACAGCAATCGTTACCTAATCAAACGTGTCATCGGTCTGCCCGGCGATACCGTCACCTGCAAGGGATCCGGGGAGCCCATCACGGTCAACGGCAAACCCATTGATGAAAGCGCTTATCTTAAGTCCGGCGTGAATCCAAGCGACAGTCCTTTTTCCGTAACCGTTACTGACGGCAACGTGTTCGTGCTTGGTGATAATCGCTCCAATTCCAGAGATTCTCGATACCATCTTGACGACGGCAACAATGGGCTAGTGCCATACGACGATATCCAAGGTGTGGCGTTGTTCCGCTTCTGGCCATTTACGAGAATCGGCTTGCTCAATTGAGTTTGGCGTGAATACGCAAGTTGACATGTGTCGCACGGCCCGGTGCATCCTGCAGTCGGACCGTTTCCGGAACCCTCCCCCCGAAATCTGACGACCCCCTGTCTCACAGCTATCGCACAGCTCCGATACGGGAAACGTGCGGGTGATTCCATAACGACTACGTACTTCAGGAAGTGACGTGTATCACATTATGGTCACATGTGTTCAGTGCCGCAGATAGGCGAAGTTTATTCATGAGCCGAATAGGGCCGGTGAAGCGGGCTCTCACTGCGTTCATAATACGGCATATCGTGAACGGCGTTATCATCACAGTCAGGCCGAATTAAAGGAGGCTCGGTCATGGTCGCCGCATCCACGGCATTCAGCCCGTCAAGCACGATGACGGCCAGTTTGGTGGAATCGACTGGCCTGCCCAGTGCCGCTATTCCTGTGCACGAGGATGGTAACAACGGCAACGGCGACAGTAGTGCCGATGGCAGCGGCGACGACGGCGGCATGGTCAGATCGCTGAGCCTGTGGAACTACTTCACCATGGGATTCGGCGCAATCATCGGCACCGTATGGGTGCTGCTGGTCGGTGACTGGATGATCGTCGGCGGTGGCCCGGTCGAGGCGATGATCGCCTTCGTGCTGGGTGCCGTGTTTCTGCTGCCGATCGGCTCGATGTCCGGCGCGGTTACCATGGTCGGGTCGTTTCTGCCCGGAGTGTTGGTGATGACGCCGCTCTTCTACACCGGTTTCGACACGATTCCGCAGAGTGCCGAAGAGGCAAGCGAAGGCCTTGACTGGAAGAAGTTCGGTATGGTCATCTCAGCTTCGCTGCTGGCCGCCGGCTTAATCATCATTGGCCTGCAGGTGCTGCCGTTCTCCCGGCCGCGCTCAAACCCACATCATGGGCAATCGTGGCGGTGTGGATTTGCTGGGTCTGGCATTGCGTTGGATCAGTGCACGTTCACGGCGCGAATAGCGGTGCGCCGGTAGGTCGCGAGCCGTTCAGTCGCGCGCGACCCAAAGCGTATCGAGGTCGTCGGCCTCGGTCGCCTTTTTGCGCTTGCGTACCCACTGTTGCAGGAAATACGCCCCATAGCAGGCCACGATGAACACGAGCTCGGCCACGAGCGCGAACCGTTGCTCCACGTCGAAAATCACCAATACGAACGATGCGGTGCACAGGATGAACGCCGCCCAAGACACGTACGGATAGCCGGGCGTGCGGTATTTGAGTTCGCTGGTGGAATGGCCGGACTCCAGCCAACGGCGACGGAACACGATCTGGCAGTAGGCGATGGCGATCCACACCACCACGGCGGACAGGCCGGAAAGCGCCACCAGCACCAGGTACACAGTCGAGGCGGCGATCACGGAAGACAGGAGCGCCAGCAGGCCACCGGCCATCGCGGCGCACAAGGCGAGCATCGGCACGCCGCGACGGTTCGTTTTGGCGAACCAGCGCGGAATCATGCCTTCGTTGCCCATCGACCACACCATGCGCGTGGAGGCGTACAGGCCGGAATTCGAGGCGGAGAGCACGGCCGTGAGCACCACGAAATTCATGATGTCGCCCGCATAGGGGATGCCGATGCTGTTGAAGACGAGCACGAACGGGCTTTCGCCCACGCCGGCCTTGCGCCACGGAATCAGCGCGCACATCACGGTGATTGAGCCGATGAAGAAGAGCACCAGACGCCACAGGGTGGTGTGGATGGCTTTCGGCACGGCGGTTTGCGGGTCCCTCGTCTCACCGGCGGTCACGCCGATGAGTTCGGTGCCGGAGAACGCGAAGTTGACGGTCAGAATCGTGGCGAACACCGGCATGAAGCCGTTGGGGAAGACGCCGTCCTTGATGAGATTGCCGAACATCGGGGCATGTTGGTAGCCGGCGACCGGGATGACGCCGAAGATGGCGAGCGATCCGATGACGATGAACGCGCAGATGGCGAACACCTTGATGGAGGCGAACCAGAACTCCGCCTCGGCGAAGAAACGCACCGACAAGGCGTTCAGGGTGAAGATGAGTGTGATGCACGCCGCGCTCCACGCCCATGTGGGACTGTTCGGGAACCAGCGCTGCATGAGCAGCCCGGCGGCGGTGAACTCGGATCCGAGCGCCACCGTCCATGTGAGCCAGTACTGGATCGCGATCACGAAGCCGGTACCCGGGCCGATGAACTTCTCGGCATACACATGGAAGGAGCCGGTCACCGGCATGGCCACGGACAGTTCGCCGAGCGTGAGCATGACCAGGTAGACGATCAGCGCGCCGATGCCATACGCCAGAATGGTGCCGATGGGGCCCGCCTGCTGGATGGTGTATCCGGAGCTCAGGAACAGGCCGGTGCCGATCACGCCGCCTAATGAGATCATCTGCAGGTGGCGCGACTCCATGCCTCGCTTCAGGTTCGTGTGCAGAGCGTGTTTATTGTGCTGGCTAGTCGGCTCAGTTGACTGCTCGCCTAATGCGCTCGATTCGTCTGCCTGATTTGGCTTATGCTGCGGGGCGTCCATCCTAATCCGCGTTTCCTGTTGCGAGGACGACGACTGCTTTGCCATGTCGGTATCGGGCTGACTCATGCTTCTCTCTTTGCCATGCGTGCGTTCCGTGGACGTCATCGTGACGGCCCGAAATAGTATACCCGCACCGGGGATATAGTTGCGCCGGACGATGCATTGAGCCAAATTCAGTTTCGAGGGGCTGATTTCGTGCTTGTCGGAGGTCTACTCCCGTTTCAAGGGGCTGGTCAACTGCCAGATCGCGGATAGAAATGGCATTACTCCAACGTCATTCCGTTGTTTTTGATTAGTAGCTACTTTGGCATCAGCCCCTCGAAATGGAGGTAGATGTTCCGCAAAGTCAAAATCAGCCCCTCGAAACGGAGATGGGCACTTTGCAGCGTCTACTTCACCTTCTGAATGCGCAGCACGAACACGGCGGCGCACACGGCCATGATGATGGAGATGGCGAATGCAGGCGTAAAGCTCCGGTCGCGGTCTTTACCGGCCTCTTCCTTGTTCGGCAGCACGTCGACGTTGAGCGCTTGGTCGATGGCTGAGTACACGCCGTAGCCGAAGCCGGCGATGCCCGCATACAGGTACATGCCCGTGACGCTCGGCATGATCCACGGCATCGCGGTGCCAATCGCGAACAGCAGCGAGGCGATGATGACTGGTACCTTGTGCGTGTGCATCTTGTCGGAGATCGGGCTGGAGATCAGCGAAGCGGTCAGGGAAACGACCAGGGTGATGATGGACATGGTGGCGATGGTGCCGGCAGCCTCGGTCTTGGTCTGGTGCACGTAATCCTCGACGATGTAGAGCTGGTACACGGAGATCATCTGGTAGCTGAGCAACATGCATACTCGGCAGCCGAACGCTTTGTAGAAGTCACGCGAGGTGGAGAACTTCGGGAAGTGGAAGGAGACAGCGAGATCCTTGAGCGTCATCTTGGTGCGTTCCATGTCCTTTGAGGATTCCTCGCGAGGTCAGATGTCAAGCGCCACGAATCCGGAAGCCCATGATCACGGCGCCGATGATGAAGCCGGCTTGCGCATTGTTGATCATGCGAGAGCCGATCATGGTGCCGATGGGCTGGCCGGTGACCATGCCGCCGCCGTAGAAGGAGTCGGTGCCGCACAGCTTAGGCATCGCGATTATGTGCCTCGTGCTCATCATCCGTATCTGTCTATTGCCTCTCTTCTTCTCCCAAATGCGCGCGACGCAGCGTATGCAGGTGCTCCAACCGCAAATCCAACGTATCCAACGCAAGTACGCCGCGCGTAAGGATCCGCGTTCCAAAGAAGCCATGCAACGTGAAATTATGGCTTTGCAGCAGCGGCATAACGCCAATCCGCTCGGTTCATACCTGCTTCGCTGATTCAGGCGCCGATTCTGTGCCCGCTGTTCTACACGCTGCAATCCCTGCCCGCAAGCGCCGCCGGGAATGCGGAACCGTTGAGCGGCATCGACCGCGTCATGGCGGGCGACATCGAATCATCGTCCATATTCGGCGTGCGCATCGCCGACTCGTTCGGCACGGTCGTCTCGCCGCAGTCGCACGTCGTCATCGGCGTGGCCGTGGCGTTGATGTGTCTGATGTTGTTCGCGATGCAGTGGCTGCTCATCCATCGCAATACGCCGAAGGACGCCATGGATTCACCGCAGTTCCGCACGCAGAAGCTGACCGCGTTTGTGTTCCCGGCCATCTACGTGGTGTCGGGCGGCACCTTGCCGTTCGGCGTGCTGCTGTACTGGCTGACCAATAACCTGTGGAACTTCGGCCAGACGATCTGCCAACTGCGATGGTTTCCGGCGCCCGGATCCGAGGCGGGGAGCGCAAGGCCGAACGCGACCATGAGCGGGAGAACCGGCACCGCGCCGCCTCCGGATTGCCGTCTTTGGAAGAAGAGCGCGCGGCGGCCGCGCGTGAGGAGGCCCACGTGCGCCGCGAGCGTGAAAAGTCGGTCGCCAGCCGCAATCGCAGACAGCGCAAGAACGTGCAGCTCGCCAAGCGTTGATGGCACATGGGAAAGGTTACGGGGGGACGAGCTGAGACCCTCGTCCCCGGAACGGTTCGAAGTGCTATACTGCTTGCACTACGCTGCGATGCCCGAGCGCAAACGGATCCAAGACCTTACGATGACAGGATGAACGATGATGGCCACGAACCGCACGTTACTGGAACAGGCCCGAGAATTGCAGGCGCTGGCCCAGACCGGACTGATGTACTGCAAGGACCCCTTCGACCGGGAGCGCTACGAGCGTATCCGCGCGATGGCGGTCGACATGCTCTCCACGCAGGTTGATGCGCCGGCCGGACAGGTGAGTCGACTGCTCAGCGCCGGATATCCGACGCCGAAACTCGACACTCGTGCGGCCATCTTCGATGAAGAAGGCAGGATCCTCATGACGCATGAGAACAGCGGGGAATGGTCACTGCCCGGAGGCTGGGTCGACGAGAACCAGTCCATTCGGTCCAACGCCGTCAAGGAGGTCAAGGAGGAGACTGGGCTCGATGTGAGGGGCGAGCGACTCATCGCGGTGCAGGACTGCGCCAATCACAACGCGCTGACCTATCCGTACGGGGTGCTCAAGTTCTTCGTATTGTGCAGCCGCGCCGGCGGTTGGTTCTCGGCCAACATCGAAACGACGGAAATCCGCTACTTCGAGGAAGACCGGTTGCCGCGGCTTTCGGAAACAAGAAACACCGCGGAACAAATCGCCATGTGTTTTGCGGCCCACCGCGATCCCGACTGGATGACGCTATTTGAGTGAACCCCGTGAAGGCATCCGCACATGCGCGTTGCGCGGCGCCGCCTAGTCATCGTGCCGACGGCGAGCATTGGTTCCGAACACTGACGCCGAACCGTCGAAGCCGTTCCTGTGGAAAATCCGTGTCCAGGCCATGCAGAACCAGGTGGCCATCGTCATGTGCAACCGGGTCGGCAAGGAAGGCGATGTGACGTTCGCCGGCCAATCGATGGTGGTGGCCCCGTACGGCAACGTCGTCAGCAAGGCCGACGACCAAGAACAGTTGATTATCGCCGACATCGATCTCACACAGACCGCAGCAGCGCGCAAACAGCGGCCATTCCTGGAACTGCGCCGGCCCGAATGGTACGACTGAAGGGGCGAATGGGTAATAAGCAATGTCACGATTCGCCGCACCCATCAGCCGCATTCGTGCCGGCCTACAGATACATGACCATACGCAGATTGCAGCCAGCTGGTGCAAGGCGGGAATGTGAAGTCATTGTGCGTTTGCTTCGCGAAGCCGCGCAATGCCGGATTCAAAGCAGCTGCTCATCATTGCTATGGATGCGGGACTGAATGGTCACTTCTCTTGGACCGCCGGTCTCACTGGGAGCTAGCGCGTCACCGTCGTTGTTCCAGAAGCGCAATGCGCCTTGTCGGGTCTCATCGTTGACGGATAGCAAGAGATCTCCCTCAAATAGTGTGCGTGCTGTGCGATGCTCCGAACGAGCATCTTGATGTTCTGCACGAAGCATGAGGTTCCTGCCCCAACGATCCGGCATGCAGTCTTGAAAGATGCGATGCATCGCATTATGCTCGGCCGGGAACGTTCCGGGGGAGAAGGGCATCTCTGGACAGAGGGATACTGCGTTTGAAGAGCGCATATAGGCCGTATCGTATGTGAAATGTGCCGATTCGATGCCGCGCCTGATACTGGTGAATAATTTCCCGACGGTGACGTCTGTGCCGTTGAACTGCAGGGTGACGATTGCTTCCATGATGTGTTGCGCCTCCTGCTGTACTATCGAATACGTTTCGGAGTGTCTTCGTCGGCGCGTAATTTGCCGATATCTGTGTTAAGAGGGTCCGTCGCTTGCTGTACGCCGTCCAGCAGTCCAAGCAGACGAGCAATGCGGAGGAAGTTCTCAAAGCTGCCATTACCCGTACGCAGCATTTTGGTGACCGTTGGCATGGATAATCCAGCCCGCTCGGCCAGCAAGGCTACGGGAATGCGCTGTTGTCTGCGCGCCAAATCGAGGTTGGCGGATATCTGACGCATCGCCCGACTGACCGGGATTGGTGTGCGTGTCGGCATATTGGCACCTCCTATCCCAAATTTAAACATAAATTTGTATGGACTAGCCTTATGCGGAGGTTACGCCAATATACGACAAGAACGAACCAACGTCAGCCCGGAATCTTTTCGACGATGGTGTTCAAGGTGTCGAAAGTCTCATCGATTTGGTCCACTACCTGCTTGCCCTGGTTGACCATTTCGGTGATCTGTTCCGTGCGGGGTTGCGGCAGCGCATAAATCGACGTCTTGACGCGCTTCAAGACCGCACCGGCGTCGGACAGGTCCTGCTTGATGGAGGCGATTTTGGGAATGGAAAGCGTGCCGTCGGAGAAGTTCATGCCGGACAGCAGCTCTTCGATATTGAAGTCCACCAGCGTGCCCTGCGCGGCACTGTCGATTTTGGGCAGGGCGTTGGTCGCGGCGTCGGCGGCCGCATCCAGCATGCCGCGCACCGCCTTCACGTCCGAACCGTAATACAGCACGTATTCGGCGGCCTGCCATAGCATGCCCTGGGTTTCGTCTCGCGCCGCGACGATGTGACTGCCAGCGCTGTCCATCTGCTCAAGCGCCTGCTTGAAGTCGCCCTGCCCGACGGATTGCTGCGCCTCGGCCGCATATTCGCCCGCCTGCTGCGCCTCGCCGATCACCCGTTGTGCCGACTGCCAGAACAGCCAGCCGGAAACGCCCACCGCCAGCAGAATAGCGACCAGTATTGCAATAACAACAGTGCCGATATGTTTGCGCTTAGCCATAGGACCAATGTACCTGCCACTCTGACCAGCGTCATTCGCGGATTAGCATCATGGCCTGGGCCTCGTTCTGGCTCATCGGTATGTTATTGGCGATGCGTAGTGGTGGTTATGCGAGTGTCTTTTGATTAGTGCATTCGCTTTTTCGGAACGGGATTGCCGATTCTGCAGGAACCTATTCCGGTAGGTATGATTGTTTGCAATGAGGAGGTTGACATGACGGAACAAGAGATACGTGCGATGAGAGTGGCGGAAGCCGTCCATTCTGCCCGTATGGAAGGCGGCGGTGTCACATCCTCGTTTTTTGCAGACGCGCGCGACTATATCGAAGAACAAATAGACGCACACGAATTGGTTAATCGTACACGTCGCCGATACGGTCTGGAATCCGTGTGATTGAACTGCCCGAAACCTTTGACACATATCTGATTCCCGGCACAAACGTACTTCGCAATCTTATCGGTGCCACAACCGTTACAGAACTTGAAGCGGCTGAAAACGATCTTGTATCTGCCAGAATGTTGGAATTCCAATCGAATCCTCCTGTCGCTCAAGGTACTTTGCGACAACTGCAGCAGATTCATCGACAATTATTTCAGGATATATACGACTGGGCCGGTCAAATCAGAACAGTAGATATCGCGAAGGGAAGCAGCCAGGTCTTTCAGCCTCTTGCATTTTTTGATGTTGGCGTGCAATACGCCGAACGAATGCTTAAAGAAGATCACTTGTTGCAAGGTCTGGATCGCGAGACGTTTGTTGAACGTATCAGCGTGCATTATGACAATTTCAGTATCCTTCACCCTTCAGAGAGGGTAATGGTCGCGCACAAAGATTGTTTGGAACCTTGTTGTACGCGATGCAGGTTGGAGATTGAACTGGCATATGGTCTCCAAACAAGAAAACGATCGAGCGTCACAAATCGCTAAGGAAACTGCGGATGAATCGTCACTTGTAGCCATGTTCACGCGAATTGTGCTGGCCTTTTTTGGGAAGAAAGACCGTTGGCGGCAAGTGTGCGATGGGAGTCGTATGCATCGTCCTTGCGGATGATGCGCAGGTTCATTCCTTTGCCCGATGGATAGTTTCGGCGAATCGAGGGAGCATGGAGCTACCGTCATGCGATTGGCCTGACATGTTGTTGCGTTTGCGGCCGCTGAAGGGTGAAATAGCGGCGGCATTGCAACGCGCGGGTCTGGGGGCAAGGCATCCTTGCCTTTGCCTTCAGGCCCGCCTTTCGTGAAGGGTGGATTATGCCAGTTATATCGGCTACGAATCTCTCGATCGGGTACAAGGGTTCCCCAATCGTCAGCAACATTAACCTGCGGTTGAGCACGGGTAGGATCATCTGTCTGCTTGGGGCAAACGGCGCGGGCAAAACCACGTTGATGAAGACGCTACTCGGACGGATAAAGCCCGTGAGCGGAGAGGTCACGTACACAGGGACGAATATCAATGAGATGTCCGCGGCGATAGACCATCCCAGTTTCTTTCCCTACCTGTCTGGTAGGGAGAACGTCGAGGTGGTCTCCGCGTTCTGGGGTCTGGACGTGGACCCGGAGACGGCGTTGAACAATGTGGGCATCAACCACGCGGCGCATGAACGGAAGGCGAAGGACTATTCGACGGGTATGAAGGAGCGTCTGGAGCTGTGTCTCGCCCTTGTGCCGCATCCGAGGTTTCTGTTCCTCGATGAGCCACAGAACGGATTGGATCCCGATGGCATAGCCTCCTTGTCCGAAACGCTTCGCGCCTATCGGGACAGGGGGAACTGCGTCGTCATCTCCACGCATCTGCTTCATGAGATTCAGGGAGTCCCGGATGAATGCATCGTGATTCGACATGGCCGGGCCGCGCAATTCACGGATCTGACCGGGGTAAACCTCGCGGACCTGTATCAGGGGAGGTAAAGGTGAGTGCCGTTTCTCCTGTTCGCGCGTTGGTCGCCTATTACTGGAACGTATGGTATTTTCTCGCCGCGGTGTTCGGGGCCGTCTCGTCCCTTCTGCTGGGTGCGTGGATCTCGAGCGCGGCGAACGGAACCCCGATAACCGGAGGGTATTGCGTCTATTTCACCGCCACCCAGCCGTTGATCTGTCTTTCGCTGCTCTTCGCATGCGATGCCAGGGTCGCGAAGGCGCACTACGGTGGCCTGCCGCGCCACGTGTATTCCGCGTGGACGCCATGCTCGCTCAGGGCCGTGTTCCGGGCCCTGATCCTGACCTCCGTGAACCTGATTGGCGTACTGTGCTTCGACGCCATCATGGTCCTGACGGGTACCAGAATTCACCCGCATCTGGCAGCTGTCCTGTGCTTCGTCGTGCTGCAGAGCCTGGCGACCTCCCTGATCTACTCGATCGTCGAGATCGCCGCCGATCCCAGAACCGCCGGAATCGTCTCGGCCATCCTTTGCTATGCATGGATTCTCTTGCCGGGCGACCTTCCCGACTATGCGACGCCCTACGTCGCGAACGCCCTACGGACCATCGGACTGAACCTGAACGGCACCGTGATGTCGCCGGCGGAAGCGGCGAGTCGAGCGTCCGTCGGCCCCGTGATGGTCGTCGTCCCGATCGTGGTGCTTTTGGTCGCCTATGTGCTGTTGAGCCGGTTCCGTCGCGAAGGAGTGGAGAGGAAATGAAGTCCCTATTGCGTATTGAGCGTGTGGCGGTGATCCGCTGGTCGACGCTCGCCTTCATGGCCGTGCTGCTGTTTCCGTTGTTCTTTTTGCGTTACGGGAACACGGGTGCGGTGGTGCAGTCGGCGATGGTGATGGCGCTTCCCGTAACCGCGGCCGGTCTCGTCTTCTCCCATGCGCGGGTGCCCTGCTCGTACCGTTCCTTCAGCATCCACGACCGGCTCCTGCTTCGCTTCAGCGTGAAGTCGCTGTCGCTCGGCGTCGTGATCAACGTCTGCCTGACTTTGCTGTACGGGCTTGCCGTCGGGTTCGTCGTCAACGAAACGCTTTCGTCGCGTACCATTCTGATGCTTGCGTTCACCGCCGTCGTTCTTTCCCTGGCATGCTTCGTTCTGCGGCTCTGGGTCAGTCCTCTCGTCGCCTGGAACGTCGTCGCCTTCTTCATCGTCGCCGGACTTACGGTGAGTTCCGGCATGTTCGAGGACGCGCCGATGCTGTACGCCGTCATACCAACCACATGGGTGTTGAACGGGGTGAAATTCGCCGGTTACGTGATTCCGGTCGGCGTCGCCATCGCCGCGATAAGCGCATGTCTGCTGTTCAAGGCGGTGAAACGTGTCTGACCGAAGCCGTATACGGGTGCACTGTTTCGGATCGTAATCGTCCGGCAGCCAGCTTTCTCACCGTATTCCGTTGCGGGAGTGAGCCTGCCGCTTTCCGCTGATCCCGCCATACAGAGTCGACTCCGCACGTCGCGAGTCTTCGCCGAACACTATCATTGGTGGCGCAGAGGTTGTGTGGGAATGGCCGTGACAGGGGAGGGGTATTGGGCAATCTTCGGGCGCCGCGTTCGGCGCGTGGCCGTGTGATGGCGGCGGCCGGCATGGTGATGGTGGGGTCGTTGGGTATCCAGACGTCGTCGTCCCTGTCGGCGTCGTTGTTCGGCGCGTTGGGACCAATTCCGGTCAGTTCGATGCGCATGCTGGTCGCCGCGATCGTCATTCTCGCACTCACCCGCCCGAAACTGGCTGGCCGGTCGAAAGGCGAATGGCTGGGCATCGTGGTCTACGGGCTTGCGATGGCGGCGATGAACGTCTGCCTGTACTCGGCCATCGACCGCATTCCGATGGGCGTGGCCGTCACCCTGGAATTCCTCGGACCCTGCGTGGTCGCCCTGGCCGGTTCGCATCACTGGCGCGAGGGCCTGTGCGCGGTGGTCGCGCTGGTGGGTGTGGGCTTGATCTCGTTTACGCCGGGCGGCTACTTCAATCCGGCCGGCTACCTGTTCGCGCTGGGCTCGGCCGTGTGCTTCGGCCTGTACACGCTCTTCGCCGACCGGGTCGGCAAGGCGGGCACCGGGCTCGACGGGCTCGCCCTGTCGGTCACGGTTGCGGCGCTGGCCACTTCGCCGGTATCCATTACTCGCGCGCCGCATGTGTCGGCCGTCCAGTGGGGCGTCATCGCAGCCTCGGCGGTGCTGGGAGTTGCGATTCCCTACACGATGGACACGTTGTCCGGGCGTATCACGTCGGCGCGCGTGGTCGGCACGCTGTTTTCCATCGACCCCGCCATGAGCGTGATTATCGCCGCGCTGATATTGCGACAGACCATCACCGCGGTGGCCGTGATCGGCGTCATCGTCGTCTCCCTCGCGGGTGCCCTGCTGGTGTGGTCATCCGGCGGCGATGCCGTAAACGGATGATTCTTGTCATACGATTGCTTGACAGCATGTTGTGAATGCTTGAGCCCCGCTCATACCATTCAAATATAATGGTTTTTCGCATGATTCGTTAGCGTTGACGGATCCCCCAATAAGGAGGTAATCATGTCAGATCCTCGCGTTGAAGGCGGAAGATTGTCGGTCGCGTCCGAGGCCGTATATACGGGTGCTCTGGTGATGTTCTTCAGCAATCTCGCTATGCCGGACACCGATCCGCAGGGCAGGCCCATAGTGCTGTGGTTCAACGGTATCATCGCCGTCTGCGCCCTGATCTGGGGATTGGCGGAGACGATGCGCGTCCGTAAGGAATATCCGTGGCGGTGGGCGCGCACGCTGTTCTACGACATCCTGATTCTCGTCGGGCTGCTCATCCGTAATTCCGATTGGACCCGGCTCGTCGTGCTGGTCGCACTGGTGCTATACGCGATTGTTACGGAGAAAACGGCGGCGGAACCGCGCCGGTCCTGACTGCAAGACGATGATGAACCGTCAGCGTCACAGGATTCTCGCGGTATGCGCACGGTGGTCGACATCGACACGGCCGCCGGCAGCGGGCGCATGATTATTTCACGTCGCAGACGGTGAAGGCGAAGCTGGTGAGGGTGCCGGTGGATTTGCCGTCGGCGAGGAGCTGATTGATGTCGGGCAGGTCCTTGTTGTCGCTGGTCTTGGGTGCCGTCGGGCGCGGTGAAGCGCATGACGGGATCGCCTTTGCTGTTGTGCGTGCAGCTGACAGTGCCGTGGTCGACGGTGAGGGGCCATGTGTGGCCGAGTTGGTCGGCGCTGATGTCCTGTGGGTTGCTGGTCGCGGTGATTTTCTTGCTGCCGTTGGTAGGGTAGTTTTCGGGGTGTTCGATGCCGTCCATGCAGGCGGTCAGTCCCAGGGCCATGATGGCGGCGAGGCCGGTGGCGGTGATGGTTTGGATGGTGTGTGTCGTGTTGGTCATGCTGGTTTCCTTTGTCGTGTTCGGTGGTGGTCGGGGTGCTTGTTCGTCTGCCGTCAATGCTGACATCCAGCTGCCAGTGGGCTTGTCCGGCGCGGGTTTGGAAGGTGCCGCCGCGTGTTTCGATGATGGTCCGGTAGCGGTCGAGGCCGCTGCCCAGGCCGAGTCCCATGTCGGCGGGTGTGGTGGTGTCGCTGGCGGAGATATGAATGGCGTCCGTGTCGAAGGTGACGCAGATGGCGCACCAATTCGCCCGGATCTGTGTGTTTGGCGATGTTCGCGTACAGTTCCGCCAGCAGGCCCGACAGCAGTCGCATGGTCTCCGGCGTGAGCGGCCGGTGTGGTTCGGCGAGCAGGTTGTCGCCGGTGAATCCCGGGGCTTCGAGTCTGGACTCCTCCTCGTCGATCAGCGATTGCAGACCGGCACGCTGCGAGGCGATGCCGGCTTCTGCGGGCACGGGCCGGCTGCCGCACTCAAATCGCCGTCGGCTGGTTCAAAGCAGGATGTAAACCCGCTATTTGCCCAACAGTTCGTCATGGCTGCCGGTTCGCATGAACATGGCGGTACCATCATCGCGAATCCATAGAAGCAGCCAGTCGCCGGCATTGCCGATGTGGCATTCCAGTACGCCGTTTAAATCACCGGTAAGTGTGTGGGCGCGATGCCTACGCCTCAATACTTCCTTGGAGTCCGCCGTGTCCTCAAGAACCAGACGAATGACTTCTTTCAGCGGGCGTAAATCAGTGTGCTTGCGTTTGAGTTTCTTGATATCTCGCTGGAATGCCGCTGTGTAATCCGGTTTGAGCATTGATCAGATTCCCAACGAATCGAACATCTCATCGGCACTGTTGAAGCGAGGTCGGCCGTCGGCGAGCCTGTTCTTCGCCTCGTCAAGGGCCTCCATGGTTGCAGGCGGCACGGTCGTATAGGAAAGGTTTAGGGGAATGCGCCTCTCCCGGACAATCTGCTTGTAGAAGGCGCGGGTGACCGAAGACAAGTCCAGACCGAGATCCTCGGCTATGTTTGCGGCTTTCTGCTTGGTGTCCGCATCCACGCGGACTGTGACGGATGCCATGCTCACATTAACCTCCAACATCATTACGTAAGACAATAGTATGTATTTGTATGCTAATAGTCAACATTCTGCGGTTGTGGCATCTCGACCATGGTACACATCCCGCAAGCGGATTGTTTACCGGATGCAATCGATGATCGGAATGCCGACCATCCAGCTGTCGGCGGGCTTGTCCAGAATGGCTTCTGGTTCATCGCAACGCCAGCGCGGGTTGCAGCCGTATGGCTTTGATGGCCGGGGCAAGAGAGCCGACAAGCGAGGTGACGATGGACGCACAGGCCGCAATCATCGCCGCCGTATATGGGTATGCGGGCGGTTCCAGCAGCGAGTCGGCGGGCATCATCCACGGAATTGCCCAGACCAGCACCGCGGAGATGAGCACCGCGGCGAAGGCGATGATGAGGCCGAGCAGCACGGACGAGCCGATGACCTGTATGGCTATGCTGGCTCTGGTCGCGCCCAGTGCGCGGCGGATGAGCAGCTCGTGCGAGCGTTGCTCGATGCCGGCCAATCCGATGTTGATCATGCCGATGGCGGATACCGACAACAGTAATATCGCGGTGACGGTGACGCCGAGTTGGAGAAAACCGATGACCTGCTCGTAATCATCGGCGTTGTCGGAACGGTTCCATGACGATATGCTGCCGGTCCCGACGTCGGACAACAGATCGTCCAACACGGTTTTGGCGTGTTGATCGTCCACGCCTTCATTGGGATGGACGAGGATGGTCAGCCCATCCGGTTCCCAGGCTTGCGGCCAGTAGCGTTGCAGTGTGGTCGCGTTGACGTAGATGGTGGGTGTGTCCGTCCCGTCGGCGATGACACCGTTCACCCGTGCCGGCACCTGTTGCGGATTTCCTGTCCGGGCGAGTGCCACGGTGCCATCATGCACGTATTGGCGGGCGCTTTCGTTGACTGCGGTTTCCAGCGTGGCGGGTTCGTCCGCTCCGGTCAGCCATGTGCCCTCGATGATGGGGGCGGGCATGATTCTTGTCCGTTCGGCGTCGGTGATGATGATGGTGACGCGGCGTATCTCCGTGTTGCCGTCACCGGACGACGCCCATATGGCGAGGTCGTTGAGGTGATATTGCGCCGATGCGATTCCCGGACGGAAATGCGCGAGGCGTTCCTGCAAAGCCGTGACGACTTGTATGTTCACCGATGATGGCACGTCGACGATGGCGCTATAGGTGGGTGACTTGCCTCCCAGTCGCGCGTTGACCGCTTCCAGATAGTCGCGTCCGAGCGTGCCGACGAGAACGCCGGCGATGAGGGCGATGATGCCGATGAACATCGACAGGGCGGTGAGGCTGGTACGCAACGGGTTGATGCGCAGATCCTTGGCGATCATGCGGATCACGACAGTCGCCCCCTGTCGATCGTCAGTCGGCGTTCGCATCGGGCGGCGAGCTGCGGGTCGTGCGTGACGAGGATGAGTGTGACCCCGAGTTCACGAACATGTCGGAACAGTATGTCGGCGACCATGTCGCCGGTTTCGGTGTCGAGCGCGCCGGTTGGCTCGTCGCAGATCAGCAGATCGGGATCGCCCACCAGCGCTCGGGCGATGGCCACGCGCTGCTGTTCGCCTCCTGACAGGCGCGACGGCATGCTGCACACCGTCCGGCTCCCGAGCCCGACGGTGTGCAGCATGCGCGAGGCTCGTCTTCTGATGACCCGCAGGGGGATGCCTCCCCGGTATTGCAATGGGAGTGCCACGTTCTCCCATGCGCTCAGATGCGGTATGAGGGAGTAGTTCTGGAACACGAAGCCGACATGCCGGCAGCGGAAGCGCGCCCGGTCGGCGTCGTTCCACGCGGCGCAGTCCCGCCCGTCATAGGAGAGCGTTCCGTCATAGTCGTTGTTGAGCAGCCCGACGATGGAGGCGAGACTGGTTTTGCCGGATCCTGATTTCCCGATGATGGCGGTGGACGTTCCCTTCTCGAACGATGCGCTGACATCGTCCACCGTCGTCAGGCGTTCGCCGTCGGGCAGCCGGACTTCGGCGCTCAGATGTTCCAACCGGATGAGTGTGCTCATGATTGCGCTCCCGGTGTGAGATTCGGAGCTGTCGCGGACACCATGTCACCTTCCTCGAGACCGTCGAGGATGATGATCGACGTGCCGTCCGATGCCCCCAACTTCACGTTCACGGTGGCGAACGAATCTCCGTCACGCCTGCTGACCTGGCCGGAGGTGAGCCTGCCGGCGACTGCGGTGACAGGCAGGATCAAGGCGTCCTCGACCGCCGTCGCGGTCAGTACCACGGTGGCGTTCTGCCCGGGACGCGCCTGCACGTCCTTTGGGAACAGGCATTGCAGTGTGCGAGTCGATTCCGTCCCATGCGCAGTCGTCGCCGATCCGGCCGTATCTTCCGCTGATGAGGGCGGAGTGGCGACGCCGTCATTCACTACCGCGGCACAGTCCGTGGGCCCCTGCGCGTCGGTGATCTGGAATCGGCCCGTCAACGGCTGGTCCGGGTCTATGGTCGCCAGCAGCGCGGTCGCGTCCACGCTGGCGCTCATGCCGCCATACCGTATCGAGAACAGCGGATAGTCCGCGGCCATGTCGTTGTCCTGCGCGACCGTTTCGATCACGCCGTCGACCGGAGCCGTGACCTGCTGATCGCCGACGGTACCCAACACGTCGCCCGCATGCATGTATGCTCCTTGATCAGTCGTGGAGTGGAACCAGCCTTTCGCCGGAGTCGTAAGCGAGAACACAGGAGCCACCTGCACGCCGGTGGAGGAAGAGGACAACGGCGTGATGCCGCCCCTACGCACCTCGACCGTGGATGCTGGCCGCTTCGCCGTGGAGGAGGCGTCGGATGATGGCGTCCGCGACGGCGAGCAAGCCGTCATCATCGCGCACATCGTCGTGGCCGTCACGCACGCCAACAGGCATTTGAACGGTGCGATCGCATTCATTTCGTCAGTCCGTTCTCATGCCGGTACCATGTGCAGTCCGTGGTGTAGAAGTCCCGCATGGTCGAATAGTCGCCGAGTTCGGATTTGCCGATCACATCGTTCTCGTATATGCCATCCTTGTCCTCGTAGTAGTTCTTGAACCAGTCGGTATCCAGCAGCTTGCGCAGCTGCTGGAGGGCGCCTCGGGCTGCTTCCGCGTTGGTCTGGCTGTTGTCGAGAATGTCGCGTTCCACCGAGCACTGCCAGTAGACATACGCCTGTCCTTCCCCACTTCCCTTGGCATACAGCGAGGACGCGGCCTGCGCCTTGGGTATATTCGCTGGAAACGCATCGCCGTTCATCAGTTCAAAGGGGAAATCCTCGACGGTCGCCTTGTATTCCTCGTTCGCCTGCTGCCAGGTCAGCATGCCGCCACTTCCCGAGGTGCCGCCGTTCGGAGTCGTCCCGCAACCGGACAGCAGCATCACTGCGGTCAGAATGGCGGCCCTGCGTCGTGTTCCCGATTTCATCATCATGCTCCTTCGGACGATTGCACAACTGTCGCCAACCATTAGCCCACAGACGGCGATCCGGGAGCAAAAGACTGTCATGCGCGCGCATGACAACGATACGTCGAGGAGCATGGGATGCGCATACGATGGGTGGCATGACAGACCTATCGGACTCGCATACCATCTCCATCGGGGTGCTGGACAACGATTCGCTCGCCCTCAACGCCATAGCCGTGATGACGAGCCGTCTCTCCCCGCGGTTCCACATCATCTGGAGCACCACGTCCCCGGCGATGGCATTGCAGCGCTGCATGACCCACGGCGCGCGACCCGACGTGCTGGTCGTCGACATGGCCTTGGGAGGCATCACCGGCGCGGACATATGCGCCAGAATCCGTCGGCGCACTCCGACGATCGGCTTGGTGTGCGTCACCTCCTATGACCTTGATCCATATCGGCAAGACGCGGTCGAGGCGGGCGCACAATGCCTGATAGCCAAAGATGACATCGTCAAAGAGCTCCCGCAGGCCATACGATGCGCGGCACAGGGCGAGCCCGTCCCCGGCACCGGATTCCCCACCGCACGGGAAGCCAATCGCAAACTCAACGAAGGACACGCGACCGAGGGCCGGCTGCCGGAAAACGACAAGCCATCGCTGTCCTCCAGGGAACGGGACGTACTGCGCCTCTACGCGCATGGATCATCCACCGACGAGATAGCCGCGCTCCTGAATGTCAGCAAGGGCAGCGTCTTCACCTACGTCAACAGGGCATGCCGCAAGCTCCATGCCGCCGACCGCAAGGAGGCCCTCGCCATATGCGCCCGATACGATCTGCTCTGAACCGTATACACCACCCAGCCATACTGGCCGCGGGGCTGGTCCTCGCAGTGGCGATCCCCGTAGAGATGGGCGTGTACTCATCCCAGAACCTGCTGTCATGGTCGACCATACGCATATCGCTGCTCGTCGCCGTCCTGTGCGCCATGCTCGGAGCGGCAACGGTATGGGCCGCCTGTCTGCTGTTCGCGGTCTCAGGATACGCGTTGCTGTGGCTGTTCTCGCCGTTGACGACCATCATGATCGCCGCACTGACCTCCATAGCGGTCCTCTCGTTCGTCAAACCCCGCCTTGGAGCCGCTTCCGCACTGGCGGCCCTCGCCGCCCTCGCCGCGAACAACATGCAGAACAACCTCACCTCGTCGAACATCGTAGGCATGATCATCATGTGCCTATGCCCATTGTCGCTGGGGTTCAGTCTCAACCTGCTGTTCGCCCAACGGCAGGCGACCGCGACACTCAGGCAACGACTCGACCGCGAACACACGGCGCGTCACCTGCACGACACCATCAGCAACGACCTCGCCTACATGATCCTGCGCATCGACCAGGCAAGCCGCAGTGATTGCCCCGCCGATCGGGAGCAATATCAGCGCCAACTCACCGATCTGCGCGCCATCGCCGAAACGGCGCTCGACCACACCCACCAGGTGATACGACAACTTGAACGCACCGACAAACCAGACGATCGCAGCCGCATCGTCAAAACAAATAACGACGACAAAACCGACAGGAAAATCGAACAGCAGCGTGAACGGCTTGACGGCATCATTCAATCGCAACGACGTCGCCTTGGCGGCCTCGGATTCCAAGGTGACGACATCCTCGGGACGTTCGACCATCCACTGGCGGACGACATCCTCGACCTTCTCGAAGGACTGCTCAACGAACTGTACGCGAACATCGCCAAGCACGCCGCCCCGCACGAATGGTACGCCGTCACGATCTCCTTCGACCGGCGGCACGTCATCATTTCGGCAAGCGACGTACTAAAGGACGAAGCGGTACGGCTCGGACTCGGCAGCGGCCTCAAGAGATACCGAACCGTTATCGAATCCATGTCCGGGACGTTCGACATCACCGATGATTCCGACAACTGGAACGCGAACATCACCATTCCATTGTCTGTAACACGCCGGTAAAGGGAATGACGGCCTCCAGCTGCCAGTGGGCTTGTTCGGTGTCCGGCTGGCTTGCGCTGGTGTGTGTTCTTCGAGCGAGTCGATGACCTCGTGCGTGTGGCCCATGGCCCGGCTGGCGGCGTCGCGCAATTCGTCGAGCTGTTGCTGGTATTCGTGTTCGTCGGCGGGCATGCCGTCGGTCCCGGCGTGACCATCGGGACATCCAGCATGAGGATTACGCCCGTGACAAGCGCCGGCCACAGGAACCGGTCCGGGCGGAACATGCCGCCGACCGGGCCGGCAAGCACAGCCAGAGCCAACATGATATCGCGCACGGTCGCGGTGCCGGGGACCCGTGCCGCCATCGAGAACACGTACTCCGCGAGCACCGCCACGGACAATACGGCGCAGGACGCCGCGATCACCGGATGCCCGGCATGCCGCAGGCCAAGCCGGTCGGAAAGCCGGGGCAGAGCAGATCGTATCTGGCGCATGCGTCCAGCACCTCCTTGCGGCTGGCGACTCCCAGCTTGTCGGCCACGCGGTGCACGTACGTGAACACGCTGCCCGTCCCGCCGCTCCTGCGACGGATGCGCCGGCACACGTCAGCGCCCGTGATTTTTTCCCCCAACGCCATATCCGACACCGGCACGTCCGGCCTGGTATGCGGGTTATGGCAGTGCTCGATCGCCACTGCGGGCGAACCCGTGCCCCCGCATGACATGGAAGTCCTTGGATACGGCCGAGATCATCGCGCACATCGCATCCAGGGCGAACGGATCATTGTCCAATACGGGCGATACGGATCGACCGCGCCGCAGCCCCGGTCATGTTATCATGTCCCATGCCGCTCATCGTGGCCACGGTCGCAACCGGACAAAACCTGCTATCATGCGATTACTTGACACGATGTTGCGCTTGCGGGCGCGAACGGATTGAATTGGACTAACGGGTTTTATGTAGGGATGCCGAGGAGGACAACCATGAATCAGGGGAGGGCTCGACTGGAACGAATTCGGTGATGGAGGGCTTTGCGAAATCCCCGGTCAATCGATTTGCTGACTGGTTGGGATGGGGATTCGTCTTCCTCGGAGCGGGTATAGGAGCGTTTCTGGGTGTCGTCGCGTACGTTCAACACTGGATTAGCTGACGGCTTCGAATAGTTCTCCGACCGCTTCTCGGATTTGCCGGGTGGCATGAGGTTTTCGACCGCTCACGTAGTGGCGGCGACCTCACGCTAATCAGTAATACACACTTTGATCTAGCAGACCCTACGGCTAAGGTAGGAGGCCGACGATGGGAAACCGCGTATGGAAAGGTGAACCTTCCGCCGGTGGCCGGGCCGGAACGATCATCGCTTTGGGCATCGCGGCGTTGGTAGTGGCGGGAGTATGGTTCGGATGGACTCGATACTAGGGCTATAGTCCGGTTTCGAATCTGTCGCAGACGTTCTCGATCTCATTTTCCGAGGATGCGCGGGCAATCGTCAGCAAGGACGAGGAAAGCTTTCATGGGGACGGATACCGGTACGTGAAGGTCGCCGCTGACCCAGAACAAGTCGACGGCACCATTCTGGACGGCAGGGATTACTCCAGTGGCCAACTGCCCCAGGAGAACATCCGCATAATCAAGGAAGCGGATGCGACCCTGCGATTGAACCTGGGAACACAGCTCGATGCGCTCTACGACCGGCCTCATAAGGAGATAACCAACGAGGGCGGCACGCTGATCATCATCCATGATGCCGATTCCTCGGAATGGCATTTCTTCGAATGCCTCGTCTGAAAGCTGAGCACTCCCGAAACATATGCGATTGTCCTGAAGAAGAGCCCAGACCAACCAAGCCCCGATTATCCAGATAAAAAGAAACCCCCAGTGCATCACGGCTGAGTCGAAGACCGTCCGGAGAGGCCCTTTGGGGGAATTCTTGATATATCATAATGAGCCATGAGCCGACAGTCAAATTCAACAACTGATTTCCTCTCACGGACTCCAAGGAAAGGAAGTCCGCGGGAGAAGGCGCTGCGCGCGTGCATTACCGATGAACGGCTTGCCACCTACAATTATGAGGCTCAAAGACGTTCATGCCCAGCGCTAGAGCTGTACCTGTGGGATCACGACATGGCCAGCGCCTGTATGGGCGACATCGCCATCCTCGAGGTCGCTCTGCGCAACCGCATGGACCGGCACTCTCCCTCCTCGCTCTGGAGCAGAATGGCACTGAAGACTGGTATATGGCAGGGCTACAATTCGATGACCGAACCCAGTACCAGATTCGTGAAGCGTGGAACCATCTCACCCCGCACCAGCGAAAAAATCATACGCATGGCCATCTCATAGCGTCATTGACATTCGGATTTTGGCGCAATCTCTTGGAAGACGGCGGAACAATCCACACGAAGTGGCCAGACCAGCGCCGTGCAGATTATGAGAACGATTTATGGCGCAAAGGACTCGATAAGACATTCTCCAATGGGCGCCAGTATGCCCGTGCAGTGGAAGAACGCTGGACGAGAAAGTACGCGCTGGATATCGTAAAAACAGTGCATGCCCTGCGTAATCGGGTCGCTCACCATGAGCCGCTTGTCAACGGCATACCTCTGCCGGGTGAGAATCGACGGATTGCATTGGAGAATGCGACGCAGGCGTGCTTCGCTCTGGCGATGATCCTGGACCGAGACCTACACGCATGGTTGATGGATAACAGCAAGATGAAACTTGTGCTCGAACACGAGCTGAAGCCTGATGAATAGGTAGTGAGTATCGTTTTCGCCAATCATCTCTTCAGTGGGAATGGCAATGAGCTGCAGCGACACCAACAGATTCCTTAGGATCCGACACCGGCACGTCCGGCCTGGTATGCGGGTTATGGCAGTGCTCGATCGCCACTGCGGGCGAACCCGTGCCCCCGCATGACATGGAAGTCCTTGGATACGGCCGAGATCATCGCGCACATCGCATCCAGGGCGAACGGATCATTGTCCAATACGGGCGATACGGATCGACCGCGCCGCAGCCCCGGTCATGTTATCATGTCCCATGCCGCTCATCGTGGCCACGGTCGCAGCCGGACAAAACCTGCTATCATGCGATTACTTGACACGATGTTGCGCTTTTGGCCATGCGCAGGTTGAATGGGATTGCGCCACGAAAGGATATGCCATGAACGATCTGCTGATTATCGACATGCTGCCCACGTACGGGCTGCTGTTCTACCTGCTGATCTCGGTATTCGTCTTCGTGGGATGCCGTGGTCTGCGCCGGAGGGCCTCGGATCGTGGCCTGCTGCGTTTTGCCGTAGGCGCGTTCTTGGTTGTTTCCGCGCTCGGCGCCGTGTTCGCTGCGCTGGTGTATATCATGGCAGCGCCTTTGGCGCAGCCGGATATGGTCGACTTCTACCGCACGTACCGGCCAGGAGCTCTGATCTTCCTGCTGGGATTGTTCATCATACAATTTGTCTTCGGCGTCGCTGCCGTGTATCGGGGAAAGTAACCTGGTATATCCTGCGATAAACGCATTGGCAGACACTTGCTGCCTATCTGTAAACACACCCTAGATAAGGCTTGCGGCCGTTGGCCGAGCACAGTAGTAGTGTGGTCTGCTGTGTCAACAGGAGGAGTGTGACCAATGCGGCTGATTGAGACATGGCTGGCGGACCAGGAACGCGCGTTTGACTTGTTCGCGAAATTCCCGGCGGAGGAGACGGGATTCGAGAACCCAGCGGCCGGCATGAATCGTGAACGGTTCGCCGCATATGTGCGAGGGTTGCGTGATGAGTCGCTTGGCGTCGGCCTGCCGGACGGCTGGGTGCCAGCCACCAAATACATTCTCGTCAACGATGAGGGCGACTATGTGGGCATCTTCAACCTGCGTCACCGGCTCACCGACTTCCTGCGCAACGGTCCGGGCCACATCGGCTACGGTGTCGCCCGCGAATACCGCGGTCACGGCTACGCGACCGCCGGGCTCAAGCTCACGCTTGCCAAGGCCCGCGAGCTCGGCATCAAGGAGGCTTACCTGAGTGTCCACAAAACCAATCCGGCAAGTCTTGCGGTGCAGCAGCATTGCGGCGCACGTATCGACCATGAGGACAAGACGGAATACTACACACGCATCGCCACCTGCACGGAGAGCGATGGCCTCTATGCGCGAGGCGATTGACGGCGCCTCTTGCGTGTAAATGGCCGATTATCAATCGGTTTTAATCGATTTCGCCTCGGTCGATAAAGTCGTCGTCGAGGAACCAATAATCGTGCGGATTTCCGCGTAACGCCATGAACGGCGTGAGTTCCACGCCCTGTGTCTCAGCTCTGCTCAGCAGATAGGCTCGGATAATCCACGGATACTCCAGCACGCCCGACTTGAGGGTGATGATTTGCTCCACTCTGCTGCCGCTGACGCCAAAATCCCTGCCGCCGTTCGGCGGTCAGACCCAGCCGGCTCATGTTCTCCTGAAATTCGCGGATAGTCGCCGCGCGTTGCTCACTGTTCAAAGACATGGCTTCATGGTAGCGCCGGACGCGTGTGGGAGGTCGGGCTGCTCACTGGAATACGCCGTCAGAGTAGTTGATCATTTCGAGTTCCGGGCCCATGTCTTCGGTTTGAGTCAGGCCGGTCTCATGGAAGCCGATGTGACGGTAGAAACCTTGGGCGTTGGTGTTGAATCCGGCGACCCACAAGGCGAGCCGATCGTTGCCGATGGCGCGTTGGCCCGCCTCAACCAAAGCACGGCCAACGCCATGACGATGGCAAGATTCCAACACATATAGCGAAGCCAGTTCCGCAGCCTCGGACCGTTTGATTGGCGAACGCGGCGTTTGCAGAAGCTCAGCAAAACCAATCACGTGGTTGTTCTCCAAAGCGACCAATACGACCTGATTGGGGTCTTTGGCGTGGCTGCGCGTCAGTTTGAGCGCGAATTCGGGAGTGATCGCATCCACGATTTCCTGCGGAATATGCCCCTGATTGAGTTCGCGCCACGTGCACGACTGAACTTGGGCCTTTTCCTCAAACCATGGCGGCTCAATCGAAACAATACGAATCGTCATGCCGCCCATAGTAGGCCGGTTCGTGAGTACAGTGTCACTTGTTGTCATGTGATTGCTTGGCATCAGGTTGTATTGACCGTAATGGAGGCCACTGGATCAGCGCCGGAAACTCATGGAATTCGGGCTATTATGATGGGAGTAAGAAAAGCACAGCACAATTGAACATAAAGACGATCTGGAGCATTGCATGAGCGTCAATACGGCATTTGAAACCAGTGATTTGCCCAAAGCGGAGTTTATGTTTCCTGGGCCTGAACGCGATCGCTTGGTGAAGCTCATTCTGGACGGCGTAAAAACCGCCACCGCTGCGCTGATGATTGAATATGAGGAAGAGGTCGAACCGCTGCCGTGCGTTGGCGCGCATTCGGTGTTGGTGGATTCCGATGAACGACCCGTAGCCGTACTCGTCACCACTGCGGTTGACGTGATTCCGCTCGGAAAAGTCACTGACCGGTACGCCATCGATGAGGGTGAAGGCGACGTCACGGCGGCCCAATGGCGGAGCGCACACGAATCTTTCTGGAATTCGGCGGAATACCGCGATGAATTCGCCAACCCAAACTTTCCGTTGAACGACAACTCGCTCATAGTATTCGAGCATTTCGAAGTCGAGCAACGGTTGGAGTCGAATAACGCATTAGGTTAGGCGATAGCAAAACTTTTCTTCAGACAACTCTCCGAGCTCCGCAACATCTGAAGGAGTGCCCATGTCCACTAGAGCGACAGAAGCGGAAAGCGTATTGAAGGAGCATATGGGATATCTTCCGGTATCGGAAATGGAGCGTCGAGGAGTTTCCCGCACGGAGATTTCGCGATTCGTGCGTGAAGCCAAGCTTGAGAAAGCGGCAAAGGGCTTATATGTTTCACCGAATGCGGAGTCCGATCCGCTGTTCGAATTGCAGTATCGATATCCGAAAGCCATTTTTTCGCATGAAACTGCGTTGTTCTTGCTTGGAGAGGGGGAGCGAGCCCCCTGACACCGACGATTACCTTACCGCAATCATCAGGTACGGCTCGTCTCAAGAATGAAGACGTAACAGTGAGAAAGGTGGCCGACAATCGCTTTGCAATTGGCCTGGCGTCGGCTATCACCATGTTCGGGCATACGGTTCGCGTTTATGATTTGGAACGAACCATTTGCGATTTGTTCCGCTCCCGCAGCACAGTGGATCCGCAAGATTTGCAATCCGCCTTCCAGAATTACATGAGATCCGCGCACACTGACTTGGTCAAACTCATGAACTACGCTCGCGAATTTCGGCTCGTGAACGTGATGCGTCCTTACCTCGAAGCGGTGATGCCAGCATGAATGAGAGTGAAATCAGACCCGTGGGACGCTTATAGAAAGCGGTACGGCTATGCCGCGTGACTATTCTTTTAGCGATGCAATACGGGCGTTGTCGGCTTTATGCGAGGCGATGGCCACGGCATAATCGGCAGCGAAGCATACGCGTATTCATGCAACGGCAAGTCGTACATCATATGTGCATCATAAGGAAGAAGTATTTACCCACGCAGCCATTCGACGATTGTCAGGATGCATTGCTCAGCGAAACAATCCACGGCATCGACGGTGATGCCGGCATGGTTCACCGGCGAATTCATCTTGTAGGCAGATTCAGCATCTTGTAGGTAGCTGGCCTTGGCGAGAGGTCATTGCAATGGCGGTATTCCGATCATCGCCATTGGAATCATCTGCCTACAAGAGCACGAAACACCCTACAAGATGAGACGGGCCAGTTGGGTCAGTCCCATTCATCCTGCCGGTTCGCAGGCCGCAATTGTCAGTCACAACTGGTGTACCTCCCTCATCCATGCGAATGATACGAATCGCCTTTCATCCCAATGATTTCGCTCTCGTGGCCGATACCCGCGTGCCGTCATGTTCCGTACCTTGGAATCAGAAGTCGAGAGATATGGTCCGAAACCGAATGGAGCGGACCGAAGCAGGGAGCATTGAAGATGGGATTTCTTAAGAACTTTTCCGAACCGTTTGCGTTCGCGCTGGCATTGTGGCCGTTTGTGTCCATGCTGCTGACGGTGCCGGTGCTGGCGTTGCTGTATCATCGCGACAATCGCATCCGACTGTCGTCGGCCATAGTGGCGTATGGCACGGTGCTGTACCTGCTCGGCCTGCTGTGCTTCACACTGTATCCGATGCCGGCCGATGCGGCGGCCTATTGCGCCGCGCACCATCTGACGCCACAGCTCAACCCACTGCAGTTCATCGGTGACATCCGTACCGATGGTCTCACCGCCGTACTGCAAATCGCGTTTAATATCGTGTTCTTCCTGCCGTTGGGCTTCATCATGGGCCGCATATGGCGTTGGCCGCTGCCGGTTACCGCAGTACTGTCGTTCGCCACGTCGCTATTTCTGGAGACGATGCAGCTGACCGGCCTCATGGGCGTGTTCCCGTGCGCCTACCGTCTGTTCGACGTGGACGATCTCCTGTGGAACACGACCGGCGCGCTGATCGGATTCGCGCTGGCCATACTTTCGCTGCGCCTGATTCCGGCGCGGGTCGCCGATATGACGCCGACCACCACACCAGGCTTCATGAGGCGGCTGATCACGTTCATCATCGACATGACGCTGATCGGGTTCGCCGTGATGCCGACGCATCTGTTCGTCATGATCGTCCAATCGAACCTGCCCTCGGGCTCCAACGGCTCATGGCAGTCGATGGAACCGTTTGACTGGACCGGTTCGATCCTCTTCCTAGCGGCGCTCATCCTCTTCGAGGGCGTGGTGCCATGGTTGCGCGGCGGCTGCACGTTCGGCGGCAGCTTCACGCACATGACGATAGAGACCCGGCCGCGCGAAGGGTGGCTTCGCGTGGCGTTCTATGTGGCGCGCATGGCGACGCTGATCGCCGTGGCGTGGTGGCATAGTGGCGGATTCAATCTGCTGGTGTTCATCGGCCTCGGCATCTTCTGGCTGGTCAAGCGTCAGATGCCGTACGACCTGATATAAACCGGCGCTCCGCTGCTTGGCGTTACAGGAAAACCTCCGACCACTGGTCGGGATTCGGAATGCTGCGCAGCGGGCCGGCCAACGATACGGCCAATCCCGCTACGGAACAGACCACGGCTACGGCCATCACCGCCGTGAAACCGAGATCTGGCTGTTGCAACAGCCAGCCGACCATCGCCGGGCATGCTGCGCCCAGTATGCCGACCGTGGTTTCAAATACGGCAGAAGCCCGCCCCTGCATGTTGTCGGGTGTCTTGCCGTAGAGAAAGCCCAGCAGACCAGCGTTCAACGCGGGGAACGGCAGGCCGGCCAGAATCTGGCAGATCAGAATGGCCGCGTAGCTGTGCAGGAATAGCAGTGGCATCTGGCTGACCACGAACAACGCCAGCGCGCCCGCAATCAGTTTCCCTGTGGGAACCATATCGACTAGCTTGTTGGCCAACAGCGAGCCGACCAAAGTACTCACGCCCATTGCCGTGCCGAGCAGTCCGATCATGACCGCGTTGGCGCCACGGGCGGCCAACATGATCTGCGCGCCGGTGATACTGGCTACGCAGGCGATGTTCACCATTGCACCGAGTATGATCGCGGATAGGAAGACGCGCTTGGTCAGGGCTCAAACGGTGACCACGGCTTAGCGCGACGAGTCAACGCGCATTAGCTGTCTGCGAACGACACCAACACCTTGTACATAACAATGCCCCTTTGCAAAAACCAAACTCCAATTGTTGTACCAGTTCGAGCACGGGACCAGGCGCGTCACTGGGCACAACATAATCGGCCATCAATGGTTTCTCGGCTTCGAGGGGCTGATTTCGTCCGGTGGGGACATCTACTTGGCTTTCGAGGGGCTGCTCAAAAACGCCAAACCGCGAGTATAAACGGCTTTGCGGCAACGCCATTACGCCATTGTGGAGCCTTGTCTACTCGGGCATCAGCCCCTTGAAACGGAGATAGATCTCCGGCAAGTGCCAAATCAGCCCCTCGAAATCGAGTTAGGCGTTGTTTTCGCGTTTGCGCTGCCGTTCGAGTGCGTAATAAGCCGCGTAGCAGCAGGCGACGAACGGGATCATGCAATACAGGGTCGAACGCTGCGTATCATCGAGCACCACGAGCACCAGCGCGCCGATGCACATCACGATGGCCAGCCACGGCAGCACCGGGAAACCGGGCGCACGATAGCCGAGCTCATCGGCGCTGTGCCCATCCCGCGCCCATTCGCGCCGGAAACGGATATGGCACACGCATACGGAGAACCACACCACCAGCGTCGCCAAACCTGACACGGCGACCAACACCAGATACACGGTCGAGGCGGCGATCACGGAAGACAGCAACGCCAGCAGTGAGCCCGCCATGCTGAACAGCACGGCCCACACCGGCACACCACGGAAATTCGTCCTAGCAAAACGTTCGGGAATCAGCCGCTCCTTGGCCAGCGACCACACCATGCGCGAACACACGTACAGGCCGGAGTTCGCGGCGGAAAGCACGGCCGTCAACACCACGAAGTTCATGATGTCGCCGGCGAACGGCATACCGATTGACTGGAACACCAGCACGAACGGGCTCGTATCCACGCCGGCCTGATGCCAGGGGATCAAGGCCGCCATCACCAGAATCGAGCCGATGAAGAAAATCGCCAGGCGCAGCACCGTGGTGTGCACGGCCTTGGGAATCGCACGCGAGGGATCCTTGGTTTCGCCGGCCGCCACGCCCACCACTTCGGTGCCGGAGAACGCGAACACCACGGTCAGCAGAGTCGAGAAAATCGGCGCGATACCGCTTGGGAACCAGCCGTCGGCCACGAAGTTGCCCAGCAACGGCGCGGAATCATGACCGGCAATCGGTATGGCGCCGAAGATCGCCAGCAGGCCGATCACAATGAACGCGATGATGGCGAACACCTTGATTGACGCGAACCAGAATTCCGCCTCGCCGTACAGCCGCACGGACATGATGTTGAGCGCGAACACCACCACAATGAACACGGCCGACCACACCCAGGACGGCGAATGCGGGAACCATCGCTGCATCAACAGCCCTGCGGCCGTGAATTCGGAGGCGAGCGCCACCGCCCAGTTCAGCCAATACAGGATGGCGATGGTGAACGCGGTGCCGGGGCCGATGAACCGTTTCGCGTACATATGGAAGCTTCCGGCGTACGGCATGGCCACGGACAGTTCGCCGAGCGAGACCATCACGCAATAGACGAGCAGGGAGCCGACCGCATAGGCGAGAATCGCGCCCAGCGGACCGGCCTGGTGAATCGTATAGCCGGAGCTGACGAACAGGCCGGTGCCGATCACGCCGCCCAGGGAGATCATCGTCAGGTGGCGCGACTCCATCTTTCGTTCAAGGCCGGTATCGTCCTTGGGTGTGCCGGCTGCCGCCATGCTCGGGTCTCCTTTGGTCGGGTGAACAGTTGTGTCTCGTGTCGGTTGTGCGGGCGGCGCGCGATGCCGCCTACCATATGATAGCGGTAACACGAACAGCGAGCGGAACATGAGGAGTTTGGAATGACGGAACTGTATATCGGATCGCATCTGTCGACGGCCGGCGGATGGAATGCGCTGCTGGAACGCTCCCATGAGGAGGGCGGAACCGCGTTCGCGTTCTTCCCGCGCTCCCCGTACGGCAAGCGTTCGAAGGCGCTCGACCCGGCCGACGCGGCAACGTTCGGCGCACGTCTGAAGGCTGAGGACTATGGGCCGTTGGTCGCCCACGCGCCGTACGTCTACAATCTGGCCGGCAAGGATGAGGCCAAGCGCGCATTCGCGATCGAGGCATTGGCCGAGGACATCGAGCTGCTGACCGCCATCCGCGAGGCCGGCCAGGAGGTGTATATCAATATTCATCCCGGCGCGCATGTGGGCCAAGGCACCGAGACCGGCTGCCGGCTGATCAGCGAGGGACTGAATCAGGTGTTCGAGCGCGCGGCCGGCGTCATGGTGCTTCTGGAGACCATGGCCGGCAAAGGCACGGAATGTGGCCGCAATTTCGATGAGCTCGCCACGATCATGGATGGCGTGGAGAATAAGGCGAACGTCGGCGTCACGTTCGACACCTGCCATGTGTTGGATGCCGGCTACGATTTGGTGCACGACTACGACGGCGTGATGCGCCAGTTGGATGAGGCGATCGGCTTGGCCAAGGTCAAGGCGATTCATGTGAACGGTTCGCAGTTCGGCCTCGGCTCGCACAAGGACCGTCACGCCAATATCGGCGAGGGCCAGCTCGGCATCCCGTTCTTCACGCGACTGGTCAACGACCCAACCATGGCCAAGCTCCCGATGATTCTCGAAACCAAGGAGCAGACGCCCGCCACGCATCGCGACGAGATCGAGTTGTTGCGCGGATTGGTGCAATAGTAGTCGTAGTCGACCAATGTCGAGCAGAAGAGACCTGTTTTTGACTGATGGCCATACGAGGTTAGCTATCAGCGGGGCGTTGATTGATCTGTCTTCATATACAGCTGCATAGCCGGTTCCAGCTGCAAGAGCTCAAAACAGACGCATGGGTTCGGCGGAATCCAATGGCTGAATAAGACGTTTGCCGTCGCTGTTCAGTGGCGCGACTTCGTGAAATTGCAGATGCCGGGAAAGCATGGTACCCGCTTCCCGCATGGAATCTAACAGTGCGGCTCCGTCAACGGAGCGGTCCAGCCATGAGGCAACCATATTCCGAGGAACCAGCAGGGGCATGCGATCATGCACCTTGACGAACTCGTCCGCGGCAGGGCAGGTGATGATGGTTGCGGTCAGCTGCCATGGCGATGCGGGAGACGGCCTCCACCATGAGTACAGGCCGGCCAAAGATAATAGTTCATCATGTGGTGCGTGAAAATAGAACGGCCTGCGACCTTTCCATTCGTAGTAGCCGGAAGCGGGGATGATGGCTCGCATGGATTTTGTGGATTCGGCGAACGCCGGCTTGACATGCGCAGACTCCACACGCGCATTATATGTGGGGTAGCTCAGCACTTTGCTGGCGCTCCATCGCGGCACCAGCGACCAATAGGCACCGGTCAGATGACGGCGGCCATCCTTGCCCTGTGCCACCACGCCAATGTTCTGCATGGGTGCGATGTTGTAGGAAGGCTGTGGCAGAGTGTCAACGCGCACGTCATCCTCGTCTACCGCGAACTGTGAGGCCACGGCATCCCAATCCAAATCAAGCGCGAATCTCCTGCACATGCGCCCAGTTTATGCCATCAATGGAATCAATCCCAGGCCGTATGACCGATATTCATGGCGATTTTCCTTTTTGTTGGCCGCTCTGGTTCCGTAGCGATACGAACCAACGAGGAATAGCCCAAAATGTAGGACGGGTTCGGCAATCGGGACGGGGCGTGACCTAGAGTGGCGCATGACCGAACACCAACAAAGGGAGGACCATGTCGGTTTTGGACGAACTGGTGGCGGGAGCGCTGGAGGATCAGCGCACCCGTGAGCTCACCGTATCGCTTGAGGACGTGAAGAAGGCCGCGCTGGCGGCCCCGGCTCCGATTGACGCGACACGATGGCTTAAGCGCGCCGACGGCATCCCCGTGATCGCCGAGATCAAGCGCGCGTCTCCGTCCAAGGGCCACCTGTCCGACATCCCGGACCCGGCCGCGCTGGCTCGCGAGTACGAGAAGGGCGGCGCAAGCGCCATCTCCGTGCTCACCGAAGGCCGCAGATTCCTCGGCAGCCTTGACGATTTCGACAAGGTCCGCGCCGCCGTGCACATTCCAGTGCTGCGCAAGGACTTCATCGTCACCGACTACCAGATCTTCGAGGCCCGCGCCCACGGCGCCGACCTGGTGCTGCTCATCGTCGCCGCATTGGACGACGCCCAGCTCAAGCACCTGCTCGACCTGGCGCACGAGTTGAACATGACTGTGCTGATGGAAACGCATACCCGCGAGGAGATCGAACGCGCCCGCAAGGCCGGTGCCAAGGTGATCGGCATCAATGCGCGCAACCTGAAGAACCTCAAGGTGGACGTGAACAAATACAACGAACTCGCGGCCGATCTGCCCGATGACGTCATCAAGGTGGCGGAATCCGGCGTATTCGGCGCGGTCGAGGTCGAAGACTACGCCCGCGCGGGAGCGGATGCGGTACTGGTCGGCGAGGGCGTGGCCACCGCTGATGATCATGAACTTGCAGTGGAACGACTAGTAAAGGCAGGAGCACAAGTGAAAGCATCCGAAACAACCCCGCTCAGCGAACATCAGGGACCGTATTGGGGGCAGTTCGGTGGCCGCTATGTGCCCGAGGCCCTCATCACCGCCCTCGACGAGCTGGAGCGCGTGTACACGCAAGCCAAGGCCGACCCCGAATTCCACAAGGAATTCATGACGCTCCAGCAGCGTTACGTGGGCCGTCCGAGTCCGCTGACCGAAGCCCCGCGCTTCGCCGCACTGGTCAAGCAGAAGACCGGTCTCGACGCCCGTATCTTCCTCAAGCGCGAGGACTTGAACCACACCGGCGCGCACAAGATCAACAACGCGCTCGGCCAGGCCCTGCTCGTCAAGCGGATGGGCAAGACCCGCGTGATCGCGGAGACCGGCGCCGGTCAGCACGGCGTGGCCACCGCCACCGTGTGCGCCATGCTCGGCCTCAAGTGCCGCATCTACATGGGCCAGATCGACGCCCGCCGTCAGGCCCTGAACGTGGCCCGCATGCGTATGCTCGGCGCCGAAGTGGTCGAGGTGACCCTCGGCGACAAGATCCTGAAGGATGCCATCAACGAAGCCCTGCGCGACTGGGTCACCAACGTCAAGGACACGCACTACCTGCTCGGCACCGTCGCGGGCCCACACCCGTTCCCGGCCATGGTGCGCGACTTCCAGAAGATCATCGGCGAGGAAGCCAAGCAGCAGCTCCAGGACTGGTACGGCATCGACCATCCGGACGCGATCTGCGCCTGCGTGGGCGGCGGCTCCAACGCCATCGGCGTGATGAACGCCTTCCTGGACGACGAGCGCGTGAACCTCTACGGCTACGAAGCCGGCGGCAACGGCCCCGAATCCGGCAAGCACGCCATCCGCTTCGCCCCCGGCACCGGCCAGCTCGGCATGTTCCAGGGCGCCAAGAGCTACCTGCTGGAAACCGACGAAGGCCAGACGCTCGACACCTACTCGATCTCCGCAGGCCTCGACTATGCGTCCGTGGGCCCCGAGCACGCATGGCTCAAGGATATCGGCCGCGTGAACTACAGCTGGGCCACCGACGAGGAGGCCATGAACGCCTTCCGCGACCTGAGCCAGGCCGAGGGCATCATCCCCGCCATCGAAAGCTCGCACGCCGTGGCCGGCGCGTACAAGGCCGCCGCCGATCTGAAAGCCAAGGGCTATGACAAGGCCGTGATGATCGTGAACATCTCCGGCCGAGGCGACAAGGACATGGCCACCGCCGGCAAGTGGTTCGGCTACCTGACCGACGATCAGGCCGCCGCGCTCGATGTGGCCGGCGCCCACGGCAATACTGTCGCCTGAACAAGAAGAGGAGATTGTTGATTATGACCAACGAAGCAACCACGCCGTCCGGCCAGCCGCTGGGCATCAGCCACAAGCCCAGCAAGTCGGTCGCTATGTTCACCAAGTTCAAGGCCGAGAACAAGCCCGCCTTCATCGGCTACCTGCCCTACGGCTTCCCCAACCCGGACGTCTCGCTTGACGCCTTCAAGACGATGGTCGAGCACGGCGTCGACGCCGTGGAAATCGGCCTGCCGTACTCCGACCCGGTCATGGACGGCCCGGTCATCCAGGCTGCCGCCTCCATCGCCCTGAACAACGGCGAGACCATCAAGCGCGTGTTCGAGGCCGTCGAGACCGTGGCCAACGCCGGCGGCGTGCCGCTCATCATGAGCTACTGGAACCTCGTGTACCACTACGGCGTCGAGCGTTTCGCCCGTGACTTCGAGAACGCCGGCGGCGCCGGCCTCATCACCCCGGACCTCATCCCGGACGAGGCGGGGGAGTGGATCGAAGCCTCCGACCGTCACGGACTCGACCGCATCTTCCTGGTCTCCCCGGATTCGTCCACCGAGCGCCTTGAAACCGTGGCCCGCAACGCGCGTGGCTTCGTGTACGCAGCCGCCCGCATGGGCGTCACCGGCGAACGCGCCACCATCGACGCCTCGCCCGAACTCCTCGTGGAGCGCACCCGTCAGGCCGGTGCCGAGAACGTGTGCGTGGGCATCGGCGTGTCCACCGCCGAACAGGGCGCCAAGGTCGGCTCCTACGCGGACGGCGCCATCGTCGGCTCCGCGCTTGTGCACACCCTGCTCGCGGACGACAACAAGACCGCACGCGACCCGAAGGAAGGCTTGAAGCTGCTCGCCGCCAAGAGCGAGGAACTGGCCGAAGGCATCCACAACGCCCGGTGAACACCCGGTGCGCCTCACGCGGGTTGTGCCGTGACACGGTAGGGTAGTCACAGAGCATCAAGCACAACCCGCGCGTGGACACACCATGAGCACCAGCAAGTAGAGGCACGATGAATCTGGCTTATATTCCCTCGCCGACCTTCTCCAAGTTCGAGATCGGCCCGTTCACTATCCACATGTATGCGATCTGCATCCTGATCGGCATCTGCGTGGCCGTATGGATCCTCACCACACGTTGGAAGCGGTACGGCGGCACCTTCGACCAGATTCTCGACACCACGCTCGTTACCGTGCCCTGCGCGCTGGTGGGCGCGCGCCTCTACCACTGCATCACCACGCCGGCCGACTACTTCCCGCCCACCGGCAACTTGGTCAACATCCTCAAGGTGTGGGAAGGCGGCATGGCCATCTTCGGCGGCATCTCCGTCGGCACCTTGGTGGCGTTCCTGTGGTGCCGCCACAAGCACTATCCGTTCGCGATCTTCGCCGATGCCATCGCCCCCGCGCTGCCCGTGGCCCAGGCCATCGGCCGACTCGGCAACTGGTTCAACCAGGAACTCTACGGCTGGCCCACCACGTTGCCGTGGGGCCTGAAGCTCAACGACGCGGACGCCATCGGCAAATCCGAAATCTGCTATTCCGGCGCGCAATGCCCGGACTACAGAACCACGCTGTTCCACCCGACGTTCCTCTACGAGATGATCTGGAACCTCATCGGCGCCGCGCTCATCATCTACCTCGGCCACAAGCTCGCCGACCGGCTCAAGGCCGGCCAGCAGTTCGCCATGTACCTGATGTGGTACGGCCTGGGCCGCACCTGGATCGAGAACGTGCGCATCAACTACTCCACGGTGATCCTGGGCCTGAGGACCAACGTGTGGACCGCGATCATCGTCTTCGTGCTCGGCTGCATCCTGTTCGTCGTGCTCTACCAGTACGGTCCGGACCCCAAGGCGCAGGCGCGCGGGCTTGCGGCGGTCACCGCCGACGAGCTCGAACGCCAGAGCATCGAAGAGGAACAGCTTCGCCAGAAGAAGCAGGCCAAGCGCACTAAGTGACACCACAATAAACAGCGCCGAAACAGCGCGAAACACGGGACCCCAAGTCCCATTGCACAGATAAGGTAGGAAACCATGAGCAATATCGCAATCGCACCCAGCATCCTGTCCGCTGACTTCTGCAACCTCGAACGTGATCTCAAGGCCATCGCCAACGCCGACCTGGTCCACGTCGATGTCATGGATCATCATTTCGTGCCGAACCTGACCCTGGGCGAGCCGATCGTCGGCCGCATCTGCGAGGTCACCGATCTGCCGGTCGACGTGCACCTCATGATCGAGGACCCGGACCGTTGGGCCCCCGAATACGCCAAGCTCGGCGCCGCCTCCGTCTCCTTCCACATGGGTGCCACCCACGCGCCCGTGCGTCTGGCCCGCCAGCTGCGCGACATGGGTTGCAAGGCCTGCTTCGCCGTGCGCCCGGCCGAGCCGGTCGAGCCGCTCTTCGACATCCTTGACGAGTTCGACATGGTGCTCGTCATGACCGTGGAGCCAGGTTTCGGCGGCCAGAAGTTCCTCGACAACCAGATGGCCAAGGTCCGCCGCCTGCGCGATGAGATCACCCGCCGTGGCTTGAAGACCCGCATCCAGGTCGATGGCGGCGTGAGCCCCAAGACCGCGCACATCGTGGCCGAAGCCGGCGCCGACGTGCTCGTTGCCGGTTCCGCCGTGTACGGCGCCGAGAATCCCGCCCAAGCCATCGACGACATCCGCACCAAGGCCGAGGCCGCGTTCAAGGCCTGAGCTCCAAGCCTGAACCGCAATCCACCTTTCATCCATAACCGCAAGAGAAGAATCTGAATCACATGAAGACGTTTGAATCCCTGTTCGCCGAACTGTCCGAAAAGGCCCAGACCCGCCCCGAAGGCTCCCTGACCGTCGACGAGCTCGACAAGGGCACCCACTTCATCGGCAAGAAGATCATCGAAGAGGCCGGCGAGACCTGGATGGCCGCCGAATACGAGGGTGCGGACCGCACCGCCGAGGAAATGAGCCAGCTGCTCTACCACGTCCAGGTCATGATGATCAAGCACGGCCTGACGCTTGAGGACGTCTACAAGCACCTGTGAGAGGAACGCAAATGCTGAGAATCGCAGTGCCCAACAAGGGCATGCTATCCGAACCCGCGTGGAACATGCTGGCCGAGGCCGGCTACCGTCTGCGCACCAACCCTCGCCAGCTGGTCGTGCAAGATCCCGACAATGGCATCGAGCTGTTCTACCTGCGTCCGCTCGATATCGCCGTATACGTGGGCCGCGGCGCCATCGACGTCGGCATCACCGGCCAGGATCTGCTCAAGAACTCCGGTACCGCCGCACTCGAGCACATGCCGCTCGGCTTTGGTGCCTCGACCTTCCGTTTCGCCGCACCGAACGAATCCCCGATCACCACCCTGGAGGATGTTCAGGGCAAGCGCGTGGCCACCACATTCGATAAGCTCGTACACGACTATCTGGTCGAGCACGGCATCCAGGCCGAGACCATCCATCTGGACGGTGCGGTCGAATCCTCCGTGCAGCTGGGCGTGGCCGACCTCATCGCCGACGTGGTCTCCACCGGTACCACCCTGCGCAACGCCGGCCTGCGCGTGTTTGCCGAACCGCTCATGCACTCCGAAGCCTGCCTGATTCGCTCGCCGCGTCTGAACGAGCAGGATCCGCGTCTGGCCGTGCTGACCCGCCGTCTGCAAGGCGTGCTCACTGCGCATCAGTATGTGCTCATGGACTATGACATTCCGATCAGCAAGGTCGCCGCCGCCGTGGCCGTGACCCCCGGCTTTGAAAGCCCGACGATCTCCCCGCTGCACGACAAACAGTGGAACGCCGTGCGAGTCATGGTTCCCAAGGCCAAGGTCAACCAGCTGATGGATGATTTGTACGAAGTCGGCGCACGCGGCATCATCGTTACCGCTCTGCAAGCCTCCCGCATGTAGACTGTTAGTCGATATGACCAACCAGAAAGTCAACGCCAGATACAGTCCGGAAGCACGTGACATCTATTTCACCGTGCCCAATTTGATCAGCGCGCTGCGAATCATCTCGATTCCTTTCATCAGCGTGCTGATCTCCAAGCATGAGGTGATTGCGGCGCTAGCCCTGATCGCCATTTCCTCGGCTTCGGACGGACTCGACGGCATCATCGCGCGCAGATTCAACCAAGTGAGCAAGATCGGTCAGATTCTTGATCCGATCGCCGACCGACTGCTCATTTTCTGCTCGATTCTGGCCCTCAGCGTCGCCGGCATCATCCCATGGTGGATGCTGATTATCGTGGGACTGAGGGATCTGTGGATGGCGATTCAGGTGCTATGGCTTGCCCAGTACGGTTATGGTCCGCTGCCCGTGCATTTCGTGGGCAAGGCTGGTACCGCGCTGCTGATGATTTCCATCGTCGGTCTTATTTTCGCCGATTTGGGCACCAGTACGTTCTTCCACTTGCTCTACATCGCCGCGCTGGCCGCCGGCATCTGGGGCATCGCCATGTATTGGCTCGCCGGATATATCTATACCAAGCAGGGCGTCGGATTGCTACGCAAGGAACTGGGGGAGAAGTATGGCGCTTGAGGCCATGGCCCCGGTCTCGTTCCCCATACCCAAGGAGAATGAGCCGGTACGACGCCGCGCCGTGTTCTCCCACTCAGTCCGAGGCGCGGAATCGCATCATGCGCTTTCCCCGGATGACGCCGCCGCCATCCGCACCAGACGTCGCCGTAAAACCAACGACGATTCGCTTCAGCTCATCGATGATCTTGTCAATCGTCCGATGGATCCGATGTTCTCCGACTCACGACTGGTCCATGAGCATCGTTCGACCTTCTCCATCTGGTTTAATCGCATCGTCGTATTCATCATCTGCGTCGGCGTTGGCTTTGCCTGCAGCCTATTCGTGCAACAGTTGCAATCCGATCCGCGTAAGCAGGTACGGCAGACTCTGGCCACGCAATTGGAGAATCGCAACTCGCAGATAGACGAACTCACCACGGACGTCAATAATTTGCGATCCCAAGTTGACGAACAGTCCAAGAAAATCTCCGGCAGCGTGAAAAGCGACACGCTTATCCAAGACGAAATGGTCAATGGTGCCACGGTGGTCGAAGGCGAAGGAATCACCATGACGCTGGCCGATCCAATCGCGGCAAGCCAGTCGGATCAATCCTCCTCGACGAGAGTCGGCACCTCCACGAACATCCGAGTCATCACCGATCTGGATCTGCAACAACTGGTCTCCCTGATGTTTCAAAACGGAGCCGAAGCCATTGCCATCAACGGTAATAGGCTCGGCGCGCAAACCTCGATACGCAAGGCCGGCGGGCATATTCTCATCGGCATGACCGCGATACAAAGCCCCTATACCATTGAAGCCATAGGCGATAAGAGCGCCTTGGCCGAAGCGATGGGGGAGAAGAGACTTGCAAGTCTTTACGATTCCTTCAAGGAAGCCGGTATCTACCCGCAGGTGAGCAAATCCAATTCGATTACACTTGAGGCAGCAGTCACTGGCGAAGTGAAGTACGCGGAAAGGAATGAATAATGGCAGCCGTTCTGGGACTGATCATCGGCGTCGTCATCGGCGTGTTCGTCAAGCCGGACATTCCGATCATCGTGCAGCCATATCTGCCGATTATGGTGGTCGCTGCTCTTGACGCCCTGCTGGGTGCCGCGCGAGCCTATTTCGAGCGCAGCTTCTCCGACCGCGTGTTCGTGATCTCCTTCCTCGCCAACGTGGTGACGGCAACACTGCTCGTGTTCCTCGGCAACCAGCTCGGCGTCGGTTCGCAGCTGCAGACGGCCGTCATCGTCGTACTCGGCATCCGCATCTTCTCCAACGTGTCCGCGATCAGACGCTTCATCTTCCGAGGCTGACAAGGGTACTGACGTATGGCACGTAAAGCACAATCAGACAACATGCTGGAGAAAATGCGCGACCAGCATGCACAAGACAAGGTCAACGACCGGATGGAAACCGGGTCGTTCCCCACGGTGCGCAAGAAGCCCCGGAAGGATCTCAACCGGGCCAGCAACAAATCACGGCTACTATCCTCGATTCTCATTGCTCTGATGTGCGCGCTGCTGGGTTTCGCCTACATGAGCCAGATCAATAACACTAAATCCACGTACGAAACGATGGACGAGAGCGAACTGGTAAGGCTGCTGAACGAGTCGAATACGCAAATCTCGAATCTCGAGCAGCGTAAAACCCAGTTGAACAGCCAGCTCAACTCACTGAAATCGGCGGCTAACGAGCAGGAGCAGGCGCGTAAGATCGCCAAGCAAAACGAAGAGACCAGCGGCTTGATCTCCGGCAGACTCCCGGCGAAGGGCCAAGGCGTGACCATCCGGATCGGACGAGGCTCGACGACTAAAGTGGACGCCTCAATCATGTTCAACCTCATCGAGGAACTCCGCAATGCCGGCGCCGAGGTAATCGCCATCAATAACGTGCGCGTCATCACCTCCACCTACATTCAGGACGCCGAGGAAGGCTTGATCGTGGATGGCACCACCATCAAGCCCACATACACGGTGAAGGCCATCGGCAATCCGCAGGAGCTGTCCAACGCAGTCGATATCGCCGGCGGTGTGGGCGCTCAGCTCCAGGTGAAATACGGATCCAACGTCAACGTGCAGCCTTCTGACAGCATCATTATCGACGAAGTACGCGAAGCTACGCAAAACCAGTATGCAAAGACGGTAGAATAGGGGATTATGACCAACCCGATTCCTAGCGCAGGCGAAACCACCATTATCGGCCTGCCCGCGATTAATGTACTGCCCATTACCACCACCGGCGATCGACCGCTGACTCAAGAGGATCTGGACACCATCACCAGATTGTCCGAGGGAACGGCATTGCTGATTTCCGCCAGGGGAGCGGTCTCAGGTTCTCGTTACTTGCTTGACGAGGATGAAATCACCGTCGGTCGTGATCCGCGAGCTGATATTCTGCTCGACGACTCCACCGTATCCCGTCAGCATGCCGTGTTCCGCAGGGTCAACGGTCAGTTCTTTGTGGTTGACGCAGGAAGTCTGAATGGCACCTACGTGAACCGTCAGCGTGTTGATCAGGCGTCGCTGAAGAACGGCGACGAAATCATGATCGGTAAATTCCGTCTCGTGTTCTTCACGAAATCCGCCATTATTTCCCAATAGTCCACACCTAGCATGGGGTTAGACTGATTGCAGAAATTGCAATCATGTGATTACACCAGTGTGAGTCACATGCGAGACACGCATGAGTTAGGGGAGTGCCATGGGACAGACAGGGCTGCATCTTCATGTTTCGCTTGAGGACCGTCAGAATCTGAACGCTGACGCGATTCAGGGGGAGTTGTTCTCCAATGTCGATACTGAGGAGATCAAGCGCGGCTACCGTGGCACTGTGGCCTCCAAGGTGGCCGGCATCACGTACCGACAGCTCGATTATTGGGCACGCAAGCAGATCGTCGAGCCGTCCATCACGCCGTCCCATGGGTCCGGTTCACGCCGACTGTACTCGTTTAAGGATGTGGTGATTCTCGCTGTATCCAAGAAGCTGCTTGATGCCGGTGTGAATCTGCAGAACGTGACGGCGGCCATCGGATTCTTGACTCAACGCAGCACCGATCAGCTGGCCAATGTGACCATCATGTGCGATGGTCAAAACGTACATGAATGCACAACCAGCGAACAGATGCTCGAACTGTTGCAAAGCGGTAAGGCAGTGTTCGCCGTGTCGGTGGGTTCGTTGTGGCACCAGATTGAGACGGCCTTGGAACAGGAAGAATATATTGATCTTGAGGCTAAGCCGCTGACGATTGCCACGGGCCGTCCGATTGATGAACTGACTGCCATGAGGATGCGCAAGAAGCTCGAGGCACAGCGCTTGCAACGCGCAACCGCCTGATACATGTATGGTTGTTGGCGACTTGCCGGCTTTGGTCGGCAGGTCGCTTTGTTGTATGTGTTGCTTTTGTTGCCTGCCATCTTATGTTTTTATATGTTGCGGTGATTATTATGACTGATTGGAGGACCGGGTGAACGGGATTGTTGTCGGATTGTTGCCGGGCGTTCTGTGGATGGTCGCCGTCATCCTTGCTGTGTCCATCATCACTATAACGGTCAGCCGAGGCCATCTGTTCACGCCGAAACGCCGGCGACCGCCGGTCGATCCGGTCGACTGGTCGATGGTGAAAACGCATTTCATGTCGTTTGCGGCGGCGCTGATTCCGTTTCCCGTATTGACGTTCACCGCAGATCTGATGGATGCTCGCATGCTCGCGTTCTACGACCACGCGCAATTGCCCGGAGCAATCATCATATTCGTGCTGGTGCTGCTGGAACTCATCGCCATGTATCTGCAGGCACGCAACGCCTCAGAAACCGAAATGGACAAGCGCTTGGGCGTTGCTTCTCACCGGAATAAGGATGATGTTGCGAAGTAGCCGATTCTCTGCGGCGAGGCTAATCCGCAGCTCTAGATACTACTGGTTCGGCTAAAATCACCACACACTATTAACCGATAATGTACGTTATGTCAGATTAGTTATTCTTGACGAGGATTTAGTCGCCTGTATCAACTAGTCCACGCATACCAGGCCGACAGCCAAAAGGCCGACAGCCAAAGGAGCACCGGAGCGACCACCGCAATTGCAAGAATCGCCGTGCCTTTCAGCCAATCCTTGTCATTTCGTTTCCAGTGGAATGCTCGCCAAATGAACCATATCAGCATGGGAATCTCATACAGCGACAGCAACGGCAAACCGATGAAAACCAGGTCGAAGCCCGCGGCGCAGGCTCCATCGCATCCCATCATGAAGAAGTCCTCGCCGTTGTGTTTCAGTGCGTTTGGAAATAACGGTTTACGGCTTCTTCGATCTGCTCGGGCTTCTCGAGGATCTCGTACGCGCCGTGTTCCTCCATCTCACCGGCCGGAGCGTAGCCCCAGCGGCAGCCGATAGCGTCCAAATTGCAGGCGTGGGCGCCGTCAATGTCGGTGTAGCGGTCGCCGATCATCACGGCCCTGTCCCCCGCTGCAGCATCAAAACCGATTTTGTCGAAGCAGTACCGAATCACCTGATCTTTGTCCAGACGGGAATTGTCTTTGGAAGCACCATAGATGCCGTCCAACAGTTCGGTCAGGTGGAAATGGTCGCAGATAGGCATGCACTGGTATTCGGGCTTGCAGCTGGCCAGTGCCAGGTAGTAACCGTCGGCATGCAGTTTGAGCAGCTGTTCACGGATGCCTGGGAATACGACGTTCACCAGTCGTCCGGGCACCTTGTTGCCGGGCTCGTTCGGATCGTCGAACACGGCACGGTCTCCGTAGTAGCTGCGGTAGATGTCCACGGCCCGATCCAGATCTTCCGCAGGCACATGATTGCGACGCAGAGATTCAATAATCGCCGGTCCGATGAAGCGTCGCAGTTCGGCGGCGTCCGGAACCGGTCGACCGATCTCTTCGAAGGTCTTGATGACGGAGCCGATAATGCCGCCGTCGGACTTGGTAAGCGTGCCGTCGAGATCCAACAGGACCACTTTCATCGGATGCTGTGCCATTGAGATTCCACTCCCCCTTGTTCATGTCGACTGCTTTGAATGGTCGTCAAACAATGCGACTTGTTCCAACAATGATTATGCCCAGTCGGGATGACTGGGCATCAAGTTCACGTGTTGTTCAGTAGGAGATCACTCGTAGTCGGGAATCCAACCGTCACGGTGCATTTGCAGGCGCTTTTCGAGCAGGGTGGCCAGTTCCTCTTCGCTACGGCGTTCCAGCAGCATATCCCAGTGGGTACGGGTGGGCTTGGCGATCTCATCGCCCTCACGGTCGGCGTCGCCCTCACGGTGGGCCACGGAACCACAACGGCACTCCCACTCGTCCGGGATTTCGGCACCCTCGGCAAACGGCAGGATGGTGCGGTGGCCCTTCGGACATACATACGCCACATCGTTTCGTGCGGCGAAATCGACGTTGTCGTCGGACTCCAGCGATTTCGCTCCGATGCTCATGCCCCTGAGGCTACGTTCTGCCATATCGGCATCCTCCTTGAAAGATCTTTAACCCTACTAATTTACGCAACCGTTCGGACTTGGCCGCTATTCCAAGCTTCCGACGTCGGCTGACAAACTCCCGTCAAACGGCCCCGTCAGTCCACGCCGGAGTAGGCCACCACGCCACGATTGACCCGGTCGGCCGCTTCGTGGGCGAGGCCTGCCAGCCGCTCTCCCCCGTCGAACGGCAGCGGCTGGGCGACAGCAATCTGCTGCAGCACGTCAGCCAGTCGTTTGGCAGTGCGCACGAAGTCGCCGCCGGTCATGTCGGTGCCGTACAGGCACGATCCCAGCGAACCGCCATCCGCCCATTCATACATGATGTCGAGAATGCCGAAATCCGGCCGCTGCATCTCGTCCAGACCGTGATCCTCGCACAGGATATCGATGTCTTCACAAATGCCCTTGAGCTTGGACGAAGCGATGGCGATGGGCCCGGAGATGCCGCCCGGGTAGTGCCTCGGTTCGCCGTCTCCCCCGCGTCTGGCCTCGTATACCAGTGAAGAGAGCACAGCGGCCAGTCCGTTGGCGTCGAGCTTGTCGAACGTGCCGGCGAGCAGCGCCTCGCACAGTTCCAGGTCATGTTCACTGTAGATGCGGCGCAGCAGCAGACCTTTTTCAGTCAACGTCATGTCAATGTGGCCGGCCGCATTGACATGACGTTCGAGGTAACCAAGCCCGGTGAGAATATCGCAGATGCAATCGAACTGGCGTGCCACGGACCCGGTGCGGGAGTCGTAGCGATCGGTGACGCGCTGCAGTTCTCGAGTCTCGCGGGCCCAGCGGTGGCCCCATTTGAGGTGTTGCTGGAGGTCCGGGCAGTTGCGGCATGGATGCTCGTGTTCCGCCTTGCGCAAATCGCGAATGCGCTGGTCGAGGTTCTGGAAAGCGCGTGAACGCTCCTGATCGGTCAGGAACACTTCGTGCTTCAGTTTGCGGCGGCCTTCCTTTTCGATGTCGCTCAGCTCCATACGCAGGGTCATGAACTGTTTGAAGTCGCCGTGTTCGCATGCGAACGCCTGTTCGTATCCGGCCAGCGCGTTCTTCAGCGTGTTAATCTGCGATTCCAGCTGCCAGGCCGATTCGTTGGCCTCCCACTGGGCAAACGACTGGTCCAGGGTGACGCGCGCGGTCTCGTAGTCGCTGGAGTTGAGCAGGTTCACGGCCATGTTGAACGTGGGTCGGAAGCTCGAGTGCAGCGGGTAGACACGCTTGGATGACAGCGAGGCGGCCGTGGCGGGCACAAAACCGTGATGGTCGACCACGATGGCGTGGCCGATGGTGTCGATGCCGCGCCGACCGGCACGACCGGTGAGCTGCGTGAATTCGCCGGGCGTCAGGCCCACATGACCGGTACCGTCGAACTTTTCGAGTTTCTCTACCACCACGCAGCGGGCCGGCATATTGATGCCCAATGCCAGTGTTTCCGTGGCGAACACCATTTTGACCAGACCTTCTTCGAACAATCGTTCGACTATCTGACGGAACAGGGCAATCATGCCGGCATGATGCGAAGCGAAGCCTTCTTCCAATGCAAAGCGGAACTTGGAGAACTGCAGGGCTTTCAGGTCTTCCTGAGTGAGTTGCCCCTCCACCATCTCATCCACGATGCGGCGAATCCTGGTCACTTCCTCATCGGTGGTGAGCTCCAGTCCAGCGTTGATACACTGTTCCACGGCCTGGTCACAGCCGTTGCGCGAGAAGATGAAGTAGATGCCGGGCAACATTCCCAGGAAGTTAAGCTCGTCCACCACGGCCCAGCGGCGCGGGGTGTGGCGTTCCGCTTTCGGGGCACGGTCTTTGGCGCCTTTGCCGCCGCGGCCTCTGCCGAAGCCCTTGCGCTTATCGGGGCGTTCCTCGCCGCGCCGGCGTGCGGCCTTGCGGTCCAACTGGTCGAGCCGGTTGATGAGTTCGGCGTTGAGTTTGGTGGTCTGCTCGCCGTTGCCGTCGCGGCGATAGAGGTCCAGCACCTCGGGCTCGGTGTGTTCGTCCGCCTGCACGATGACGTGCTGTTCCAAAGGCACGGGGCGGTGTTCGCTGATCACCAGTTTTGTGTCGCCTCGCACCGAGGCAATCCAGTTGGAGAAATCCTCCACGTTGGACACGGTGGCGGACAGGCCGACGATCTTGACCGTCTTGGGCAGGTGGATGATGACTTCCTCCCACACGGGCCCGCGGAATCGGTCGGCCAGATAGTGCACTTCGTCGAGAATCACGTAGCGCAGTGCGTTCAGCGTGGTGGAACGCTCGTAGAGCATGTTGCGCAGCACTTCGGTGGTCATGACCACGATGTCCGCCTCGGAATTGATCGAGGTGTCGCCGGTGAGCAGGCCTACCTTGTCCGGGCCGTACACGTCGACCAGATCATGGTATTTCTGATTGCTCAACGCCTTGATCGGTGTGGTGTAGAAGGCTTTGACGTTGCGTTCCTGGGCGAGGTAAATGGCAAAATCCGCCACTACGGTTTTGCCGGCACCGGTTGGGGCCGCGACCAGTACGTTGCTGCCGGCTTCGAGCGCGTCATTGGCTTCGGTCTGGAAGTCGTCCAGTTCGAAAGGCAGGGATTCGGCGAATCGCGCTGCTGCGGACGCCCGATGGCGTTGGACCTTTTGGAATGATGCGTACCGCTGCGAAGGGCTCAGCGTCTGGGAATCGGCATTGCCCTTATGGTGTTGGTGACGTGCCATTGCTGCTTTCCGTTAGTTGTTGAATCGCTTCCAGCGGGCCCATGCCTGGGTGTGGCGTTCGCGCTTGGCGGCCTTGCTGCGAATCACGTTCGCATGGGCCTCGGCATAACGATTCTGTGCCACGCTGAGCGGCTGAGTGAACAGAGGCGGCTCGCTGGTGTCGGCAGAGGTGCCGGGCTCCCCCATCGCGGCCACGCGTTCACCGAGTTGGCCGCCGATGTCGGACATGTCTTTCAAGGCACGGAGTCCATGAAGGGCTACATAGATGAGTCCGGCAACAATCATGGCCAGCATGAACAGGGCCAGAATCAGCCATATCCACCAAGGCATGAAAGGCTCCTTACTTGTTCTCGCTGATGCTCAGTTCGCGTTCGGCGCGTGCCACGATCATGGTGCGCAACGTTTCCGGGGCGACCGCCGTGATATGACGCGCGTGGGCGATGCAGAAGGCCACGAACCAGGAATCGGAGGAAACGGTCAGATGCACCTTTTCACCGGCACCGCATTGTTCGACGGTAGCGCCCGGCAATGTCTTGATGAATGCCAGATCGCGCTGATCGGTGATGAACACCGCGTCGGTACCGTTGTCGAAACTCCACTTGCGCAGTTCGCTCACCGGCATGTTCGGGATGTTGATCTGCTTGGTGGGCTTGACCAGTTCCGCCTTTTCGATACGGGCCAATCGCAGTACCTGCCAGATGCGCGGCTTGCCGTTGGCCTTGTCGAGGGTCTTGTCTTTGGAGACGTAGGCCTTTTTGTCCTTGGGTGCGGCGGAACCAACGTCCGTGTAGACGGCGGCATAATACACGCCTTCGTCAATGAAGATCTTGGCGGGGGCCACCAGCTTGCGGCGGGTACGACCTGTACCGTCGGTGTACTCCATGTCCAACAGCGAATCGGTGTTGATCGCACGCTTGACGATGGAGAAGCTTCGGGGCTCCAGCTCATAGCCGGTCAGGCTCAGCCACGGGGTCTGACCGGGACTGACATGACGGCGCAAACGCTCATACAGGGATTCGGCCTGCCCACGCTGCTTGTCCGGCAGCAACGGCGAATGCGCCAGGTAGCTGACCGAGGCGGTGAGCATGCTGAGGTATTGCGGCGAAATGCCGGCAAGACGTTCAAGGCCCAGCGAATTGGTGGCGGAAACAATACCCTCGGCATCCAGCAGCGGCCAGTCAATATCGAAGAACTGGCTGCCGGCCATCTCACCATCGTCGGAAACGGTGGTCAGGGTGTTGATGTCCTTATGGATGATGTTGACGAATTTCTTGAGTTCATCATCGTTCTTTGGCTTGCCGATAAAGCGTTCGCCCAGCTCGCTCATCGAGAATTCCTCACCCAGATGAGCGGAGAGGAACAGCATCAGACGCAGGCGACGATCAACCTCACTGCCCGTTTGGAAAGCGGAGCCGTTCTTCTTGTTCTGAGCCTTGATAGACTCGGGATCACCCGGCTCTCGCACATCGCGACTAATCGACGGGGAAACCACCGAAGCGCTCACAGGACTGGCGGATTCGTCGGCCAGAGTGAACCGGCTGGCGGCGTGCAAACGGCGATGATAAGCGTCCACAGCCTCTTGCGGGCTGACAATCGTGGCCCCCGGATGCTCAAGCACAAACATGGCCAAATCGTCGGAATCGGTGTATGCCACGTTCAGGTGTTCGCCATCCACGTCAACGGTGGCGGCGAAACGACGCGAATCAATAACCTTGACCAGTGAATCCGGAATGGGCTGCGTCCCCAAGCCAGGCGCAATCGAATCCAAGCCAAGCCCGGGAATCGGGGTCTGCGGCACACGCGGCGTAGTGCGCGACACATGCTGGGTGAGCTGGGACTGATCCGGCTCGGAAGAAATCGACATCGAACGAGCCAGATAGTTGGCGGCGGCAAGCACCGGCATATCTTCCGGCTCGAACATCAGGCGGATGCGCGGTTCGTCGCCCAACTGCAGACGATAGGACGCGAAGTCCTGGCCTTCCGACTTGGACGAGTACTCAGGCTGCCGTGATTCGATGGCAATGCCCATCGCAGCGAGCTTGGCGCGATCACGCTGGAACTGCTTGGCGAACGCGGCCTTGGCGGCCTGATCTGCCAGCTCTCCATACGAGTCGGCGTAAGCCTTGACGCGCTGCGCAATTTGGCGGGATGTGAGCCATTGCGGGAACGCGGATGACAACACAGCCAGTACGTCCAGCTCGTGCTTGCCCCATTTGTCGGAAAAACGCCGACGTCCGCTTGTGCCCTCTGCCATTAGTCCTCACGTATAGTTATTGTTTCGTTATAAGTGCGTATGAGTTTCCCCACACTCACTCTATCTTAGAGGCTTTTTCCACAGTTGAGCGCCATTTCACAAAAATAATATCTTTTTTATCGTTCGACCGTGTTGTAAATCACACCCAATCGTCCGGTTCGATGCCTTGCGGGCCAACGTATTCGCCGTTCGGCACGTAGCTCGGCTCACCCTTATCTTCAAGTTTGGCGTCGGCGAACATCATGACGTCACGTCCGAATGTCCAGTCGCCCTGAATGGAAACCGAGTTGGCTGCGGCCAAAGATGGCACGGCGTAGGGGAACCGTTCGTCGAAATCGCGGATGTTCTTGTAGTATCGCGGATCAAGTTCGACGTTCGGGAAGATGTAATTGCCGTCTTCCATCTCATACGTGTCCGTCAGGTGGAAGCGATCGGAACGCATAATGAACAAATCATTGGTGGTTTTCACCGGAAGGAAGCGCATACGATCCACTTGGACGCAGATAGAACCGTTGAACAGACCGATTGCGGCACCCATGGCGGTTTCCAGCTGAATCACCTGTTCGGAGTTCGGGTCCGTGGGATTCACGGTCTTTTTGTTACGAATCACCGGCAACGGCAACACACCATCGCATTCGGCGAGCTTGTCTTTCAAAGCGTCGATGCGAATCCAGATCGAGTTGGTGTTGAAGTAAGGATGCTTGGCGATGTCTTGGGCCGCTTCCTTATCATCCGGATGGACCTGGCTCATTTCACGCAGTATCAGGCGACCAGTGGCCTTGTCTCGCACGATATGGCCTCCCTTGCGATCGGCCTTGGTGCGGATAGCCACTTCGGCCATGAACGGGGCACCTGTGTTTTCGAAGTGCTGGGCCAACGTACGCGAGGGGCGTGCACCGAGATTGTCGGAATTGGAGATGAACAGGTACTTGAAGCCGCGCTCCTCCAATACGTCAAGCAGGCCGGACTCCCAGATGGTGGAGAACAGGTCGCCGTGGCCGGGCGGGCACCATTCCAGCTCCGGGTTCATGGGGTAGCTCACCGGTTCGCCGGTGGCGGCCACGAGTTTGGGTTCCTGATGCTGGATGATTTCCATCGGCACGTCATGCTGGCTGAACTTGCGATGATGCTTGAGCGCCTTCATCGTGTCCGCCGAAGTGCGGAAAGAATTCATGAACGTCAGCGGCAGTTCGACGTTCAGGCGGGTGCGAGCGGTAAGCACCTGACCGATGATGATGTCGATGAAGCGCATCTGCTTGGCCTTGTGCCTACGCACCGGCAACAGCGACTTGGCCTTGTCCAATCCCATGGAGGTGCCCAGACCGCCATTGAGCTTGAGGAATGCGGTCTTGGCGAAGGCGTCCACGGCCTTGTCGTGGTTGATGGTCTCATAGACGTCGTGGAAGCTGGGCACGTGGCCAAGCGGCTCGATGTCGTCCTCACGAATCCAGCTGGAGGCTTCTTCATGGCGCCATACGTCATACAAATGGCGGAACTGGTTGATGGCGGTTTCGCTCATGCCGTGCTCGCGCATCTTGGCGGCCGAAAGCTCGAAAGTCTCATCCACTTCGGGGGTGTTTACGGTTTCTTCGGGGATATCCGAGGTGACGGCGTCGGTGTCGTCAGCGGCGGCGATATCCAGTTGGGCCTTATCGTTTATTTCGGTCAATTCGGGTCCCTTTCGTCAAATCAATAGGAACCAGTCTAGCCCCTGTTTGGGGCAAACGCATACGACGGGGGTGCGGAGGCGGTGAATTGTCGGTGATAATTCCAATAACACGCCAAGATGAAGTCCGTGTTTAATCCATTACGAATGGCTTACAAAGGTAAGTCCGTCGTCATGTTGTCTCATGTTGTCTGAAAACGGAAAAGCCCCGGAAGGCAACCACTCAGAAGTGGCGGAATTCCGGGGCTAATCGGTCGGGCCGGCGGGATTTGAACCCGCGACCCCTTGACCCCCAGTCAAGTGCGCTACCAAACTGCGCTACGGCCCGATGGTGCAAAAGCACCGAGTAGATAATCTACCAGATATATGAAATTTGGCAAATTACGCGCGTGTCACTTCCGCTTCTTCTTCTCGCGGATGTTCACGGAGATCTGAATCGGCGTGCCTTCGAAGCCGAATTCCTCGCGCAGGGAGCGTTCGATGTAGCGGCGGTAGCCGTGCTCGAGGAAGCCGGTGGCGAAGATCACGAAACGCGGCGGGCGCGTGGACGCCTGCGTGGCGAAGAGGATTCGCGGCTGCTTGCCACCACGCAACGGGTGCGGGTGGGCGGCCTGGATCTTGCCGAGGAAGGCGTTGAGCTTGCCTGTAGGAATACGCTGATCCCAGGATTCCAAGGCCTTATCCATGGCTCGCGTCAGACGGTTGGTGTGCCAGCCGGTCTTGGCGGACAGGTTCACACGCTCGGCCCACATCACACGGTCGAATTCGGTGTTCCACAGGCGTTCGAGACGCTGCTTGTCGAACTCGTCCATCGCATCCCACTTGTTGAATACGAGCACGATTGCACGGCCCGCATCCACGGCGGTGGACATGACCTTCAAATCCTGATCGGATACCGGCTGCGAGGCATCAAACAGAATCAGCGCCAATTCACAGCGCTCGATGGCGGCCTGCGTGCGCAGAGAGGAATAATATTCCGCGCCTGTGAGCTTGTGCTGGCGTCGCTTGATGCCGGCGGTGTCGATGAACAGCCAGTCCTCGCCATCGATGTTGACGATTTCGTCGACGGGGTCGCGCGTGGTGCCGGCCAAATCGTTGACGACGGCACGTTCTTCGCGCGCCAGCTGATTGAGCAGAGACGACTTGCCCACGTTCGGGCGGCCCACCAGAGCCACGCGGCGCAGGCCGGAAGGCGTGAGGTAGCCGGAAGTCTTCTCGGCCTGCTTGAGCTTGTCGAGCGCGACGTCCAGCAGGTCGCCCACTCCCCTGCCGTGCATGGCGGAAATCGAGTATGGTTCGCCGAGGCCGAGTTTCCAGAATTCGGCGGCAAGGTATTCGCTGGCCTGGTCGTCGATCTTGTTGACGGCCAGCACGACAGGCTTGCCGGCGGCACGCAGCATCTTGACGATGCGCTCATCGGTGGTGGTCATGCCCACTTGCCCATCGACCACGAATACCACGGCATCGGCCAAGGTCACGGCAATCTGTGCCTGTGAGGCGATGGCGGATTCAATGCCTTCCACGTCGGCTTCCCAGCCTCCTGTGTCCACCAGCTTGAAGTCGGTGCCGGCCCATTCCGCGTCATAGCTCACACGGTCTCGTGTAACGCCCGGCGTGTCTTCCACAACGGCGGCACGGCGGCCGAGGATACGGTTGACCAGGGATGATTTGCCCACGTTCGGACGGCCTACAACAGCCAGCACGCCCACCGGCTTGGGACCGGCCTTGCGCGCGCCTTCCGTGAAACCACGGCCGGAAATCAGATCCTCATCGCCTTCGTCCAGCTCATAGCCTTCGAGATTGGCGGCATACTGCTCGTATTCTTGGTTCTCGATGGCGTCCTCGACCACACCGATGAGCAGATCGAGCGTGTGGGCGAAGTCCAGATCGGAATTGTCGATGGTGGTAACGCCATCGGCGGCGGTCAGGAAGCTGGTGACCTTGGAATCGGCCTTGTCGCGCGCGGCCACATCCTCAGCGCCCACGCCCTTGACGGCCTGGCCGGTGCGACGGGCCTGACGGACCTCCTCACGGGCGGTCAGCAGCACGCGCACCTCGGCGTCCGGGGACACCACGGTGGTGATATCGCGACCCTCGGCCACGATGCCCAACCCCCCGGAGAAGGAGTCGGCCGACGCCTCGCGGGCGATGTAGGCGCGCTGGGCGGCGATGAGCACGTTGCGCACCGGGATGACGTTCGACACCTTGGAGACATGGCTGGAGACTTCGGAGGAACGAATGGCCTCGGAGATGTCCTCGTCGTCGGCGAATACGCAGGGGTTGTCCGGGTCCACGGAGATATCGAAATGGTCGCCGGTGAAGAACTCGCCCACCGCTTCGGTGATGACACGCTCATCCACGGTTTCGGCGTCCAGATCGATGCCCTGCTTCAGGCACCACCAAGCGCAGGCACGATACATCGCGCCCGTGTCAAGGTAGGCGTATCCGAAATACTTGGCCAGCGCCTTGGACGTGGACGACTTGCCCACGCCGGCGGGGCCGTCGATGGCAACGCGAATCACAGGCCAACCTCCTTGGACAGCGAACGGACTTCCGTCTGGGACAGCACGCGGTAGGAACCGGGCTTCAAATCACCGAGTTTGATCGGGCCGATCTGGGTGCGCACCAAGCGCTTGACCGGGAAGCCGATTGAGCCGAAGATACGGCGCACGATGCGGTTCTTGCCGGAGTGCAGCACGACCTTGACCATCGTGTGGTCGCGTGAGGAGTCGATGATCGCGCAGTGGTCGAGCTTGATCCAGCCGTCGTCGAGCTGTACGCCGGTGGTCACGAGTCGACGGCATACGGTGCCGGAGATCTTGCCTTCCAGTGTGGCGACGTAGGTCTTTTCGACCTCGTACTTGGGGTGCATGACGTGCTGCGAGAGTTCGCCGTCGTTCGTCATGAGGATAAGACCCTCGGAATCGTAGTCGAGACGGCCCATGTGGAAGATGCGCTCGTACTTGTCGCCCACGATGTCGCGCAACGTGTAGCGGCCCTTCGGGTCGTCCATGGCGGAGAGCACCTTGCGGGGCTTGTTCAGTGCCAGAGTGACGTGGTTCGGATTGACGCGTACGCGCGAACCGTCTACGCGCACCTGCTGCTTATGGGGGTCGACGCGAGTTCCGAGCTCGGTGACCAGTTCACCGTCGACCTCGACACGGCCTTCGGTGATCATGTCCTCGCACTTGCGGCGGGAACCGAATCCCGCTTGGGCAAGCAGCTTCTGGAGTCGAATGGAATTGGAATCGTCTTGCGCTTTCGCAGCGCGGGAATATGCGTTTGGCATCGTTCTCCCAACGTGGCCGGACAGACTCTGTCATCGCAGAGACTGTCGATTTGTATACATACTTCAGAGTTGGCGGACTGGAATCCCAGCCAATTCCAACTTATATATCATACCGCAACGTAGGACTGCTGCTAGACTGGCAACCGTTTGTGCGGGTTCGCCCGTCTTCCAACAGATGAAAAGGAATGAACAATCATGGAAGAAACCAAGCAACAGCCGCTGGCCCTGCGCGTGTGCGCCGAATTGGCCGGCAGCTTCCTGCTGTGCTTTGCCATTTACGCCTTCTCCACATGGGGTTCGGCCGTGTATGGCATCAATATCGTGTTCTTCGCGTTGGCTACCGGCTTGGCATATGCCGCAGTCACCGCCATCTTCTCCCGCGTGTCCGGTGGCCAGCTGAATCCGGCCATCACCGTAGCCTCCGTGCTGGTTTCCAAGACGAAAATCCTGGATGGCATCCTCTATGTGATCGCTCAGGTCATCGGTGCCATCGCCGCCGGCTTCGCCGTGGTCAAGCTGCTGCCCACATCCGAGCAGGTAGCTGCCAAAGTGTGGCTGACTCCGGCCGTTAACGGTTTCGAGAACGGCTCCGTGTCTTACTCGCTGCTGACCCAGTATGGCATTACGTTCTCGATTACGCTGGCGATTGTCGTCGAGGTCGTTGCCTCTCTGATTGTCGTTGCCACCGCCATGTCTTCTCTGGGTGATCACGGCAAGTCCTCGGACCGTCATGTCATTGCCATGGGTCTTGCCTATGGTCTGGCCGCCGCCATCAGCTACCCGGTTACCGGTGCCGGTCTCAATCCCGCCCGTTCCACCGGTATTGCACTGGCCGCGATGAATGAGGGTCTTACGCAAAATCCGCTGCAACAGCTGTGGGTGTTCTGGATTAGCCCGGTCTTGGCCGCCGCTGTGGTGGCGTTGGTCATGATCATCGCGCAGATGATGACCACTCCCAAAGTGCCGGCTGCCGCCGATCTTCCACAGACGGATGCCGATGCGAACGCGGACACGCTCGACGATGGCGAATTCTTCGATCAGGCCGCCTCGTCTGATGGCGATTCAGCGGAAAAAGATGTTGCCGAAGAGTCCAAAGAAGCTGAAGTAGGTAATCAGCAGGCCGATTCCCAAGGCGATGCCGATGAAGGAGTCGAACGCCACTGAGCGCACTTTCCATGGGCTTTTGTCCTGAAGAATCAGGCGAACAAGCCCGGTGATGATGGCCGTCACGGCAAGTATGACCGTGGCGGCCATCGTATATCCGAAAGCAACCAGCAGTGTGATGACGGCGACGACGCCGAGTACGCACCATTCAAACCATGGCTTGCCCTCATGCGCTTCGGATACATAGGGATGGTTGTGCATGTTGCGATTCCTTCTGTCGAACGGTTACGTGACCACAATAGCAGGCGAATAGCAAAGGTGGGATTCCGCTTGGACCCGTTGACGGGTCAGGCGGAATCCCACCTTTGTGCGTTTTGGCTGAGCTGCTCCCCTCAGAGAGTCCCGATCAGTGGAAGAAGTGGCGGGTGCCGGTGAGGTACATGGTCACGCCGGCCTTCTTGGCCGCTTCGATGACCTCCTCATCGCGGATGGATCCGCCGGGCTGCACGATGGCCTTGACGCCCGCGTCGATAAGCACCTGGGCACCATCGGCGAACGGGAAGAACGCATCGGATGCCGCGACCGCACCGGTGGCGCGATCGGCACCATCGGCCAGCGTGTTGGCGCGCTCGACGGCCAGATGGCAGGAGTCCACGCGGTTGACTTGGCCCATGCCGATGCCGACCGTGGCCTGGTCGTGGGCCAGCAGGATGGCGTTGGACTTCACGCAGCGGATTGCACGCCATGCGAACACGAGGTCCTTCAGCGTGTCGGCGTCGGCGGCATCGCCGGCCACGAGCTTCCAGGCGTCCGGATCGTCGCCGACGGCGTTGATCAGATCGGTGTCCTGCACAAGCAGGCCGCCATCGATCTGGCGGATGGCCTCGTGGCCCTTCGGTGGCTCGGCCACCTTGAGGATGCGCAGGTTCTTCTTCTTGGTCTGCAGCAGTTCGAGCGCGGCCGGCTCATAGTCGGGGGCGACGATGACTTCGGTGAAAATCGGGCGCACGCTTTCGGCCATCTCAAGAGTGACCTTGGAGTTGCAGGCGATCACACCGCCGTAGGCGCTCATCGGGTCGCAGGCGTGAGCCTTCTTGTGGGCCTCGGCCGCGGTCGCGCCGATGGCCAGACCGCACGGATTGTTGTGCTTGACTACGGCCACGGCAATGGCGGGAGCCATATCCCATACGGTGCGCCAGGCGGCGTCCGCGTCCACGTAGTTGTTGTAGCTCATCGGCTTGCCGCCGAGCTGCTCGGCGTGGGCGAAACCGGTCTGGTTGAGCGGGTCAATGTAGAGGGCGGCCTGCTGGTGGGAGTTCTCACCGTAGCGCAGGGTGTGCGCACGATCCCAGGTGCGGGTGAACTGGGCCGGGAACTTGGCGGAATCGACTTCAGTGCCCTGATCGTCCTTGTCCACCTCGACGGCGTCCAGAGAGGCCGGCTTGGGCCAGTGCTTGGCGGTCCACTCGTTGATGGTGGCGTCATAGGCGGCGGTGTGCGCGAAGGCCTTGGCTGCAAGCCACTTGCGCTCGTCCAGAGAGAAGCCGGTGCCATCGGCCACGCGGGAGGCGACCAGTGCATAATCGGCCGGGTCGGTGACGATGGCCACGGTGGCGTGGTTCTTGGCCGCGCCGCGCACCATGGAGGGGCCGCCGATGTCGATCTTCTCGATGGTATCGGCCTCGTTGGCGCCGGAGCGAACGGTGTCGGCGAACGGGTACAGGTTGACGACCACCAGATCAAACGGCTTGATGCCGAAGCCGTCAAGCTGCTTGGCGTGTTCGGGGTTGGTCATATCAGCCAGAATGCCGGCGTGAATGTACGGGTGCAGCGTCTTGACGCGGCCGTCGAGGCATTCGGGGAATCCGGTGACATCGGACACCTCGGTTACCTTGACGCCCAGCTCGGCGAGCTTCCTGGCGGTCGAACCGGTGGAAACGACTTCGGTGCCGGCCTTCACGAACGCTTCCGCGAGTACTTCGATGCCTTCCTTATGAAAGACCGAGACCAGTGCTCGACGTATCGGTCGGTTCGTGTTTGTCATCCTGTTCCTCCTTGGATTCTTGTGGTTGTGACGCCAGGAACCGCGCCTGACGGACGATGACGGTCTTCGGGGTCGCGGCGGTGGTGCGGGAATCCTTGATCCTCCCAACCAACCAGCCTATCGAAAAAACGAGCGCTGTGCCAATCAGCGCGAGCAGCCATGCCGCGGTAAATCCCAATGCGGTCGAATGACCGACGACTCTGGTGGAGGCCATGACGTCGACGCCAATGTGAGCGAGACGATGATCGCCAAGCGATCCATTGGACAGAGCGAACAGCAATGTGGATGCCAGTGAGATCAGCATCGCGCTCAGGCAGAATGACCCGGCGGAGTAGATCAGCGAAACCAGTACTGGGCCGCGGGTGGACGCATTCCGTATATTCAACGGTCTGCAGGCGAATCCTTGCGGTAGGAATACAGCCAGCAGACCCACGAGCGCAGCGATGGCGAGAGGCGCGTTCAAGGCAACGGTACGCCATAGTTCGCTGCTGACCGGTTCGGGCAGAATACCGAATGCCGGTATTGCAGGAAGCTCTTTGGATTGGCCGAGCCATAACGTGAAACTGGCCAAATCACCGATGGCGAATCCGCCGCCGAAGAGCCAGGAAACAGCCCAGAGCATGACGTTGGGTAGCCAGATCAGCATGGCGACGGTGGTGAGAATTCGTGAACCGGTTTCCATCCCGGACAATCCGAACAACGATACGACAGCGGCATGGTTACGTACCGACCATACGATGACGGTAATCAATCCAATTGCCAGGTATATGCCCAGTATCGCGACGGCCAAGACGACGCCGATTTTCAGGCAGTGGCGTATGTCCGCCGGCACCTGCTTGCGAGTCCAGTCCCTGAATGCTCGCATCTTGGCTGATTCCGGTACGGCTGCGCATAGGAAACCGATCGAGAATACGATGGCTGCTTTCAGCAACACCAGCCACTGGTCATCGACAAGACCTAGGTGTACGGATTGCCGGAATGCCTCGTTCAACCCGAGCCAAACAACCAATCCGGCAACATACGCATGCGGCCCGTAAGCTTTGATTCGCATGGTGAGTGCATTGATCAGCCATATCAGCAGTATGGTCAACATCAATGGCGTGATGGTGAGGGTGAACGAATCGGTTCTAAAGCCCGATCCCTCACTCAGAAGCACAACGGCCTGTGTCAGCGAGGTTGTGCCGACGGTGAGATTGTCGCCGCCCTCTTCCATGGAGACAACCAATAACATCAGCGCTGTATAGCAACCTAATGCAACGGCATAGATGGCCATGGATGCGAGGGCGACTATGGCTCCCCGCACCCATTGGCGAATCACGGCTTTCATCACGATCGGTGGACGTCGCTCAGTCGATGTTGGCCTTGGCGAGTATGTCGCGCATGATTTCAGCGGCCTGGCCCGGGGTCTTGCCCACGGGGATACCCGCCGCTTCGAGCGCGTTCTTCTTGTCCTGGGCGGTGCCCTTGCCTCCGGAGACGATGGCGCCGGCGTGGCCCATCTGCTTGCCTTCGGGGGCGGTGAAACCGGCGATGTAGGCGACAACCGGCTTGGTCATGTGCTCCTTGGCCCATGCGGCGGCGTCCTGTTCGGCGAAGCCGCCGATCTCGCCGATCATCATGACAGCCTTGGTGTCGGGGTCGGCTTCGAATGCCTGCAGGGCTTCCAGCAGCGTCGTGCCGACGATCGGATCGCCGCCGGCGCCGAGACATGCGGTGAAGCCGATATCGGACAGTTCGCCCATGAGCTGGTAGGTGAGGGTGCCGGATTTGGAGACCAGTCCGAGCGGGCCGCGGCCGACGATGCCGTCGGGGATGATGCCCAAGTTGACGCCAGGGTTGCCGAGCGTGATGAAACCGGGGCAGTTCGGTCCGATGATGCGCACGCCCTTCTTGAGCGCCAGTTCGACGAAGTATGCGGAATCGGCCACCGGAATGCCTTCAGTGATGACCACGATGAGTTCGATGCCGGCTTCGACGGCTTCGACCACGGCGGACTTGGCGAACTTCGGCGGCACGAACACCACGCTGGCCTTGGCGCCGGTGGCTTCACGTGCTTCGCCGCAGGTGGCGAACACGGGGATGTCCACGTCGGCACCGTTCTTGGCACCGGGGAAGGTGACGGATGTGCCGGCCTTGCGCGGGTTCACGCCGCCGACGATATTGGTGCCGGCCTTGAGCATGCGAGCCGTATGGGTCATGCCCTGATGGCCGGTCATGCCCTGGACGATAACGGGAGCGCCGTCTTCGATGAACAGCATCAGCGAACCTCCTTGGACTGGGTCGCCTCACCGGCGAGCTGCGCGGCCTTGGCTGCCGCGCCTTCCATGGTTTCGGACACATGGATATTCGGATTGTTGGCGGAAGCGAGGATATGCAGACCCTCGGCGGCGGCGTTGCCATCGAAACGCACGACGATCGGCTTGGAACCGCCGAGCTTGGCGACCGCTTCGAGGATGCCGTTGGCGACTTCCACGCAGGAGGTGATGCCGCCATAGACATTGATGAACACGGATTCGACCTGAGGGTCGGACAGTACGATCTCCAGGCTTTCGGCCATGACGGCTGCGGAGGCGCCGCCGCCGATGTCCAGGAAGTTGGCGGGCTTGATGTTGGTGCCCTGTTCCTCGCCAGCGCCGGAGACGGCATCCAGGGAACTCATGACGAGTCCTGCGCCGTTGCCGATCACACCGACCTCGCCGTGCAGGTGCACGTAGTGCAGGCCGTGTTCGCGGGCGCGCTGTTCGAAGGGGTCGGGAACGATGAGATCCACGAAACGCGCCCAGCCATCATGGCGGAAGGAGGCGTTGTCATCCAAGGAGATCTTGGCGTCCAAGGCGCTCAGCTGCTTGGTGGATTCGTCATCCGGGTCGCCGATCTTGGCGAGTGGATTGATTTCCACGAGCGTGGCATCGTTGTCTTTGAAACAGCGCCACATCTTGAGCAGAATCTGTGCGGCCTGATCGACGTCCGCGTGGTAGAAGCCGATGCTCTGTGCCATTTCGGTGGCAGCGGCCAGGTCGAAGTCGCCGAGCGCATCGATGTGCAGGCGCTTGACGGCCTCCGGATGTTCCTTGGCGATTTCCTCGACTTCGGTGCCGCCGTTGGCGGTGGCCAGCACGTCGAAGTCGCGCGAGGTGCGGTCCACGGAGATGGACACGTAATATTCGTGCAGGATGTTCTTGGCTTCGGCCACAAGCACGCCGGAAACCTTGTGCCCGTGGATGGTCATCGGCAGGATGGACTCGGATTCAAGAATCGCCTCGTCGCGGTTATGGGCGATCTTGACGCCGCCGGCCTGACCACGATGACCGATCTTGACCTGCGCCTTGATTACGCAGGGATAGCCGATTTTGTCCGCCGCTTCGGCGACTTCATGGGAGTTCTGGGCAAAGATGGCGTCCGGGGTGGGAATGTCCTGTTCCTCGAGCAGCTGACGCGCCTGGTATTCGTAAAGATCCATCGATCCTTCCCTGACTATGTAATTGGTCCGGCATATAACTGTACACAGTACATGCCGGACCTTGAAAACTAACTGTACGTTGGGTGAGACGGAATCTCAGGCCGGCATCGCGATCAGCGAGCTGCTGGGCTTGCCGCCGAGCTTATCCAGACCGTCGAGACCATCGAGCCGCATCACAAAACTGAAGCCCACCACAGTGCCGCCCGCCTTTTCGATAAGGTCGGCGCCGGCTTTGGCGGTGCCGCCTGTGGCGATGAGATCATCGACAATGAGCACTCGCTCCCCCGCCTGTACGGCGTCGGTTTCGATTTCGACGCTGGCCGTGCCGTATTCGAGGTCATAGGATTCACCGATGGTTTCGGGCGGCAATTTACCGGCCTTGCGCACGGCGATGAAACCCTTGCCCAGATGGGCGGCCATGGCCGGGCCGAACAGGAACCCGCGCGATTCGAGACCGGCAATGGAGTCGAATTCGCTCGGGGACACCGGCAGAGCCGTTTCAAGCGCCTTGAGCAGAATCTTCAAGCCCTTGGGGTCGGCGAGCACTGGCATGAAATCACGGAAGATAATGCCTTCCTTGGGAAACCCCGGTATGGAACGCACCAAGGACACCAGATATTCGGCGTCCTGTTGCCCTACCTTGCTCAATGCGTCGATGGTGATGTCCGACTGTGCCATAGTGCTCGCCCCTTTTATGCCTTTGCGATGCGATACTCGGATGGTGCTACCGAATCGAACAGCTTACTTCGTCTTGGTTTCATTGTCGTCACCGGTCTCGTCAGCGGTGTCTTCCTCGGACACGACGGACGCCTCGATCGGAACCTGACCAGCCTCATCGTTAGCCGGAGCCTCGGTGTCTTCGTCGGGCAGCGGGTTGCCGTTCTCGTCGACCTCATCATCGGACACATAGGCCGGGCGGGTGTACTCACGGGCGATGGCGTTGAAGCCGAAACGCAGCTTGGAGCCTTCGGAGTCGATGACGATCTCCTCATACTGCTCGTCGACTTCGACGACCTTGCCGATCACCTGGCCGATGGTGATGACCTCGGTGCCGGGCTGCAGGTTGCGACGGAAGTCCTGCTTCTCCTGCTGCTGCTGCTTGGCCTTCTTGGACTGCCACCACATCATGCCGCCGAACACGACGACGATCACGATGAGCATAATGTACTGTTGTTCCACGAAACAACTCCTTCAAACGAGCGACATTGACGAAACGCCGCCAAGTGTGCAAACAGGAGAAAGTCTAGAAGAGCTTGCTGACATCATCTTTGGGCGTAATTCCCAAATGCTGCCATGCCTTCTCGGTAGCCACGCGGCCTTTGGGCGTGCGAATCATAAAACCTTCGCGCACGAGATACGGCTCGCACACGGTTTCCACGGTTTCCGATTCCTCGCCCACCATGGCCGCCAGATTGTTCAGGCCCACGGGTCCACCGTTGAAGTTGCGCACGATGGCATTGAGCACGGCAATGTCCAGCCGGTCGAGGCCTTCGGAGTCGATCTGGTACAGGGCCAGCGCCTCCTTGACGTCGTCCGGCCGCACCACGATCAGGTCGTGGACGATGGCCCAGTCGCGTACACGGCGTAGCAATCGGTTGGCGATACGCGGCGTGCCGCGCGAACGCAACGCAAGCTCATGAGCGGAACCCGCATCAAGGTTTACGCCCAGTACGTTGGCCGAACGTTCGATGAGCTTTTCCAACTCCTCATGCGGATAGAAGTCGAGATGTGCGGTGAAGCCAAAGCGTGCGCGCAACGGGCTTGGCAGCATACCTTCGCGCGTGGTGGCACCGATGACGGTGAATCGCGGCAGGGTCAGCGGGATGGAGCTTGCGCCCGGGCCTTTGCCGACCATCACATCGACGCGGAAGTCCTCCATCGCGATATACAGCAGCTCTTCGGCGGCGCGCGGCAGACGATGGATCTCGTCGATGAACAGCACTTCGCCGACGTCGAGGGAGCTCAGAATCGAAGCAAGATCACCGGCATGTTGAACCGCAGGGCCGGAAGTCACGCGAATCGGCACTTCAAGCTCATTGGCAACGATCATGGCCAACGTGGTTTTGCCCAAGCCAGGAGGGCCGGCAAGCAGAATATGGTCCGGTGGCACATCGCGTTTGCGGGCCGCGTCCAGGAACAGTTGCAGCTGGGCCTTGAGCCGTGGCTGTCCGATAAAGCCTTCGAGAACATGGGGGCGCAGCTCCTCGTCGCTGACCGGCTCGTTGCCGATCGGCTGGGAGGAGACCATGCGCAACGACTCTTCGTTGGCACCGGTGTTTGAGGTACCGTAATCCGTTGTCTCGCTCATCAGCGGCCCCTATCCATCAGCGCCAAAGCCAGACGTAGCACACGCGGCACATCGTCGGTGGCAAGCGGCGTGGGAATATCGTTTTCGGCGCAAGCCTCGGCAACGGCCTGCTGGGCGTCCTGCTGACGCCAGCCAAGTGAAATCAGTCCTTCGACAACCTGTTCCGTACCGGTATCCACCGGAGACTTGGATATTGCCGCCTGAGCGGAAGCACCCTCGATCTGACTCAAATCAATAGAGCCCTTAAGCTCGAGGATGATTTTCTGTGCGCCCTTCTTGCCCAGCCCCGGAGCCTTGGCCAGCGCGGTGGCGTCGTTGTCGGCGATGGCGTGGGCCAGCTGACTCGGCGTCAGTGTGGAGAGTAACGATTGGGCCACTTTAGGTCCAATGCCGGAGACCTTGATGAGTTGCAGAAAGGTTTTCTTGGCGTCCCGATCCAGGAATCCATGCAGGGTAATGGCATCCTGAGAGAGGTTCATATAGGTGAAGACGCGGGTGTCTTGCCCGGCGTGCAGACGGCTCAGGTCGGTGGCGGACATGCGCACTTCGTAGCCCACTCCCCCAACATCAATCAATGCGGTATCGGTTTCGACCGATTCAACCCGCCCGGTCAGCATGCCGATCATACAGGTACTCCTTCAGGGCTCCAGGATTCAAGACTCGAACAACTGTTCGAAAGTATACTACATGCCTCGGTCGTGGTTGATGCGGCGGCGCGTGGATTTCTGTGCGGCCTCAGCCCACTGGCGTTGCGCGGCGGTCAGATGTTGTTCGCGTTCGCCGCCCTGCAATGCGCCTGCCGGGCGCAGCGCATGGCAAATGGCCAAAGCCAAGGCATCGGCGGCATCGGCGGGAGTCGGCATTTTGGTGAGGTTCAAAATACGTGTCACCATACGCTCCACCTGAATCTTCTGCGCCTGCCCGTTACCGGTGATAGCCAGCTTGGCTTCGGTAGGCGTATGCAACGCCACGGGAATATTGCGTTGCGCGGCGGCGAGCATGGCGAGGCCGGCGGCCTGTGCGGTACCGAGTACGGTGTTGCGGTTGGATTGTGCGAACACTCGTTCGATGGATACGGCATCGGGTGCGAAGCGATCCATTTTCTCGGACAGGCCGTTGTAGATGGCCAGTAGACGCAGATCCTGGGTGATATCCGGTGAGGACCGCACCACGTCCACGTGAATAAACGAAAGCCGGCGGTGCTCGCCGGCTTCGATCACGCCGACCCCGCAACGTGTGAGCCCGGGGTCGACGCCAAGGATAATCACGAGGATTACTCCTCGTCGAGCTGGGCCATCACCTCGTCGGAAGCGGTCCAGTTGGAGTAGATGTTCTGCACATCGTCGAGGTCATCGAGGTTGTCGATGAGCTTGGACACCTTGCGGGCATCGTCGAGGCTCAACTCGACCTCGTTCTTCGGCTGCATGACCTGGTCGGCGGAATCGTAGTCGAAGCCGGCGTCCTGCAGAGCCTTGCGCACGGTGAACAGGTCGGACGGACCGGTCACAACGGTGAACACCTCACCGTCATCGGTAACGTCCTCGGCACCGGCTTCGGCGGCGGTTTCGAACAGCTTGTCGAAGTCCACGCCCTCGGACGGCACCACGATCTGGCCCTTGCGCTCGAAGTTGAAGGACACGGAGCCGGAGGTGGCCAGGGAGCCGTTGCCCTTGGTCAGGGTGGAACGGACTTCGGCGGCCGCACGGTTGCGGTTGTCGGTAAGGCATTCGATGATGAGGCCAACGCCGGCAGGAGCGTAGCCCTCGTAGACGATGTCTTCGTAGTTGGCGGCGCCGTCTTCAGCACCGGCACCACGCTTGACGGCACGAGCGATGTTGTCGGCCGGCATGGAGGCCTTCTTGGCCTTGTAGATGGCATCGTACAGGGACGGGTTGCCGTCCGGGTCGCCACCGCCGAGGCGGGCGGCGATTTCGATGTTCTTGATGAGCTTGGCGAAGAGCTTGCCGCGCTTGGCGTCGATGGCGGCCTTCTTGTGCTTGGTGGTCGCCCACTTGGAATGACCTGACATAATGCTCCTAGCAATTATTGAAACGGATGATGTCAAACGAAACGATTGTAGGCCGTTAATCAGACATACCCGTGATGTTTCCGATGATTGTCTTGTTATGCGTACCGATAAGACCGGTCACGCGGGGTGCCGCACCTGTGTTAGGCAAGCGGCAGATGATACTGCGGAGCCAGCTGTTCGAATGCCTGGGCATAGGCTTCTCGCTGGTCGGACAGCAGAATAGGCATGGTGCGTGTCTGGGCGACGATGGGCATGAAGTTCGCGTCACCATTCCAGCGAGGCACTACATGCTGATGGAGGTGAGCGGCGACTCCTGCGCCTGCTACTTCGCCCTGATTAATGCCGATATTGTAACCGTGCGGACGGGAGACGGTTTCCATCACCTTCATGGCGAGGGTGGTGGCCTTCTCGAATTCGAACAGTTCGGCATCGTCGAGTTCGGTGATGAATCCGACGTGACGGTACGGGCAGATCATGAGATGCCCGACATTGTATGGGTAGAGGTTCATGATGGCGAACACGTGCGTGCCACGCCAGGCGATGAGGCCGTCTTCGTCGGATTTCTTGGGTCCGGCGCAGAACGGGCATTCCTTCGTCTTGGGCTTGGTTGGGCGATCCTCGCTGTTGCGCAGCACATAGGTCATGCGCTGCGGAGTCCACAGTCGTTCGACCGTGTCCTCCTGAGGCGGAAAGTCCGCCGGATTATCGACACGCACGTCAGTCATTTTCGCACCCTTTCTTGGCTCCCCTCTCTGAGGGGAGCTGTCCGTGAAACGGACTGAGGGGAGTGCGAGCCATGCAGGACTCCCCTCAGTCGCCTACGGAGCCAGCTCCCCTCAGAGAGGGGAGCCAGTACCATTCACATCACTCAGCCACAGCGGCGTTGAAGTCGTCGGCGGAGTTCACCTGGACGCGCTTCTTGATGACGGTGAGGATCTGCTCGCGGGCCTTGTCCACCGGAACGCCGTTGAGCTGGCTGCCGTCACGGAAGCGGAAGCTGACCGCGTTGTTGTTCATGTCTTCCTCACCGACGATGAGGATGAACGGCACCTTGGACTTGGAGGCGTTGCGAATCTTCTTGCCGAAGCGATCGTCGGAGTAGTCGATCTCGCAACGGACCATCTCGTCCTCAAGGGACTTGACGAAACCGGCCAGATGCGGGGCGAACTCGTCGGCAACCGGCACGCCGAGCACCTGCACGGGGGCCAGCCACGCCGGGAAGGCGCCTGCGTAGTGCTCGAGCAGCACGGCGAAGAAGCGTTCGATGGAGCCGAACAGGGCGCGGTGAATCATCACCGGACGCTGGTGGGTACCGTCCTTCGCGATGTACTCGAGCTGGAAACGCTCGGGCAGGTTGAAGTCGAGCTGGATGGTCGAGACCTGCCAGGTGCGGCCGATGGCGTCGCGGGCCTGCACGGAGATCTTCGGGCCGTAGAAGGCGGCACCGCACGGATCGTCGACGAGCTCGAGGTTGGATTCCTTGGCGACCTCGGCGAGCGTGTTGGTGGCCTCCTCCCAGATCTCGTCGGAGCCGACGTACTTGTTCGGGTCCTTGGTGGACAGCTCGAGGTAGAAGTCGGTCAGGCCAAAGTCCTTGAGCAGGTTCAGCACGAAGGTCAGCAGGCTGGTGAGCTCGTCTTTCATCTGCTCGCGGGTGCAGTAGATGTGGGAGTCGTCCTGGGTGAGGCCGCGCACGCGGGTCAGGCCGTGGACCTCGCCGGACTTCTCGTAGCGGTACACGGTGCCGAACTCGAAGAGGCGCAGCGGCAGCTCGCGGTAGGAGCGCTGACGGGACTTGAAGATCAGGTTGTGCATCGGGCAGTTCATCGGCTTCAGGTAGTAGTCGGCGCCCGGCTTGGTGATGTTGCCGTCCGCGTCCTTCTCCTCGTCGAGGTGCATGGGCGGGTACATGCCGTCCTTGTACCAGTGCAGGTGGCCGGAGGTCTCGTACAGGCCGCCCTTGGTGATGTGCGGGGTCTGCACGAAGCTGTAGTGGTGCTTGCGGTGCATCTCACGGGAGTAGTCCTCCATCGCGTTGATCACGGCGGCGCCCTTCGGGTGGAACACGGCCAGGCCGGGGCCAATTTCATCCGGGAAGGAGAACAGGTCCATCTCGGCGCCGAGCTTGCGGTGATCGCGCTTGGCGGCCTCCTCGAGACGGGTCTGGTAGGCCTTGAGGTCTTCCTTGGTGGCCCACGCGGTGCCGTAGATGCGCTGCATGGTCGGGTTCTTCTCGGAACCACGCCAGTAGGCGGCGGCGGAACGCTCGATCTTGAAGGCCTTGATGTAGCGGGTGTTCGGCAGGTGCGGACCGCGGCACAGGTCCTTCCAAACCACATTGCCATCACGGTCTACGTTGTCGTAGAAGCTGAGCTCCTTTTCGGAGATCTCGGTGGCGGCGGCCGGGTCGAGGTGTGCTTCCTTGTCTTCGATCAGTTCGATCTTAAAGGGCTGGTCGGCCTCTTCCTTCAGAGCCTCTTCCTCAGTCACGGAACGGCGGCGGAAGGACTGGGAGGACTTGATGATGCGCTGCATGCGCTTCTCGATGTCCTTGAGGTCGTCCGGGGTGAAGGGCTGGTCGACCTGGAAGTCGTAGTAGAAGCCGTCCTTGATGACGGGACCGACGCCGAGCTTGGCGTTCGGGTAGACTTCCTGCACGGCCTGGGCCATGACGTGGGTGGCCGAGTGACGCATGATTGCGAGGCCGTCTTCGGAGTCGAGGGCGATGGGGTCGACGGTATCGCCCTCGTTCAGCGGCGTGTACAGGTCACGGTTCTCGCCGTTGATCTTGACCGCGATGATGTTCTTGTCTTCCGCGAACAGTTCTACGCCGGTGGTGGTTGCTTCCACCTCCTTCGCTTCGCCGTTGACGGTTATGGAGATGGTAGCTTGCGCCATGATTTGTCCTTTGCTATCGGGGCCCGCGGTACTAATGTGCAGGCCTGGACTGGTTAATCAACGTAGGACACGATAGGTTGGGCGTGCGACAAATACCACCAGCATCTGAACCAATACGAAAAAACCTCGCCGAAGCGAAGTTTCGTTGTAGAGCGGACAACGGGACTCGAACCCGCGGTCTCAACCTTGGCAAGGTTGCGCTTTACCAACTAAGCTATGTCCGCAAAGGAATCCGCCGTGAGAAGCGGAATCCAGTGGGCGATGTAGGAATCGAACCTACGACCCCTTCGGTGTGAACGAAGTGCGCTAGCCGCTGCGCCAATCGCCCGAATACTCGGTTCTTCAGTTATATCCAGCCGAATTGCTTCGACTTTCGTGGGCGATACAAGATTCGAACTTGTGACCCCTTCCGTGTCAGGGAAGTGCGCTACCACTGCGCCAACCGCCCGGGTCATATTCATCCCATTGAATTGCTTCGCTGGTCTGAGAGGTGGGTACGAGAGTCGAACTCGTCTATACGGCTTTGCAGGCCGCTGCCTAACCGCTTGGCTAACCCACCGTAAGGTCTGTCAACTCACGGACCTAGAGCGGACAACGGGACTCGAACCCGCGGTCTCAACCTTGGCAAGGTTGCGCTTTACCAACTAAGCTATGTCCGCGTGTGTTTCCTTGGCGAGGTCTCCCTGCCGAAGCACGAGTGTTTACTATACACACATGCGTGTAGTTCGTCCAGCTGCGGCGTGTCGCCTGTAATTGCATACTCTCGCTTATGGCTAAAGCGTGCGCTTCGGGCAATGAACTCCAGTTACTCTAGAGGTATGAGTGAAGCAGCGAAGGACACCGGCGCAGTATTGATCGCCGCATTCGAGGGATGGAATGATGCCTGTCAGGCGGCGACGAACGTGGTGCGCCATCTGGTCAAGCGATATGAGTCCCGCGAGATTCGTCATATCCGTTGTGATGATTTCTATGACTACCAGGTTGCCCGTCCTATGCTGTGCCATGTTTCGGGACGCACCAATCTTATCTGGCCGCAGACCACGTTCTACGACATCACGTTGGACGCAGGCAAGCATATCTATGCGCAGATCGCCCCCGAACCGAACTATCGGTGGAAGGAATACTGTAGCCAGAGTCTGGCCATTGCCGATGAGCTGGATGTCAATCGGATCATTACGTTAGGTTCGATGTTCTCCGATTGCCCGCATACCCGTCCGTTGCCCATCGCCGTCAGCGACGGAGACTGTCAATGCGAAGGAGACCGGTCGTATAACGGCCCGGTAGGCATTCCTACCGTTTTGGATGTGGCCGCCGCGCAGCAAGGTTTTGCTCATTCCTCGATGTGGGTGTCCATCCCCCAATATTTGGGCAGCGACGAATGTTCTGCCGGCACTATGCGATTGCTGGATGCGTTGGGCAAGCATATCGGCTTCACCTTCGATACGGCAGATCTGAAGCAGAAAGCCGAACAGTGGAAGGCGCAAGCCTCGATACTGGTTCGTTGTAATGACCAGCTTCACGATTACGTGGAGCATTTGGAGCACGACTACGACTTGCAGCAGAAAGCCGAGGCGGAGGCTTCCTTGGGAGCGCCCCAGGCCGAACAACTAGTCAAAGAAGCAGAAGCGTTTCTGCGCCAGATGGGCAATTAGCCCATATATGGTGTGCTCCCGCTGGATGAACAGCCCTGTGGGCTGTTCATAGCAGTGCACCATGTGCACGTCGCACAAAATGTCGGGAGCTGGCTCGCGTAGCGAGACTGAGGGTGGTTCTGCTGGCATATTCCAGTGACCACCCCCAGTCAGCTTCGCTGACGGCTCCCGCCAGCGGGAGCACCATTATATTGGAGTCGTCTATCGAACCGTCTTATGCCGCAGCCGCTACGGAGGGATCGATGGCCGGCAGCACGCCCACAATCAGCAGCAAGGCGACGACCACAGCCAAACCGATGCGGTAGATGGCGAAGGCCTTATAGGAGAAGTTCGATACGAACTTCAGGAATCCGATGATCACGATGTAGCCGAGTACGAAGCTGATGACCATGGCTACGAGGGTCGGCCCCCAGCCGGGGAACATCGCATCGGTTTTGTAGTTCTTCACGGCCTTGATGGCTTCGAGCAAACCTGAGCCGAACACCGCGGGGATGGCCATCAGGAAGCTCAGACGTACAGCGGCCTCACGCGTGTAGCCCAGTGCGCGACCGACGGTGATGGTGCCGCCGGAGCGGGACACACCAGGAATCAGCGCCATGGACTGGCCCAAACCGAAGAGGAACGCATCACGATACGTCATATCATTCATGGTTTTGTTCTGGCGAGCCTTGGCATCCACCATCCACAGCAGAATGCCGAATACCAACAGCACGGTTACCGTAATCCACAGGTTGCGCAACGAGGTCTCGATGACGTTCTGCAGAGTGAAGCCGAGGATGATAATCGGAATCGAGCCGACGATAATGTTCCAGCCGAGTGTGGCGTAATTGTCGCCGCGGCCCATGCGGGCCTTCCAATCCTTGCCGTTCTTGCCGAACAGGCAGCTGAACCAGTGAGTAAGGATATTGATGATGTCGTGACGGAAATACAGAATCACCGCAAGTTCGGTGCCGATTTGGATGATGGCGGTAAACGCCGCACCGGGATCAGAGCCCAGCATCAAATCGCCGAAAATACGGATATGCGCGCTGGAGGATACCGGGAGATACTCGGTCAGCGCCTGAACGATGCCGAGAATGATCGCTTGGAAAAAATTCATAACCCCTCGTGATTTCTAAGTATTTGATGTGTTATGACGATGAACACCCTACCCAAGGGGGTGTAGAACAACACTAAGAATCGGTAACATCCACGGCTTCTACAATGAAAGTGGATATAGTACGTAAGCGACGAAGGGAGCATTATGGCCACGTATCGCAAAAGCAGGGCATTCGCACCGGAAGGATTCTTCGAATGCGAGGGTCGAGGACTCGAATGGTTGGGAGCGGCTCATGCGCAGGGCGGCCCGCGCGTGGTGCAGGTATACGGCTGGGGCAAGGATTATCTGGATATCGAACGTGTGGGCAGCGCGTCCCCCACGCCTCAGGCGGCACGAGCTTTTGGTGCGGCTCTGGCCCATATGCATGATGTGGGTGCCGAATATTTTGGGTCTGCGCCTGACGGATATAACGGCACATGCTATTTCGGACCATTGCAGGACCCAGTGAAAATGGATACCGGCGAGTGGACCGACCCGATCAGCTATTTCGCTGATGGACGTCTGCGCCCGATGGTCAACCTTGGTGTGAGGCGTGGCGAGCTGGATAAGCGCGATGTCGAACTGACCGAGCGCGTGATTGAAGCGTTGCCGGATCTGATGGGCCGAGCCGCGTCCGACAAGCCGGCGCGCATCCACGGTGATCTGTGGAGCGGCAATGTGATGTGGACCGCCGATTCCGGGCAGCCCGAGGCTGTGCTCATCGACCCGGCGGCACATGGCGGTCATCGCGAGGAGGATCTGGCTATGCTGCACCTGTTCGGCATGAGCTATCTGAGCGAAATCACCGAGGGCTACCAGTCCGTGCATCCGTTGAAGGCCGGATGGCAGGAGCGTATCACGCTCTGGCAGCTCTACCCCATCGCCGGCCACTGTGTCTTCTTCGGCGGCGGCTACGTCAACGAATACCGCTCCATGTGCCGCTCCCTGCTGAAGTAACAGACTTGGCTCCCCTCTCTGAGGGGAGCCAAGAACGCATCCACTCTCAGCTCAGCGCGTCCTTCAACTTGCTGAAGAAGCCTTTCTTTTGGCCAGCCTGTGGACGGGATGCCTGGGAGACGTGCGTGGCGCCTGAATCATGCGAGGCGGCGAACTGTTCGATGAGGCCGCGCTCGGTTTCGTTGAGCTTGGTGGGAATCAGCACATTGACGTGGGCGATGAGGTTGCCGCGCTCGTCCTTGTTGCGGATGTTCGTGACGCCCAGTCCCTTAAGCGTCACAGTGTCCTCAGGCTGGCAGCCGGCCGGGATGGACACGGTCTTCTCACCATCGAACGTGTCAATGGACAGATCGTGGCCGAGCACGGCCCAGCTCATCGGCACCTGAATCCAGCAGTGCAGGTCGTCGCCATCGCGGGTGAACTGCTTATCCGCCTTGATGCGAATGTCGATGTACAGGTCGCCGGCAGCGCCGCCGCCCTCGCCCACTTCGCCCTGGTTGGCCAAACGTAGACGCGCGTTGTCGTTGATGCCGGCGGGCACGGTGACGCCCACGGTACGTGTGGTACGCACACGGCCGTGGCCCATGCAGCTGGGGCACGGGTTCTTGATGATGGTACCGTGGCCCTCGCAACGTTCGCAGGGGGCGGAGGTCATCATCTGGCCGAGCATGGTGCGCACGACCTTCTGCATGAATCCCTGGCCGTGGCAGTCGGGGCAGGTGACCGGCTGTGCGCCGCCCTGGGCGCCGGAGCCGCCGCACTCCTGGCACAGGGAGAACGTGCTGATCTTGACGTGCGCGGTGCCGCCGAACACGGCGGTCTTCAGGTCGATGGACGCGGAGGCCAGGGCGTCGCGGCCGGGCTGGGTACGCGGCACCGGGCCCTGTGAGCCACCACCGAACGCGGAACCGAAGAACGTGGAGAACACGTCGCTCATATCGCCGAAGCCCGCCCCGGAGAAGCCGCCGGCACCGGCGTTCGGATCGTTCGGGTCGACGCCCGAATCATACATACGGCGCTTGTCCGGATTGGACAGCACATCGTAGGCGTTGTTCACTTCCTTGAACTTGTCCTCGAATTCAGGGCCCGCGATGTCGGGGTGGTACTTACGGCTGAGCTTGCGGTATGCCTTCTTGATCTCGTCGTCACTGGCGCCGCGTTCCACACCCAGCGTCTCGTAATAATCTGCCACTTGATTGATCCTTTGTGTTCGTTTGGTCTGCGGGTCATTGTGCCACAGACGGCGGTCAGTCTTGGGTCCGGCCCTCGGAGAGGAAGGCGGTCAAATATCTGGCTACGGCCCTGACGGCGGCCATAGTGGCCGCATAGTCCATGTGGGTCGGCCCTATGGAGCCGACGAAGGCGATGGGTTCCGTGTCGTTCGTCTGGCTCTCCGTCTCGGATTCGGTTTCGGGTTCGCCTACGGGATCGTTCCCCGCCGGTTCGCCCGCCGCACCGCTGCGCCCATAGCCACTGCTGACCACGGAGGCATGCAGTAGGCCGGGGGTGTGCATTTCGGAGCCGATGGCCACGCCCACGCCGGATGCATTCGTCTCCTCGCTCAGGTTGCTCATGAGCTTCATCAGCACGACCTGTTCTTCCAGCGCGTCGAAGAGCGGGGCCAGATCGGCCAGGGACCGGGAGTGGGCCAGGTGCGAGGTGCCGGACATGTACAGTTCGTCCGCGCGTTCGTCCAATGCCATCGATTCGAAGGCGTCGGCCAGCGCGTCGGCCACACCGCGCACCGACTCGTAGCCGGCGCTGGCGGCGATGGATCGCACGGTCTCCGCGGATTTCGATAGGGACAGTCCGACACATTGTTCGTTGACGGTGTTGGAGAGCCGGTTGATCTCGTCCACGGCGGGCATGGATGCGATGGTCAGGCCGTGCTGGGCCACGCGGCCGGTGTCGGTAATCACCACCGCGAGCAACGTGGTCATGGCAACGGGCACCATCTCCACGTGCCGCAATGTGGCCTTGGCCAGCGATGGCGAGGTGACTATGGCCACTTGACCGGTGATTTCGGACAACAGTCGTGCCGAACGCTGCAGCGCGTCCTTGAGACTCACCGATCCGGACAGGAAGCTGTTGATGCCGCGGCGCTGCGCCTCGCTGAGCGGCACCACGGTAGCAAGTCGGTCCACAAAGTATCGATAGCCCTTTTCGGTGGGCACACGACCGGCCGAAGTGTGCGGCTGAATCAGATATCCTTCATCCTCCAGAGCGGACATGTCGTTACGGATGGTGGCCGAACTGACGCCGAGATCATGGTCGCGCGTCAGCGAAGTGGAGCCCACGGGCTCCTGAGAACGGATGTAATCCTCCACCACGGCGCGCAGCACCAGCATGCGTCTTGATTGCGTCATGCGCGCCTCCTTATATATGCATACATATTCATATCAGTCACGGTTCACTCAGGGCGTACCCCGACGGTCGGTTCGCCACGCCGCGACACGCGGGAACCCAGAAATATTGCCTCTTTCTTGGCTCCGCCACGTGCAGGTGGCGCACTTCACCTTAGAACATTGTATTAGCACTCCTTAGGCTTGAGTGCTAATGCGTTCGTTTGCAGCGTAGCAATGTTCACTGTGAACGCTAACGGAACACAAACTACCAAAACACGCCAAAATTGCACCGCAACGTCGCAAACCGACGCTAGCATGGTAATCGCAATGTGAGGGCGTCAAGCGCCCGGCACAAGCCGGATACGCGGCCCGACCAATTGGAAGGAAAGTAATCCATGACCGAATTCAAGGAGACCGAGCTCGACGAGCGCGCCATCAAGATGGCGAAGGTCCTTTCGGCTGACGCGGTTGAGAAGGCAGGCTCCGGCCACCCCGGCTCCCCCGTCTCCCTGGCGCCCGTCGCCTACACGCTGTACCAGCACTTCATCAAGCACGATCCGAATGATCCCAACTGGGAAGGCCGCGATCGCTTCATCCTTTCCGGTGGCCATGCCTCCCTCACCCAGTACGTCCAGCTGTACTTCTCCGGCTACGGCGTGACCCTGGACGACCTTAAGAACTTCCGTGGCGGCGCTGCCACCCGCACCCCGGGCCACCCGGAGTACGGCCTGACCCCGGGCATCGAAATGACCACCGGCCCTCTGGGCCAGGGCTTCGCCTCCGCCATCGGCTTTGCCTACGGCGAGCGTTTCCAGCGCGGTCTGCTTGACCCGGAGACCCCGAAGGAAGATTCCCCGTTCTACCACAAGATTTGGGCCATCTGTGGTGAAGGCGACATCGAGGAGGGCATCTCCGGCGAGGCCGCTTCCCTGGCCGCCAACCAGAAGCTCGGCAACCTGACCGTGATCTTCGACGCCAACCGCATCCAGATCGAAGGCGACACCAACCTGGTGCTGGCCGAGGACGTGCTCAAGCGCTTCCAGGCCTACGGCTGGTACACCGACGAGTTCAGCTTCATCCAGCCCGACGGCTCCTACAAGGAGGACATCGAGGGTCTGGCCGACGTCATCGCCAAGGCCGAAGCCGCCGCCCCGGACCAGCCGAAGCTCATCAAGGTCCACTCCCTGATCGCCTGGCCGACCCCGGGCAAGACCAACGACCCGTCCTCCCACGGCTCCAAGCTGGGCGCCGAGGCCGTCGCCGGCCTCAAGAAACTCCTCGGCTACGATCCGGAGGAGTCCTTCCACGTCGACGAAGAAGCCCTGGCCCACGCCCGCAAGGTCGCCGATCGCGGCCTGGAGGCCCACAAGGCCTGGGACGAGAAGTTCGACGCCTGGCGCAAGGCCAACCCGGACAAGGCCGCCCTGTACGACCGTCTGAAGGCCGGCGAACTGCCGGAAGGCTTCGACAAGGCCCTTGACGACCTTGAGGCCACCTTCGAAGTCGGCAAGGGTGTCGCCACTCGTGGCGCCTCCGGCTCCGTGCTCAACGCCATCGCCGCCGTCATGCCGGAACTCTGGGGCGGCTCCGCCGACCTCGGTGGCTCCAACAAGACCGACCTCAAGGGCGCTGCCACCTTCGCCCCGGCCGAGTGCGCCACCAAGCAGTGGCCGAACTGCAACGAGTTCGGTCGCCAGCTGCACTTCGGCGTGCGCGAGTTCACCATGGGCTGCATCACCAACGGCATCCTGCTGGGTTCCCACACCCGTCCGTTCGGCGGCACCTTCTTCATGTTCTCCGACTACGAGCGTTCCGCCGTTCGTCTGGCCGCCCTCATGCAGATCCCGAACCTGTACATCTGGTCCCACGACTCCGTCGCCGTCGGCGAGGACGGCCCGACCCACCAGCCGGTTGAGCACCTTGCTTCCTTCCGCGCGATTCCTCAGCTTGAGGTCATTCGCCCGGCCGACGCCTTCGAGACCGCCGAGGCTTACCGTTACTTCTTCGAGAAGAAGAACACCCTGCCTGGCGCCATGGTTCTGACCCGTCAGGGTGTCCCGGTTCTTGCCGAGACCGCTGCCAAGGCCAAGGACGGTGTCAAGAAGGGCGCTTACATCCTGGTCGACACCGAGGGTACTCCGGACGTCATCCTCATGGCTTCCGGTTCCGAGGTCCAGTGGGCTGTGGCTGCCGCCAAGACCCTGGCCGGCGAGGGCGTCAAGGCTCGCGTCGTGTCCGTGCCGTCCATGGAATGGTTCGAGGAGCAGGACGCCGAGTACAAGGAGGCTGTGCTTCCGGCCGCTGTCAAGGCTCGTGTCTCCGTCGAGGCCGGCGTTGCCATGCCGTGGTACAAGTACCTCGGTTCCTACGGCAAGCCTGTCTCCATCGAGCAGTTCGGCCTGCAGGGTGACGGCGCTCAGAACATGATCGACCTCGGCATCACCGCCGAGCACGTGGTGGAAGCCGCCAAGGCCTCCATCGCCGAAGTCGAAGCCGCCAAGTGAGCAACTAAGCAATAATTCAATAATTGTTGGCTCCCCTCCCTGAGGGGAGCTGTCAGGCGAAAGCTTGACTGAGGGGAGCAATGCTTGAGCCCACTCCCCTCAGTCCGCGTTGCGGACAGCTCCCCTCTCCCAGGAGAGGGGAGCCTAGGGCTTGAATCCAAGGAGAAAATAAATGACTGAAGCAACTCAGCGTACGTCCGACAACGGCGTTTCCATCTGGCTGGACGACCTGTCCCGCTCCCGCATTGAGTCCGGCTCCCTGCAGGACCTCATCGCCAACAAGAACGTGGTCGGCGTTACCACCAACCCGTCCATCTTCCAGAAGGCCCTGAGCCAGGTCGGCCCGTACGACGCTCAGCTCAAGGAGCTCGGCAAGGTTGACGTTGAGACCGCTGTCCGCGAGCTCACCACCACCGACGTGCGCAACGCCACCGACATCTTCCGCGAGATCGCTGAGGCTACCGACTTCGTCGACGGCCGCGTCTCCATCGAGGTCGACCCGCGTCTGGCCCACGACACCGAGAACACCGCCAAGCAGGCTGTGGAACTCTGGGAGAAGGTCAACCGTCCGAACGCCATGATCAAGATTCCGGCAACCCTCGAAGGCCTGCCGGCCATCACCGCCACCCTGGCCAAGGGTATCTCCGTCAACGTCACCCTGATCTTCTCGCTCGAGCGCTACGAGCAGGTCATCGACGCCTTCATCGAGGGCATCGCCCAGGCTGACGCCAACGGCCACGACCTGAAGCACATCGGCTCCGTCGCTTCCTTCTTCGTCTCCCGCGTGGACACCGCTGTCGACAAGCTGCTGGAAGCCAACGGCTCCGACGAGGCCAAGGCTCTGGAGGGCAAGGCCGCTGTGGCCAACGCTCGCCTGGCTTACGAGCTCTTCGAGAAGAAGTTTGCCGAGGATCCGCGTTGGGCCGACCTGGCTGCCAAGGGTGCCAAGGTTCAGCGTCCGCTGTGGGCCTCCACCGGTACCAAGAACGCCGCCTACTCCGACTGCAAGTACGTTGACGAACTCGTTGCCAAGCACATCGTCAACACCATGCCGGAGAAGACCCTGAACGCTCTGGCCGACCACGGCAACGGCGCTCCGTCCATCGAGGGCACCTACGAGGAGTCCCACGCCGTCATCAACAAGCTGGCTGAGCTGGGTATCAACCTCAAGGACGTCACTGACAAGCTGGAGGCCGACGGTGTCGCCGCCTTCATCAAGTCCTGGGATTCCGTGCTGGCTGACGTCCAGTCCGGCATCGACCGCGTGAACGCCTGAGATTATTAGCTGATGCGCATTTCGCGCATTAACTGATTAGCTCACAGAAGCTCCGACCCCAACCGGTCGGGGCTTCTTACGTTTGTTGCTACAGTAGTACGAGCACATGAGAGAAAGGCCGAACCGTAATGAACAAACTTGTCGCACGCCAGCGGTTGGTGATGACCTTTACCTTCTTTTCGATGTTCTTCGGAGCGGGCAACCTGATCTTCCCGCCGTTTGTCGGAGCTCAGGCCGGTTCCGCGACCATACCGGCGGCCATCGGCTTCATCGTCTCCGCGGTCGGCCTGCCGATTCTCGGCGTGCTGGCGGTCACCTTCGCCGGTGGCTTCGACAAACTCGCCGGCCGGGTCTCCCCCAAATTCGCCCTGTTCCTCGGCTTGGCGATCATGCTCACCATCGGCCCCTGCTTTGCGATTCCGCGTACGGCGACCACCTCGTTCGAAATGATGGTGGCGCCTTTCGTGCCGTCCTCCTACGGCTGGCTGGCCCAACTCATCTACTCGCTCGTGTTCTTCACACTGGCGTTCCTGTTCGCCCAGCATCCCGAAAAACTCTCCAAAGTGCTCGGCCGATTCATGGGACCGTTGCTGCTGGTGCTGATTGCCGTCCTGTTCATCGCCTGCCTAATCCACGGTATCGGTACCCCGGCCAAACCGATGGGCGACTACTCCACAAACCAGATTGCACGTGGCTTCCTCGACGGCTACCAGACCATGGATCTGCTCGCCGCGCTCTATTTCGGCATCGTGATTTCCGCGAATATCCGCACCCAGCAGGTCGATGACGAATCGCAAGTGCAGAAGGAGACCGCGTATGCCGGACTCGGCACCGGTGTGCTGCTGATCGTGATCTACGGCGCACTGAGCTACGTGGGCGTGGTGTCCGGCGCCATCGCCACCATCGATCCCGCCAAAGACACGGGCGCGACCGTGCTCACCAATCTCACCTCGTCCCTGTTCGGCGCGTTCGGTACCGCGTTCCTCGGTATCGTCTTCGTCATCGCCTGCCTCAACGTATGCACCGGACTGATCGGTACCTGCGCCACCTACTTCCACACTCGGTTCCAGACCGTTGCAGGGAGAACGTTGAGCTACCGCACCTGGCAGGTCATCTTCACCGTGTTCAGTTTCATCGTGTCCAACGCCGGGCTAAGCGCGATCATCAAGGTTTCCGTGCCGGTGTTGTCCGCACTGTATCCGATCGCCATCGTGCTGGTGCTGCTGGCGCTGACCCACAAGTCGCTCGGCGCGCGATTCCCGCATGTCTACTTCTGGACCGTGCTGCTGGTGGGCATCGACTCCTTCGCCACCTGCATCTCCAGCCTAATCACCGTCTTCGGCGGCTCCATCGGCTGGCTGGACACGACGCTGGCCATGCTGCCCTTGCAGCAATACCAGCTCGGCTGGGTGGTCCCGGCTATCCTCGGTGTTGCCATTGGTATCGCCGATGCTCCGCGACGGTAGTTCTTCCCGGTCTGTGCCGGAGTCTGGCGGTCGGTCGGTGATGGCGGTTGTTGCGACGCTCAGCGGTGCCGGTGTATCGTTCGCACCACTATATGAGCGCATTTGGGGCGGCATGATGCTGCATCCGAACTGTCCGGCGATTGGCAGAATGACCTACTATCTCTCGGGCCAAGCAACTGACGATTATGGAGTCTGCGTCACCTCACCACTGTGGTTTATGACGGTGACTGCGCTGAGTGTTGTCGCGATTCTCTGTCTGACCGTTGCGGGAGTACAGGGCTTTTCGCGCCATCGGCTCTGTTCCCGTTGCCCTGTTCTGGTCAGGTCTCACGTTCTTTACCTACAGCTACAACACTGGTAGACACACCGATTTCTGCCCAGCGCTATCGGCAACTGACAATGCAGGTCTTGTCGCTTATTGCATCGGCCGTGAAGCTTTGGGACTGCTGACCGTCGTGTTGTGCGTGCTGCCATTGTTCTCCCTGCTTTCGGCGATTATGGCCATCACGTTGGCTGCGCACGACGCGACACCACCAGCATAAAATCTCCTTCATATCACGAAACAACGGGCACCCGTTTTGCGAGGCATTCTATCCGTCCCGTGTTTCGCAACGCATGAGACGGCACATCCATTGAATCAGGAGTCTAGACCATATCTCGCCGAATCTTGCGGTAGGTGGCATAGAACAGGAAGCCGGCCACGATGCCGGAGGTGGCGTCGGAGATGGGTTCGGCGATGAAGATGCCGTTGACGCCGATCCAGTGCGGCAGCAGCAGCGCGAGCGGCACGAGCAGGATGATCTTGCGGAAGATGGCCAAGAACACCGACTGTTTGGCCTGGCCCATGCCGACGAGTGCGCATTGCGCGCCCATCTGGATGCCGAAGATACCCCAGCCGCAGACGAAAATCGGCATCATGCGGGTCACGATGTCGATGACCGTCTGTTCCGAGGTGAACCATGAGGCGAAGAAGCCGGGGAATGTGGCGAGCACCGACACCAGCGCCGTGGCGGAGACGATCTGCGTGACGAAGGCCATGCGGACCGCCTGGCGGACGCGCTCCATATGCCGGGCACCGAAGTTGAACCCGATGATCGGCTGGATGCCTTGCTGGAAGCCGCTGGTCAGGACGCTCACGATCTGCATCAGCGAAGTGATGATGGTGATCGACGTGACGTAATCGTCGCCGCCGTAGCGTTGCAGCCCCACGTTGAACACCACGTTGATCAGGCATTCGGTGATCTGCATGATGAAGGGTGCCAGACCGAGCGCCAGCACGGGGATGATGATCCGATCGAACCGGATGTTCAACGGCCGCAGGCGAATCGCGCTGCGCCCGGAGGAGAGGAACAGTACGATCCATATGGTCGAGACCAGTTGGGCGAGCACGTTCGCGGCGGCCGCTCCCCTGACGCCCCATCCGAACACGAAAATGAACACGGGGTCAAGAAGGATGGATATGCCGGTGCCGATGAGTACGGAGACCATGGCCACAGTGGTTTTGCCCTGCGCCGAAATGAAGTTGTTGAGTCCGAGCGTGAGTTGCACGAATACGGTGCCGATCAGGTAGATGGTGATGAAGTCGACCGCATATTCGATGGTCGCATCGCTGGCGCCGAAGGCGTAGAGAATCGGCCGTTTCGCCAACTGCAGCAGCACGGTGAGGGTCAGGGCTATGGCGATGAGGAACGCGGCGCTGGTGCCGAGGATGCGTTCGGCTTTCTTGAAGTTGCCGCGCCCAAGTTCAATGGAGGCGCGCGGCGCGCCGCCTGCGCCGATCAGCGAGGCGAAGGCGGTGACGGCCAGCAGAATCGGGAAGCAGATGCCCACGCCGGTCATCGCCGCGTTGCCCACTTCGGGGATGTGCCCGATGAACAGTCGGTCGATGATCGTGTACGAGGCGTTCGCCGCCTGCGCCACGATGGTGGGGACCGACATGGTCAGGGCCAGACAGGGCACCGGTTTGGTGCCCAGCCCGGCATCGATCGTGTTCGCCTGTACCAAGGATCAGCTCTGCCAGTAGTAGCTGAAGAAGTCGGCGAGCTCCCCCATGGTTTCGTGCAGCATGCCCATGCGCGGCAGGTACACCACGCGGAAGTGGTCGGGGCGATGCCAGTTGAACGCGCCGCCGTGGCTGATGAGGATGTGCTTGTCATGCAGCAGGTCGAGCGCGAACTGCTCGTCCGAGTGGATGTTGAAGCGTTTGACGTCGATCTTCGGGAAGATGTAGAACGCGGCCTTCGGCTTGACGGCGGTGATGCCGGGAATCTGGTTGAGCATGTCGTAAACGAGGTCACGCTGGTCGTGCACGCGGCCGCCCGGCACGATGTAGTCGTTGACGCTCTGGTGGCCGCCGAGCGCGGTCTGCACCACGGACTGGGCGGGCACGTTCGAGCACATGCGCATGTTGGCGAGCATGTTGAGGCCCTCGATGTAGTCCTTGGCGACACGCTTGTTGCCGGACAGGATCATCCAGCCGATGCGGTAGCCGGCGATCATGTGCGATTTCGACAGGCCGGAGAAGGTCACGCAGAACAGGTCCGGGGCCATCGAGGCGATGGAGATGTGCTGCAGGCCGTCCATGACGAGGCGATCGTAGATTTCGTCGGAGAAGATGATGAGCTGGTGTTCACGCGCGATGTCGACGATCTGCTGGAGCACTTCCCGCGGATACAGCGCGCCGGTGGGGTTGTTCGGGTTGATGATGACAATCGCCTTGGTGTTGCTGGTGATCTTGGAGCGGATGTCATCGATGTCCGGATACCATTCGGACTGTTCGTCGCACAGGTAGTGCACGGCGGTGCCGCCGGCCAGGTTCACGCAGGCGGTCCACAGCGGGTAGTCCGGGGAGGGCACGAGCACTTCGTCGCCGGTGTCGAGCAGCGCGGACATGGACAGGTTGATGAGCTCGCTGACGCCGTTGCCGGTGTAGATGTCGTCGATGGTGACGTTCGGGATGTTCTTCAGCTGCGCGTACTGCATGATGGCCTTGCGCGCGGAGAACAGGCCCTTGGACGGCGAGTAGCCTTCGGTGTCGGTGAGCTGGTGGGCCATGTCATAGACGACTTCGTCCGGCGTGCGGAAGCCGAAGGGTGCTGGATTGCCGATGTTCAATTTCAGGATGTGGGTGCCGTTGGCCTCCATGCGCATCGCCTCGTCGGCGACCGGGCCGCGCACGTCGTAGAGCACGTTGTCGAGCTTGTGCGATTTGCCGAAGGTACGGCGGCGGCCCACGGGAATCTCGCTGTCCGTCAGGGGCTTGGCGGTGCCCGTGGCAAGCGGCGTGGCGGCGTGTTCGCCGTCCGTGACGCTGTTGGAAGCGTCCGAGTTCAATTGCGGGGTGGATTCCTCGCCGCGCAGCCAGTTCGCGTCGACGTCCAGTTCGCTGGCCAGGAATTCGAGCACGTCTTCGCGGGGCATGGTCTTGCCGGCCACGTATTGGCTGATATGGCTCTTGCCCATCTTTACACCACGATGTTCGGCGGCGTGCACCAAATCGACCTGCTTCAATCCCCTACTGTTCATCGCATTGCGCAGACGTTCCGCAAACACCGATACGCTCATATCCTTATGCCTCCAACCGGGAGTTCAATTTATCTTTTGAACAACAGTTCAAAGCATACTCCCGGTTCAACACAAGTTCAATTTTGGCGTGTTCTCGAGTCTCGGCCGGTTCAGCCCAACTGCGCTTCAATCCATTGGGCGACGCCGTCCTCGTTGTTGGGCGGGCAGATCTCGTCGGCGATAGACAACACCTTGGGGTTCGCGTTGGCCACGGCCACACCCCGGCCGGATTCGCTCATCATGTTGATATCGATGAGGTCGTCGCCGAAGGCGGCGGTCTGTTCGAGCGGCACGTCCAGTCGTTCGCACAGCAGGTGCAGCGCGTGCTCCTTGTTGGCCTGCGGGTTCATGAGCATCCACATCACGCCTTCGCTAATGGAGATGTCGAAGTCCGGCGGAATCAGCGCACGCAGCTCGTTCCACTGTTCAGGCTCGGGGAAGATGGTGATCTTATCCGCCACGCCTTCGGGCACGTCGTGGAAGTTCGTGTATTGGAAGGCCTGTGTTTTCCAATACACGCGCACATCGAAGTTGGTGTAGCGCACGTCGTTCATCACGATGCCGAGCTTCAGGCCGGGCATGCGATCGAGCAGGAACAGACAGACTTCGCAGGCACGCCGTGAGGAGAAGCCAATCTTGATCAAATGGTTCTCATCGGCCGGCGTGGCACCTGAGGTGAGCAGGTCGAAGTCGGAGTGGGCCGGGTCGAAATCGATGAGGGCACCGTTCAGATAGATTACGGCGTCCACCGGCAGTTTTTCGGCGAACTGGAGGCCGGTACTCACCGGCCGCGCGGTGGCGATGGCGAATTTCAGTCCGGCATCGTGCGCGCGGTTGATGGTGTCGATGCTGCGCTGGGTGATGAACCGGTCCTCGAATACCTCGGCGTCGTGCAGCAACGTACCGTCGAGGTCGGCGACCAGCAGTCGGGGTTGTTTCGGTGTGATGGCGTCGAGAATCACAGCAGCCCCTCGCAGTGTTCACGCACGAGTTCGGCGGAATGGTGCAATTTGGCCTGCTCGTCCTCGCTCAGATCGAGTTCGACGATCTCGTTGGCACCATTGGCGCGCAGTTCAGTGGGGACGCCGAGGAACACGTCATGTTCGCCGTATTCGCCGTTCAGCAGGGTGGAGACGGGTACGATGCGGCGTTCGTCCCACAGGATGGTCTGCACGATGCCGGCCACGGTGGAGGCGATGCCGAAGTTGGTACCGCCCTTGGCCGCGACGATCTCATCGCCACGGGTGCGGGTCTTCTCTTCGATTTCGGTGGTGGACACGGAGGCGAAACGGTCTTGGTTGTCGGCCAGGAAGCGGGCGAATGGCTTGCCGCCGAGCGAGACGGTGGACCATGCGGTGAACTGGGAGTCGCCGTGCTCGCCCATCACGAAGCCGCCCACGTTACGCGGGTCGAGGCCGGTCTCTTCGCCTATGATGGTCTTGAGACGCGAGGTGTCGAGCGCGGTGCCGGTGCCCAGCACCTGGGTGCGCGGCAGGCCGGAACGTTTCCAGGCATACCAGGCCATCACATCGACCGGGTTGGAGACCATGACGATCACGCCGTCGAAGCCGGAGGCCATGACGTTGTCGACCACTTCGCCCACAAGGCCCACGGTGAAGCCGAGTTCGGCCATGCGGTTGGAGTTGGCCGGCGGCTTGCGGCCCACGGTGATGACGACGATGTCCGCGTCCTTGCAGTCGGCGTAGTCGCCGGCGCGCACCTTGACGTGGCGGTCCTGGAATTCGCTGCCGTCATCGAGGTCGCGGGCCTCCCCCAGGGCTTTGGCGGCGGAGCGGTCGATGAGCACGAGCTCATTGCACAGGCCGTGCGTGACGATGCCGAAGGCGGCGGTGGCACCGACCTGGCCAGTGCCGACGATAACGACTTTGTTGCGGTTCATAGTGACCATGGTGATGTCCTTTCGTAATACTCGATAGAACGCATACGACCCATGACCGACGGTAACGGTCATGGGTCGCGAGCGACAAGTCTATATGGCGTGCAAGCCGATCAGCCGAGGTTGAACTTGGCCATCATGTCGAGGCCGATGATCAATGCCACCCACACCAGAGCGATGATAACGGTCCAACGGTTCAGGTTCTTTTCGGCGACACCGGAAGTACCGGCGTTCTGGGTCAGACCGCCGCCGAACATGTCGGACAAACCGCCGCCCTTGCCCTTGTGCATAAGGATGAGCAGGGTCAGCACGAAGCTGAGCAGCACGACGATGACTTGCAGCGTGATCTTAAGAGCGGTCACAGGGTACCTCCGGATTGATTGGACTGTTGACCAGCATAGCGCACACACGGGAAAACCGTGGTATTAGTTCCGTGATTTCGTGGATTTCAGTGCCAGTCGAGCGATTTTGGCGAGTTCCTCAACATCCAGGGCCGCCCCTCCGATCAGGAAGCCGTCGACGTCGGGTTGGGAAATGAGTTCCGCCGCGTTTTTCGAGGTGACCGATCCGCCGTACAGGATACGTACGCTATCGGATACCTTCGTGCCAAAAGTGGTCTTCAAATCGTTGCGGATGGCGTTTGCGGCATCCTGGGCGGATTGCGGAGTGGCCACCATGCCGGTGCCAATGGCCCAGACAGGTTCGTAGGCCACGATGAGTTCGGCGGCTTGTTCTTCGTTGAGATCGCGGGTGACGTCTCGTACCTGGCCCACGGCGAAATCGAGTTCAATGCCTTGACGTCGTTCCTCGAAGCTTTCGCCGACGCACAAAATCGGCTGCATGCCGGCGGCGAGCACGGCACGTACCTGATCGACGATATTGGCGTCATCTTCAGGATGGTATTTGCGGCGTTCGGAGTGGCCGACGATGACGTACGAGCAGCCGAGATGGGCGATCATGTCCGCGGACACATCGCCGGTGAAGGCACCTTGGGTGGTCACGGAAACGGATTGTGCGCCGTAGGCGACATGGAGCTTGTCGGCTTCGACCAGCACCTGTACGCTGCGCAATGACGTGAACGAGGGGAAAAGCGCGACTTCGCAGCGTTTGAAGTCAAAGCGAGCGTCACACAACAGCCATACCAGCTTCTGCACGAAGTAAGTGGCTTCAAGATGGTCGAAATTCATCTTCCAGTTGCCGGCCACCAACGGAATGCGTTTGGACGCCATATGTTTCCCCTCTAAAAAATACGTAGCTCCCCTCAAGGAGGGGAGCTAGAAAATGGATTACTCAAGCACCTTCAGACCAGGGAGCTCCTTGCCTTCGAGGAACTCGAGGGAAGCGCCGCCACCGGTGGAGATGTGGGAGAAGCCGTCCTCCGGGAAGCCGAGGTTACGCACGGCGGAGGCGGAGTCGCCGCCACCGACGATGGTGAACGCACCGGCTGCGGTGGCGTCGACCAGACCCTGGGCCACGGCCTTGGTGCCGGAGGCGAACTCAGGAACCTCGAACACGCCCATCGGGCCGTTCCACACGACGGTCTTGGAGTCGACGATCTTGTCGTGGAAGAGCTTCTGGGACTCCGGGCCAATGTCCAGACCCATCTTGTCGGCCGGGATGGCGTCGGCGGCAACGACTTCCGGAGCAACCGGGGTGTCACCGGCCGGGAAGCCGGCGTTCACGGCGACGTCGGTCGGCAGCACGAGCTCAACGCCGTTCTTCTCGGCGGTCTCGATGTAGCCCTTGACCTTCTCAAGCTGGTCCTCTTCAAGCAGGGAGGTGCCGACCTCGTAGCCCTTGGCCTTGAGGAAGGTGAACACCATGCCGCCGCCGATGACCAGACGGTTGGCCTTGTCGAGCAGGTTCTCGATGACGCCGAGCTTGTCGGAGACCTTGGAACCGCCGAGCACCACGGTGAACGGACGCTCCGGGTTCTCGGTGGCCTTGGACAGGGCCTTGACTTCCTTCTCGACCAGCAGGCCTGCGGCGGCCGGCAGATCGGCGGCAACGTCGTAGTTGGAGCCCTGGGCGCGGTGGACCACGCCGAAGCCATCGGAAACGAAGGCCTCGCCGAGGGCGGCGATCTTCTTGGCGTAAGCGGCGCGTTCGTCGGCGTCCTTAGAGGTCTCCTCCGGGTTGAAGCGAACGTTCTCAAGCAGCACAACATCGCCATCGTTCATGGCGGCGACCTTGGCCTGAGCGTCCTCGCCGTAGGTGTCCTTGGCCAGCGGCACGTTGGTGCCGAGCAGCTCGCCGAGGCGGGCGGCAACCGGGGCCAGGCTCAGCTCAGGAACGACCTTGCCCTTCGGGCGGCCAAGGTGGGCCATGAGGATGACCTTGGCGCCTTCTTCGCGCAGGGTCTTGATGGTCGGCAGAGCAGCCTTGATTCGACCGTCATCGGTGATGGTGGTGCCGTCCAGCGGAACATTGAAATCAGCGCGAACCAGAACGCGCTTGCCCTTGAGATCTCCAAGGTCCTTGAGTGTCTTCATGAATATCCTTTCCTTGACGAATCGCACGTCAAAGTGGCCAATTTTGCCACTTTGCATATTACAGGCATTCCGGAACAAAACACCGCATTCGCCTACTGACTGAATGCGGTGTTTCGTTACGTCGTTGTCGCGTTTTGCCGAATAGGCACAGCAAATCGGATTGTCGGGTTACTTGCCTTCGGCTGCGCGAGCCTTCTCCGTTTTCTCGGCAAGCTGAAGCAGTCGGCGAATTCGGCCGGCAATCGCATCCTTGGTGATTTGCGGTTCGGCGATCTTGCCAAGCTCCTCGAGGCTCTTGTCCACGTGATCGATGCGCAGCTGGCCGGCCTGACGGAGGTTGTCCGGAATGTTATCGCCGAGCACTTCGAAGGCATGCTGCACTTTTTCGCTGGCTTCGGCGGCAGCCTTGGCGGAACGGCGCATATTGGCGTCATCGAAGTTGGCCAGACGGTTGGCCTTGCCGCGGGCCTCGCCGTCGGAGCGCTTGCCGGTCCATTCGCGGGCCGAACGGGTGGCGCCCATGAGCTTGAGCATGCGTTCGATGGCGTCGGGATCCTTGAGGGTCACGCGCTCGGAGCTGCGCAGCGTGCGATGCTTGGCCTGGATGCCGAGACGACGGGCCACGCCACACAGGGCCATGGCGGCCTCTTCCGTGGGGCAAGCGATTTCCAGGAAGCTGGCCTTACCGGGATCGGATAGGAAGCCACGGGCCATGAAGGCGCCGCGCCATGCTGCTTTGATTTGGGCGATGGATCCGTTGACCACTTCAGACGGCAGTCCACGGACCTGCTGCTTGCGGCGGTCGACCAGTCCGGTCTGCAAAGCCAAGGCCACTACGTTGCGGGTGACGAGCACCACGTAGGTCTCGACAGGGCCGTTCGGGGTCTGACGGGTGAGATGGTTGACCTCGGCTTCATGCCCGAACGTGTTCCTCAACGTGTTCTTCAGCCATTCTGCAACGTCAAGCGAGGTGAATACGGCTTGGATAACGTATGTATTCTGTACCGGTCGAAGACCGCCGCCAAAACGGATCATGGCCGCAGCTTGGGCCTTGATCGCGGCTGGCGAATCGCCTTCAAAGGCCGCCAACTCGCTTTTGACATCGTCCAGAAGAGCCAAGATCTACCTCCTACAGTCCCGTTCTTCTCAATGCTTCAGGCGCTTCGTGCCGTTATCTGCTGTCATACGGTCGGAAGCCATCGGCTTTCTGTGATACCTAATCTGGTGGACAAGCGAACCCGTTTGATACGTATTATGGGCTTTGCTTTCTCGCAGTGTGGTCACCGAACGCTTGCCCGATGACCGCTCGACGCCTGCTTACAATGAGTGGCGCTTATGCTGTTCTCTCGCGGAAACGGTTACGTTGAGCCCATGTGCGCGTAAGCGGCGAGCCAGCTCTTCGCTCATCGCCACCGACCGGTGCTGACCACCGGTGCAGCCGACGGCGATGGTTACATAGTGCTTGTCTTCCTGGGCGTATCCTTCCAACGCAATCTCGATAGCTTTCTCATAAGCGTCGAGAAATTCCTTGGCTCCCTTGCTGGAAAGCACGTAGTCGGCGACCGGCTTGTCGTGCCCGGTAAGCTCGCGCAGGTTGGGAACCCAGAACGGGTTGGGCAGAAAACGCACATCGGCCACGAAATCGGCGTCGATGGGCATGCCGTATTTGAAGCCGAAGCTGAAGATGTGTACCGCCACGGTGGTGGGGCCGGAACCGAGCATCGTCTCGTAGAGTTTGGTGGACAGCTGGTGGATGCTCAGGGAGCTGGTGTCAATGACCCAGTCGGCTCGCTCCTTGAGGTCTTCCAGCAGGTGACGTTCCTCAAGGATGCCGTCGATCAGTCGGTTGCCGTGCTGCAGCGGGTGCGGGCGGCGCACGGATTCATAGCGCTTGATGAGCACTTCGTTGCTGGCGTCGAGGAACAGAATATGGGTTTTGACGCCGAGATCATCCAGATGGCCGAGCACGGCGGCCAGCTCGTCGAAATAGCTGGAGCGCACGTCGATGACGGCGGCAAGCTTGTGGACGCCCGACCCCGATCCGGAACCGGAGGTGGTCATCATGTCGACAAGCGGGATAAGCAGTTTGGGAGGCAGGTTGTCGACCACATACCATCCCATGTCTTCCACGCAGTCAGCGGCATGAGAGCGGCCTGCGCCGGACATACCGGTGATGAGCAGCACCTCGAAGGCATCAAGCGGGGTCGGCTGGTTGTCCGGAGTCGATGTGGATGTCGCGGAATTCGCCGGCGCATTCGTGGCGGCCGCCTCGCCGGTATCGCGGATTGTTGTCTGTTGACTCATTACAACGCCTCCTCAAGAGCTTTGCGCATCGCGATCTCCAGCTGGTCGTCTTCGGTGGTGGTGTCCTGCAGACGCTGGTCGGCATCGCTGGGCGGGTCGTCATCCCAGATACCGGTCATCAGCAATACCTGTACGAGAGCTTGGTACAGCAGCATTTCTTCGCCGCCGATGGCGTGACCGCCATGAGCGCGCCAAGCTTCCATGAGCTTGGTGGGGCGTGGATCGTAGACCACGTCCAGCAGCAGTCCGGAGAATGGCTCGGTTCCGGCATTGGTGAGGGCATCCGCGACGTTGTCGGCCGCATGTCCGGGAATCGTGTTGATGACATAGGTGGCGTTGCGGGCTGCCTCGAGCAGGGCCTGATCGTCGCCTAATTCGATTTCGCTGTACGGGTTATGCACGTTGACGAACTTTTCGGCCACTGGTTTAAGCCCGGTGTTTTTCCCAGGGTGGCGGGCGGCGACGATGATATGGCCGATTTCGGGCATCATGCAGCATGCGGCCAACGCCGAAGTGGCGGTGTTGCCATTGCCGAGGATCAACGCGGCGCCGCTTCTCGATGCGGTGTGGTGTTCGCCGAGTTCGCGATTGGCGTGGTCGAAGGCGAGTTGGATGCCGATGACATCGGTGTTGTACAGCTTGATGCCCGGCTTGCCGTTCGGCCAAGCGGGATCATCGGTAGCCACACTCCAGTCGAATACCGCGGTATTCGCCACCTTCAGTTCCTTGGCCCACAGATTTTCCGGAACACCGTACGGTTGGATGGTCTTCTTCAACGGCATGGTCAGGCTCAGGCCAGCCCACGTCGAGCCAAGGCCTTTGAGGAAAGCGTCGAGGTCGTCTTCCCCCACCTCGTGCTTGTCGTACAGCCAATCGTCGAGTTTCAGCGAACGATAAGCCGCATTGTGGAGCACGGGTGACAATGAGTGCGCGACGGGTTTGCCGAGTACAGCGCAACGATGATTGGCCATATCCCCTCCTTGATGTCTGTTCCCATGCTAGCCGACACTTTGCTTCGAATATGTCAAACACCGGCCCCGCAACCGAAAATTCACTCTGGGCTGCTGGACCGGGCCGGCTCACTGCTCGTGCAGCGCGTTGTACAGCGCTTCGGCTTTGGCGTGGCCGATGCCTTTGACCTTCTCGAAGTCCTCGACACTGGCTTCGCGCATGGCTTTGACCGAGCCGAAGTGGTTGAGCAGCCGCTTCTGGTAGCTTTCGCCGATGCCGGGAATCTCGTCGAGCGCGCTGCGCAGGGCGCCTTTGCGCCGCTGTTGGCGGTGGTAGGTGATGGCGAAGCGGTGGGATTCGTCGCGTACACGCTGCAGCAGATACATGCCTTCGGACTGGCGTTTGAGGATGATCGGATAGTCGTCGTCCGGCACCCACACCTCTTCCAAGCGTTTGGCCAGTCCGCAGACGGCCACGTCGATCACGCCACAGTCCTCAAGCGCCTTGGCGGCGGCCATGACCTGTGGCTTGCCGCCGTCGACCACCACCAGGTTCGGCGTATAGGCAAAGTGATGCCGGTTTGTGTTCTGCTGGACGATGTCGGGCGAGGACTCCCATGCATCGTTCTGCACTCCGACCGGCACCGCGTGCCCCTTGCCACTGATGTCGGAACCGCCCTCACCATTGTCGTTACCGTTCGCAACGATTGTCTCCGCCGCCACGACAGTGGTCATCTTGCCGGCGGCCGAGGCCGCGCGCTGTTCCGCGTCGATGCTTTCGCCGGAGTCGCCGGCGATGTTGCCGTGCCTGAAGCGGCGGGTGAGCGTCTCGTAAAGCGCGGACAGATCATCCACCGCGCCTTTGCCGTCCTTGCCTCGGACGGCGAAGCGTCGGTATTCGGATTTCTTGGCGATCGCGTCTTCGAACACCACCATGGAGGCCACTTGGAAGGCACCGCCCACAGTGTTCGAAATGTCGTAGCATTCGATGCGCAGCGGGGCTTGCGCGAGTCCCAATGCCTTGGCCACATCGTTCATGGCCTGGGTGCGTGCGCCCATGTCGGAGATGCGGCTCATCTTGCTGCGTTGCAGTGCTTGGCTGGCGTTCTCGTTGGCGCGGTCCATAAGCTGCTTCTTGTCGCCTCGCGAGGCCACGCGGATGGTCACCGCGCCCCCGCGCAGATTGGTCAGCCAGCCTTCGAGTTCCTCGCGGCGGGCCGGTTCGACGGGCACGATGATTTCGCGCGGTACCGGTGCGATGGGTGCCAGCAGGTCCGCGCGTCCGGTGGTCTCCTGACGGGTGTTGCGTTCTCGGGTGGCCTGGGCGCGTGCCACAGCGTCCGTGGCCGTGATGGTCTGTGTGGAGCCGATGGCCTCGCGATTGGTGGAGATGGTCGCGGCCGACTGGGGGTGATTGTCCCCGGCGGCGTCCGAATACACCTGCACCAGAAGGTCGGCCATCAAGTCGGCGTCATCGATGTCCTCAACTCGTTCGACGCTCCAGTTGCGTTCGCCGCGAATAGAGCCGGCGCGCACATAAAAGGCGTGCACCGAGGCTTCGAGCTCGTCGCTGGCGAAGCCGAACACGTCCGCGTCCACATCCTGGTCGAAGACGACGGCGTTCTGTTGCACCACGGTTTCCAGCATTTGGATCTGGTCGCGCAGTCGGGCGGCTTTCTCGAATTCGAGTTCGGCGCTGGCCTCTTTCATGTCGCGGGTCAACTGGGCGATGTATGGCCGTCCGAGTCGTCCGGTCATCACGCCGACCAGCTGTTCGCACAGCCGCCGGTGTTCGTCCGCTTCGATACGGTTCACGCAGGGTGCGGAGCATTTGCCGATGGAGGCGAACAGGCATGGCCGTCCGGTCAGTTGCGCCTTGTGGAATACGTTGGTGGTGCAGGTGCGTACCGGGAACGTGCGCAGCAACCGGTCAAGACTGTGCCGCAATTCCCACACTTTGGCATAGGGGCCGAAATACCGGGTATCCCGCCGTTTGCGCGACCGCGTGACCCACACGCGCGGAATTCGCTCCCCCGTGCTGACCGCGAGATACGGATAGGTCTTGTCGTCGCGGAACTGCACGTTGAACCGTGGGTCGAATTCCTTGATCCACGTGTATTCCAACGTCAGTGATTCCAGTTCGGTGGCGACAACCGTCCACTCCAGACTGCGTGCGGTCAGCACCATGGTCTGCGTGCGCGGATGCAGCAGATACAGCGGCTGGAAATAATTGGTGAGCCTGTTGCGCAGGTTCTTCGCCTTGCCCACATAGATGACGCGCCCTTCCCCGTCGCGCCATTTGTACACACCGGGTTTGGCGGGAATATCCGAGGTCTTGGGTCGGAACAGGTCGCGAGAATCCCCCAGCAAAGGTGCCCCATTCGCATTCACCTTCGCCGTCGTTTCCCCGGCGCCCACAGCTACGCTTTCCGGCATTAACGCCGCCGCGGTCTTCCGCCACTCATCCGGACTATGCCGCTCAATATCGTTCGTCATAATCCTCCTCGCTATTAAGCAAAACCAATCATCAGGGATTGGGCGGGTTGGTATGTGCTGCTGGACCGTAAAGACTTGGCCTGAGCGGCCCGGAGCGTGTCCAGCAACATACCACCCCAACCCACCCGAGGTCAGCTGCAATGGAAGGCTAAAGCATGGATTTCAGGAACTTGCCGGTCCATGAGGATTCGCATTCGGCAACCTGTTCGGGCGTGCCCTGCGTGACGATGGTGCCGCCTCCGTCGCCACCCTCCGGACCGAGATCGATCAGCCAGTCGGCCTCCTTGATCACATCCAGATTATGTTCGATGACGATGACCGTATTGCCCTTGTCCACCAGGGACTGCAGCACCTTGAGCAGCTTGTTCACGTCTTCGAAGTGCAGGCCGGTGGTCGGCTCGTCGAGGATGTACACGGTTTTGCCGTCGGATCGGCGCTGCAGCTCGGTGGCAAGCTTGACGCGCTGAGATTCGCCGCCGGACAGGGTGGGTGCGGGCTGGCCGAGTCGGATGTAGCCGAGGCCGACGTCCACGAGGGTCTTCAGGTATCGGGAGATGCCGGTGTACGCCTTGAAGAAGTCGGCGGCCTCCTCGATGGGCATGTTGAGGATGTCGGCCACGGTCTTGCCGTTGTACGTGACTTCAAGGGTCTCGCGGTTGTATCGTTTGCCGTGGCAGACCTCGCAGTCCACGTAGACGTCGGGCAGGAAGTTCATTTCGATCTTCAACGTGCCGTCGCCGTGGCAGGCCTCGCATCGGCCGCCTTTGACGTTGAAACTGAAGCGGCCGGGGCCGTAGCCGCGCACCTGGGCTTCGGGAGTCTTGGCGAAAAGGGTGCGGATCTTGTCCCACACACCGGTGTAGGTGGCGGGGTTGGATCGCGGCGTGCGGCCGATCGGGTTCTGGTCGACGTGGATCACCTTGCGCACCTGGTCCACGCCTTCCACGCGCCTGTGGCGGCCGGGTACGATGCGTGCACCGTTGAGCTTGTCGGCGAGCACCGGGTAGAGGATCGTGTTGACCAGCGAGGATTTGCCGGAGCCGGAGACGCCGGTGACCACGGTGAGCACGCCGAGCGGGAAGCTCACGTCGATGTTCTTGAGGTTGTTCTCGCGGGCACCCACGACTTTGAGCACCTGGGTCTTGTGGATCTTGCGGCGCTTGGCGGGCACGGCGATCTCTCGCCGGTGGGCGATGTAGTCGCCGGTGATGGAGCGCTTGGCTTCGATGAGGTGCTTGGCGGGGCCGGAGTAGATGACTTCGCCGCCGTGTTCGCCGGCGCCGGGGCCGATGTCGACCACCCAGTCGGCGCGGCGTATCGTGTCCTCGTCGTGTTCGACGACGATCAGCGTGTTGCCGAGATCGCGCAGGTGGTGCAGGGTTTCGATGAGGCGTTCGTTGTCACGCTGGTGCAGGCCGATGGACGGCTCGTCGAGCACGTACATGACGCCGACCAGGCCGGAGCCGATCTGCGTGGCGAGTCGGATGCGCTGCGCTTCTCCGCCGGACAGGGTGGCGGCCGCGCGCGAGAGGGTCAGGTAGTCGAGGCCGACGTCGTTCAGGAAGCCGAGTCGGGCCTTGATCTCCTTGAGCACTTCGCCGGCGATCAGCTGTGCCGAGCCTTCGAGTTTCAGGCCGTTGATCCAGGCGAGTTCGCGTACGACGGGCATGTCACATACGTCGAAGATGGATTTGCCGTCCACGGTGACAGAGAGCACCTCGGGCTTCAGACGACGTCCGTGGCAGACCTGGCAGGGCACTTCGCGCATGTACGACTCGTAGTATTCGCGCATGGACTGCGAATCGGTTTCGTCGTGGCGTCGCATGAGCGTGCGGATCACGCCTTCGAAGCCGGTGGAGTATTCACGCAGGCGTCCCCAGCGATTGCGGTAGGAGACGTTGACCTTGAAGTCGTGGCCGTAGAGGATGTCGTGCTTGACGTCGTCCGGCAGGTCCTTCCAAGGGGTCTTCATGGAGAAGCCCATTTCCTTGGCCAAGCCTTCGAGGATGTGGCCGTAGTACTGGGAGGTCATCTTGGTGCCGCTCCACGGTTCGATGACGCCGTCGGCCAGTGACTTGTCCGGGTCGGAGATGATGAGGTCCGGGTCGATTTCCAGTTTGAAGCCGAGACCGGTGCAGGCGGGGCAGGCACCGTAGGGGGCGTTGAAGGAGAAGGTGCGCGGCTCGACCTCATCGAGTTCGAGCGTGTGCCCGTTCGGGCAGCTGCGGTGTTCGGAGAACGGCTGGCGGCGGGCCAGGCTGCCTTCCTCCTCGTCCACGAAGTCGATGACGATGCTGCCGTTGGCGAGCTTGAGGGCGGTTTCCACCGAATCAGTCAAACGTTGGCGGATACCGTCCTTGACCACGAGTCGGTCGACCACGACCTCGATGGTGTGCTTCTTCTGCTTGGTGAGTTTGATGTCGTCGGACAGCTGCGTCATCTCGCCGTCGATGAGCGCGCGGGCGTAGCCGTCGGAGCGCAGCAGCTCGATCATGTCCACGAACTCGCCCTTGCGGCCCTTGACCACGGGCGAGAGAATCTGGAATCGAGTGCGCTCCGGGTAGCCGAGCAGCGTGTCGACGATCTGCTGCGGGGTCTGGGAGGCGACGGGCTCGCCGCATTCGGGGCAGTGCGGGATGCCGGTGCGGGCGAAGAGCAGTCGCAGGTAATCGTAGATTTCGGTGATGGTGCCGACGGTCGAACGCGGGTTGCGGTTGGTGGTCTTCTGATCGATGGAGACGGCCGGGCTCAGGCCCTCGATGAAGTCAACATCGGGCTTGTCCATCTGACCCAGGAACTGGCGGGCGTAGGCGGACAGGGATTCGACGTAGCGTCGCTGGCCTTCGGCGAACAGGGTGTCAAATGCGAGCGAGGATTTGCCGGAACCGGACAGGCCGGTGAACACGACCATACGGTTGCGTGGAATCGCCAGGTCGACATTCTTGAGGTTGTGTTCGCGCGCACCCTGAATCGTGATCTTGAGATCGTTCGGGATGTGCGAGATATCAGCTACCAGCGAACCATCGTGTTCGATCAGCGGCGCCTTTTTGATTTCCCGGCTCAGGAAGGAGTCGCTGGTCATCACCTTTTCGACGATGACCTCACCGTTCTTGCCCTTGCTGGTTTTCGCGCCCTTTGCGCTTGTTGCGCGCCTTGCGCCAGTCCGCGTTGCCGCCACAGCCACACCCCACCTTCCATCTCACCGTTCCCGCGCGCACGGTTATGCGCGCGCCAAATCTGTCCCAAGGATACCCGAACACACGACCAAATTCGAACGCTTGTTCGATGGCGTGTCAGGCCGGAAAACCGAACCATAGTATGCAAAATTCCGGACCATCAGTGGACCGAAACGCAAGAGCCGGCCCACGCGACATCAACCGTGCGCCCAGCCCCAGTCAAGCTCTATCCCGAAGACCTCTCCTCCTCTGATTTGCCCCGGTTCACATGTCAATCGTTTGACGTCCGCATCGGGGCAAAACCCGCTGTCCCGGTTCGTGATTTTGGCCTGTTTTCGAGAACCAGGACATTCCAGTTTCCACGAACCACATAAAACGCGAACGGAAACGGCGGAATAAAGCCAATCTCAGAATCGCCATGTTGTCCCGATTCTCGCATCAAACGATTGACGCCCATACCGGGGCAACACAGCATGTCCCGGTTCGCGAAAAACACCCGAAATCACAAACCGGGACAACGGATTCTGCCCCGGTACGTCCGTCAAACGATTGATGTTCGAACCGGGACAAAATCTTCAATGGACTCCACGGGGATGCCAAGCTTGCGTAATTCGTCAACTGCATCACGCATGGGAATGCGTTCCTGTTCGATACGCCGATAAGCGATGGTTTTGTCAGCACACAGTCGTTCATAAAGACGTCGCTCCGCCGATTGAAGGCCGGGCGTCGGCTTAGGCTCCCGCATAGCAATCTTCGCGCTGCGTTCAGTACGATCGGTACCAAAATCGTCGTGGCCCGGATCGAGATAACGGAACCGCAGTTCGGTCGGCCGTTTTGACAGACCCAACGTTTCGACACCGAGCAGTCGGCAAATGGCCTTACGACGATTGGTTTTTGACTCATTCAGCCATTTGCCGCTGAATCCTGTCAGTGGAATCTGTGCGACGGTGCGCTTCGCGATATTCCGCCGCCAGCGTACGACCAACCACACGCATGGCTATTGATTCGTCAGGAACGACGACTTTGGGAGATCAACTCGACAGAGGTGCCTATGGTGCGATGCTTGGTTATGATTTCGCAACCATTCTTGCTTGCCCATTGCCGTATCTCATTGTTGTTGTCATGCACTGCAATCGCATTGGTTTCCAAAAATGCTTGGTCCGGCAATCCCACCGGCACGGGAAATGGCCATGCCGGTTCGATGTCGTACATATGTGAACGCATATGTTTCTTCACGCATGTGGTGATCGCAGCGATGTCTTTCATGCCGGCCATAGTTCCCATCACCTGCTTTCGAACATCGTCGAGTCGAACCGAATCGTCTTAATACCGGCGACGCCGGGACTGCTCATTCGGCAACCCCGTCATCCTTCAATATATCCGACGATGATTCATCGTCCATGTCATTCTGATGCAGCACGGCCTCGCACAGGGAGGTGAGGCCGGTGTCGGGGTCCTTGTAGGTCACGTAGGCCTTGGTGGAGACCTCGAGGATTTCACCGGTCTTGCTTTCCGGGGCGGAGACGATGACCTGGAATCCGAGGCGCGGCAGCACCGTGAGGGCGCGCTGCGTGTAACGGCCGTCGGCCTTGATGAGCGCCTCGTCGAGGAACAGCGTGGTGTACGAGGGCTCGCTGGTCAGGCCGCCGCCAAGCAGGTAGATGAGCGCCGCGCCGTATACGAATGAGGTGAGCTCCTGCAAGGCGCCGCCCGAGCGACCACCGGTGGAGGTGATGCGTTCGTCCGGACCGTCGGCATGATGCACGATGGCGTAGAAGGACGAGCGGCAGCGCGGGTCGAGATTGCGGGCGCCGTAGCTTTTCACGCCGTTCGCGTCCTTGACCTGCGCGAGTTCGGCGCGCAGCAGCCCGACCATCGGCGCACAGGCCGCGAAGGCCTTGCGCGAGGCTTCGGAATCGTTGACGTCGGCGGATTTCCAATCGTTCAGGGTGCCGATGACGCGGATGAGCTGCGTCCAGAAGGCGCGCTCGGGACGGCGCACGTCCGCGTGCAGGGACAGGCTGCCGTGCTTGGGACCGAACTGTTGGCCTTTGAGCATGGCGTTGATGCGGTCAAGCTGGTCGTGGATGTCGCTGGCATCCGTGTCGATGGCGCGTTTGATGGTCAGGAAGCTCCTGAGCAGCTGTTCGAGGCAGCGCCGGTATTCGGCGTCGGTGGCGGCAACCGCGGCCAGCTGGGTGAGGCTGGCGAGTTCGTCGAGATAGTACCGGTAGTCCTCCACGCTGGCGGTCAGCGAGTCGTCGTCGGCCGCGTAGAGCGCGATGTAGGTGCTCATTTTCGATTCGACGCCGGTGCGCGCGGCGTCGGCCTGGCCGTTCAGCAGATTGATGCGGGAGGTCATGTCCTTGCCGATGCCGGCGATGGTGCGTTCGGGGAAACTCTCCCCCGGCGCCCGCGTTCCGGCCACGCCCGCGCCGATGATCATGTGCGCGCGCATGGCGGCGTCCGCCAATCCGGCGAATCGGTTGTCGTAGGATTCGGTGAGCACCGCCGTGACTTCGTCCGGCAGTGGGCCGGCGGTGGCGTTATCGTCATCGCCGCTGTCGGCGATGACACCGGCGGCGTCCGTCGTGCCGGTGTCGGCATGGTCGCGCAGCCAGATGAGCGCCGCTTCGACGGCGCTGCCGGCGCGGGCCGCGGCCTGGTCGGATTCGATGCGCTGGCGTTCCACACGGTCGAGTTCGGCGTTCAGTTCGTCGCGCTGTTTGGCGAGTTCGGCGAGTTTGGGATCGTTTTTGATGGATGCGATGGCGTCCTGCGTGTCCGTGATGGTCCGTTGCGCGCCGGCGATGTCGATGCGTTCCCAGGACGTGTAGGCGAGCTGGTTGGCCAGTTCGAGTTCGCGGTGGAGGTTATCGGACTGTGCTTTGGCGGCCGTGTAGTCGGCGTCGGCTTGGCTGAGCGCGTTGCGGGCGGCGTCGACCTGCGCTGCGAGCGCGTTGAGGTAGGTTTCGTTGACGAATCCGATGACCTGGGCGCGGTCTTTGGTGCCGTGCTGGCCGCGTGCGCCGGATTTGATCTGACCGTCGGCCTGCACCTGACGGTTGGTGCGGTCGGTGTCGTCGATGGCGGTGACGCATAGGGCGTCGAATCGTTCGGCCTGGGTCTGCGAGCGCAGCCAGTCGGCGAAGGGCGAGTCGTCGCGGTAGCGCAGTTTGCCGGACAGCCAGTCGCCGTCCTGTTCTCCGGTGAGTATGTTCGCGTGCGCGCCGGTGTCGTCGTAGTGGCGTGCGGTGTCCACGAACTGCCAGGTGCGTCGGGGCATGGTGCGCGGGTCGATGGTGCTGACTTTGGCGGCGAAGCCCTGTTCGTGGCGCTTGTCGACGAGGATGGTCTGGGCGATGGGCGCGTAGGCGACGTTCATGGCGAGACGCCAGTCTTCCTCGTGTTCGTTCACGTCCATGAGTTCGGCCACGTACGGCAGTTCGGCGGGGGCGAGTCCGGTGGCGCGGCAGAGCATGGCGCGGGTTTCGTCCATCTGCTGGGAGATGCGGGTGCGCTGGGAGCGTTGCCGGTCGAAGTCGCGTTGCAGTCGTTCGAGGTCGCCGCGTGCGCCGGCCCGCGCGTTGATGGCAGCGGTGAGGGCTTCCTCGCATTCGCCGTCTCGTTTGTTGTATTCGCGTTTGAAGTTCACGGCGTTGATGCGGCGCTCGTTCCAGGCCTGTTCGTTGCCGGGCAGCGTCTCGCCGATGGATGCGAACGTTTGTTCGATTCGTGTTCGGTTGGCTTGCACGTCTTCGAGGGTGCGGCGGGCCTGGTCGAGTTCGAGTTCGAGTCGGGTCAGGTTGCCGCCGTCCAGACCCTGCATCTGGCCTCGGATCATGTCGAGGCGGGTGCGCAGGTCTTCGGTTCGGCGGCGCAGCAGCTTGGCTTCCGCCTCGCTGTTCTGTTGTTCGGCGCGGTCGGCGGGCAGTTGGATGGCGACTTCGCCACGCATGCGGGCCAATGCCCAGTCGCGCAGCACGGCCGGCACCGTGCCGTCGACGGCCGGCTTGACCGGTTCGAAGGCGCGGGCCTTGCCGCGTGCGGCGGCGTATTCGCCGTAGGCCTGTTGGATGCCGCGCAGCGTGTCCATGCGGCGGGTTTTCTCGTCCATGGCGTGGAAGTTCCCGTCGTAACGTTCGTAGTCCTCGACCGTGGTGCGGGCCAGGCCCAGGGCTTCGGGCACGCCGAGCACGCCTTGTTTGAAGATGTCGTCGAGCCGGGAGGGCGCGTCGGCGGACTGGATCTTGTGCAGCAGTCGGCAGGCGGCCTCGCTCAGGCCCATTGCGCTCCAGATGTGTGTGTGGAACGCTTCGGCGCTGGGGAATGTGAGGCAGTCGGGGTAGGTGGCTTTGAGCTGGGCCGGCGTGAACGGGGCGTCACGGTATTGGTCCATGCGCCTGGGGTCCACGGGCTTGCCCCAGACCACGTACTGGCGGCGCACGTCGCCGCGGCCGTCGCCGGGCATCAGGTAGAGGAATTTGGCGCAGGAGAGCACCTGGCCGGTGGTCTGGTTGCGATAGGTGTCCACGATGGCGCCCCACACGGGTTGCGGTGCGCCGTTCTCGTCGCGGCCGCGCAGGTAGAGCGGCTCGTCGCCGGTTTCGGTGCTGCCCACGCCGACCATGCCGCGCAGGTAGGTGTAGTCGCTGCGTTCGGAGCGGCCGGAGTTCGAGGCCTTGTTGAACGGCGTGCCGGTTGGGTACAGCAGGGAGATCTGCGCGTCGACCAGCGTGGATTTGCCGGATTCGCTGGCGCCGGCGAGCAGGGTCACCGGCAGCTTGTGGTCCGTGGAGGGGCGGAATTCGTGGTAGCCCTCATAGGAGCCCCAGTTGATGAGTCGGCGGGATTCCAGCATCCACCGGTCCGCGATCATCTGCACGTCTGTCGCCTGCATCATTTGGCTTCCTTCTCGTCATCGTCATCTTCCGTGTCGCCGTCGCCGTGTTCCACGACGTCGAGCCAGGTGTCGGCCAGTTCGCGGTCGAGCACCACGGGCACGAGCGGCGTGATCTGGTACATGGCTTCGTCGTCCAGGCGCACCAAATACCCGTAGGTGATCATCGCGGAGACGATGGCGCTGATCTGCTTTGCCACGCCTTCCTCGTCGTTGCGGGCGGCCAGATAGCCGGCGCCTGTGGCGAGCGCGGCGCGGATCTCCTCAAAGCTGACGAGCCAGTCGGCGGGGTCGGCGTGCACGTTCTCGTATTCGAGGACGCGGATGCGCAGGAAGGCGAGCAGCGCGGCCTCCTCGCGTTTGAGGCTGACGCGGGTTTTGAGCGAGCGCAGGGTCACGTCGTCGCCGGCCACGGGCGTGGCGTACATGATGCGGTAGCGTTCGTTGATCACCAAGTCAAGCAGGTCGTTGTTCAGGGAGCGTACGACGGCGTCGCGGTTGTCGAGCACGGTGTCGTAGGTGGGCCCGCTGATATAGCGGTCGCGTTTGAGGGCGATGGCGGCCATGCGTGCCTCGGCCGGCATGTCGCCGGTGTCGCCTTCGAACAGGGCGTACGGGTTGGCGTTGTCCATATGTTCCTCGTGTTCCTCGGCCACGGTCATCCTTCCTCCACAATGATGTTCAGCTCGTCCATGTCGGCCAGCACCGGTCTAGTGATCCAGTTCCGGGGCTCGCCGTCGATCGATACGCAATGCCAGGTCGCGGTATCGCCGCGCTGCGCCGGGGCCGGCTCAGTGGCGATGTCGCTGTCGATGCCGACGCCGTCAGTGGACGGCTCGTCGGCGATGGCGCTGCCGCTTGCGGCTCCCAGCCCGCCCAGGAAGCCGACGATCTCGCTTTCGCGGCGTTCGCTTTCGGGCAGCCGGTTGAAGCTGGCGGCGATGTCCACGAGGGTTGCGTTGGACCTGTCATCGGACCTGTCAACGGTCACCGGGTTGCGCCGGATGAGGCTGACCATGCGCAGGAGTCGGGGGCCGCCGCTGTTGACCATATCCCGCAGATCGGCCACCGGAGTCGCCTGCGGGGCTTCGGCGGCGAGGTCGCTCAGGCCGGGTGCGGTGGCGCGGGTCATGGATTTGGCCGGGCGCATCGGCAATGGCGCGAACAGCGCGTCCGCGGTGGCCGTGTCGTACGGGCGCGAGGCGTCTCCCATATGGGTTTTCGCATCCGCGTTGAGGCGCGCGTACAGTCGGTTCAAGCGGGTGAGCATCGTACGGTAGCGAGTGTCGGTTTGCTGGCGCACGAGCCGGCTGATCGCCTCGTCGGAGACGCGCATCTGGCGGCGCACGGCTTCGATGCCGTCGTAGATGCGGGCCAGTTCGTCGCGGATCTGGCCGAGCAGCACGCCGGATTCGCCGGCCAGATACGGGGTTTTGGCGATGGCGCGCAGGGCTTCGTCGATTTGCTGGCGGCCCTCGTCGGTGATGATCACCTGGAAGGCGTCCTCGAAGCGGCGGCCGCTGTCCGATTCGCTGAACGAGCGGCGGTATTCATCGTGGTAGCGGGTCAGGTTCTCGTCCACGCTGATGTCGCCGGCCTGCATGCGCCGGCGCAAGGCGTCGCCGTTGTCCCGCTCGTCGAGCACGAGTTCGCGCAGGTCGATGGGCACGCCGCGCAGCGTGTTGTGGATCACGGCGATCACGTCCTCCACCTGGGCTTCGCTCAGCGTGGCATGCTGCTTGCCTTGTTGGATGCGTTTAATCTCGTGCTTGCGTTCCTTGATTTCACGGTTGAGGAGTTTGATGCGCTCGCCGGGGTCGGCGGTCAGTTGCATGCGCGCGTGCTCGATTTCCATGATGATGCTGTTGGCCTGCGCGCCGGACAGGGCGCGTGATTCGTCTTCGAGCCTGCTCAGCGCCTCGATGGCGCGGTGGGCACGGGCCGTCAAACGGTAGAGGAATCGGTGTGAGGCCGCATCATGCGAGTTGGCGAGCCAGGCGTAGTCGCCTTCGCCTTCACGGGTCAGATCGGCGAGGATCTGATGAGCGGCCTCGGCGAAGGTCTGGTCCTCGCGCGGAGCATATTCGCCGGCGTCGGCCAGAGCGTTCAGACTTTGCGCGAACCGCTCCTCCACGGTCTCGCGCGGCAGCTCGCCGGTGAGCGGGTCGAACGTGGAACGCAGCAGCGACACGTACAGCATCGCGTTCTGGCGCAACAGCAACCGCAGGACGCCCGTCTCATACACCGGTCGCAGCCGTTCCAGCTCCCGCATCACATCGGCCACAGCATGCCTCCCTCTGTCGTGACCGCACCATACTAGCCGATAGCCGCGAACCACACCCCGCCCGCGCCACGCGTGCTCTCTCCCGCCCAGCACCAATATGTCACTTTTACTGCACATGTCATCATGTGCAGTAAAAGTGACATTGAGGCTGCGCACTCATGGTGATCGTTCACTCCAGCCGTCGCCCCTATTCGCCGCGCAGGGCCTCGGTCGGGGTGAGACGGGCGGCGCGGGAGGCCGGGTAGAGGCCGGCGAGGATGCCGACCAGGATGGCGGCGGCCCAGGCGAGCGGCAGGGAGGTCCAGTCGAGGGCGATCGGCTGGCCGGCACTGGCGGCGACGCCGATGGCAGCGCCGGCGCCGAGCGCGATGCCGGCGAATCCGCCGAGTGTGGACAGGAGGGCCGCTTCGGTGACGAATTGCATGCGGATGTTGCCGGGCGTGGCGCCGAGCGCGCGTCTCAGGCCGATTTCGCCGCGACGTTCCATCACGGTGACAATCATCATGTTGGCGATGCTCATGCCGCCCACGGCCAGCGCGATCACGCCGATCATCAGGCCGAGCGTGGTCAGTGAATCGTTGGTGGTGTTGCGCGCTTTGGATAGGTCGGCGGACGCGGTGACGGACACGTTGCCGCCGGCCGGGTTGGCGGCGTGGGCGAGCGTGCGGCGGGTGCCTTCGGCGTCGCCGGGCGTGGTGCGCACGTAGATGGCGCTGATCCGTCCGATGGTGTCGGCCTGGTCGGGGTACCGGCCGAGCGCCCATTGCTCGCCGATGATGACGGCGGCGTTCAGGTTTTCAGCCTGCGGCGTGGGGTTCAGGATGCCGATGACGCCGTACCATGCGTTGTCGATGAGGATGCGGTCGCCGGGCTCGTTGACGCCGAGCCGGTAGGCGGCGTCCGAGCCGAGCACGGCGACGGGCAGGTGCTCGTTGTTCGCGTCGATGCCATGACCTTGGGCGAGGCTTGCTCCGACGGCGTCGAGCGCGCCGGGCCGCATGATGGCGAGGGCCAGCGCGTTGCCGTTGGTTTTGGGGCACAGCCCGTTCTTGAAGATCTGCACCTTCTCTGGCGCGGTGTCGAAGACACCGACCCGTTCGACCTGCGGCTGACGGGCGATGGTTGTGGGCGCGTAATCCGGCAGCGGAACCTTCTGCTGGGCGGCGTCCACGCCGGGGGCGACCACCGACAGATTCGCGCCAAGCGCGTCGAGTTGGGCGAGGAGCGCTGCCTGGTTCGATGCGGCGATGCCGGACAACGCCACATATGCGGCCACGCCAAGCGCGATGCCCAGCGATGCCAGCACCGTGCGGGACGCCCGCCCGGCGGCCCCAACCCAAGCCGCATGCATCAAATCCGCAATTCGCGTGCGTATTGGTTTACTCATAGGAGTACGTTCACTCATATCTCTCCCCCAGTCAGCCTTTGGCTGACAGCCCCTCGTCAGAGGGGGCTTGATTCGGCTTGTCGAGTTCGGTGACTAGGCCGTCTTGGATGTGCAGACGCCTGGGGAAACGTGCGGCGATGGTCTGGTCGTGGGTGACCATGACCAGGCTTGCGCCGGAATCGGCCGCCGTGAGCAGCAGGTCGACGATGGTGTGGCCGGTTTCGCAGTCCAGCGCGCCGGTCGGCTCGTCGGCGAAGATGATGTCCGGCCGTTTGGCCAGGGCGCGGGCGATGGCCACACGCTGCTGTTCGCCGCCCGACAACTGGGCCGGCCGGTGATGCAGGCGGTTCCCCAATCCGACCTGTTCCAACGCCTCGGCGGCCCGTTGCCGACGTTCGCCGCGCGGCAGGGTTGTGTATTGCAGGCCTGTCATCACGTTCTCCAAGGCGGATACGGTGGCGATCAGATGGAACTGCTGGAACACGAAGCCGATGCGCGCGGCCCGCAGGACGCTGCGCTGCCGCTCACCCATCGCATTCACATCCCCGCCGTCGTATCGCAATATTCCCGAGGTCGGCATGTCCAGCGTGCCCAGTAACGACAGCAGCGTGCTTTTGCCCGAGCCGGACGGCCCGACGATGGCCACGAGCTCGCTGCGATCGATGGCCAGTGACGTATCATGCAATATCTCCAGCACGCTCCCGTCCTTGCCTGGAAACGCCTTCGTCACATGCTCCAACGTCAGCAATGCCCCATGCTCTGGGCCAGCGGGGGCAAACTCGATGTCGTTCATGAGACCACCACCTTGTCTCCCGCCTTGAGGCCGTCGGACTTGGTGATTTGCACTTGCGCGTCAGACACCAGCCCGATTGACACCGGCACACGCACCAACTTGCCGCCGCGTACCGCTTCGACCGCATACGCGCTGCCGGCGCTGGCGATCAGTGCGGTCACCGGCACGATCAGCGCCTCCCCGGTCGAGGCATCGGCGTTCGGGATGATGACTTGCACGGCCGTCGGCCCGAAAGCCGCCACCTGCGACTGGTCCGGGAAGTCGATGCGCGCCGATGGCTGTGTGGCTTGCCCGTTGTCGCCGGTCTTCTGCCCGCCCTGATCGACCGAGGCGAGCGTCGTTTCGACGGTGGTGTTGTCCGGCAGCACGACCTGCGCCTTGTCTCCGGCTTTGAACATCGCCGCCTGCGTGGCGGTCAACGTGGCCTGCGCATGCAGGGTGACGCCCGTATAGCTTGCCGGGCTGACCTGTGATTGGCCGAGTTTCGCGTTCACCGCCGTGATGCGGATTGGTGCGGCCGCGGCCAGGGCCACCGTATTCGGGTCGAATGTGCCGGTGACCGCGTCGCCGGTCAGGCCGAGCGAGCGCTGCCATTGCCGGATCGCCTCGCGGGTCAGCCAGTTGAAATGCGGTCCGACCTCGCCGCCGTAGAATCCGAGTTCCTGCAGGTTCTGCTCCAGTTGCGTGACGTCCGGGCCGTCGGAGACGCCATCGCCGATCGTCCGCCAGAACGGGCGGTCGCCATGGAACAGCGGCACGGGCGCGCCGTCCATCTCGTACACCTGTTCGCCGGTGTTGATCTGTTTGCCGGCCACCGGCAGTTGGGTGATTGTGCCGGAAGCGGCCGCGAAATCGGAGGCGTCATCGTATTGCAGACTCGCGCCGAGCCGGGTCTCGGCGTTGAGTACGCCCTTGGTCACCTCCTGCGTGCGCAGCGTGGACACATCCACCTGCTGCGATCGGCCAGTCTGCCCGGTCGCGGTGACGTGCCCGGCCAACGTCCACGGCCTCACCGCCACGCACACCGCGGCCAGTCCGATCACGGCGATCGCCGCGATGATCATCGTCACGATTCTGCGGTGTTTCCCGAATCTGCGCGCTTCCGTCCGTGTCATGATTGCTCCTTTGTCCGTTATCGGATGGCCGTCTCATTGCTGGGGCGCGGCTTCGGTGGACGCGCTGCCGGAGGTGAATTCGGAGAGGACTTTGTTGTAGTCATAGCCGAATTCCTCGGTGGTGCCAGCGAAGGCATAGGAGATGTTCACGCCATCGGTCGGGCATTCCTTGAGGAATCGGCGCAGTTCGGATTCGCTTACGGTGCCGGGAATCGTGATTGAAGTGGGCGTATCGGCGTCCGGGTCCTTGACCCAGTCGAAGCCCTTCTTACGCGCGGCCTGGGCGTAGGCGAGCGCCGCCTGCTTGTCTTCCCCGGAATACTGGTGTTGCGGCCCCATGTCCGGAATGGGCTGGGTGAAGTCGGGGTTCTTGGCCTCGCAGTCGGCGTATTCCCGCTGTTTGGATTCGTAGGGTGAGCCGGCGAGCGCCTTGGCGTCCTTGAACACCACCCAGGTGCTGTCGTCTTCCATCGACGTGTAGGCAGCGTTCGGGTAGAGTTGCGGGCCGTCGTCGGATGCGCTGAGGCTGTTGCCTTGGGAGGCGACCGGCTTGCCGTCGGTGCCGATCATGCGCAGTGCGACCGCGTTTTTGGTCGGGGCTTGTTTGCCCGAGCCGGAGCCGGACGACACGCCAGCAGCCGTACGCGCGTCGAATCCTTTGCCGGTCAGGCAGGCGGCGAATCGCTTCGCCGTGGCGTCGGTGGTGGTCGTCGCATCGGACCGATCGTCGGCACCTGAGCCTGTTCCGACTGCCGCCAGCGGTGACGAGCAGGCGCCCAGCATCGAAGCCAGCGAGAGTGCGGACGTAAGCATTGCGATTCGCCGTACCAGGCGCGTATGAGTAGTGGACATTACCGTCTCCATTCCGTGAGTCGATTGTGACGACTTCCATCCAATCGCCCTCACCGTGGAGCGTCGGTAAGCGGACGGATTACTTTCGCCTTACCGTAGAATCGGGAAAATGTTGGGTGATGCCATTGGTTCGGGAAGGCTCGGAAGGGGACATGATGCGGATTCTGATCGTCGAGGACGACCGCGAACTGGCCGCCGCGTTGGACGACGCGCTGCGCTACGAGGGGTACGCGACCAGTCTGGCAACCACCGGCGTCGAAGCGTTGAAGATCCTTGCCGGCACGAACGTGGACATCATGCTGCTCGACCGTGATCTGCCGGTATTGTCCGGTGACGCGGTGATGGCCACCGTCGCCGCGAACCGCATTCCCGTGGCCGTAATCATGCTGACGGCCGCCGCCGAGGTCAGCGACCGCGTGAGCGGGCTGGACCTAGGGGCCGACGATTACCTGACCAAACCGTTCGCCTATCCCGAACTGCTGGCCCGTATCCGCGCCCTGCAACGGCGCAGCGGGACCAGCAACGCGACCGCAGCCGTGCTCACGCGCGGCGACATCACCCTCGATTCCACACGCCGGCTCGTGTTCCGCGACCACGGGCGCACGCTCGTCAAACTCACACCCAAGGAGTACGGCATATTGCTGGAGCTCATGCGTGCGGAAGGCGGATACGTGACCGCGCACGAACTCTACGATGCGGTTTGGGATGAGCCGACCGCCGCCGACCCGACCGACGTGATCAAAACCACCATCTATTCGCTACGGCGCAAACTCGCCGATCGCGAGGCCATCGTCTCGACACGCGGGGAAGGATACCGGCTGCAATGAAGGCGACGAACACGGCGAAAGCCTCAGGTCGTATACAGGCGCTTGCCGGCAAACTGCGGCCCAAATCATTCCGCGCCAAACTGACGTTGGCCATCAGTCTCGTGTTCCTCATCGCCATGGGATCGGCGACCCTCGTGCAGACCATTGTGGTCAACAGCATGTTCACGTACGCCACGACGGTCACCGCCAAAAACCCTGAGATGCAGGTCGAAAGCCAGCACAGCGGTTCCGGCACCGGCAAACGCCCGGATTCCGACCCGCGAATGTTTTCCCGGGGAAGCGGCACAGGTCTGAACGATATCACTGGAACATCCAGCGTCGGCGGCGATATGGGCGACGGTGACTATCACGGTGACTATCAGGTGGAATGGGGCAAGGACGGGTCGTATACCATCAACACCCCGTATGGCGTCTCCGTGTGGAACCAGGACAACATCGCCACCGGATTGCGCATCAGCGCGGCCATCATCTTCGTGTTCTTCGGGATCACCAGCATTCTGATCATCTGGTTGGTCACCTCGCGCATGTCCCGGCAACTGACCTCCATCAGCGCGCAGGCGGCGGCATTGGACCCGGCCAAACTTGATACGCGCATCGACGTGAATGGGCCGCCATCTCGCCGTAGGCCCCAGTTCCGGCGTGCGGGCAGACGCGGGACCGAGGATTGGGATCATAGCACGGACAGCCGCACGGACGGTCGAGCTGCCGGCCAATCCTCCGAAGTCACGCAGCTCGGTGACGCCATCAACGGCATGCTCGACCGGATTCAGGCCGCATCCGAAGCGGAGCGGCGGTTCGTGTCCAATGCCTCGCACGAGCTGCGCACGCCGATTGCCGCGGTGGAGACCAATCTGGACGCGCCGTTGGCCCAGGGGCGGTTCCCCGAGGATGTGCGACCGTCGGTACAGCGCGCACTGGATGCCAATCGGCGCGGCGCGCAACTGGTGCAGGCGCTGCTGACCTTGTCCCGTATTCAAAGCGGGACCATCGGCGGCAAGCAGGCGGGCGATGTGACACAGATGAGTCCCGCATCAACGGCACGCACATCCACAGATTTGTACGGATGCGTCGGCAACTCCCTTGCGGATATCGACGATGCCGCCACCAAGCGTCGCATCACCATAACCGTGAACAAGGCCGGCGGCGACGCGGACATGTTTCTCATCGCCGCCGACCCGGCGTTGCTGGAACTGGCGGTCGGCAACCTGCTGCGCAATGCCGTCGTGCACAACACGGATGATGGGTCGATCGACGTGACCGTCGTATCGGATGAGGATGGAAGCGGACCCCGTCTGACCGTCACGAACACCACGGATGAGATGCTGCCGGACGATCTGAACGAGCTGACCCAACCGTTCCATCGCGGCGAGAACTCGCGTATCAGCGCCGTGCCCGGCGTGGGGCTCGGCCTGTCCATCGCCAGTGCGGCATGCGAGGCGATGGGAGCCAGGCTGGAACTCGGCCAACCGGCCGAAGGCGAGTTCCGGGCGAGCATTCGGTTTTGATGGAACACTCAGGCTCCCCTTCAAAGAGGGGAGCTCTATTGTTTCGCACGCAAAAATCACAGACAGACTATTGCCTTGCGGGAAATCATCGTTAGATTGGCGAGAGGAATATTGTCAATGCATACGAAACGGAAAACATCGTGACCGCACCGAACACGCCCGCCGAAACCTCTGACCAGCTCAACAAGCCCGCCAAATCCGGCAAACTGGAGGTCTCCGACCTCATCACCATCGGCGTGTTTGCGGCCCTGTACTTCGTGATGGTGTGCATCGCCACACTGGTGAGCACCCTGTTCACCAGCGGCTTCGGCTCCATCTTCCTGCCCGCCGGACGCTCGATCCGCGCGCGAGACTCTTCCTTCTGCTGGTGGCGAACCTCATGCTGTTCTTCCATGTAGGGCTCGCCACGCAAATCGTCATGGTCGTGCTGTTCCTGTTGCCCCTGCTGGCGGCCGCCCGATGGCGAACCGCGTTGAACTTCGGCGTGACCTATGCCGTACTCACCGCGCTGGGAATGCTCGACCCCGATGCCCTGGGACTGCCGTGGCTGCATGTGGTCTCCGCGCTGGCCGTGGGCGTCACGATGATGCTGCCCTGTTTCATCACCGACTCGCATGGCTCAACGGCGTGGCCGACCGGTACGTGGTATTCGACGGCGGACATATCGTGCAGGATTACGAGGCCGATGAATTCCTGTCCCTCTCCCCCGGCTGCGTGGCCGCCATGGGATTGCGGGCGTTTGACTTAGAACCGTATCGGCACTGGATTGCGGCCCTGGCTTCAAGCCCGGCCGCCGAATCCGGCTCCACGGACAATGCCTCGCTCGCCATCGAATGGTTCGCCGAGGACGACACCAGCCTCGACACTTACGAATACGCCATCGACCATGTCATCGAGCACGGTCTCGAAGGCTCCCCCACCTTCGTGCTCCGCACCGCTGATCCGGCCGCCGAAGACAGCCCGTTCCGCTGGCTGCTGGCCATCAACCCTCTGCCTTCGCGCAAGGCGTTCGCCGAGGGCGGGCTGCTCAGCCACCTGCATTTCCAGTACGCCAACGATCTGCACACGCTCGTCGCCACAGATGAGGCCACCGGCGCCGAGACCTTGCGCAATCCGCGTTGGTACGCACACCATGTGCGCCAACGAGGGAACCACCGAGGACCGTTGCGCCATCATCCGTGCGTTGCACCACTTGCAGTAGATCTGGCAACATACGGCGGTATGACGGCTCCCCGCTAGTGAAACAGCAGCGCTTCAGTAGCCGTGCGAGTGCAGATACTCGTCATCGAAGCCGAAATAATGGCCGATCTCGTGCAACACGGTTTTGCGAATCTGTTGGCGCAGCTCGGCCTGTGTTGAGCATACGCGTTCATGCGACCCCTTGAACAGGGTGATGGCGTCCGGCATCACGCCGCTGTAGCCCGTGGTTCGCTTCGTGATGGGTATGCCCTCATACAGTCCGAGCAGCTCACCGCACGGATTGCTCATTGTGGCCAGTTCGCGCTCATTGGGTTCGTCCGCAACGACGATGCCGACATTCTCCAGCACCCGCGCAAACCGTTCAGGCAAATCATCCAACACCTGTTCAATGGCCCGTTCAAACTCATCGTCACCGATGTGCATACTCAATCCTTCACCTGTTGCTTGGCCCCCACGATAACAGACATATTCCGGGTTCCGGCTTCTTGCGGGTGCCATAACGTTGCACGGAACGCTTCCAATCATTCATTAGGTCGATTCTTCATTCATTAGGTCATGAGGCTGCGATTGTCGGTGTTGGAATGGCACCATTCCAGTGGTGACTGTCAGAGCTCACCGACCTAATGAATGAAGAATCGACCTAATGAATGCGTCCGGTCATATCTCATTGTGAAAATGACCCGGTATTGCGGTATTCCGCAATTGCACTTCCAACGATTCTGAAGTATTCATCCAGATTCTGCGTGGTAGCGAACGTTCTTCTTGTGGCGGGAAAAGTCTTATAGCCCGCGAAGGAGAGGTTGTTCCTTTTCTCGATATCTCCTTCCCATCGGTTTCGGTCATAGTGGTACCGTCCGTCGTATTCCAGAATCACATGATCATTCGGATACACCATGTCCACAACCACCTCTTTGTTCTGCAACGGGAGGTATATCGGAGCATTCACCTCCAATTCGGGTAATCCACGTTTTACCGATTCAAGGCGAAGGATGCTTTCCTGCGGCGAATCGGTGTTCTCTCTGCACAACGAGAGCGCTTTGCGAAATAATCTGATACCTGGGAATCTACCTATATCGGCGAGGAACAACGATATCTTGTCTTTCGTTGTCTGTTTCAAATGCTCATTACGGCAGGTGGCCCAATCCAAGGCAATGACCATACTTTCCACATCGACGAACTGTGCGATCTGACACAGCGCCTGTTCCACTGAAACCACGGCGATAAGATCATCAATCATCGTCTGGTCAATGCCATGACCCCAATAATGGCATTGCGTTTCGGTAAGATTCGACAATCTTTCAGCCCCGGACACCGTAACGTGCAGTTTGTTGGGGTCATAGTTGGGCTTGTAATTCAGCGTGGCCGTCATGCCAGCAAGCTGTAGCCTGGTGCCATGGCTGAAGCAAAGCTCCTGTGAAGTGCGCATCGATCTGGCACGGCATTGTTCCAGTGTTTTCTGGGCGAGGTCTCGCGCCTCATCAAGTGTGAAGAACGTGTTGTATGCATAGGACTCCATGCCATCCCCCTGATGGTTGTATCCGTGAACCGCGTTATTCACGGATACAACTCACGATGGCATAACCAACTTCTGCGCGCAACCAGCTCGGCCGAATCGGTGGATATGTGTATAACCTGCCAGCTCAGCTGTTGCGGTTGATCTCGATGTCGGTGACGGTGAGGTTGGCCTCGTTGATCAGGTTGAAGAGGATGACTTCGGCCAGCGGACCGGGCTGCATGAAGGTGTGCTGCTTGGCTTCGGACACGTAATCGTGGCTATCACGGTAGAAGGCGGTGTCGATGCCGCCCGGATAGACGGCGACCACCTTGACGCTGGTGCCCTTGTATGCGGCCTGCAGACTCTTGGTATAGCCCTTCTCTCCCCACTTGGTGGCGCAGTACACGCTTTCGTTCGCGTTGCCGCGCGTGGCGGCGGTGCTCATGATCTGGGCGATTTTCACGTCGCGCTCTCCACAGGCCTTGAGGGTTTCCACCGTCCACAGAATCATGCCTTTGAGCCCCTTGAGGCATTTGTCAATGTCAGCGGCTTCATAGGCGGTGGGCACCTTGAACGAAGGCTGGCCGGCGTTGTTGATGAGCAGGTCGATGTGGCCGAGCGCGGCGATGCTCGCCACGGATTCCTTGACAAATGCTTCGTCGGTGATGTCGCCTACGAAGGCGCGGTAGGATTCGGCTGGCCACTGCGCGCTCAACTCGGCCTGACGTTCGGCGTTGAAGTCGATGCCGGCCACCAGCCAGCCCTTGGCGATGAGTTGGCTGGCGAGCTCGTAGCCCAAACCCAGCGCGCTGCCGGTGACGATGGCGATCTTCTGGCCTGTTGTGGTTGGCATGGTTGATTCCTTTGCATGCTTGCGAGACTCCCCTCAGACCGCCTACGGCGGCCAGCTCCCCTCAGCGAGGGGAACCTAGGGTTAACCCGTTCTTTGCTGACAGCTCCCCTCAGCGAAGGGAGCCAAGAGGTAGGACTATTCTTCGGCTACGAGTTCGAGGTACGAATCATTCCAGAGGTCTTCGTCGCCGTCGGGCATGAGGAGCACGCGCTCGGGGTTGAGCGCCTCGACGGCGCCCTCATCGTGGGTGACGAGCACGATGGCGCCCTCATACTTGGCAATGGCCTTCAGAATCTCCTCACGGGAGGCGGGATCGAGGTTGTTGGTGGGCTCGTCGAGCAGCAGCACATTGGCTCGCGAGGTGACCAGCGTGGCCAAGGCCAGACGGGTCTTCTCACCGCCGGAAAGCACATGGGCCGGTTTCATCGCGTCATCGCCGGAGAACAGGAACGAGCCAAGAATGGAACGGGCCTGCGTGTTGTCGAGCTCGGGCGCCACATGCTGCAGGTTCTCCAACACGGTGGCGTTCAGATCCAAGGTGTCGTGCTCCTGCGCGAAGTAGCCGATCTTGCAGCCGTGACCGTATTCCACGGAACCGGTGTCCGGCTCCTCGATGTGGGCCAGCAGGCGCAGCGTGGTGGTCTTGCCGGCACCGTTGTAGCCGAGGATCACCACACGCGAGCCCTTGTCGATGGCCAGGTTCACGCCGGCGAACACGATGTTGGAACCGTAGGCCTTGGAGATGTCCTTGGCCATGATCGGCGTGCGGCCGCAGGGCGCGGGCTCGGGGAAACGGATGTCCGCCACCTTCTCGGCCTTCTGCGCCTCGGAGGTGTTTTCCAGCAGCTTTTCGGCGCGGCGCATCATGTTCTGCGCTGCCACGGCCTTGGAGGCCTTGGCGTGCAGTCGGATGCCTTGCTTCATGAGACGGTCGGCCTTCTTCTCGGCCACTTCGCGTTCGCGGCGGCGGCGCTCCTCGTCCACCACGCGCTGGTGCAGGTAGGCCTTCCAGCCGAGCGAATACATGTCGATCTGGCCGAGCTGCGCATCCAGATGCCAGACCTTGTTCACCACTTCGTCCAGCAGTTCGGTGGAGTGGGAGATGACCAGGAAGCCGCCCTCGTACTTCTTCAAGTAGCCGCGCAGCCATTCGATGGAATCGGCATCCAAGTGGTTGGTCGGCTCGTCGAGGATCAGGGTGTCGGCGTTGGAGAACAGGATGCGCGCCAGCTCGATGCGGCGGCGCTGGCCACCGGAGAGCGTGCCGAGCTGCTGCTCCATGACCTCCTGCGGCAGGCCGAGCGAGGCGGCCATGGAAATCGCCTCGGACTGGGCCGCGTATCCGCCGGCCTTGTCGAAGTCCTGCATGGCCTTGTCGTACCGGGTCATGGCCTTGCTCATCACGTCCGGATCCGGGTCGGTCATATCCTTTTCGGCCTTGCGAATGCGGCTGATGATGGTGGCGATGTCACGCGCGCTCATCATGCGGTCGAGCGCGGTCTGCGTGGGATCGGAGGCGTGCGTGTCCTGCGGCAGGTAGCCGAGCTTGCCGGAGACGCGCACCTTGCCGGCGGTGGGCAGCATGTCGCCGGTGATCACGCGGGTCAGCGTTGTCTTGCCGGCGCCGTTGCGGCCCACCAGACCGATCTTGTCTCCCTTGGCCACATGGAAGTTGGTGGGGTGAAGCAGCGTGCGCGCGCCGATCTGAATTTCAAGTCCCTGCACCTCAATAGCCATGAATAACCTACTTGCCTGTTACGAATACTGTCTCTTACCAAAGTCCGACTGTACATCATAGCGAACACCATGCCGACCGGGCTCAGCCGACGCTCATGCGTCCATACGCTTATACGCCCGTAGACTCATGTAATAACCTGCAATGTGCGCGATAAGACAGTTGAATCGTGATTTCCGTCGTACACTATCCATATCCGGGCACGCTTGCGGCGCAATGCGTGTGCAGTATAGGAAGGATTTCCCACATGGAACCAAATTATCTCGTGTTATTGGGAATCGTGATCGTGATTGTGGGTTTCGCCCTCAGACTTGATGCGATTCTGATCATTATCGTGGCGGCTGTGGTGACTGCGCTGGTCGGCGGCATTGGCGTCGACGGCTTCCTGACCACGTTGGGTACGTCGTTCGTCTCGAACCGCAGCATGGCGATTTTCATCATCGTGTTGCTGGTCACCGGTACATTGGAGCGCAACGGTCTGAAAACCGCAGCCGCGCAGCTGATCGGCAAAGTGAAGAATGCGACGCCCGGTATGGTGATCGCCCTGTATGGTGTGATGCGTCTCGTGTTCGCCGCGTTCAACGTGAGTTTTGGTGGCGTGGCCGGGTTCGTGCGTCCGGTCATCATGCCGATGGCGGTAGGTGCGATTGAAGCGTCCGGTCACGAGCCGAACGACGAGTATGTGGAAGAGCTCAAGGGCATGGCTTCCGGCATGGAGAACGTCGCATGGTTCTTTGGCCAGGTGCTGTTCGTGGGTACGGCCGGTGCGCTGCTCGTGCAGTCCACGTTGAAGCCGCTGGGTTATGACGTCGAACTGTTGCGCATGGCCATTATCGAGATTCCTGTCGCGGTGATTGCCGTGGCGGTCACAGCCGTCTATTACATCATCAAGGACACACGACTGCGCAAGAAGTACTACGGTGCCGAAGCCGCCGCTCAGGCCGCCACCGCTACCACCACCGGCAAGGAGGCCTGATATGTCGTTCTTCATGGACCCCAGCGTGACCGTCGGCACGAAAATCCTCGAGTTCTTCTATATTTTCATGGGTTTCATGTCCGTGTATGCGGGCGTACGCAACCTACTCGATAAAACCAACAAGGCCCGCTACGGCACTTTCGTGTTCTGGACGGCGCTCGGTATCGTCATCGCATTCGGCCGTTGGATTCCGGCCATTGCGGACGGCGTGCTCATTATCATCATGGTCATTCCCGCCATCTTCCGCCAAGTGCGTAAGGGCTCGGCATCCGATTCGAGCGCTCCCAGCACCGCCGAAGTGGCCGCGAACTTCCAGCGCATCGGCATGCGCATCTTCATTCCCGCCCTGTGTCTGGGCGTGTTCGCCATTATCGGCGCCCTGATTCCCAGCATCAGCGCCCTGACCGGCTGCTGCATCGGTGTGATGATTGCCGCCGTGATTCTGTTCGCGTTCTCGCATGACAACAAGCCGGTCGTATTCCTCAACGATTCGGAACGCCTGTTGTCTGCCATGGGTGCGCTCTGCATGCTGCCGATGCTGCTGGCCAGTCTCGGCGCGATTTTCACAGCCGCAGGTGTCGGCGACGTGATCGCCACGCTGGTCGGCGGCATTATTCCGAAGGGCAACGTCACGCTGGGCATCATCGTATTCGGTGTGGGCATGATGCTGTTCACGATGATCATGGGCAATGCCTTCGCCGCGATTACCGTAATGACCGTGGGCATTGGCGCGCCATTCGTGCTCGCCTACGGTGCGGACCCGGCGGTGATTGGCATTCTGGCGCTGACCTGTGGCTACTGCGGCACGCTGTGCACGCCGATGGCCGCCAACTTCAACATCGTGCCCGTCGCGATGCTCGATATGAAGGACCGCATGGGCGTGGTTAAGAAGCAGGTGCTGCCTGCATTGGTGATGATTGTGGTGCAGATCGTCTACATGCTGATCGCGCAATAACCTCGTTGTCCAGATACCACAACAATCCGTGAGATAAGGAGCTAATAATGAGCAAGATTCTGGTGACCGGATTCGATCCGTTCGGCGGCGAGCCGGTTAACCCCGCATTCGAGGCAGTCAAGCTGTTGCCGGATGAAATCGCCGGTGCGACAGTGGTGAAACTGGAGATTCCGACGGTGTTCACGCGCAGTGCGACCGTGGTTGAGGAAGCCATGGTGCGCGAGCAGCCTGACTATGTGCTGTGCATTGGTCAGGCTGGTGGCCGTTCGGCTCTGACCGTGGAGAAGGTGGCCATTAATTTGGCCGAGGCGCGTATTCCCGATAATGATGGCGAGCAGCCGTTCGATACGCCGTTACGGGAGGACGGCGACACCGCGTATTTCGCCACGTTGCCGGTCAAGGCCATGGTCAGGAACATCAATGACCACGGGATTCCCGCATTCATGTCGTATACGGCAGGCACGTATGTGTGCAACAGCATCATGTATAACGTGTTGTATCTGATTGACCGCAAATTCCCCGGCGTCAAGGGCGGCTTCATTCATGTGCCGTATGCGACCGCACAGGGCGTGGGCAAGCCGAACGGCACGCCGACCATGGAGATCGCGACCATGGCGCGCGGCATCGAAGCTGCCATCGAGGCCGCTGTGAGCACCGGAACCGACGCCACCGACATCATGGGCGAAACCCACTGACATACAGACAGCGATGCCCCTGCTGACAGCAGTTGTCAGCAGGGGCATCGTTATGCGTTGAACGTTACAGTTCGCGCAGCTGGGCGGCGATCTGGATGGATTCGACGCTGGCCTCGGCCTTGTTGCGCGTCTCCTGCCATTCGGTAGCGGGCACGGAGTCGAGCACAATGCCGGCACCGGCCTGCACGCTCGCCTCATGGTCGCGCAGGAACGCGGTGCGGATGGCGATGGCCATGTCCATGTTGCCGGAGAGATCGAAGTAGCCGACGGTGCCGCCGTAGATGCCGCGGTCGGCCGGTTCCAACTCGTCGATGATTTCGACTGCGCGCGGCTTTGGCGCGCCGGAAAGCGTGCCGGCCGGGAACGCGGACTTGAACACATCGAATGCGGTCAGCGAGGGGTCGACCTTGCCGGTAACCGTCGAGCAGATGTGCATGATGTGGCTGAAACGCTTGATGTCCATGAGCTGCACGACTTCCACGGACTGCGGCACGCACACCTTGCTCAGGTCGTTGCGGGACAGGTCGACGAGCATGATGTGCTCGCTGCGTTCCTTCGGATCGGCAAGCAATTCCTTGGCGAATTTCTCGTCTTCCTCAGGGGTGGCGCCGCGAGGGCGGGATCCGGCAATCGGGAAGGTCATCGCGTGGCCGTTGTCCACCTTGATGAGGGTTTCCGGGCTGGAGCCGATCACGTTGAAGTCGCGGCCCTGAGCATCGGTCAACGCCATGAAATACATATACGGGCTCGGGTTCAGCGTGCGCAACACACGGTACACGTCGAACGGGTCGGCAGGCGAATCGATGTCGAGACGCTGGGAGATGACCACCTGGAACACGTCGCCGTCGACGATGTGCTGCTTGGCGCGTTCGACGGCCTGCTCGTAGTGGCTTTTCTCGGTGCGGAAGCGCAGCTCAGGCTGGGCGACCGTTTCGTCCAAGATGTTGACGCGGGACTCGCCCGGAGCCGGGGTGGCGGCATCGTGCTGCATCTGGTCGAGTCGAGCGACGGCCTCGTTGTAGGCGACGTCGGCGCGGGTGGATTTATCATCCACGTTCACCGCGTTGGCGATGAGCCACACCGAACCGGATACGTGGTCGACCACGGCGATATCGGTGGCCAGGGCGAGCACGGTCTCAGGCTGGCCGGTCTCGTCCGGAGCTTCGGCGCGCAGGGTCGGTTCCCAGTGGCGGATGGCCTCCCAGCCGACCGTGCCGACCAGACCGCTGGTCAGGTTCGGCAGGCCTTCCACATGCGGGGCCTTCAGAGTCTTCAACGTGGCGTGAGCGACTTCGACCACGTCACCGGTGACTGGCACACCAACCGGGACCTTGCCCAGCCAGTCGGCCTGACCGTTGTTGGAGCGCAGCTGGGCCATCGAGTTGACGCCGATGAAGCTGTAACGGCTCCACGTGCCGCCGTATTCCGCCGATTCGAGGATGAAGGTGCCGGATCGGCCGCCGGCGAGACGCTCGTAGAAGCCGACCGGGGTGAGCGAGTCGGCGAGCAGACGGCGCACGATCGGAATCACACGGTAGCCGGCGTCGGCCAGTTCGTGGAACTGGCCGCGACTGGGCCAGGTGGCGCCCCACTTCAGGTGTTTGACGCTGCATTCGCTCATATTCGCTCCTTTACTTACAACTCGATGTCTTGTTTCGTAGTACGCGGTCGTTCGGCTTCCCCCAGTCAGGGAAGCCCGTTCTACTGCTCGGCCGGGCGATGGCCTTCGACCACGGACAGGGGGCCGCCTTCGAGGAAGCAGCTGCGCTTGCCGGTGTGGCAGGCGGCACCGACTTGGTCTACTTCGACGAGCAGTGCGTCTCCGTCGCAATCCAGGGACACGCCCTTGACGTATTGCACATGGCCGGAGGTATCACCCTTGCGCCAGTATTCCTGACGGGACCGGGACCAGAAGGTCACGCGGCCGGTGGTCAGCGTGCGGCGTAATGCCTCGTCGTTCATGTAGCCGACCATCAGCACCTCGTGTGTGTCGTACTGCTGGATGACGGCAGCGACCAGGCCCTTGGCGTCACGCTTCAGGCGTGCGGCAATACGGGGATCGAGTTCAGTGGAATTGTCGTATGTAGTGTCTGTCATACCTATCTTCCTTATGTGGACCACCCTCAGTCAGCTTCGCTGACAGCTCCCGGATTATGTGCGACATGTGCATAGCGCACTGCTACGAACAATCCACTGGATTGTTCGTCCAGCGGGAGCAAGGTGTATTCGTTTAGCGAACGGTGTAGCCGTGCTTCTTGAGTTCCGCCTTGACATCGGCGATGGTCAGGATGCCGTAATGGAATACGGATGCGGCCAGCACCGCGTCGGCACCTGCTTCGATGGCGGGCGGGAAGTCCTCGACCTTGCCGGCACCGCCGGAAGCGATGATCGGAATCTTGACTTCCTTGCGCACGGCGCGAATCATCTCGAGATCAAAGCCTTCCTTGGTACCGTCGGCGTCCATCGAGTTAAGCAGAATCTCGCCGGCGCCAAGCTGCTCGGCGCGCTTGACCCACCAGATGGCATCAATGCCGGTGGATTTGCGGCCGCCCATCGTGGTGACCTCGAAGCCGGATTGCGTGTGTTGCTCGCCCTTTTCGCGGCGGGCGTCCACGGAGAGCACCAGCACCTGGTTGCCGAAACGGTCGGCCACGCGGCTGATAAGCGACGGGTCATTGATGGCCGCCGTGTTGACACCGACCTTGTCTGCACCGCAGCGCAGCAGCGAGTCGACGTCCTCGGGCGTGCGTACGCCGCCGCCCACGGTCATCGGAATGAACACCTGTTCGGCGGTGCGGGAGACCACGTCAATCATCGTGTTGCGGTGGGAGCTGGATGCGGTCACATCCAGGAAGGTGATCTCGTCGGCACCCTGACGATAGTATTCGGCCGCCAGCTCCACCGGGTCGCCCGCATCCTTGAGGTTTTCGAAATGCACACCCTTCACCACGCGACCGGCGTCAACGTCCAGGCACGGGATGACTCGTACCGCCAACGACATGCTTCACTCCCCTGTTCGGCTTTGCATTACAGTCCTTCAGACTACCTACCGCCCGTTACATGCGCCGCACCCGTTTCTGGAATATGAGAATCATCATATTGAGCACCGGTATGGCAGCCGCTCGGCATGAGAGAATGGCTCGTGGAAGTTGTCCGCCGAATCAAGGAGATTGACATGGCTGTCGAAAACAGCAGAGTACTGATCATCGTCAACAACTGGGGTATCGAGGAGACCGAGCTGACGCGCCCGCTGCGCGATCTCAAGGCCGCCGGTGCCAAGGTGACGCTTGCCGCCACTACCTTGGACCCGTGTGAGACGGTGCAGCACGACCGCTACGAAGGCGAGACGCTGACGCCGGATGCGCTGCTGAGCGACGTGCAGACCGCTGATTATGACCTACTGGTGGTGCCCGGTGGTACCTGCAATGTGGATCGTATCCGCGTCAATGAGGATGCGATCGCGCTGGCGCAGGAGTTCGCGCACGAAGGCAAGCCGATCGCCGCGATCTGTCATGGCGCGTGGCTGCTGGTCAACGCGGGTCTGGTGGCTGGCAAGACCGCCGCGCCCTGCCGTTATATCGCCGCCGATATCGAGAACGCGGGCGGCCATTACGTCGACGAGCAGCTGCACGTGGACGACGCCAACGGCTTCAAGCTCATCACGTCCCGCAAGCCCGCTGATTTGGACTACTTCGTGGACGCAATCAAGGATGCGCTGAAGTAACTACCGCTCCTTGGCGGCCAACTGCCCGCAGGCACCGTCAATGTCCTGGCCGCGGGTGTCACGCAGTGTGGCGGTGATGCCCGCGCGGTGCAGGATCTCCAGGAACCGCTGTTCGTCTCCCGGCTTGGAGGCGGTCCACTTCGAACCCTCGATGGGGTTGAGCGGAATCGGGTTGACGTGGGCCCAGTTGTCGCCGTAATGGTTAAGCCTCTTGGCCAGCAACTGCGCATGCTCGGCCTGGTCGTTGATGCCGCGCATCAGCGCGTATTCGATACTGACGCGGCGCTTGGAGGCCAGCCAATAATCGTGCGCGGCATCCAACACCTGCGTGGTGTTGAAACGCTTGTTCATCGGCACCAGCTCGTCACGCAGTTCGTCGCTGGGGGCATGCAGGGAAACGGCCAGACGCACGGGAATGCCTTCGGCAGTGAGCTTCTTGATGCCGGGCACCACGCCCACCGTGGATACGGTGATGTTGCGCGCGGAAATGCCGAAGCCTTCGGGAGGCATGGCGGAAATCTGTCGTACGGCGGACAGCACGGAGTTGTAGTTGCCCATCGGCTCGCCCATGCCCATGAACACGATGTTGCTCAGGCGGCCCTCTCCCCCGGCCACTTCGCCGTCACGCATCATTTTGGCGGCCACACGCACCTGTTCGATTATTTCACCGGTGGACATGTTACGGGTCAGGCCAAGCTTGCCGGTGGCGCAGAACGGGCAGCCCATGCCGCAGCCGACCTGCGAGGAAATGCACAGCGTGGTGCGGGTCGGGTATCGCATAAGCACCGATTCGATGAGGGAGCCGTCGAACAGCTTCCACAAGGTCTTGATGGTGGTGCCTTCGTCCGCCACTTGGCGGGTCACCTCGGTGATGAGCTGCGGGAAGAACGCGGCGGCGGCCTCGCTGCGCTTGGCTGCCGGAAAATCAGTGAATTCGGCGGCATTCACATCGAAATGGCCAAAGTAATGGTTGGCGAGCTGCTTGACTCGGAACTTCGGCAATCCGAGTTCGGCCGCTTTCTCGATGCGCTGCTCGGGCGTCATATCCGCAAAGTGCAGCGGCGGCTTACCACGGCGGGCATGGTCCTTGGATAGCACGTCACGGAAGGCACCTGATGTGCCGCCGGGAGTAATGCCGGTTTCCGGAGTGTCAGGATGCTGTGTGGTCATGATGGGTTCGCTTCGCTCTCAATATCAGAAAATAGTCAAACATGCAATAGAAATATCAGAATCCACCATACGGCGTGCCGCATACGAATCAGATGGCCCATGTCTTAGCCCATGGCGAACGCATATTGAACGATGATTTCCCCCATATATGACATGTGGCACCGTGCGATATACACACGATGCCACATTGTTCATGCACGAGGCATGCGAATCACAGTCCGGTGACCCACAGCAAGGCGCAGGTGAACGGCGCACTCATCAAAATGGAATCCACACGATCCATCACACCGCCGTGTCCCTTGAGCAGATGGCCCATGTCTTTGATGCCGATATCGCGCTTGAGCATGGAAGCACACAAATCACCGAACGTGCCCACGGCGCCGATGAGAATACCCGCCACGATCGGCACCCACCAACGAGTGGCCCATCTCGAGGCATCATACGTGCATGCGAATACGGCGAATGCGCCAGCCATGGCGAAGAGCATCGAGCCGATCAGGCCCTCAACGGACTTCTTCGGCGAGATACGCGGGCTGAGCTTGTGCTTGCCGAGCCAGGCACCGGCAAACAAACCACCCGTATCGGAGAGGGCGGGCAGGAACACCAGCATGATGGCGTGTGCAATCGGATGCCCATTGAAAGTCAGCGAGATGATGATGCAGCTGGCCAGCAACGGAATGTACAACACGGTAAGCACGGACACAGCCACATGGCTGAGCCGGGAATGATGCTGTTGCCCGCCCTCATGATTGAACGAGGATTCGAGGCGCGCGCTGGCATCCGTGTTGGACAGTTTGCCGGCAACCGCCAGAGATAGGCGGTTGCCGACGCTGATTTTTGCGCTGGCCGCGATGGCGACCAGAATAATCGACACGATGATACTCAGCGACATCGTGATGAGATGGTACGGGGAATAATAGGTGGCGATGAGGGTGAAGGACGCGCACAGCCACAGCATGAACACCGGGATGTGCAGGCCTACGGTGGCGAAGTCCACCCTGAGCTCCCACAGCGCCAGAATCATGAACACGACTACCAGCAGCACGAAGAGGTCGACGCTGAGCAGCAGGCACGCGACAATAAGGATGACCAGTGCCGCGCCTGTGGCGATGGCCTGCGGCATGTTGCGGCCGGTCTTCTTGTTGATCCGGTCGAGCGTCTCCTCGGCCTCTTCATGGAGTTGTTCGTTGCGTTCCATAATTCTCCGGACCTGGTCTGAATCAGACCTCCATGATCTCCTTCTGCTTGGTCTCCAGCAGAGTATCGATCTCGTCGGTAACGGACTTGGTGACCTTGTCAAGATCCTTCAGCAGGCGATCGCCTTCGTCCTCACCCATCTCGCCGTCCTTGACGGCCTTGTCGATGGTTTCCTTGGTCTTACGGCGAATGTTGCGCACGGCGACCTTGCCGTCCTCGGCCTTGCCCTTGGCGAGCTTGACGTACTCCTTACGACGGTCCTCGGTGAGTTCCGGCATGGTCAGGCGGATGACGTTGCCATCACGGTTCGGGCTGATGCCGAGGTCGGAGTTGCGCAGGGCCTTTTCGACGGCACCGGCCTGGGAAGCGTCAAACGGGGTGACGGACAGGGTGCGCGGTTCGGGAACGCCGATGGAGGCGACGGCCTTAATCGGGGTGGGGGCACCATAGTAGTCCACGGTGATGCCGTTGAGCAGGGCCGGGTTTGCGCGACCGGTGCGGATGCCGGAGAAGTTTTCCTTGGTGTTTTCCACGGTCCTGGCCATCTGTTCCTTGGCCTGGTCGATAAGAGACATATTCACTCCTTGTGTGTTGGTGTTCGTCTGTGTTGTTCGTCTATGAACGTTTGATTCGATTGTAGGCGTTTGCGGCTTACTCGGCCACGCGCGATTCGGCGGTGGAGACCAGCGTACCGATTTCATCGCCGACGAGGGCGCGGGTCACGTTGCCCGGCTCTTCGAGGCCGAAGACGCGGATGCGCTTCTTGTTGTCGCGGGCCATGGACAGTGCGGAGGCGTCCATGACTGCCAGATTGTCCACGAGGGCGCGATTGTAGCTCAGGGTTTCAAAACGCTTGGCGTTCTCGTCCCTGCGCGGGTCGGCGGTGTAGACGCCGTCGACGCCGTTCTTACCCATAAGCACTTCGTCGCAGTGGATTTCGAGGGAACGCTGGATGGAAACCGTGTCGGTGGAGAAGTACGGCATGCCGGCACCGGCGCCGAAAATCACCACGCGACCCTTTTCAAGGTGACGGATGGCCTTGAGCGGAATATACGGCTCGGCGACCTGTCCCATGGTGATGGCGGTCTGCACGCGGGTGGCCTGACCCTCCTGCTCCAGGAAGTCCTGCAGGGCGAGGCAGTTCATCACCGTGCCGAGCATACCCATGTAGTCGCCGCGGGAACGATCGATACCGGCCTGCTGCAGTTCGGCACCGCGGAAGAAGTTGCCGCCGCCGACCACGATGGCCACCTGCACACCCTGTTGTACGGCCGGAACGATTTCCTCGGCAATGCGACGAATCACATGGGTATCAATGCCGACCTTGCCACCACCGAATGCTTCGCCGGACAACTTGAGCAGAACTCTGCGCGGCTTGTCGCTATCAGTCATATCATGCCTTTCTCAAAACCGAAAGTGCGAAATTATCCGTAGACAAGCGTATCGGTTTACGACGACACCCCTAGCAACGACACCCTTGGAATAGCGAAACGCCATCCGATTATTGAATAACCGGATGGCGTTTCGTTGAAATTACGCTAAGCGCGTGGAGTAAGCCTTAGGCTCACTCCTCTTCGCCCTTGCCGACCTCGACACGAGCGAATGCGGTGGCGTTGCCACCGACTTCCTTGAACAGGTCGCCGACGGTCTTGGACGGGTCCTTGACGAACGGCTGCTCGAGCAGCACGACTTCCTTGAAGAAAGCGTTGAGACGGCCTTCGACGATCTTCGGAACGATCTTCTCCGGCTTGCCCTCGGCCAGGGACTTCTCGGTGGCCACGCGACGCTCGGACTCGACCACATCGGCCGGAACGTCCTCGCGGGTCAGCCACTTAGCGCCCATGGCGGAGATCTGCAGAGCAGCTTCGTGAGCCACGGCGGCGCCGGCCTTGTCGGTGGCGATCATGGCGACGATGCTCGGCGGCATCTCGGCGGACTTCTTGTGAGCGTAGACTTCGACGTGCTCGCCGGAGATCTTGGCGAACTGGCCGACCTTGACGTGCTCACCGAACAGGGCGGCGGCCTCCTCGACAGCCAGCTTGACGGTGGTGTCGCCAGCCTTGGCCTCGAGCAGCTCGTCAGCGGAGTTGGCGTCGGCGTCCACGGCGTAGCCGAGAACTTCCTCGGTGAACTCGACGAACTTCGGGGTCTTGGCCACGAAGTCGGTCTCGGAGTTCAGCTCGACGGCGTAGCCGGTCTCGCCATTGGCGGTCTCGACGACCTTGGAGGCGATGGTGCCTTCCTGAGCCTTGCGGCCTTCACGCTTGCCGGCTGCGGCGATACCCTTGGCTCGGATGATTTCCTTGGCGCGGGCGACGTCGCCTTCGGCTTCGGTCAGAGCCTTCTTGACGTCGAGCATGCCGGCGCCGGTGTCTTCACGAACCTGCTTGATCAGTGCGGCGGTAATTGCTGCCATTGATTATTCTCCTTGAGAAATTTTGCTTACCCATGAACGATGGGAAGCGCTTATTCAGGCACTTCCCATCGTAGAGCATCACTCGGCCTTGGGGGCCTCGGCGGTTTCGCCCTCGGCGGCAGCCGGAGCGGCGGCTTCAGCGGAAGCCTCGGCAGGAGCCTCGTTGGTCAGGAGTTCCTTCTCCCAAGCGGCCATCGGCTGCTCGGCGGCTTCGCCCTCGGCCTTGTTGGCGCCGGAGCGCTCCAGCAGACCTTCGGCGACGGCGTCAGCCATCAGGCTGGTCAGCAGTTCGATGCCGCGGATGGCGTCATCGTTGGCCGGGATCGGGTACTCAACGGTGTCCGGGTCGGCGTTGGTGTCGACGATGGCGACAACCGGGATACCCAGCTTGTGAGCTTCCTCAACAGCCAGGGCCTCCTTGGTGATGTCGACGACGAACATCGCGGACGGGGTGCGGTTCATGTTGCGGATACCGCCCAGCTGCCTGTTGAGCTTGTCCTTCTCGCGCTCGAGCAGGAGGAGCTCCTTCTTGGTCAGGCCGGAGCCGTGCACGTCGGTGAAGTCCATTTCCTCAAGTTCCTTGAGGCGGTTGACGCGCTTGGAGACGGTCTGGAAGTTGGTCAGCATGCCGCCGAGCCAACGCTCGGAGACGTAAGGCATGTTCACGCGGGTGGCCTGGTTGGCGATAGCTTCCTGAGCCTGCTTCTTGGTGCCGACGAAGAGCACGGTGCCGTTGTGGGCCACGGTGGTCTTGATGAAGTCGTACGCCTTGTCGATCATGTCGAGCGACTTGAACAGGTTGATGATGTGGATGCCGTTGCGCTGGGTGAGGATGAACTGCTTCATCTTCGGGTTCCAACGACGGGTCTGGTGGCCGAAGTGCAGGCCAGCCTTCAGCATATCGCTCATAGTGATCTGAGCCATGGTATTACTACCTTTCATTGTCGGTTCTTGCCTGGCCATGCGCACCTGCGTGCAGCTGCTCCCCCGGTTTCACGAGTTGTGCAGCCGACCGACACAGGCCGTCGCGAGCATGACGCGAATTTGTTGTGTGCCGGTTGACAATATTGGGTGGTTCCGGACGCCAGCGACTGCGTCCGTTGCCGGGTGACACACAAGTTTCAAGGATAGCACGGAGCCGGTACTAAGAAAAACAGGCCCCCCTCTCTGAGGGGAGCCTGTCGCCGTGGGCGACTGAGGGGAGTTACGGGCGGTACCGGCAGAACCACCCTCAGTCTCACTACGTTCGGCGGCTCCCGCCAGCGGGAGCCGGGTATGGACTACTTCGCCTGACGATTGCGCATGTAGCGCAGGGCTTCGCGGCGTTCTTCCTTTTCCAGGCGATCCAAATACACGTGGCCGTCGAGATGGTCGCATTCGTGCTGAAGCATACGGCCCATCAGCCCGGAGCCCTCGAGCACGACCTCGTTGCCGTCCAGGTCGATGCCACGCACGCGAGCGTAGTCGGCCCGACGGGTCTTGTACCACAAGCCGGGCACGGACAGACAACCTTCATCGCCATACTGCTCGCCGGACTTCTCCTCGAGTACGGGGTTCAGAACGTAGCCGACCTTGCCGTCGATGTTGTAGGAGAAGGCCCTCAGGCTCACGCCGATCTGGTTGGCGGACAGGCCCGCTCGGCCCGGATCGTCCACGGTTTCCAGCAGGTCGTCAACCAGGCGGCGCACGGCCGGGGTGATTTCCTTGATCTCATCGCAGGGGGTGCGCAGGACTGGGTCGGGCACGACCCTGATCTCACGGATGGCCACTTCTCGTTACTCCTCGTTCTTCTCGTCAGCCGGCCGGTCCGGCTTGCTGCCGGTGTCAGCGGCATTGTCGGCATTGTCGGCGGAATCGCCGGTCTCGCCCTCTTCGGGTTCGACCTTCGACTTCTTGATCTTCTCCGACACGCTAGCAATCGAATCAGACACGCTGGTTTTCATCTGTTCCGAGGCCTGTTTGACCTGTTCGGACGCCTGCTTGACCGATTCGGAGGATTTCTTGACGGTCTCCAGCGTGCTGTCGATGATCTTGGCTGTGGCGGGCAGCGGTTTGTTGGATGGCTTGGGCGCATACAGATCCTCTTCGATGACGGTGGCGTAGCGCTGCAATACCTTGGGACGCACCACTTTCATGCTCGGGGTGAGCGTGCCGTGCTCCTGACTGAATTCCTCATCCAGCACCGCGAATTTGCGCACGGACTCAGCGCGGGAGACATTGGCGTTGGCCTGGTCGATGTACTGCTGGATAAAGGCACGCACCGCGTCGTTGTCGCTGGCCTCGGCGAGTGTCATGTCGGCATTGAGGCCCTGACCTTCCAGCCAGGAATGCAGCATTTCGGGGTCGAGCTCGATAAGTGCGGACACGAACGGCTTGCCGTCGCCGACTACTACTGCATGAGCCACGATCGGGCAGGTGTCGATGACATCCTCCATCGGGGCGGGGCTGATGTTCTTGCCGCCGGCGGTGATGATGATGTCCTTCTTGCGTCCGGTAATGAAGGTGAAGCCGCGGTCGTCGATACGACCCAGATCGCCGGTTTTGATCCAGCCGTCGGCAGTCATCGTCTGTGCGGTGAGTTCGGGCTGCTTGTAGTAGCCAAGGAACACGTTCGGGCCGGTCAGCTCAATTTCATCGTCTTCGCCAAGACGCACGCCCATGCCAGGCCCAGGCTTGCCGACCGAACCGACCTCGTTGTCGTCCTCCCAATTGACGAGCATCGGAGCGGCGGTTTCGGTCATGCCATAACCCTGGATGAAGGTGATGTCATCCATGCCGTTGAAGAAGTGGGCCAAATCCACGTTGAGCGGCGCACCACCGCAGGCCAGCCATTTGAGGTTCGGTCCGAGAGCGGAACGAATGGATTTGCCCACCGTGGCCATGTAGAACGAATGGCGCATGCGCTCGATGAACGAATGGCCGCGGCCGGCCTGCTCATCCTTGCTCCACTTGACGAAGTGCTTGACCGACTGGGCGAAGATATGCCCCTGGATGCCGGCACCAGCCTTCTGCGAGGCCGCGTTATACACCTTCTCGAACACACGTGGCACGCCCAGCAGGTAGGTGGGCTTGAAGCTGCGGATATCGGCGAGCAGTCGCTTGGCGTCGGGAATGTATCCGACCACGCCGCAGCCACCGATGCACACGTACTGGATGTAGCGGGCGAAGCAGTGCGCCAGTGGCAGGAACAGCAGCAGACGGTTGTCGTCGTACAGCATGCCACGCAGAATCTCGTAGCCGTTAAGCACGATGTGCGTGTAATTGCGGTTGGAGAGCATCGCGCCCTTGGGCTTGCCGGTGGAACCGGAGGTGTAGACCACGGTAAGCAGATCATCGGCTTTGATACGAGCGATAGCCGCATCCAACGTCTCATCGGATACGCCATGCCCGAAGTCAGCGACAGCGTCAAGGCCATCGGCCTTGAAATTGAACACGTATTTCATGCCCGGATGATTGACACGGATCTGCTCAAGCGTCTGTGCGCGCTGGAAGTCGCCGGCAAAGGCGATGGCGGGATCGACTTCCTCGACGATGCCCGCGGTCTGACGGGCGGAATCGGTCTCATAGACGGGCACAACCACAGCGCCGATTGCCGCGCAAGCGAAATCAGCCACACCCCACTCATAGCAGGTAGGCGAGTAAATCAGCACCATGGTGCCGGCTTTGACGCCAAGTCCCAACAGGCCCTTGGCCACCTCGCGTACGCGGGACAGCATTTCAGTAGCTGTGGCGCCGCGCCATTGGTGGGTGTTGTCATCCTGCCATTCCGCGATGATGTCATCCGGCGTGCGAGCTGCTCGTTTGGCCAGCAGCGAGTAGACGGTGTCGTCATCGGTGGTGACATATCTGGGTTCTTCTACATGTTCACGCATGGTCACTACTATAGGCGAACCAGCCTATGACACGGCAGAACCGTCTTCCGCTGCCAGCGTAGGAATCGGTGTGAGGGCGGGGCCGTCTGGTCAGCCCAGATCGGCATAGATGCACATCCATCGAGAACCGATGAACTTCAGTTTGAGGTTGACTCGCAGATTTTCCTGGCCGATGGTCATGAATACCGCCATTTCCAGCGTGTCCTTGCCGGTGATCATGCCGTCGATCAATGTGGGGACAGTGGGCAGATAGCAGAATTTCGCTTTGAGCTCCGGATGAGTGACCATGTGGGTGCCGAGCAGGTATTGCATGGTTTGCAGCCGTTCCAGGCATGGTTTTGTCATGGCTCTGTTGAGATGTGCGACGCTGAGTTTGCCACGTATCGCGTCCGCCGATGTGCAGGCGATGCGGCATGCAGCCATGGCCATGGAATGACATTCCTTCGCATTCAGCCCGCCTATGAATGTGGGTTGGATATGATATCGCACCGGGCGATCCGACAGCTCCACAACGATGAATCCGTCATAACTCGGCAACGGCCCGTACTGATATGTGCCGTGGAAAAATCCCGAATACTCCATGATGACCCCTTCAAGCCCCCTTGCAACTCACCATCATCGGCGAGCGTTTGTACTACAACATCACGAAAGGCGCGCCAAGTCAAACGACTTGAGCGCGCCTTAGGGCAAGCTAAGCCTCCTGCATGGAGGGCAAACCCCCATTTTCAGGGGGGTAATCGGGATTATCGTGCGGAATACGGGTTGACCACCATGCCGCAACGCTGGAAGTTCTTCACGTCGACGTAGCCGGTGGAGGCCATAGCGCGCTTGAGGGCGCCGATGAAGTTGGTCTTGCCGTCCGCCTGGTGGCTCGGTCCGAACAGCACCTGTTCGAGCGGGCCGACCGTGCCGACCGTGGTGCGGTAGCCGCGCGGCAGCGTCTGGTGGCGGGCTTCGGAACCCCAGTGGGTGCCCTTGCCGGGGGCCTCGGTGGCGCGGGCCAGCGGCGCGCCGAGCATGACCGCGTCGGCGCCGAGGGCCAGGGCCTTGACGAAGCTGCCGGAGTCGCCCATGCCGCCGTCGGCGATGACCTGCACGTAGCGGCCGCCGGATTCGTCCATGTAGTCGCGGCGGGCCTCGGCCACGTCGGCGATGGCGGTGGCCATCGGGGCCTGCACGCCGATGGTCTGGCGGGTGGCGGAGACCGCGCCGCCGCCGAAGCCGACGAGCACGCCGGCCGCGCCGGTGCGCATCAGGTGCAGGGCAGCGGTGTAGTTGGAGGCGCCGCCGACGATGACGGGCACGTCAAGGTCGTAGATGAACTTCTTGAGGTTCAGCGGTTCCTGACCGGAGGAGACGTGCTCGGCGGAGACCACAGTGCCGCGGATCACGAACAGGTCCACGCCCGCGTCCACCACGGTGGAGTAGAACTGCTGGGTGCGCTGCGGGGAGAGCGCGCCGGCCACGGTGACACCGGCGGCGCGAATCTCGTGCAGACGTTGCGTGATGAGCTCCGGCTTGACCGGCTCGGCATAGATCTGCTGGATACGCTCGGTGGCCTGATCGGCCGGCAGCCCGGCGATTTCGTCCAGCAGCGGGGTCGGGTCCTCGTAACGGGTCCACAGACCTTCCAAATCGAGCACGCCGAGCGCGCCCATCTTACCCATGGCGATGGCGGTGGCCGGGCTGGTCACCGAATCCATAGGGGCGCCGATCACCGGCACATCGAACTCATAGGCGTCGATCTGCCAAGAGGTGGAGACGTCCTCGGGGTCGCGGGTGCGACGGGAGGGGACGATCGCCACATCGTCGAGTGCGTAGCCGAGACGGCCCTTTTTGCCCAAACCGATTTCAATTTCCTGAGACATGGTTTCCAGCCTATTGCCCGGGTGGGACGCCAACAAGGTCGTTTCCCACGGACCGGACGATTGCTTCAAGTCGTTACAAACATGCGCTATGACTAAATCATCTTCACACCATCTATCAGGAGGAAGCATGGCCAAAATCAAGGTCGAAGGCACTGTCGTCGAACTCGACGGCGACGAGATGACCCGCGTGATCTGGAAGGACATCAAGGATCGCCTGATCCTGCCGTACCTCGACGTGAACCTCGACTACTACGATCTGGGCATCGAGCACCGCGACGAGACCGATGACCAGGTGACCATCGACGCCGCCCACGCCATCCAGAAGCACCATGTCGGCGTCAAGTGCGCCACCATCACCCCCGATGAGGCCCGAGTCAAGGAATTCGGTCTCAAGAAGATGTGGAAGTCCCCCAACGGCACCATCCGCAACATCCTGGGCGGCACGATCTTCCGCGAGCCTATCGTGATGAGCAACGTGCCTCGTCTGGTGCCCGGCTGGACCAAGCCGATCGTCGTGGCCCGTCACGCATTCGGCGACCAGTACAAGGCCACCGATTTCAAGGTTCCGGGCGCCGGCCAGCTGACCGTCACCTTCACTCCGGACGATGGCTCCGAGCCGATTCAGCACGTGGTCTACAACTACGGCGAAGACGGCGGCGTGGCCCAGGTGCAGTACAACGTCAACGATTCGATCCGCGGTTTCGCTCGTGCCTGCTTCAACTACGGCCTGATGCGTCATTACCCGGTGTACCTGTCCACCAAGAACACGATTTTGAAGGCCTACGACGGCCAATTCAAGGACATCTTCGCTGAGGTGTTCGAGACCGAATACAAGGACAAGTACGCCGAGGCCGGCCTGACTTACGAGCACCGCCTGATCGACGACATGGTGGCCAGCTCCCTGAAGTGGCACGGCGGTTACATCTGGGCCTGCAAGAACTACGATGGCGATGTGCAGTCCGACTCCGTGGCCCAGGGCTTCGGTTCGCTGGGCCTCATGACCTCCGTGCTCATGACCCCGGACGGCCAGACCGTCGAGGCCGAAGCGGCGCACGGCACCGTGACCCGTCACTACCGCCGCTGGAAGAAGGGCGAGAAGACCTCCACCAACCCGATCGCCTCCATCTTCGCGTGGACCGGCGGCCTCAAGCACCGCGCCGATCTGGACGGCACGCCCGAAGTCCGTCACTTCGCCGAGACGCTGGAAAAGGTCATCGTCGACACCGTTGAAGGTGGTCAGATGACCAAGGATCTGGCCATGCTCATCGGCCCGGACGAACCGTGGCTCGACACCGACGGCTTCATGAACGCGCTGGACGAGAACCTGGCCAAGGCTCTGGCCGAGTAAATCATCGAACACATCGTGCGGACCTACATGGGTCATGTCATGTCGCCAACTGTCATGATTGTCGTGCTTCATCCGGAATGTTCCTCAGCACGACAATCATGACAGTTGTTCGATACACGCGCGAAATACCCCTAATTGTTCCCGGATATGTGGCGATTTGTCCACTGATCCGGGACTTTTTCGTATACGGCCTACTAGAATCGTGATTCAGTTTGTTTTCACGCCCGCTTGAGGAGGTTTCGCCGCTTATGGTGTTCGCACGCCGCTCAACCACCCTGCTCGCCGCCATTGTCGCATCCTGCGCGATGGTGCTGTCACTGACCGCGTGCACCTCAGACAATAAGACCGTTGTAGATGGTCAAACCACGGTGACGTCCAATTCTGCCGGCGGCGTGGCCGTGTTCACGCCTTCGGACGGCATTACGCTGAATCAGCAGACGCCACTGAACAAATGGGCGAAGCTGGTGCCCGACCTAACCAAGGCCCTGGTCGACGCCGGTTTCAAGAAAGGCGATATCGATCATACGACGTCCGACTCGTTGGACAAGCAAAGCCGCGCCATCCAAGACTTTGTGGTCGATCATCTTTCGAATAACACCACGGACGATTCCGGCATCGCCATCGCGCCCGACAACATGACATTGCTCGTGGCTCCAGTAGTCGAGGCCGACGCTTCCACTCGCCAATACGGCGATTACGTCAGCCAGAACCTGAGCACCAACGATGCCACGGATGAGGGAGCTACTTCTGACGGTGATTCTTCCGAAGACAGCTCTTCCAAAGATGACTCGTCCAACACTGAGAGCGACGGCACTGCATCGGACGAGCAGGCGCAGGCCGTGGACCGGCTGGTCTCATCGCTCAAGCTGGCCAAGGAATCCGGCATGCATGTGGTATTGCTCGGCAACAGCATCGAGGGGTATAGGCCGGACGCCTTCGTCAAGTTCTCGGACGCCCAGACCATCGGCAAGCTACAGGCGGAAAAGATGGTGTCCAAACTCAAGTTGGATAAGGCCAGTAAAGACAACCCCAAATACATTGAGGTGCTGCTGCCATACACCGCCGTGGACGAAAAAGGCAACGCCAACGATTCCACGTTCGCCCAAGAGGCGTTCCGTGGTATCTGGCAGGTACTGGGCTCCTACTATCAGAAGGGCGTTGTGGAAAGCCCTTCAGGCACCTTGGACGGCAGATCCACGGAAAACGATTGGCAAGCCGTGGCCTACGATGCCGCCAAGGAAGGCTCCACTGCGAAAGTGCTTGACAAGCGTCTGGCAAAAACCGACGGGCAGTCCACACTCACCCGTATTGACGGCATCATCACGATGAACGACTATATCGCCTCCGAGGTCGTCAAGGAATTGGACGATCTGGGATACACCGGCTCTGCCGCCGATATCAATCCGCAGATCACCATCTCGGGCATTGTCGGCAATATCACCGGCAAGAAGGATCTCAGCCGCGACGCAGTGCCGGACCCGATCAAATCCCCTGAAAACGACAACGCAAACGACTCATCCAGTTCCGATGACGATGCGGATAAGGACACCTCCGCTTCCGACAAGGACCGTGACTCGCAATGGCCTCTGGTGACCGGATACGGCGCGTACGTCTCGAACATCCCATCCATCGTCAATGGCAAGCAATGGATGACCGGCATGGAAGACAGACAGACCATCGCCACGGATATCGCTCAGGCCTGCGCCAGGCTCAACAAGAACGAAGCGCTGAATTCCATGCCTTCAATCAGGAACTCCGAGGTAGGCGGCGTGAAGAAGATCCCGACCATCAACGAACCGTTGCTGGCTATCAGCGCCAGCAATCTCAAGTCCGCGCTGATCGCCCCCGGATATATCTCCTTGGCCGATGCCGGTCTGTGATTCATACTCGTCACGCCGCTAGCCGCCTGCGATGCCTCTTCCGCACGGCCCTGTTCCGGCCGACAAACATTGCTGAATCATGACGGCTTCAGTACGATTTTTCGACTCCCCGTATATTGCTGTGGGTCAAGATAGTCGGCCGTTCCTCGCTTGAGGCCCCAATGCAGGCAACGGTCTTCGCAATGGTCCGAGTTGCCCTCAACGATGCCTACGGGCTGTCTGCGGGAGATCGTATCCCCCACCGAGAGCTCGGTAACAGCCGGTTCGAATGTCGACGTGACACCTCCACGATGCCGTACACTCACCACATCTTTGCCAGCTACTTTGCCAGCAAAACTCACGGTCCCTGCCTGTGGTGACAGAATTACGGTACCTTGCTCCGCAACAAGATCCACGCCACGATGACCTGGTGCCCACGGGTTGATCGGCCGCTCGAACTGTTGTTCGACCTGTGGATCGTCGACCGGCCAGTCGAACCGGGGTTCGCACTGATTGCCATTGCGCCACGCCAAATCAGACATATCGGTGAAATCCTCCACCGTGTATGCCGCATCTCCGGTCACCGCAGTATCCGCATGCGCAACATGCTGAGGCGTGGACGCCCGCCCTACTCCCAAGGCAAGCAGCAGGCCGATAACGGCGGCCAACGCGATTATGGCATCCATACGCCGTTGCCGTTCCTGAGCCCGCTGACGCGCCTGCTGACGCCGCCTGCCGGCACGTCGGGCTTCGTCGCGACGCCAATCAAACAACAGTGGTGCATTCATGAGATTCCTCCCCATAGTGTGAGTGTGATGCGATTCCGGCTTCTTTGCCGGTGATACCCACCTTGAGGGGTCCGAAACAGGATGTCCAGCCAGAACGACCTATGTGGTTCCAGCTTCCGAAGTTATCCACAATGAGATTTCGCGTGACAGAGTATCGCCGCATCGTCATCATGTTGTATGAGTGGGTATTCGATGAGTCCGATTCTGCGGAATTCGGCGCGACATGCCCTACACGCATGTAATTTGCTTTTTCGTGGCAGGCATGTAAGATGTATGACTTGTGCGCGAGAGAAATCTCAAACACAGCAGACATTCCTGCGTAGCTCAGTTGGCAGAGCATCCGACTGTTAATCGGACGGTCGCTGGTTCAAGCCCAGCCGCAGGAGCTCACCTGAAGCCATCGGCGTGTCGCCGGTGGCTTTTCTGTTACCCATCCCCTGAAGCTGCTTCATTCACGTGAGAAAATAGGGTTATAGGCCAAAATGTGTGTCCGGCGGTCTAGTCGTTCGACTGCCATTCGACCCGTGTGTGGAACTCGTTCCAG
>ENA-OWOC01000015-OWOC01000015.1-gut-metagenome-genome-assembly--contig:-NODE-15-length-174570-cov-16.556836_pt1 | contig 174570 bp, 159 predicted proteins | sample MGYA00248245_ERZ651791 | MGnify/ENA primary metagenome ERZ651791 (study PRJEB26908, sample SAMEA4031703) | gut metagenome | biome: gut; feature: normal infant; material: stool | place: China | collected...
CAGGCAATCTATCGTGAAGAAGGAAAGTTAAAAGGGCTCAGTTGTGAAGAGCGGCTTAAGCAACGGCAGGTTATTATTGAACCACTGGTCGATGCCATGTTTGCGTACTTAAGATTGCATGACCATGAAGTGCCGGCAAACGAAAAATCCGGGAAGGCTTTACTTATGCCTTAAATCAGGAACGGTACCTGAAAGTGTTCCTTACAGACGGAGACGTCCCCATTGACAACAATGCCAGCGAAAGAGCCATTCGTGGATTCTGTATAGGGAAGAAAAACTGGCAGGTAATCGACACCATTAACGGTGCAGCCAGCTCCGCGATCATATACAGCATCGCCGAGACAGCGAAGGCAAACAATCTAAAGCCGTATGATTATTTTGAGTATCTTCTGACTGAGCTGCCAAAGAACACAGAAAGATAATATATCAAAATAGTGAAGCTAGAGATAGAGGTACAAATGAGTTGATAGATTTTCTACAGAGAAATCCCACAGATTTAAAATTAGGGAAAGATAAATTATTTTTTTTTGATTTTTATGGTTATCTTTGTAATTATGCACATTGTAATTATTCTATAGCAGCCTGTTATATAGATAAACACGGAATGTATACATGTGATAAGGTTACAAATGATTTCCTTGCAAAAATATTAACGTTATTTGTATTTACCAAAATATTTGAAAGCATAGTGACGGCTGAGGGAGAGGATTTTTAGTCACCATATGCAGAAAAAGAATGTTATAAATTAGTTGAAGAGGTTACAGAATATTTATTTTATCAGTTAGAATATTTTTCTAAGTATGAATGTAAGTATGTTAATCCAGAACTAAATAAACATATGAAGGATATGTTTAAAAATATGAAAAAATCGCTAAAGGAAGAATTGGGTAGTGAAAATAAAGAATTTTTAAACTAATACTTATGCTGTTCTTTTAGAATTAGAAGTCAACTATCCGGAAACTCCGAATAATTCGATATTAAGTGTTCATGTAAACATATTTAGTTTGAATTGATAAAAGGCAGGTGATTGAATGGAGAATCAAGGTGAAATTATTATTTACCAAGCAGAAGACGGTCTAACGCATATAGAGGTAAAAATAGAGGATGAATCAGTATGGTTGAGTCAACAGCAAATGGCAGACTTATATCAAACTTCAAGAACTAATGTGGTCGAGCATATAAAACATATTTACGAAGAGGGTGAACTGGATGAGCAGTCAACCTGTCGGAATTTCCGACAGGTTCGCCAAGAAGGTAGTAGAGAGGTTGCAAGGAATATACCATTTTATAATCTTGACATGATCATATCACTTGGATATAGAGTGAAGTCATCGATTGCCACGAGATTTCGGCGCGTTTAAAGGAATACATGATTAAAGGCTTTACTATGGATGATGAAAGGTTGAAAGGCAATAGCGGTGGTAATTATTGGCGCGAATTGCTTGAACGTATTAGAGATATCCGCTCATCCGAAAAGGTATTGTATCGACAAGTTCTGGATTTATATGCTACAAGTGTAGATTACGACCCTCGTAGTGAGGATTCGATAGAATTCTTTAAGATAGTACAGAATAAGCTGCATTTCGCAGCTCATGGACATACAGCGGCGGAAGTGATATACGAACGCGCAGATTCAGAAAAAACGTTTATGGGGCTTACTTCATTTTCGGGAGAACTTCCGGCATTAAAGGATATTAGTATTGCAAAGAAATATCTGAGTGAGGAAGAACTAAAAATTTTAAATAATCTTGTTTCTGGTTATTTTGATTTGGCTGAAATTAATGCAATAGAGCATAAGCCAATGTACATGAAAGATTATGTTGACCAGTCGGATGCTATTTTATTGTCAGGTAATAGAAAACTGCTTGCGGGATACGGAAAAGTGAGTCATGATCAGGCAATGAAAAAGGCAATAGCAGAGTATAGAAAATACCAAAAAAATACACTTTCACCGGCGGAGCAGGCATATATGGAAACTATTAAGGACGTTGGTGAGAATGCGAAAAAGAGAGTAAGAAAAGAAAGAGGAAATAGAAAGTAAATATTTAGTAGTTTGCGCAGTGATTTGCTGTGTATTTGAGCGCGTAGTTATTATTGGAAATCCACCAAGGGGCAACTATATATTTCCGCCATCATTATTATTCACTCAACAAACGTCGAGACCTGCTGCTTATTGGCTAAAGCATAAAATTTGAAGCTTAAAATATGCAATTATAATGTCGCAATAATATTTGAAAGACAGCCATATTAAAAGTTTGAAGTCTGTTGATTGTATAGTCAAATATTTACGGTTCTGTATGAATGGAGCTCAAATATGCAAGATGGAAAAAAACATAGATTAAGTCAGCTAATGGTAAATGAACTGCTCGATGATATTGATTCACAGTTTAAAGATATGTCGGTTTTGCAAAAAGAGGGAAAAAAGCAAGAAGCAGAAGTTATGTGGGCTGATTTAAAGTGTATGCTTTCGAATTATAGACATGATTTTTCATTCGAAAAAAATCGACATGAGAATTTTGTTAAAACCTGTCTTCCTGCACCGGGCTGTATATTGGCTGAAAATGAGAAGATTATACTCAGAGCATTTTCTGATAGGGATTATGATGATTACATGGGTGTAGCTTATGAATGTTCCTGTATGAAATATGCTTTTAAAGAGCGGGAGTTCGTAAAGGAGTTTTGGGAATCCTGTTTTGAGGATATCTCAGCATATTATGCAATCATTAAAAAGAATACTAAAGAATTTTTAGGTTATTGCGCTATTAAAGATTTGACGGCACTATATTGGGAAGTGGCAATCGAGTTGTTCGAAAAATATAGATACCATGGTTATGGGTATGAGGCCCTTTCTCTTATGTTTGATAAATTGTATGTTTTGACAGGAAAAAAGGTGTTTCGCAGCAGAGTTGATTCAGATAATTATCCTTCTCAGGCATTAATGAAAAAATTAGGAGCAATGCCAAACGGGGTGAGTGAAATTCTTTTGCATGGAGAGACGCTTGAAAAATTTGTAAAAGATAACTTGAATTTGATTGATGATAATTTAAGGGTGTTAGCTCATGAATTTTGCGTCGAGCCTGAGATGCTGTTGGGACGAGTATTGGAATATCGAATTGAGTGGTCCGATAAGTAAAGTTAGATATACAGATGATATACGCAAAGCATCCAAAATTACATGTAAGATGGCAGGAGAATATTTAGGTATATCTTTGATGGCAGTTAGTATTGGTATGAGAAACAACCTTTTATCAATAGGATATGCGCTTCATAATGAAGAACGGGACTAATCATATTCAGTAAGTTGGAGTTATCACATTATCGGGGAATGTTTGATAGCATATAAATATGGAAAACTACAGAGGGTCAGGTTCAAGATATAGAGAAAAATCTGCAAACAATTATTGAGCAATTTCAGGAAATGAAGAATAACCTGGTTTTTATATTAAGCGAAGACGCAAAATAGGAGACATTGATTTGTTTGAATATGCGTTTTCGCTTTTTGCTATAGAACAAAAGAAGGAAATGTAGATAGTAGTGCAGGTTACAATAAAAATTAATAGACAGAAATTGTATGATGAAATATGGGAGATATCTGCCTTCGGTGTAGCAAAGCAATATGGATTAAATTATGCAAAGGTTATAGAGAGTGCTAAAGTGTTAAATGTATAAAGCGATTCGCATCCACATGCCCTTTTCATTCATTACATAATCATACCCCATTCGTGAATTGGGCTTTACATAGAATTCCTCTTTATGATAAAACTATAAAGTGGTAAATACTTAACTTTTTGTCAGGAGGTATCGTTATGCTGTCTATTGGTATTTGTGATGATGATATCCACATGCTTACTTACTTAGAAAAATTATGTCAGAAGATTCTGCCTGAATGTAAAGTTACAAGCTATCAGGCAGGCAGTGAGCTTTTAAAGAGCCAGGCAGCTTTTGATATTATTCTAATGGATATTAAGATGGAGGGGGAAGATGGGCTGGAGACAGTCCGGAAATTACGTGACAATCCCGTTGCTGATTTTTCACGCAGTCCGGCAGTTATTTTTATTACCTCTTATGATGAATATGTATTTGAGGCTCTTGACCTTTTTGCTTTTCAGTATCTTCTAAAGCCTTTAGATGAAAATAAATTTGAAAGGGTACTCCTGACGGCTGTTTCAGAGTGTTCCAGGCAGACAGAAGAAGCTCTGACCTTCCATACGAAATCTTGTCATTTCCGGATTATTCCCAGTCGGATTTTATATGTAGAGAGTAACCTTAGAAAGGTCATCATTCATACAGAAAAAGAAGCTGTAGAAATATATGCAACGATGGTTGAGCTAGAACAGCGTCTTGACAGCCGGTTTTACCGATGCCACCGCGGATATCTGGTAAACCTTGAGAAGGTGGTGAAATATGACAGGAAAAACATTGTGCTGTCAGATGGTACGAATCTTATTTTAGCGAAAAACAGATACACAGAATTTGTTGACGCATACCTCCATTTTTTAAAGAGAGATTCTTGACAATCGTCAAGTGAGAAGAAAAGGGACTGTAAATAAGTCCCTTTCTTGAATTCTAAAGTTCAAACAGTAATTTGATTTCATTATGTTACAAACATGATACATTTCTCTGTTAACCTATACCTTTACTCGAGGAACAAGTCCATGTGCAGCATTGAGTTCCGGTGTGTCGTAAAGAGTATATATTAATAATTTTACTGTGAGGTGAGATGTGCTATGAAAATTCTGATTGTAGAAGACGAAGAAATGATTGCAGATATCATATCGGCCGGGCTTACCAGAACGGGGTACCAGTGTGAATGTGTTTATGATGGCGCCGAGGCGGCCGGGCTTTTGGAGGAGAAGCGGTATGATTTGATTCTCCTCGATATCATGCTGCCGGGGGCAGATGGTTATGAACTGATGGAATATATTAAAAACTACAATACTCCTGTGATTTTCATTACGGCAAGGACCAGGCTGGAAGATAAGGTGAGGGGATTTAAGCTGGGAGCAGATGACTATATCACCAAACCGTTTGAGCTGGCAGAGCTGACGGCCCGCGTGGAAGCTGTTCTGAGAAGGTATGGTAAAAGCCGGGATAAGATTGCTGTTGCAGGAATAGAGGTTGATATGGAGTCAAAGACGGTCGAAAAAGACGGCCGCCCGGTGGAACTCACAGCTAAGGAGTATGATCTGCTTCTGCTGTTTCTCAGAAACCGGAATATTGCCCTTTACAGGGAGCGCATTTATGAGGAAGTGTGGGACGGGGAGTTCGATCCGGACAGCCGGACGGTGGATATCCATGTGCAGCGCCTGAAACGGAAGATGGGGCTGGAGCATTCGATTGTATCTGTCAGAAATGTGGGCTACAGGCTGGAGGTGTCAGAGACGTGAAATTATGGCAGAGATTCTGTCTGTGGCCGCTTTCCTTCTTCCTTGTGATATTTCTTGGGACCGGTGTTTTGCTGATTGAACAGAATACGCGGCAGGTATTTGAACTGAACCTGAACCAGCTCTCAGAAGAACAAAAAAGTATCACGGAGGGTTTAAACTGGTATATTTATACCAGCAGCGTCCGCGATTCGAGGCGGGGGATTGGAAAGACAAATGAATATATCCGGGAATATATGGAAAACCGGCCCAGAATCCGGGGGATGTATTATCTGATTACAGAGGATGGTGAAAATGCGCAGGAGGTATACTCCAATCTTGATTTGGAGCTGCCGGTTATGCCGCCCCAAGAAGTGACCTACACTCCGCAGTATAAGATTCTGCAATATGGAGAGAAACAGTTTCTGCGTCTTTCCAGCCTGTTTACGTTACCATATCAGACATATGGAGCTGCCTGTTTTATGGATATTACAGACTTTGTGCAGAATCGCAGCCGGCAGTACCGGTACTTTTTTGGCCTCTTTTTTGTAACAGCCGCCGTGTTGGCTGTGGGAATGTATGGGATATCCAGACATTTGACAAAATCTGTGCGCCTTCTGACCGAATCAATCAGAAAAATTGGCAGCGGTAATTATACGGAGCTTGTCGAAGTGCGGGGAAACGATGAAATCAGTGAATTGGCGGCGCGTTATAATGAAATGGCGCAGGCCGTCGAAGACAAAATATTCGCATTAGAAAAGACAACAGAGGAACAAAGGCGTTTCATTGATAATTTCTCACATGAACTTCGCACTCCCCTGACAGCGGTAGTAGGATACGCTGATTTGCTGCGATCTGCAGATCTCGATCAGGACGCATCGCAGCAACTGGGGGAGCGTATTTTTAAACAGGGAAAACGGATTGAAAAATTGTCTGAACTAATGCTTCAACTCGTATTTTTAGAACATCACAGCTTTGAGCTGGTTCCCTGTGATTTACGGGAGGTGGTGATGGAGGCGGAAACCATTCTGCAGCCATCGGTTCAAAAGGCACAGATGAAACTGGTCGTACAGGTTCCTGAGGGGCCGGTTATGATACGGGCAGAGAGAGAACTTCTGTTAAACCTACTCGGGAACCTGACGGATAATGCAAGGAAAGCGTCAAACGTGGGGGATACCATACAGATTTCTATACGGCGAGAGGCAGGGGAGGCGATGATAGAGATTGAGGACGAAGGGGAAGGGATCCCGGAGGGAGAACAGGACAAAGTGTTTGAAACTTTTTACATGGCAGATAAGGTTAGGAGCAGAAGAAATGACGGAGTAGGGCTGGGACTTTCCATCTGTTCGGATATCGTAAAGATTCATCATGCCAGACTGGAACTTGTAAGCAGAGTAAAGGTGGGAACGAAATTTACAATCATATTTCCGATGTTACAATCATGATACAATTCCCGGCTAAGATAAGTGCATACCGGTCACCTGGTAAATATAATAAAAATGAGGAGATTGTAATGGGAAACAGAAGAAACATGAAAAAAGTCACAGGCATCTTATGCGCGGGAGTGCTTATACTTAGCCTGTCAGGTTGTGGGAGCGCATATGCAAATGAAGCGGGAAGGCAGTCAGTGGCAGCTACTGGCGGCGGGGATATGCTGAAAACTTCAGTAAATGCGAAGGAAAACGGAAAGCCCCAATCGGATGCTGCCGTTGTTGAACTGGCAAAAGATGCCCTGGAGAATTATTTTGGGGTTCATATGACGGATACAACAGGATATTCTGTCAGTGTACAGTATATGGACGCAATGCCGGAATACGAGGCAGAGCAGCAGACTGTCGTTACATTCCTTCCGGAGGAGCTTAACTTTGGTGAAATCTCGGCAGACACTGTGATTGATATGGAAAATATCGAGACAAAACCGATGTATGATGTATCCTTTCATGCGGAGGGAGAGGTGAAAGGAATCCATTTAAGTTATGTGGATTGGGAAAAAAGTGAAATGCCGATTACTGCACAGTCCGCAGAAGAGACAGCAAGACAATTCGTGATATCCCATCAGCTGGCAGCAAAAGACAGCTTAAAGGTTCTCGGCAGTGCAGCAGCTTCATCCGATACCATAGCAGTGGTAATCCAGCATAAGGAAGGACGCGCCCTCTTGATTGGAGTGGATTCACTGGCTGGGAAAGTAAGATATTTTGAAGATATGACTGAAAAGAGCGCAGTAAAGTCAATCACGCCATTTGAAGAGGGAAAAGGCTTGGGCTGATTAGGGTTATGATACAAAACGGCATCTTATCCGCCAAGGAAGTAGGTGCCGTCTTTGATTGTGACATTCTGATGATATTTTCATGCTATGATAGGGAAACTGGAATGCAGAGTATTTGCAATGAATAAGGCGGGGAAATGTAATGAAAAGGAAAAAAAGGGAGTGGTTGGGGTGGAGGGGGGAGGGTGGCATTGACGCGGTCGTGGCTTCCTATAATTCCAAACACATGAATGTGCAGGAACATAAAAAGGCAGCGGATTATAATAATTGAGGAAACCAGAATTTATTGGAAAGATGTCAGGCTGGAAGGGAAAGCGAGGGATATATGGAACGGAATGAGAAAGAAAGTTTAAATGTCAACAATTTTGGCCATTATATGTTGGATTTTATATCAGACAGAGTAAAGATTTCCGGTCAAAGCAATTCTGATAAATGGAGTCTGCTTTTTCAAAAAATTGAAGAGTGGAAGAAGCAATATTTTATATCTTCAGAATCGGTTGAAATCTTTGGTGTGAATGGCTGGTATGTGGATTTAGAATTCAGCCGTTTCCGGCACATGGACCTTACCGTATTTCAAAAGCAGGACTATGTGACAATCCTGTTGCTGATTGACTTATTAAATTCCTGTGACGAAGATGCAATGGAATATAAATGTATAGAAAATACGGAATTTGAATCGTACTTTCATACTGGTTACGATTATCAGGCTAAGGAGTGTGCGGTGTTATCCAATGTGGAGTTCTGCGATGAATTACAGCGTTTGTATGACCGCTCTTTTGAACGGTTCCAGTATTATGAATATGAGTCGGTAAGCAAGAATCCAAAAGTGATTGAAAAACTGAAAAAGCAGTATCCGGTTTTACAGAGCTATCTGGACTTTTATGGGAATAATTTAAAAGAGAGCAGCAAAATAATCAGGATAAATTCTTTTGGACAAGATGAAACGGTGTGGTATATAGCAGAGATTGATCCTACGGTATTTTTGATATCTGTGAGGGAAATCATTTAATCGCGTAGGAGTTCTTTTGGCTGCCAGCACGGATCATGATGTTACTTCGATATCATTGATATGACGGAGGTCTCAGATGAACTGGTCAGTCTCCAAAGATGGACAGAAATCTATCTGGGCGGGCTGAAAATATGGCCGGATAATGATTCGGGCAGTAAGAACCTGCGGCATAGTTGTAATGAATGGGCTATGAAAATGCCATGAAAAGACCAACGCCATTTTCTGTCAGGCAGTATAATTATATTGAGAATTTTTTGAATTTTATGGGGAATTATCGTGAAGTTTTATCAGCCATCTGGGAAAATTTCCGGGTGGTTTTATTTGTAATTTTTGGTCTGCGCGGTGGGAATTGTTCCATTGTTTGCTTATGGTTATACGCTGGCTGCGGGATATGTCATTCGCCCAAAGTTAAGAATTGCAGCATTTATCAAGGTTTATCTTACAATTGTAAAAAAGACAGCTAAACAAGACCGAGAAGGAAGAATTCATTATTCTGAAGAGGAATTGATCCGGTATATGGCGGTCAGTCCTATGATGGGACGCAGGCTGTTTCCATATGCAGAGAATGGTGAACATCAGATCCTTTTAGGCAATAGAAGGGAAAACCGGGGCTTTTCTGTGGAAAAACTCCGGTCCGTTATACAGGGGGTCATGTCTATGGCGTTGCTTGTTCTCATGTATACTCAGTTGGACGGACGATTTGGTTAAAGAGTACCTATGCTGGTATTTTATTTTTATGGCGGGAGCGTTTTTTTTACCAGATTAAAAATGGTGTGTTGGAATAGAGGGGTAATTTATGGATTTATTAGAGAAAAAGATAGAAAAGCTGGAACAGACGACAGACGGTGTCGCTGCGTGCAATACAATCCTTTATCTTGTGAAAAGAATCAATGAACAAAACAGAGACCAGGTTATGGCGGCGCTTATGCGGTATGGTGACAACGGTTTGGTTGAGTTTCATCGTGGGTTTGCGGTGGGGAAGGTCGTTGAGTTGATGGATAAGCCGGATTCCGGTTACAGTGACTTTTTCATGTCCTGTATCCAGTCAGGGGACAGCAGTAAGGCATACTGGGGAATCGAGGGATACGTGAAAGCAGTCGGTAAAGCCGCCTGTAATGCGCTGATCCCATTTGTATTCATTCATGATTTCCCGGTGGCATGTAAAGCAAACATTATCATGCAGTTGTCGAAGGTAACCAATAACACATTTGAACAGGGAAAACCTATGGATCCGGGATTTTGGAAAGAAAGTGACATTGATTATGGAGCCATCCGGCAATGGGCTGAGCAGGGATTCCCCTGCGGGAAGGGTTTCGCAGAGCCAGTCCGCCATATTTGTCTGGATTCCCCGGAAACAGCCTCAGAAAAGGTTTATTTAAAAATTGATAAAAAGCTGAAGCAGAAACGGGAGAAAAAACAAAATCTGGCTAATCCAACGAATTGGCTGGTTCAGGCGGAGCCGTCCGATATGGAACAGATTGATCAGAGATGGCATTTACCGGCGGACTACAGGGATTTTCTGCTCAAAGCTTCGCCTGTTATAGCAGATTTAAAGATGAAGGGATATGGTTCCATTACTCTATATGGAGCCCATAATCTCATCAAATGTCAGGACGGTTACCGTTATAATCCGATTGAAAAAAGGAACATTGATTCCTGGAATAAAGATTATCTTGTGATTGCGGACCGGAGTGCTGATCCGTTTTGCATTGATCTTTCCATGGAAGAATCACCTGTCTATTTTGGGCTTCATGGCATGGGCCAGTGGGAGTTTTCAGAAGCATTCGGGAATTTCATGGATTTTTTGAAGCACATCATGGTAGTGGGAAAATGATTATGAGGCAGAGGTATCTGATACCATGACTGAGAAGTTTATAAAGTATAAATATATTACGGCAGCAGGAGGAAAAGAAAATGGCAGAAACAGGAGTTATAGGTATTTTAATTACATTTGTGGGAGGCCCTATCCTTATTGCCGTGCTGGCAGCGATACTGATTGTGCGCTATAAAAGATGAGCGGATCCAAAGCGGTTATGATTCGCTTCCCAACTACATCATCTGCTATCGCGGTGATGGAATGTATATTATGGCAGCTAAATATTCCTCACGGAAAAGAATTGATGTGGACACAGCGCTCCGCAGACCGAACAGTATGAGGCATTTATGAAATATATCAAAAACCTGGCAGCGGAAGTGAATCACTGAATATTATAAAAAATGTTATCTATATTGTCGGTGTCTTTATTGGCTCCATCTGTCTATGGGTCAGCTTTGACTGGTCGGAGCTGACGATTTGAATGTTTCTTATATTCTGTTTTGCCTTCTCTGTAATAATCGGTGGCTGGCTGGACCGATACGAAAGAAAAGGCAGGAGGAGACTCCGAAAACGGAGATTTGAGGAAGCAGCTCTGTATTTTTGCAGAAGTTATGAGTACTATGAAGATCATGCCTGGGCAGAAAAATGGCGGCGTTGGCTTTGGCCTTTTTGCCGGAAAGGTGCAGGACGGAAATTTCCAGGAGTTCCAAAGGGAAAATGAAGAACAATATTGAGGAGAAAAAACATGTATTTAATTTTATTTTTATGTGTTACATTAGCAATAGCACTCGTTTTAATTAAGGCAACGGAAAAGAAAACAAAGAGAAAATACGAAGAGTTTCTTCAGGCAGTGAGAGAAGGTTCTGAAGCAGCGGTCCCGGAAACCGTTGGATTTGAAATTGTGATGGGCCAGGGGGCAAAAGATGCAATATCAACGGTGAAAGGTTATGACCGAATACAGACTGGTTATGCCTCTCTGCCAAATTTTATTGTCCGTTACAGGGAAAATGAGATGTATATTATGGCGGTGCCTTGTCCTTCTAAGACAGAGATGGAGGTGGACCGGGAATTTATTTTACATATTACAACGGAGATGCTAAAGGAAGTGAAGCTGGGAGCCATGGGGAAAGTCTCTTTTTATTTTAAAGACAGCAACCGTTTTTTTACAATGACAGTTACAGAGTATGCAATTCCACTCATGATGCAGCCCGAGGACAACAAAAAGTTTAAGTTCTATATAAAGGAATTTGCAAAGAGAGTGAATGGTTAGTGAGGAGGAAGCACCCATGAAAGATTTTGAATTACTCATTGGAGAGGAAATCATAAAGGAAACAGGTGGAGATTGCTGGGAGACTCCCGGCTCTTTAAGAAAACAGGTTCCAGGAAAGTACATATTTACCAATCGGCGTATCATTTTTGTCGGGAATGGTGTGATTGAAAAGCTGCGAGTCAAGTTTGAAATTCCGTATTCTGAAATTCAATCGGTGACACCCTACCGAGTCGTGTTTTTCAGTACGGGTATATTCATCCAGATGAAAAATGGAGATAGTTACCGCCTCTCACTGAGAAAGAGAGAGCTGTATATTTCCATGATTCGGAACTATATGGAAGGGACGGTTCAGGATGGAATTATTTAAAACAACAGGTGTACTTGATGAAATGGTATTGAAGGAGGTAGCGAAAAAGGGAATTTTAAAATCAGAAAAAGGAGCAGCAATTTCTTGTTTCCTGCTCTGCCTCGCATTCAGTGCTGCAGGATATTCTGCGCTTGCAGCTGTTTTCTTTTCCTTCGGTTTATTTCTTGTATTATGGCATCTCTTTCTATTTAAGAGAATAACCATAAAAAATAATTTATGCGTTATGCAGGAGTTTAACGGAGTTACAGAATATCGGTATACCACCTGGTTTGATGAAGAGGGAGTTGTGGTACTGAATTTAACCAGTCATGCGGAAGGGAAATTGAAGTATACCAGTTTAAAACGTATTTTTGAAACCGATCATATTTTTGTTTTACAGACAAAGAATAAGCAGTTTGTACCAATTTTTAAAAGCGGGTTGAGTGCGGATGAAGTGGAGGAGCTGACTGTATTTTTGAAAACGCAGAATAAAAAAATCAAAATTGACCGTTTGAAAAAGCGTAACCATACGGGGACACACTAAAATCAGCGGGAATGTGAAAATGGGGAAGCGTTTGATTCGGATGTATCCAAAGAATATATGCGGCTGTACAAAGCCGGATGTTTATCAGCGGAAGAATTGGACAATATCCGATGCAGCGGTTTGGAAACCAGATAGTAAAGGAATGAACCAATGAATCACGGTTTGAAAAATTATATTGTATTTTGGCTTAGCCAGGCATTGTCCCAGCTTGGCAGTGCTATGACGGGTTTTACATTGATTTTGTGGGCTTATGAGCAAAATGGATCGGCAATGACGGTTTCGCTTATGTCGTTCTTTCACTATATTCCGTATATTCTTGCCAGTATATTTGCCGGTTCTTTTGTAGACAGCCATAGTAAAAAGAAGATTATGCTGGCATCGGACAGTATAGCGGCGCTCTGCTCGGCGGCCGTTTTTTCGCTTAGTATGAGCGGAGGTCTTCTGATATGGAATATTTACCTGGTGAATTTGATTACCGGTTTTATGAATGCTTTTCAAGGTCCGGCATCAGCCGTTGCAATTGGCAGGATTGTGCCAAAGGACAGGATTAAGCAGGTAAGTGGAATGAATGCGTTTTCCAGTAGTCTGGTGACAGTCCTGGCCCCGATACTGGCTGCGTCACTGTATGCATTTGGTGGATTGCCGCTGGTAATTATCATTGATTTAGTCAGTTTCGTTTTTGCTTTTGCTGTGCTGGCATTTGTAATAAAAATACCAGAAGAAAAGAAAATAAAAAAGGAAAGGGCTTCTATGTTTTCAGGGACCAGGGAAGGACTTGCCTATCTGCGGAGTAATCAGGGAATTTTAATGATTATTCTTACCATGGCACTTTTAAACTTTCTTTCCAGATTGACTTATGAAAACATTTTGTCCCCCATGATATTAGCCAGAAGCGGAAACAATCATGAGATACTCGGTGTTGTCAATGCAGCAATGGGAGTCGGGGGCATTGTGGGTGGTCTTATTGTTTCATCGGGCAGAGTTAAAGGAAACAGTGTAAAAATGATTTATAGTTCCGCGATGCTTTCATTTTTGCTGGGTGATGTTATGATGGGGGCAGGCAGGAATGCAGTTGCCTGGTCTCTTGCAGCCATAGCGGCCAGCCTGCCGATTGCATTTATCAATGCGGGACAGATGGACCTGCTATACCGCTATGTACCGGATGAGATGCGGGGAAGGATTTTTGCAGTGAGAAATGCCCTTCAGTTTAGCACCATTCCGGTGGGGATTCTGATGGGCGGTTTCCTGGCTGATTATGTGCTGGAACCGCTCATGAAGACGGATTTGGCGCTGGTAAAAGTCTTGCAGCAATTGACAGGAACAGGAGCAGGCAGCGGCATGGCAGTTATGTTTTTAGGTACGGGAGTGACAGGGGCGTTATTTAGCTTACTATCATTTCATAATAAGGACATCCGCAGGTTATTGTTATGATGTTAAGGAAGTGATACATTACTGTGGTAAGGAGACATGATGGAAATAAAAAGAATGGATTATAATTTCTCAGTATGTAAGGTTGCAGATTATTCACTTGTAAAGTTAGACTCAGAATATAGCTTTATCGGCAAGACGGATGAAGAAAAGTCCCTGGTATGTATAACAGAAGATGTGCCATCCAATGTAACGGAAAGAGAGGATGGCTGGATGGCGTTTCGGATTCAAGGAGTTTTGGATTTTTCGATGATTGGGATACTGTCTGAGATTTCGGGGATTTTAGCGGAAAATAAGATTGGAATTTTTGTGATTTCCACGTATAATACGGACTATGTGCTGACGAAAAAAGAAAATTACCAGAGGGCATTAGATGTTCTTAATCGGGCCGGATATAAAATTGCAGGAGACGAATTAAATGTATGATAATTGGAGGAAAAACAATAAAAAAATGATAATGCTGCTGCGGCCATGAAACTGTACGGGGAAATCTTCAGCGGTACTATATTAATCCTTACAATTACCGCGCTGGTAGAAAAATCAAGGAGGACCCTGAAAAAGTATTTGTAAAAAGCCTGAAAAGATATGCCAACACCACACAGATTTCGGAGGCTACGTTTGCACGCCTTAAGAAAACATGGGAAAGTGGTGAGCAGCTGCGCGGCTGGTGCCGTATGGATGAAGAATATATCATCGCATGTATAAACGGCCCCTGTTATAAGCGAAAAGGCAGTAGATTATATATTGCAGCAGTTTATGGAAAGACATCGCGATATTGTCGTGGGACATAATCAGGAAGTGGAAAAACTCTACTAAAAAAAGGATATGATGGGACTCAGAGAATATGCGCGCCGCCCCACGATCTGGCCAAATACAAAATGCGCTTGAGCGTATAAAGGCTGTACGAAATGTTACGGAAAATCAATACAAGATATTAAATGTGAATTCAGATATTTATGCGCGATGTATGAAAGAAGGATACGCTAAAAATGCAATTATATAAATAAATTCCAGATAATAGAGGAGTTAATCACAAATAATAAAATTTGAGGAGTAAGATTATGAAAAACAAAGCATTAGTAGTTATCGACATTCAAAATGACATTACAAAGAATTACAAGGAAATTATTGAAAATATCAACAAAGCCGTTGATTGGGCAGTAGTTAGTGATATTCCTGTCGTTTACATTAAGCATAACATTTTATCTGCTGGTACAAGAACCTTTAAGCCCGATACACATGGAGCTGAACTGGTTCCTGATCTGAAAATCGTGTCTGAACATGTTTTTTTGAAAACCAAGGGTAATGCGTTGACAAGCGAAGGGTTTGCTGCTTTTGTAAGTGAAAATGAAATCGGTGAGTTTTATGTTGCTGGTGCGGATGCCATCGCCTGTGTAAAATCCACTTGCTACAATATGACGAAAGGAGGCTATATCGTTCACGTCCTGTCTGACTGTATCACCAGTTACGATAAAAGAAAAATCAATGAGATGCTTCAGTACTATGAGAGCAAAGGGTGTATTGTCGAGAAACTGAGCGAGGTTATGTAATTCTTGCCGGAAGATAGTAGAGAGCAAATGATTATCGGTTTATCAGGAAGCTACACTGCATCATAACCCAATTTGGAATTAGAGATAAGGTTTAGGCGGTTAGCAGAATCGTTAGGCTTAGCCTGGAAAGGGAATATATTATGGCGGAGATAATAAGCAGCGTAACACCATGGTCTGACATCAGTATGAAAAGTTACCAATGGTTGGATGAATGCTTACAAAAGCAGCCTTCAACGGAAAAGGAATTTCAATCTGCATGGCAGGCATACAAGTATCTGATATGTGGTAAGATGTACGCATATATCGGCATTGATGACAGAAACGGGCGTCCTATTATTACCTTGAAACTGGAACCTGCTTTCAGTGATATGCTGCGCAGCAAGTACGAGGACATTGTGCCAGGTTACTACATGAACAAGCTGCACTGGAGCACTGTATATCTGGATGGTAATGTCCCGCAGGATGTACTTGCAGATATTGTGTATGCTTCTTATAAATTAGTACGTTCATCGTTAAGCAAAAAGGTACAGCAGGAAATATTGAAAAAATAAAGACACTTTTTTCTCGAAATAGAGTTCGGAGGCGGTCTCGATAATGCCGCAGCTATTTTCTTCGATCCGGAAAATGAGTATAACAACTTAAATAGGATTGAAACAGCGGAGATATTTGGCGGCGCAGCGGCACTGGGGTGGCTGAATTATGCCTTATTGGTAAAGGGCGTCCTTGAGAGAATAAGGCGCTGTTTTTACATGACAGATGAAATCATATGCCCGGAGCGCGGGAAGAGATTTGTACTTGTTGATGGCTGGCATGATTATAAACAGGTTTTGCTGCTTGGAGAACTAGAATACTAAAACCGAAAACTTCCCTCAAAATTTAAATATGCCGTCTTTGTAGACGCTTACCTGCGTTTTTGGGCGGCGGAAAGGAACTGTAAAATGGACGAATTTGACATTCAGACCGTATCTGATTCAGAGAATCCCAGCCCGTCAGATAGCTCAGAGTTGAATAGCCTTCAGTTGGTGCCGGATCCGGAATCAGAGAATGGCTGGAGAGTGGAAAAGAATCCTTCCGTTTCCCTGGTACCGGTGGAAGAAATCTATACGGAGGAGCAGCTTAGGTCTATGAACGGCGTTGAGTATGCGTCCCTCTCGGAACAGTTTTCATTCTTGTTTCCAGCAGTGGCAGGCATTTGCCTGGTCTGCCTATTGGCCCGCTGTTTGAAGCCGCGGCTGCGTATCCCACACTGGATTAGCAGCAGTCTTTTGACGGGACTCTCTTTTCTCGTCTTTTACCGTGGCTGGCAGAACTTTTTACCGGACTCCCTCTCCCCATTGCTTCCGGTGCTGGACATGGTCCTTCTGTTTGGGCTGCTTACTCTTTTTTGCCGGGGGCGGATCAGCAAGCGTATTTACTTGTCAATTACTTTTTTGGCGCTGTATGAGCTATGTTCCGTTCTATACCTGTATGGGAAACAGTTCCTTGAGAAACTGTGTGGATATTTTCACGTTTCGACATCACCCTCGCTTTTTCCAGTCTATTCCTGGGTCGTGAATCCCGGGGAAGCATCCTGGAGAATGACGATAACGGTTGGAGTTGATTGGGCCGGATGCCTGATGCTGCTGCTCTCCTGCATCATATTGATTCTGTCAGTTAGAAAGCTGACCCGTTTTGCGCCCGGAGAGGAAGAGGGAATCCCACGAAATGAACTGTTATTCCTGTTGTCGCCCGCATTCACAGGGATTGTTTTTTTTACCTTTATCAATGTGTCACGATCGCTGCTTGTCAATCCGGCTTTTTTGAAATGGACGGCCCGCGGCAATCCCTTTTTTGACCTGTCTCTGTATTTTTTGATTTTTTTTGTTGCTGCCACCACCATCCTTTGTATTTTGTACGCTTATAATATCTACCAAAAGCTCATTGCTTCTATGCAGGATAAGCAGCGGGCAGCACTTTTGGCAAGCCAGGTTGATCAGATGCAGGCTCACATCCGGGAGATTGAACAGCTCTACACCGGAGTGCGCTCTATGCGGCATGATATGCAGAATTACCTGTTTGACATTAAGAGTCTGCTTGCCGCCCAGGGCGTCAGCGTGGAGGGGGAGGGGGAGCTGGCCGGATATTTTTCCGGAATAGGGACTGCGCTGGATGCGCTGAACTTCTACTTCCATACAGGGAACCCGGTGACCGATGTTGTGCTGAATGGAAAGTATCAGCAGGCAAAGAGCCTGGGAATCCAGTTTGACAGCGAATTTTTGTTCCCCTCTGACTATGGGATTGATGTATTTGACTTAAGCATCATTTTGAACAATGCCCTGAATAATGCGTTGGAAGCCTGCGAAGTGCTGAGTGGGTCGGACCCGGAGGCCGAACGGTTTATCAGCGTCACCTCCTACTGTAAGAATAACATGTTCCTGATTGAAGTCAAAAATAGCTTTGACGGAACGGTGTGCGTTACGGAGGATGGGGGACTTAAGAGCAGAAAACAGGATACCCACCGGCATGGGCTGGGATTTCAGAATATTGTGCGGTGCGCGGACAAATATCTGGGCAGCGCCGATTATACCTGCTGTGACAGGACGTTTACGCTGATTGTTATGCTGCAGAAAATCTGAGACGCCTATTGTATTTATGTTTTTAGCTGTAATTGGAATTATGTATGACAGCAGCCGCAGCCTGCAGCAAATGCTGTCAGATTCCATTCATCAGACCTTAAATGAGAGTGCAGTTCAGCAAAGTTTTAATCTTCGGCAGAAGATGGAAGCGGATATCAACGCATTACATAATATTGCGTTTCAGTTGGAAGAATTTTCGGAGGAGGACATGGGCGCGTACCTGGACAAGGTTGTACAAAATACGGGATTTAGTGTTTTGGGTCTGGTGGACGCAGATGGTATTGGCATTGATAATGAGGGAAATGAAGTGGAGGTTTCTGGAAATACCCTATACCAACAGGCGATACGTGGAGATGTTGTGGTTGGAAAGGCGGTTGAGCCCCAACCTGTCAAGGTTTAAACTGGATGTCCAGAAATTCATAGATGAGCATCCGGGAGAAGGTGTGCTCATGACGAAATTTGATATCAGGCAATTTAAGCTTCTCAATAAAATATTAGGAAAAGAGGTTGGGAATACAGTTCTTATAACGATTGCGGCTGCTTTAGATCAGGAAACAAAAATCAAAGGCTATTGCAGGGCTCATGATGATGAATTCTATGTATTTTTATGCTGTTCCACATCAGAAGAACTGGATAAAATCAGGACAAGTGTTTGGAATCAGTTTTATAAGTGCATGGGGCCGGGCTTTTCTTACCCGATGGAAGTAATAGAAGGCCGCTATTTTATGTCATTTGATGACTGCCAAAATGCAGCAGAGGCATTGGTGCGCTGGGAGAAGGAGGGAAAGTTGATTCCTCCAAACGATTTTATTCCTATCCTGGAGCAGAAGGGCCTGATTACAAAACTGGATTTCTATGTATTGGAACAGGTGTGCAGGAAGATGCAAAGCTGGAAAAATGAAGGGAGAGAACTGATTGAAATAGCAGTAAATTTTTCCCGCAGGCATCTGGAACATCCGGATTTTATTCAGAACCTGTGCAGCATAGCAGATCAATATGGAATTCCGCATTATTTATTGGTAGTTGAACTGACGGAAACTGCCATGTGGGAAAATGAAAAAAATATGATTCAAATGGTTGAAAAACTCCATGAAAATGGTTTTTTGATGGCTATGGACGACTTTGGCACAGGCTATTCTTCATTAAGCCTGTTGAAGAATCTGCCGGTAGATATTGTGAAAATAGACCGGAGCTTTTTTTACGATAATCAATACAAAGACAGGGCCAGAATTTTGATTTCAAATGTAATGAACATGGCAAAACAGCTGGGAATGGTTACGGTGGCAGAAGGGATAGAAGAGCAGAGACATATAGATTTTTTGCGGCAGGTAGGCTGCGATAAAGTGCAGGGCTACTACTTTGCCCGCCCGGTTCCGGCGGAAAGTTTCTGGGAAGGAACAAGAGGGGCAGGCTGAATGGAGTCTGTTTTTTCAAATACTTGAGGACTGGAAGAAGCAATTCTTTATTTCATCAGAACCAGTTGAAATATATGGAGTAAACGGCTGGTATGTGGATCTGGAATTATAGCAGAGATTTGACGGAGGTTTCGGGCGGGGTGGACGCAGCTGGTGAGCCTGTCAACGGCAGCCGTCAATCCCAGATGAAGCAACTTATGACAGAACCTGGTATTGACGGCATCCTTTCTTTTACTTTTGCAATATCCTCTTTATATGAAGGATTATTTTGTTCACCGCCGATGGCAGCCGTTTATTTGTACTGTGGAGAAGTCACACAGGTCATTCCCTGGCTTTCAAAGCCTTCGATGGTGGTTTTCAGACTGAGGTACCCCTGATATCCACGGCTGCCGTCAATAAGCCCCATTGTAATCAAGTCCGCCTGTTCGGTCTGGGTAAAGTCGATACCAACAGTGGTGGTGATATTGCCTTCTCCAGCTGTGGCATTTCCATAAATTCCTTTTTTTCCGCGCATCTGCTTCTCTGTTTCCTCAACTAACAGGTCCACTTCTTCGTCAGTTGCTCCGGAGAGATCCAGCATGATGGTATCAACCATAATGCAGCCCATCACCCTGTCTCCTCTGGCTGCAATATAGTATGTGCTTTCCTGCTCCTCATTCGTAAGGGTACAGGTAGTCATGGTCAGGTTGGCGTAACTATAGAAGTCACCAGTCAATAAAGCGAAGAAGTCGATATTATCCTTTGTTTTAATTATGCCGCCGCTGTCCTTGGAAATGGTCATTGTTTCCTCTGCTTCCTGGCCTAAAACTGCCTGGGATACCCCCAGCCCCAGCCAGCCGGCATAGTTGGAGAATTCGTTGTTTCCTGTTTCAGTTTGGGACTGTATTGCGGCGTTCATGGCCTCTTTGATAGCGGTGTCATAATCTCTGTTTTTTATACGCACATTACATTCACCTGAATTTACCCCTTTGCCTAAGATTTCAAAAGTCATCTCATTCATCTGCTTGGAAAATGTGCGGTAAACCTCATCAAGCTCCGGAACACTCACTCCATCTACAGCACTGAACACACGGTTTAAACGGTTATCTTCATCCATGCAGCTCATCGCTGTTGCAAAATCCTGGGTCTGCACGGAAGTCAGGAATTTTTCCGCAGTTTTTTCTTGATTTTCGCTGCAGGCAGTCAGACCTGCACACAGTGCGAAGGCACACAGAGAGACCATTGTTTTCTTAATTACATTGTGTTTCATTTCAGTTCCTCCTATAGGCGGAAACAGTTTTTTGATTACCGCCGATGTATTTTCAAATATCTTTAGTATATCATGAGATATAAAATACATGTGGACCGTTCATTACCAAATCAATGCTATTTCGTACCGCTTTCTGCTCTGTATTATGGATTAGGCAGCAGATGAATGAAACGGATCCGGGAGTGGGAGGAGCAAACGGTTAATAAAGAGCGCCAGTCTATTAAGGACAGGAGTATACAGCTCTCTCTGTTGATGACTGGTATGGAAGATTAAGATGTTAGTCCAGCCTGTTACTCTTCATAGGTTTGTGCGTCCGGATGTTGTCTTAAATATTCCTCCGCCCTTTTTGCAAAGTCCTCGGCTTCCTGTTCTGCCACATCCATATCCTTCATGCCGGCGTTAAAGGTGACGGCCAACAGTTCCTTGTCATGGCGGGAAAAGCGCAGCTGGGCCCGGTCCCCATTTTCCCCTGTGAGGCTGAAGGAGATATCCGGGTCATTGTTTGTAAAGCCCTGTCCTTCATATTTGGCGGTCTTTACCGCCCCCTTTATGGCTCCCAGCTGTACTGCCTTTTCCTTGGCCAGCGCCTCATACTCACCGGCGTTCTGATTTAAGGCTGCATCGAAACCGGTGTTGGCGTTTCCGCCCAGTACCCTGTCATGTATGACGCTGTACAGTTCGCCTGTTACGGCATCCAGGCTGAAATAATAGGCCTGCACATATGCCTCGGAGCTGCTTTTTTTGCCGTCCGGCCACCAGTTTCCTTCCCAGGTGGCCCGGTGGCCGTTTTGGGCCGGGTTATAAGCCATCTCAATTGTCTTGCCGTTCATATCCAGCCCAAACACACGGTACAGCCCCTGCACACCCAGCTCAGCCGCCTCCTCACGTGAGAGATCCGCGCTGGTTGGCTTTTTATCCCTATAATACTCTAAGTCATTGTCCGTCAGCTGGTAATCCGGCTTCACATATCCATCGGGCAGGGCGTTTTCCGGAGCTGTGTTTGTTGTTTTTGAGCCAGTGGAATAGCGGGTGAAAATGGTTTCAGTTTTTTGGGTTTCCATCGCCATCACTACCTGGGTTAATCCCTGAAAGGACAGGGTTGCCATTCCGATGATACATACGGTTGTCATGAGGGGCTTTACGAAACCTGCTTTTCTTTGTCTGTCTTTTTTCATCTCAATATCTCCTTTGGGTTTTTCTGTATGATGTTTTACAACAGAAAGAATAACCCTGCGGTATGTTGGAATTATCATGAAGTTGTTATGGAGTTGTAAATATTACCATGGCCGTGGTCCCATGTCCCGGCTCGCTCTGAAAGGTTAAGCTGGCATTGTGGCATCTGGCTATCTGGCTGCAGATTGCAAGACCCAGCCCGGCGCCTCCCTCCTTACGGTTCCTGGATTTATCCACACGGTAATAAGGTTCCGTTATCCGCTCCAGTTCCTTAAGGTCCATCCCTTTTCCCTGATCTGACACAACGATGACAATTTTTCCGTCCTCATAAAAAGTTTTGAGTGTGATGGTGGTTCCGGGTCTGCTTGCTTTTGCCGCATTGTCGATTAAGTTTACCAGAAGGCTCTGCAGCAGGACGGCATCCCCCATGACTGTCTCTACCTGGGAAAAAGTGATTAGCTGTATCTGGTTTTCACTCAGCTTATGGGCCACTGTGCGCTGGACCGCGTCCAGGATACCGGGAAGGTTCTGAGCCACCATCTGGATTTCCCCATTTCTTAAGCCGGACAGTTCCATCAGCTGATTGGCCATCAGCTGCATACGGCGGCTTTCAGACAGGATGGTATCCAGTGCAAATTGTGCGTCCTCCTGGCTCAGCGCAGCTTTTTGCATATACTGTGCATACCCATAGATGGCAGTCAGGGGCGTGCACAGCTCGTGGGCAAAGTTGCCCACAAACCTCTGCTTGTTTTCTGCCGCAGCGGCTAACTCGGTCACCTTACTCTCGATTTCCTCAGCCATATGGTTGAAGCTGTGGGCCATCTGTCCAATCTCATCCCCATCATGGACTGGCAGGCGGTCCCTGTAATCCCCGTCCGCTATTTTCTGGGACAGACCGGTTATCTGAGAGAGCGGAAGGAACAGACGCTCTAAAAGAATCAGCAGAGACAGGGCCATGACAAATGACAGGGCGGCCCCGACAAAGAGCATGGTGTTGTTCCTCTCCTCCCATGCATCTAAGTGCTCCGTGATATCAATCTGATAGAGAATTTGAAAGCTGTCGTAGGGCCTGGGCAAAGCACCCCAGGTGCTGCACAGTGTTTTCTGGCCTTTTTGGCCAATGGCCACGGTGCGGTCCTCCCCCTGATTTCCGGGAGGTGCCGTCTCCATATTACCGCTGTCCCCTGTGGTGTATAGAAGTGTGTTATCTCTGTATACAAAAAGAGCTGACCTTCGGTTGCCTGCCAGGTACAGGTAGGGCTGCATCAGACTGTCAAGCTCTTCCTGTGATGCGAGACCCCTGTCCTCCAGCGCTGCCATATCCCGGTACAGGGCGGATGCAATGAAGTACTGCTCATTGAGGCACTGCTGTCTTGCCTGCTGCATGGTTCCCTTAAGAGTTATAACAGACAGAGACAGGATACTGGTATAGATGGCTGTCAGGAATAACAGGAACGTGGCATAGAATGTGCGTTTTTTCATGTTCCTGCCTCCAGTCTGTATCCCATCTTATATACAGTTTTGATCCTGTTCTCCCAGCCGGTCTTCTTGCGCAGCTTCTGTATATGGACGTCAACTGTCCTGGTCTCCCCCTCGAAATCATACCCCCAAACCAGCTCCAGCAGCCGTTCCCTGGCCAGGGCAATATTCCGGTTCTTTACCAGGACCTCCAGCAGTTCGTATTCCTTGGGGGTCAGTTCCAGCAGCTCCTGTTCCCTGTATACCTGCCGGCTGTCAAAATTGATAAGCACTTTATCCAGCTGGAAGGTGCTGGCGCTTGTCTGGGTGCGCCGCAGCACAGCCTCTACCCGCGCCAGCATTTCCAGCATCTCAAAGGGCTTGATGATATAGTCGTCTGCCCCTAAAGAGAAGCCTGTCATCCGGTCATTTAAGCTGTCCCGGGCTGTGAGGAAAATAGTGGGCTGCCCCTTTGCCTGTCTCATGACAGAAAAGCCATCCTCCTTTGGGAGCATGATATCCAGGATCATCAAGTCAAACCTCTTGTCCGCAAGACATTCCAGGGCCTCCTTTCCGTCAAAAGCGGAGTGGCATATGTGCCCAACCAGAGAGAGGTTCCGTTTTATAAGCTCATGTATCACTTCTTCATCTTCCACAATTAATATGTTTGCCATATTCTTTTCCCGCAGGTTTAAGCCGGGTTCCTCCTTCTTTAGCAGCGCGCCATATTGATCTTACCCTGCTCTATTTCATACCATTATAATGCAGAATTGTTATGGAGTTGTAAAGAATTTTATTCCATATCCACAGAGCGGTGATGAAACCCGCACAGATGGCAAAAAACGCGAAGTGATGCCTTCCGGCGGGATCTACCAGAGCGTTATAGTCCTTGGGAAACTGTCTATTGCCGATTCCGTAAATGGATTGAGGATGACTATCTGGACATTTTCCACATACCGATGAGTCGGTTGCCTGTCTGGCGCCGCAGGATTTGGAAATCAACCAGGATATTCCGAAGGCCCCGGAGTTTCACAGAAGGATCGGAAGCAGGATGCTGGATGGGGTCAGGGACCGTTATCCGGCGAATCAGTAGGTTCAAAACAGCATTGGCTTGCAGCTATGCCGTTTTTTGTAATTATGTGAAAAAATGAACCCATTTTTAAAGCGCTGGATCTAATACGGCAGATGCATCTAAATTGCGGAAATGAACCAGGATATGGAAGAAAAAATCCGAAGAAAAGATTAATTGTGGCTATCGCGGCGGCAGCGGCAGAAGCATCAGCATCAGCGGCAGCGGCAGTGGGAGCGCCAGCGCCAGGCACGATTAGGGCTGCTGCACCTCCTATATGAATCTAATATACACATGATTTAAGGCGCTTACATTGTTAATGGTAGGATGAGGATGTAATTAAAATGACAGGCAAGCGGACTTCTGCCTTATTTTAGAAGAAATTAATATGTTCGTAAGAATATGAATGCCTTTTGATACAACTTTGAAACAACTCTGTGTTATTCTAAGACTGAACAGAAAACATACAGATACCCCTTGTGTCCGCATTGGCTGTATTGAATTCATTTCTCGGACGCGGTTTCACATATGATGTTCGCCCGTCATTCGATGGAAACATTATCAAACGGATTATCTTAAATGGAACAGTGGCTGCCGGTTCATTTGAATACACAGTTACAGCAGAGAATATTTAGGTGATCCGCAAACCCATACTAAGCAATGGTCTGATTCTAAAAGTCAATATACATGCAATAAAAAACATTGTGACAAATCTGAGCCGTCTTGATGAAGCCGGGCACGCAAAGGGCCATCATGTTTACCGGGCCGGGGATGGGATTACCGATGTAAGCCATTCAACGGTGGATGGAGATTTATATGGGGTGATACTTACAACCAACCAGTTACATGAAGCTGTAAAGAATGTAACTGGCTGGAACCAAAAGCGGCTGCGGCCGGGAAGGTGGAGATTATGAAATTAAGCAAATATTTGATTGTGGCCGGGGCCCTGCTTCTTACTGCCTGTGGGTCAGAACAAACGCCGTCAGGAAGCAGTGCGGTCAGTGCAGGGACAACTGTTGCTGAAGCATTTACCCAGGAGGATATCAGGGAGGGTATCGACAGCGAAGAGAGAGCTGGTCCCGGCAGAACAGCGCAAGACGAGGAAGGCACTGGTCCCGGCAGAACAGCTGAAGACGAAGAAGGCACTGCTCCCGGCAGAAGAGCAGAAAAAGAGGAGGGCGCTGCTCCCGGCAAAACAGAGGAAGAAGTCCCGGCAGGAACAAGCGCTTCCGAAGCAGGAACTGCCAATACCGGAAGCTGTGAGACACAATCAGTTATACTAAATGAAGCAAAACTTCCGGATGTGTTTCCCCTGGAATTTGTATTCAGCAGCGGGGCCGGAGCGTGGAGAACCGCTATTGTATTAAATCAGGACGGTTCGTTTAACGGCGCATACCTTGATTCCGATATGGGAGACCGGGGGAACGACTATCCGAAAGGAACGAATTATATTTGTGATTTCAGCGGACAGTTTGATTACATCAGCCAGATAGACAGCCATACATATTCCATGACATTATCTGAAATCACAGCACAGAAAGAGAACGGTGAGGAATGGATTGAAGATGGTATTCTGAACAAATATTCTGAACCATATGGTATGGAGGACGGCACGGAGTATCTTTTGTATACGCCGGATACAAAAATTGCGGAAGTGCCAAAAGAGTTCCTTAATTGGTATCCGGGGTGGAATTTTGTGGATGAAGACGGAAATCAGCCGGACACACTGTCATGCTATGGGATTTATAATATAAAAATGGGATACGGATTTTTTGTTTATTAGATGATTGGGATTTAAGCAGTAAAAACCACGAAAGCCGGAGAGTGTAATATTAAGCAAACTATTGTTCGTAACGGGTGTCCTGTTTCTTACTGCCTGTCAGGCCTTGGGGGAACGTGGCAAATCAATGGGGAGAAAATACAGACGGCAAATGAATGTTCTCTTGCGGAAGAATTTGGCACAGGAATTCATTTGGGAAGTGAAAGGCAGGTGCTCAGTGACATATTTCCGGAACAACTGCCTGATTCCCAAAAGACAGAAACGTTTTCTTACGAATATTATAATCCCAGGGAGCCGTGTTATTTCAGCTTTCTGGTCTGTCACTGTGATAAGAATGACTATGACGCAGAAACAGAACGTTTAAAGAAGATTCCAATGCCTGAGGCTTATCTTATATATGGGACAATGGAATTTCCTTATCCGCTGCCGGCCGTGAACCGTAACTTAAAATCTCACCACAATTTCACGCCCCCCACTTTTTACCGTCAGCTTCCCGCCGTGGGCCTCAGTAATCTGCTTTACAATACGCAGCCCCATGATATGGACGTCTCCTTCGGGCTTAAGTCCCTCATTGAGATACCGGCAGACCTCCCGGGGAATTCCGATGCCGCTGTCGTAAAACCGGATCACAGGTCCGTTATGCTCCAGGGATGCATTTATATCCAGACTGCAGCCGCCTTCGTTGTGCCGGACCGAGTTTCCAAGTATATTCCGGAAGGCGCGGAATAAAAGCTGTTCATCACCTTCCATGGTATACTCTTCAAATTCCTGGGAAATCTCAATGGAAAACGGATAGTCCTGGGGCCGCTCTATGGTATTTAAAAGATCGGCCGCCACCCGGCGCAGAATTGCAGCCAGGGAAATAGGATTAAGGCGGAGGGGCTGCATATTGTATTCCAGCTTGGAAGCCAGGTTAAGGTCCTCGATCAGGTCGCGGATCCGGAGACTCTGCTTCCTGATTAATGCGGCCTTTTTCCTTACCTCCGGTTCCGTCTCCGGCTGGCTCTCAATCATATCAGCATACCCCATTACCAGTGACAGAGGCGTCCTGATATCATGGGAAACGCCGCTGATCCACTCTGTCCTCGCTTCATCCCGCCGTTCAAGCTGCCGCCGCTGCCTCGCCAGCCGGTCCGAGGTACGGTTTAAGGCTCCGGCAAGATCCTTCATGGTTCCGCTCTCCGGCAGGCTGACGCTGTCGCCGGAGGCCAGGCACCCGATGCCATCCGTCATCACCTTCATCTTCCGGTAATACCGGTATCCTGAAACCAGAATGACCAGTACCGCTGCCAGTATAGTAAAAATAAAGCTTAAGGAGAGAAAGGTCAGAAATCCTTCAAAATCCTTCATATCCTGGTGAATATAGTAATTCCAGACACTTCCCCTGGGATATCCCACCACCAGAAGTCCCTTGCCCCCGCCCCATACCGAGACCGGATAATCATCCAGATACCAGCGGGAAAACGAGGCGACTTCCGAAACCGTATACGCGTGGTTTAAATGCTCTGGCACCTGCCACATCCACAGAGGCCCGCCGCCCTGATCCAGCAGCATGGCAAAGGAGGCGCCTATCTCCTCCAGATAAGCGGCCGCTTCCGTCTGGCCATCGGCCCCGCTTTCGTCAGCCGCAGAAAGCTTATCATACGCCTGGGCTATGGAGTATTTTCCGTAATTATTGCCGCTTCCATAGATTTTCGCGGTCACCGCTCCCAGTATAACCAGCTGCAGAAGGATAAAGGCCAGAATCGTCGTCAGTGCCGCTGCAATGTATTTTACGTAAATTTTCATCAGGCTTTTCATGCGTTCATCCGGTACCCTAACCCTTTCACTGTAATCAAAAACGCCGGTTCCGAAGGCTTTTCCTCAATCTTTTCGCGCAGCCTTCTGATATGGACCATCAGCGTATTTTCATAATCATAATAATTTTCTCCCCAGACCGACTCAGAAAGCACGTCAAAGGTCAGTATCCTTCCCCGGTTCTCCAGAAACAGCTTTAAGAGCTGATACTCCTTATTTGTCAGCTGAATCGTTTTTCCTGATTCATCCATAACCCGGACAATGCCTGCAGATAAGTCCACTTCCCGGTTTCCCAGCCTGAAAATACTGCTGTTTTTCTCATCCAGCTGGTATGTCCGCCTCAATATTGCCGATATGCGCAGGATTAATTCCCTGGGGAGAAATGGCTTTGTCATGTAATCATCGGCCCCCAGTCCCAGCCCCAAAAGCTTATCTTCATCCTGGTCCCTGGCCGAAAGGAAGAGGACGGGAATCCGCTTTTGTTCCAGTACAGGCTTTATCCGCTGGAAGAAGGAGAATCCATCCTCGCCGGGCATATTGACATCCAATATGATTAAATCCACACCTCCGCCGCCAACCATGCTCTCTGCCTCACGGCTGGAAAAGGCTGCTTCCACCCGGTTAAAGCCTTCCTGCCTGCATATATTCTGCACCAGGCTGCACATTTCCCGGTTATCGTCCACCACAAGTATTCCTGCTTCCATTAATTTCATTTTACCCACCTGCCTTTAGCTCTATTATAGCGGATTTAAGAAATGCAAAAAGCCGTTTTTCCATAATTTAAGGTAAATGTAAGGTTGAGCAAAGGCATAGGTAAGGTGCGCAGGTTATGATGAAAACAGAAGACCATACGCAGGGACTTATCAGCAAGGAGGATACACCACATGACACAGGCAATGATTGAGACAAAACAGCTGACAAAATGCTATCACGCGAAGCCGGTCGTAGACCATCTGGACATAAGTGTTCCGGAAGGCGCCATCTACGGATTTCTCGGCCCTAACGGAGCCGGAAAAAGCACAACCATGAAAATGCTCTTAGGGCTTATCAGCCGGGACCGCGGAACGATTGTCATCGGCGGAAAAGAAATGAACGACATGAACCGGATTTCCATTTTAAAGCAGGTGGGATCACTGATTGAAAATCCATCTTATTACGGCAATCTCACTGCCCATGAGAATCTGCAGATCAGCTGTATGCTGCGCGGACTCCCTTTCTGTGAAATCGACCGGGTACTGTCCATTGTCCGGCTGGACGGACAGAAAAAGAAGAAAACGGCCCACTACTCACTGGGCATGAAGCAGCGCCTCGGCCTGGCAGGCGCCCTGTTAGGTTCGCCAAAACTGATTTTTTTGGATGAGCCCACCAACGGCCTGGATCCTTCAGGCATCCACGAAATGCGGGAGTTAATCAAGAGCCTTCCCCGGCAGTTTGGTATGACCGTCATGGTATCCAGCCATCTCCTGTCGGAAATAGAGCAAACCGCAGACCATATCGGTATTATTTCCAGTGGTCAGCTTATTTTTCAGGATACTCTGCACATTCTCCGGTCCAGAAATGTGCGGCAGATTCACTTACGCACCTCCAATGATGAAGGCGCCGCCGCGCTGCTCAAAGAACAGATAGAAGTCCCGGGGCCGGCTTCTCTTTCGTATTCACCGGAGCAGGGTATCCTAATTCCGTTTTTGCCTGAAACTGTCTTGCGCCGGCTGCTCCGCAGGATTTGGGAAAACGGAATTGATTTGTACCGCATTGAGGAGCGTTCGGAAAGTCTGGAGGATATCTACCTTGGAATGGTGAAGGAGGCCGGATTATGATATACAAAAAGGAAATCTGCCTGGAACTGCGCAAGCTGCGGCACCGGCATACTCCGGCGCTGTTTCTCGCCGTATTTGCCCTTATTTCAGCCTGGATGGCATGGTGCTTCCATGATATGGATATATCCAGGATAAACGATCCCGCTGCAATGATTTATATTAACATGCTTTTAATGAATACCATTCTGTGCCCCATCACAGCAGCAGTCCTGGCCAGCCGCATGTGCGACATGGAACAAATCGGAGATACTTACAAATGGCTCTGCACCATGCAGAAGCCGGAACATATCTACCGCGGAAAGGTTCTGGTGGGAACCGTCTATATGGCTGTATTCAGCCTGATGGAAACGGTGCTGTTCCACTTCCTTACCGCTCCCTTTGAACCGGACGGCTCCTCCCGGCTGGCGGTTTTATACGCGTCGCTGTTTTTCGCACTGTTTCTGACCTCACTCAGTATATTTATCGTTCAGCTGAACCTGTCCCTTAAGTTCAGCAACCAGTTAACGCCGATTTTCATAAGTATCGGCGGCACCTTTACCGGACTGTTCTCCTGGTTTTTGCACCAGCTGCCGCTGCGCTTTCTGATACCGTGGGGATATTACGCAGCGCTGTGCCGCACCGGCTATGTGTACGATGAAGCAACCCGGTATACCACCTGCTATTGGGCTCCCTATCCATATTTATGGACCGCTGTTCTGGCAGCAGCCATAGCATTTCTGTATTATTGGGGACAAAAGAATTTTTTGAAAACAGTACAAGAAACCATGTAACGCATAACAGGAGGACTTAGCTATGCTGGTAAAAGCGATTTACTGTGAACGTATGAAATGCAAAGGGACCCTGATCTGGCCTGCATTCTTAATAATACCGGTCATCCCGGTCCTGCTGGGAGGCGGCAATTACCTGTCAAATCTGGGGCTGCTAACGTCGGAGTGGTACTCCCTGTGGACCCAGGTGACGCTGTTTTACGCCACCTTTTTCTTCCCGCCCCTGATTGGAACTTACTGTGCCTTTTTGTGGCGGTATGAGAATTTTAACAGCTGCCGCAACACCCTGTTTTCTGCTCCCGTATCCTATCAAACCATATATGTATCAAAATTTATCCAGGTCTGTCTCATGACCTTACTGACACAGCTGTGGTTTGCAGTCCTGTTCGTTGCAGCAGGCAAGGCGGTGGGGCTTATGGGACTGCCATCTGTCCATATCGTTACCTGGATTATCCGCGGCATGGCCGGCGCCCTCGTCATTGCGGCGCTGCAGTTCTTTCTCGCCGCCCAGGTCCAAAGCTTTGCCACACCGGTGGCCATGGGAGCGGCAGGGGGAGTGGCGGGTCTGCTGGCCGCCAATTCGCGCGCCGGCCTCTTCTTCCCCTACTCCCAGATGCTTCTGGGTATGAATTCCAATCAGTCAGAGGACGTGCTGGGGCAGAATGTCCTGCTGTTTTTCGCTGTCTGCGGGCTGTATCTTGTCTGTATCACGGCAGCCGGAATCTGGAAGCTGAAGCGCGTCCCTTAACCGGACTGCGCAGGTGTTTCCATATATATTAGCTGCTTTTCCACGGCTTTTCCTTCGTGGATTCCGTTAACGCATCTGTTTAAGTCATCAAGATTCAGCGACATGCAGTACAGCCCCTGGCGTCCATAGTCCTTTCTGAACGTATTTGGTCTTTGAATACCTCCGGACTGTGGTAAAGGCTGGTTTACAAACCGTGTTCTGATATGATTCCATACTCATAATCACCATAACCATTTTTGTAATGAAAATTGGATCCTTAATGGGAATAATCTATGGCATAAACGTACCTTAGCAGTTAACTGTCCGGATGTGAGGAGCAGAAGCGACAAGAAGGGGACACGGTGACTGCCTGTGGAAAATGTATTCCGTCAAAAGACTAAAAAAATATAATATTTTTACAAGGATTTAAGGCAAGAGCGGCAATTGTTGCCAATCTGACAGAGCATCAATTAGACTGTTATCTGAAGAGAGCAGGAGTGGAGCTGGGAATGGAACTGTTCCCAGGCATGTAGGAAACAATAGAACAGTGATGGTGTTGCGCTGGATGCAGAGATGTGTCTGGCGCTTTTTAATAGTTGGTATCCTGTCTGATTTTGTTCCGAATCGGCTGGGAGATTTTTTGGACGAAGCGAAAATAATAAGAGAATGGGCCGGTAAAGACAGTATTTGGTACGCTGATATGGCAGGCAGGTTCCTTTTTGTGTGATAAATTATAAGCAGGGATGCATAAGGAAAAATCTTACATAGAGAGAGTCTGAAAAGTTTGGAACGATTAACGAAAGCGTTTAACTCCAAAAGCCTTTTCTTATTTGAATTTTGAATACTAATTGACTACCCAAAAATATGGTGAGCGCCAAGTGGGAATTATACCCTCTTGATATCTTTTTTAGCTTTTTGTCAAAGTTGAATTTTCGTTTCAATCAGTGTATAGTAAAAGCAGATTGGAAAGCGTATTCTTAAAAATGGTAAAATGGGGGAGGCAGATGCAGGAAAAGAATTTGTACTGTTTAAGCTTTTATCGGAAGAAGTTTTATTTAAAAGTGTAGCAGTATATATTCAATAATAAGTATGCACTGCTAGTTTTCTGGTCTGAAATATTGTATTATAAGAATCAGAATTTGAAGAGGAGAAAGCATGAGCGGTTATACATACATCACATTAAGAGAGATGCAGCAACTAAAGGATAGAGCAGCCGAATGGTTTCACTCTAAATGGGGAATTCCACAGGAAGCTTATCTTGAATGTATGGAATCCTATCTTAATAATACAACTGAGTATGGATGGTATCTTTGTTTAGACGGGAACAGAATTATAGGGGGATTAGGAGTAATTGACAATGATTTTCACGATAGAAAAGACCTTACCCCTAATGTATGTGCGGTATACACAGAAGAAGAATACCGATGTAAAGGAATCGCGGGACACTTGCTTGATATGGCCGTTGAGGATTTAAGATCTAAAAGTGTAACACCAGTCTATTTAGTTACTGACCATACGAGTTTTTATGAAAGATATGGATGGGAATTTTTGTGCATGGTTCAGGGAGATGATGAACCAAGTATGACTAGAATGTACATTCATAAATAAATACCAGTTGAGCGCCCGGCAAAAGGCAATTAACCTAACAGGTGCAAATTAAAGGAGTACAAAAGAACGTTATGGCAGAAAAATTAAGGGTAATTGATTTACGCTCTCAAATTGGTGGAAGGTCCTTAGGATTTCAACGGGCAGGATATGATATAGTATGTGCAGTTGATAGTACGCCAATGTGCGAAGCAATATATAATAAGATAATTGAAAATAAGCGCTTTGTTTTATCAGACATAGAATATATTATGCCAGACGAACTTCCAGAGGCGGATATAATAACTGCTAAATTAATTAATGGTACATATAAAATTACAAATAATAAAAGGACGCATAAAAATGAAAACGATGCTGTTTTCAAGATCATATCAGAAAAAATGCCAAAGGCTTTTATTTTTGAGATTCCGAGCAGAATGATTACTGGCAATCAATCGGCAGAATTGAGGAGTATTTTAGAAATTCAAGTGTTTCGTAGATATATGATTACATATCAGATAGCTAACGAAGCAGAGTTTTCTGGATTTCCTGTAATAGGTAATCAGACCTATATGATAGGGATAAGGAACGACTTATACAAGGAAGAATTTTATTTTCCCCAGGGAGATCGGTTGGAACGGCCAGTGTATCAAGAAGAACCTCAATCAGTTGATAATTGGTATAGGAAAATATCGTTTAACGTGGATTTAGAATTACAAGAGGGCAAATATTATATTCGGAAAGGTAGAGAGTTTTCTGAAACAAAGTTGATTCATATGGGATTTTATAGAGAAATGTTCTTGATGGATTCAATAGGATTAAGGAAACTGACACATAATGAATGTGCTTTTTTGAAAGGATTAGAGGGGTACAATTTTAATCAATGGATAAACAAGCGTGAGATGTATATGAAAATTGCATACGCTTCAAATGTTTTTGTGGTTTCTGCAATTGCAGCATCTGTGAAAAAGTATTTGGAACAAGATAGTTTTGAAATAGTCAATCATGATAAATTTGTATTAAAAGATGCGAAGAAAAAAGAGAAAAAGGGAGAAAAGATTGCAGGTAATACAGCAAAAGATATTATATATCCGAAACAGAAGCTTATTAGTATGCATATAGATAATTTGAAAGGTATCAAAAATTTAAATATCTCTTTTGACAAAAATGTTACAGCAATAATGGGGGTTAATGGGGCAGGAAAATCTACCATATTACACGCACTGGCATGTATTTATAAGCCCTATAAATCAGATGAAGACTATAAATTTTCATTTTTCTTTACACCAAATCCAGATTCAAGTTGGAAGAATAGTAAATTTTCAATCACATATTGGGATGAAAACTCGCAGAAAGAGTATACAAGAGAATATAAAAAGAATGCAGACAGATGGTCACCGCGCTATACGGACCGCCCTCAAAGAGATACCTATTTTTTGGGAATTGAAACATGTGTACCAGAAATAGAAAAGGAACGACAGACGTCATATATTGATTATAAAACAAGTCTGGCGAGAGAGAAAAATGCTGATAAAATTGTTAAATTAGCAGCATATATTTTGAATAAAGATTATGATCAGTTGAATTACCATAAAACGAAGAAAAAGGAATTGCTCGGTGTGCATACGAGAAGCAATATGAGATATTCATCTTTGAGTATGGGTGCTGGTGAACAAAGAGTGTTAACGATTTTAAAAACTATTTTTACGGCGAATGCTTATTCATTGATTTTGATTGATGAAATTGAGATATTATTGCATGTCATGGCATTAAAAAGATTAATTTCTAAATTGTCAGAGATTGCAGCACAAAAAAAACTTCAAATCATTTTTACTACACATTCAATGGAAATAAGTAAAATGCAACATTTAGTGGATATTCGATACCTGTATCCACTGAAAGAAAAAACAATGGTATATGATAGAATCACTTCAGATATTGTGTATGAGTTAAGTGAAAATGTCAAACAATCAATAAAGATATATGTAGAAGATATATTAGCAGAAACAATTGTCAATGTTGTTGCGGATGATCTGGAAATGTCCAGAAATGTTAAGGTAATAAAGCTTGGGGCTGCAAGTAATGCTTTTGTATTGGCAGCTAGCTTTATTTTGAGGGAAGAGGATACCTCTGATGTTTTTATTTTGCTAGATGGAGATGTGTATAGAAATGAATATGAAAAAAGGAATGCAGTTAAAAAAGTTTTATCAGGAACCGAAAAGAATCATGATAATAAAGTGGATAAGGCAGTAGAACTAATTCATCAGCTGATTTTACCTGAAAAAGTGGAACCGGAGAAATTTATTTATGATATGCTTGTAGATTTAGAAAATAATAATGAGCTTGTAGAAATGGCTAAACGCTCTAATGCGGTATCCAATAGTCATGACTGGCTTGATAATTTGGTGATAAGAATGGGGAAAAGCGAAGAAATAATTCTGTATAAAATTATCAATATGGTTTCAGATCATGAAAAGTGGGGAAGCTATGTATGCGAACTTCGGGAATATTTAATTAAAAATAAAGAGTAAGATTTCGCAATTGGGCAGGACAGAGTGTTGATAACCAATGATTTAAAAAATGAGCATAATATTGGGAGGATAATAGAAAGAAATAAATGTAAGAATGATACAATTTTCGGCTGTAGATTTAGAGATGAAAAAAGTGTAGATAAAATCCTCTGGCTTAAGTTATTGACCAGAGGATTTTTCTAATAAGCCATACATATTAGGCTTTCTTTAACTTTTATTCACAGGGTCATACATGCGAACACAGACAGGTGTAGCGGCATATTCCTGATGTAAAAAATTCAATTTACCCGATGCTGCATCCCTGGAAAAGACAGATAAGGTATCAGAGTCCTGATTGGCAGCGATTAGCCAGTTGCCGCCGGAGTCCATGCAAAAGCTCCTTGGCGTTTTGCCCTGGGTGGAAATCCACTGGATGGGAGTGAGGCTTCCATTTTCTTTTGAAATAGAAAATACCCCGATGGAATCATGACCTCGGTTAGACACATATAAAAAGCTTCCATCCGGACTCAGACTGGCTTCCGCTGTAATATTGCTGCATGAAATGTCTTCTGGGACAGTGGAGATTTCCTGGATTGGTTTCCAGGTGAGGCCGCTTTTTTTATATACAATGCATGTGCACCCCATTTCAGTTGTCAGATACAGATATGTTCCTGATGGATTCACCGCCATGGAGCGGGGGCCCCGGCCTGGCTGTATATGCAGGCACAGGTCCGGAATAAGTGTCAGGGTTCCGGTGCTGTAATCCACGTTATAAGCGTTAACTACATCAAGCCCAAGGTCGGAAGCGTATAAAATAGTATCATCTTCATCAAGAAAAACATGGTGCACATGGGGGCCTTCCTGCCGCATAGGATTTGTCCCGTGCCCATGATGCTGCACTAAGTCGGTGCGTATGCCAAGGGAACCGTCTTTGCGCAGTGAGAATACACTTATACTGCCGCCGCCATAATTGGCCGAAAACAGCAAACGGTTCTGCCTGTCCGTGCAGATATGGCATGGAGATGCGCCTCCGGTCTGGCACCAGTTCAATAAATACAGCTTACCGCCGTCCTTTATGCCATAGGCGGTAATGCTGCTGGTTTGCGCATCGGACTCCTTCACGGTATACAAATATTTCCGGTTGGCGGAAAAGTGAAGAAAGGATGGATTCACGGATGGGATAACGGAAGGGGCGGAAAAAAAGGTTCCTTTTCCCTGTGAGAAGAGAAGGGAATGGATTCCATTCCCCTTTCCGCGGTACAGTTCGCCGGTGCCCATCATGATTGGACTGCTGTATGTCCCGATATATAAGATGCTTTGATTCATGATTTATTTCCCTCTTTTTCCTTTAGACTGTAATAGAGGATGAGAAACATGGAGTGTGACCAGAGAAGCGGGGATGGTGAGTCCGGCCACCATTTTTCTTCCCATTCAGTTTTGAATTCAGGATAATTCAAATCTTCCAGAATCTGTTCAGGAAATAGTCCGTTGGCCTCTGCGTGTTCCGTACACCAATTAAGCTGTGCCCTGGCTTTTTCCAGCTGATTGGTTTTTACATAATACAGGCCCAGCCAGCAGGTGAGGATTATCCATTTCCCGCCGCCATAGTAAACATCATTCAGATAACGTTTAACACCCCGGTCATACACCAGACTGGATTCAACCTGCGCAATGGTTTTTTTTGTAATTGGATCATCCATGGAGAAAACCTGATAAGGAGTAAAAAGCCAAAGCACGCTGCCATCAATCTGTTTACAGCCAGCATATTTTGGTATCCAGCCTTCTGGGGTGAGGTTGTCCATGATGAATTGGCGGATTATATGGACCATATGGGTTATCCGGTCTGACTTCAATAGCCGGTTTATGGCCATCAGCCCTCCGCAGACACATCCGGCGGATGTAAGACTGCGCTCATAACCGTATTCTTCCCATGGATCAAAGCAGGGAAGCTGCCATGTCATTTCAAGATAATCAATGGTCATGAGAATGGAAGACATGCATTCCGTGAGTAAATGGGTATCCCCGGTGCGTTCAATGTAATCCGAAATTCCCCACAGCCAGGTTCCGTAACAGTCGGTCTGAAAATTGGGCCAGTCTTTTTTCGAGTCAATATTTTTTAAAGAATAAATATGTGGCCACTTTTTGAAAAAAAATGGTTCCTCTGCCTGGGCATCCATTGTTTCCAGATGACCGTCCAGGGTAAAACGGGCGGGCAGGAAGTCCGTAGAGTTTAAAGAGGCACCGACGGCTAATTTTTCCTTAAGCGCCTTGATGATATGCTGATGAGCCTGTAGTGTCCGGCTGACCCAGAGATAGAAATTCCGGGCAGTTTCCGGATAGCCGGAGAGCAGGGCGGCCTGCGCGACAAAGGTGTCGTCTCTCAACCATCCGAAACGAAACTGAGGAAATGATGGAGACGCTGGAAATGAGCCGTATTCGGTCTGATTTTCCAGTATGATGCGGATGCTTAATTCCGCTATTGTATCTGTCCTGGTATGTAAGTCCATAAGAGATTCCTTTCTGTGTTATATCTGGATATAGATGAATAAGATGATAATGGAAACGTTTCTATAAATAGGAGTATATAACAATAAAAAATCATTGTCAATCCTAATTATTGAGATATTTTACAGTAAAAATCATTTCGGCATATCCCGTAAACCGCCGGTTATAACGGAAAAATATAGAGTGTTAAAAGAGTGAATGGAACTATTCTATTTTAGTAACAACAATAATTTTTGTATATTATGTATAAAAATTTAACCTAAAAATGGTAAAATATTATAAATATACTATTTTATATTGACAAATGAACTATTCTGGTTATATTATAAATGCAAACGATATGGAAACGTTTCTAAAATAATGGAGGATGGAACTATGATAAATAAAAAAGTGGTATCAGCATTGATGGCAGCAATAGCAGTGTCCTGCTTGGCAGGATGTACAGGCCGTACAGAATCAGGGGAAGTCAGTGAATCGGAAAAAAAGGATGTAGTCAAGCTGGATCTGCTTCAGTTCAAAGTGGATCAGGCTCCGCAGATACAGGCTATGGTGGCGGATTTTAATGAACAGCATCCGGATATTGTGATTAATGCAACAGTGGAGGGGGATGGTTATTCCGCACTCAGAAAAAGCAGGTTTGCAGGGGGAGAAGGACCTGATATCTTCTTTGTAGAAGGTTATAGCGATGCGAGGGAATGGGGAGAACATCTTGCGGACCTGTCCAATGAGAAATGGATGGAGGACGTGGTTGAGACATCAAAAGACGGGGTAACTATTGATGGTAAGATATACGGTTTTCCCATCGGGCTGGAAGGATATGGGTTTGTGTACAATAAAGATTTATTTGAAGAAGCAGGTATAGCAGAGGAACCAAAGACTCTTTCAGAGTTAAGGGCGGTAAATGAAAAGTTAAAGAGTGCCGGTATTCAGGGAAATTCGGATTGTCTGAAGGAGTGGTGGTTTTTAGGGCAGCATCTGCTGAGCGTGCCGTTTTCATTGGTCGAGAATCCTGAAGAATTTTCAGAAAAGATATCAGCAGAGGAAGGGAAGATTGCAGATAATTCATTTATGGATGGATTCTTTGATGTGGTGGATATGATGGTTGAATATGGAAATGGGGCCAATTCAATCGGAACCGACTATGATACCATGATTTCCAAATTTGCGGCGGGAGAGACCGCCATGCTGATGACCGGATGCTGGGCGGAACCGTCCATATTGGGCGCGAATCCGGATTTGAACCTTGGGATGTTTGCCATTCCCATGTCGGATAATGAAGAGGATGCCAGAATGGCGGTCAATGCATCGGCCTATTATGTCATCAATAAGGATTCGGAACATATTGAAGAAGCTAAGGTATTCCTTAAGTGGCTCCATGAAAACGGTCAGCATTATCTGGTGGATACCATGAATATGGTTCCGGCATTTAAATCCATGAGTGTGGGTGAAGATGCAGGCAGGACATTGCAAATCATTGATACCTATGTGGGCGAAAATAAGACCTGTCCATTTGGATTTTTCCTGTGGCCGGTAGGCGCAAAGCAGGAGTTTTATGTTCCGCTCCAGCAGTATGCGGCAGGACAGTCCAGCCGCGAAGAGACGTTGGCAGGACTGCAGGATATCTGGGATAAATTTGCTGACAATTAAAATGGTTCGGGTGCGGCAGCACACATGAACTGCCGTACCCCAAAAGGGAGACTGGAGCATGACAAGAAGAAAGTATGATATAAACTTTTGGATATTTGTTATTCCTATGTGTGTGTTTTTTGTGATGATAAATGTGATACCATTTCTGGAAGGTATCGCACTGTCCTTGCAGAAATGGAATGGAGTAAGCGCACATACAGAATTTGTAGGTTTATCTAATTACATAGATTTGTTTCAGGATAAATCCTTTTTCAAATCCTTTCAATTTACCCTGTTGTTTGTCCTTAGCAGTGTTCTTCTTGTGAATGCTCTTGGTTTTGGGCTGGCACTGGCCGTGGAACATGTATTTAAGCTCAGGAACGCATTAAGAACTGTGTTCTTCCTTCCGCAGCTGATTGGAGGGCTGGTAATTGGATATATATGGAAGTTTATTTTCACCAGAGTATTTTTGCAGATAGGAGAATCCGTTAACATAGGAATTTTGCAGACAAACTGGTTCAGCAGTAAAACACTTGCATTCCTTGCATTGCTGATCGTCTTTGTATGGCAGTATAGCGGTTACCTGATGGTAATCTATATTGCCGCCCTGCAGGGGGTGCCGGAAGAGGTGGTCGAGGCATCTAAGATTGACGGAGCAAGGCCGATGCAGACATTGTTAAACGTGACCATGCCCATGATTGCCCATTCCTTTACTATCTGCCTGTTTTTAGCCATATCCACAGCTTTTAAAGTTTATGACCTGAATGTTGCGCTTACCAACGGGACCCCGTTTAACAGCACGGAGTCATTAACACTGCATATTTACCGAGAGGCGTTTGAATACAGCAGGTATGGATACGGAGCAGCACAGGGAGTTGTATTCTCAGTAATCATTGGGGCAGTGACACTGCTTCAGATGTGGGTCATGAAAAAGAGGGAGGTAGAGCTGTAATGCAAAAAAAGAAAGCCGGAAACTCAAAGCAGGTTAAAAATATGCTGATTCTGTTTATTGTCCTTGTGTTAGCTGTTATTTATGTATTCCCACTATACATTGCTTTTGCCAATGCTTTAAAGACATATGATCAGGTGATTCTTGACACGGCTGGCCTCCCGTCACCGGTTGTATTTGAAAATTTCGTCACGGTGTGGAATCAGATTGCCTACCCAAGAGCTTTTATGAACACCTTGTTTGTGACGGCGGGAAGCCTCTTGGGAATCCTGTTATTCTGCGGAATGGGGACCTATATGCTGGTAAGGCGTCCGGGGAAAATCAGTAATATCATCTTCATGACCATTGTGTCCATGATGGTAGTCCCCTTTCAATCCATGATGATTCCGCTTATTAAAATCGGGAACAGGTTACATCTTATTAACAGTCTGCCGGGGCTTATACTGATATACATTGGATGCGGAGTACCATTTGCGGTTTTCTTATATCATGGATTTATCAAAGGCATACCTAGAGAGCTGGAGGAGGCAGCCATGATTGACGGGTGTAGTGTATATGGAACCTTCTTTAAAATTGTACTGCCCCTATTAAAGCCAATCACAACAACCATTGCCGTATTGGATGTCTTGTGGCTGTGGAATGATTTCCTTCTTCCTATGATTACATTGAGTTCCAAGGAACTGCGCACATTGACACTGTCGTATTTCTTTTATTTCGGGGAGTTTGTGAATCAGTGGAACCTGGCGTTGGCAGCGGTAATATTAGCGATTATACCAGCGGTTATTTTCTATATGTTTTCCCAAAAGTACATAGTGGAAGGAATCACGGCCGGAGCCATGAAGGGGTAAGTGCTGTGAAGCGGGCTGGCTTGCTAAATTGTGGTATTTATCTTATAATGAAGCTTTAACGAGATAAAAGGCCTGAAAATGTTAAAAGATTGAGAGGACATGGATGGGAATGAAGAAATCGGATAAATCGGTTACGCTGATGGATGTTGCGAAGCGTGCCGGAGTAGGTGTTGGCACGGCTTCCAGAGTCCTGAATAAAGATCCAAGGGTAAAGGAGTCCACGAAGCAGGCAGTGCATCAGGCTATGGCCGACCTGAATTATAAGCCCAACAGTGTTGCCAGGGGATTAAAGACAGGAATGTCTAAAACCTTTGGGGTCATTGTATCTGATATAACAAGTTCTTTTTTTTCAAAGATCATAAAGGGAATCGAGGCTACATCCGCTGAAAATCAATATAGTTTTATGATGGCCAATACGGATATGAATCCGGACAAAGTGACGGATGCTATCCGGCTCATGGGCGAAAAAATGGTGGAAGGGATTTTCATGCTGGGAGAAATCGTGACCGTTGATATAATAGAGCAGCTGGAGCGTATGGATATTCCCGTGGTGCTTGTGTCCATGAATATCCCTATGATAGGAAAAGGCCTTCCTAAGAATTTTGCCAGTGTAAGCATCAATAATGAACGCGCTGCTTTTTGTGCGGTGGACTATATGTGCAGTATCGGATGCAGGAAGATTGCTATGCTGATGACGGATATGGATGATCAGAATGTGGGCAAAGCACGTTATGACGGGTATAGGAAAGCCCTCAAAGCGCATGGCATACAGCATGAGGATTGTCTGGTCATAAGCGGTGATTTAAGCATGGAGAGCGGTTATGACTGTATGAAGCGGCTGCTGGATGATGGCATTGTACCGGATGCTGTTTTCGCTGCATCTGATTATGCGGCCTTTGGGGCCATGCGCCTGCTCCATGAAAGGAAGATACGGATACCGGAAGATATATCCGTCATAGGATTTGACGGTGTAGAACAGGGGAAATACAGCTATCCGTCATTGACAACCATTAACCAGCCTAGGTATCAGATGGGAAAAGTAGGGATGCAATTGATGATGGATATGATTCAGAAAAAGGAAATCCTGAATAGAGAAGTACTTCTTCAGTATGAGTTTAATGAAAGGGAATCCTGTTTGAAGAAGGCGGAGGATACAGGAAATCAAGGTTGATAATTCTCTGGAATACAGATTCTGGCAGCGGCTGACGATGTGGCGTTCCCTGCAATGGACCTGGTATTGGTGTGTTTTTCTTTGGAAAACTGGGGACTTCATAATTTGATGTTCGGAAACATGGTCAAATTTTCTAAATAAAGTACAGTAGAAAAGCTCATACAAACATTATATTTGCATGAGCTTTTCTGCATTTAGCAGATCAGTACAGACTAAACTTTTATAGAGTGAATCATAATCCGCTTATTTAGCTGTACGTTTTTTCTAATACATTTTTCCGTAGATCACGCCACAGGTGTATTCTATAGATAACAAATCTTGCAATTGGCTGCGCAATACACATTTCAACGAATAATGAGACGGCAAAATTCCGGGGCCATTTGTAAAAAAACTTATGTATTGGTTCTAAAGTAATGGAGCGGGTTCCAATCCATGTTCCAATAACAGTCAATAAAATTGACATCAGAAAAACAGTGCATAAAATATTTATTACAATATGAGAATGGAAACTGTCATCTTTGTCAACAATGGCTGCCGTCAGTTTTTCAGCCGGAATATATGTCAGCAGCACAATAGCAAGAACACTTAACCAGATAAAGGGCAGTACAGTTAAAACATCCTGCCAGACATAAAGATGAAAACCTGCTTCAAAACAGGTGATTAGCGGGGCGATAATATTTACGGAGATAATTGAGATAATCCCCATGAATACAGCAAATTCTTTTTTGTTACGCGGCAATTTCATATAAAAATCCATAATTAATCATTCCTCCTAAAAAGAGCATAAAATCATTTTCCGGGTAGTGTTTTCTATTTACATCCTATAACCTCCATTTTTATCAATTATCTTGCGGAGTCTTTATAAAAAGCTGCCTGAAAACTTAAAACAAACAAAAAAACAGCATAGAAATCAAAATTCTACGCTGTCCGCTGCTTGATTACTTAATCGTATCAAAAAAAATAAGAGTTGTCAATAATTTTGGGTATCTTTTTGCCCTTATGCCGCTGTTTCTGTACGTTATGCGTAAGTTCTTATTTTCCTAAAGTTAATCCCCCTGTTTGCTTGATGGTGACTGCACGCTTTTAAGTATCCCCATACGGGTATTTGACGGATGGTTTTAGGGAGGATAGGAGCCTTTACTGATTTTCTTCACCCCATGCACACATTGCTTCCATGATTGGGTACAGGGATTTGCCTTTGTCTGAAAGTCTGTATTCCACCTTGGGAGGGATTTGCGGATACTCTGTCCGGATAATAAGACCATCCGCTTCCATTTCCTTAAGCTGGGCGCTGAGGGTTTTATAGGTGATACCGCCAATCAGCCGCTGCAACTCATTAAAACGGACAACGCCATGCTCCACCAGCCAGTACAAGATGACCAGCCGCCATTTGCCGCCAATCATGGTAAGAGTATAACCAAATGGCGTATCTGTAATAGATTTTATGTTTCCTTCAAATCGCTTCATGCTCATAATATTAACACTTCCCATAAAGATAGTATATGTCAAAAATGTGCGTACTATTTAAATCGTTATGTGTATTCTATAATAGATGAGAACAGGAATAAATGCAAGAAAAAGAAGGAGGAGACGGAGTGAAACAAATTTTAGTTATTTTAGGCGGTGGCCGGCGCAATGGCAATACGAAACAATTGGCAGATTCTTTTGTCAGTGGGGCTGCGCAGGCAGGACATCAGGTGGAAACTATTGCTCTCTCAGAAATAGAGGTGAAGGGCTGCCTGGGCTGCAATGCCTGCCGTTACGGAAAGCCCTGTGTACAGCCGGATGATTTTAATCGTATTGTTCCGAAACTCAAAGAGGCTGACTTGGTTGTATTTACTTCCCCGCTGTACTTTTGGACAATCTCGTCCAAACTCAAAGCGTTTATCGAGAGATTTTATTGCATTGCCCAGAGAGATGAAACACCGCCTTACGGCCGGTACGAGAAGTATCCTGTGAAGGATGCTGCGCTGCTGATGACTTCTGCCGATGACTTCTTTTGGACTTTTGAGCAGGCCGTGTCCTATTATCGGTTTGCAATCGTGAATTATATTGGTTTTACTGACAAAGGGATGCTTTTAGCTGGTGGCTGCGGCGATACCAACGGTAAGCCGAACATCAGGAGCACAGCACATCTGAAGTCAGCTTATGAATTTGGAAAAAATATCTACCATAATGACTAATTATTTACTTGGCCGTCACTAAGGTGGCGGTCATTTTCCTTTCAATGTTTACAGACCTTGCTGTCTATAAAATCGGAACCCAGTACTCAATTTGGCTTTTCCCTTCTTCATCCGATTCCTCACCATACTTTGCAAAATCATATTTTGCGGATTCGTTTAACTGACAGGTCGATTGTGGAAACCATATTTTATAAATGTAATCCGCAACTGGCTCTAAACTTATTACCATTCCTTTTGTAAATGGTATTTCGAGTAGCCCGCCTGCCTGGCTAAGTTATCCAAATCCAATTTTTCTTCCAGATGCGTTTCGATGTAATCAATCACATCTTTTATAATTGTTATATTCTTCTCCACAATTTTTCCCTCCGTCATTATTATAACAAAAATGCGGCTTTGCGTTTTCACAAATCTTGCTATGGTGTTCCGGGATTAAAAAATCACCATAAATCCATATTCTTTACAACGATTTGTTGTCAAAAATAAATATAACCTTGTTTTACTGTTGTTAAAAAAGAATATATAATGATATCAGAAAATAAAAAGCATGCTGAATATTTTAAATGAAACAGAAGGAGGTACAATATGACCAAAATGACAGAAGAGATGGTTAGATCATATTTTCCCCAATTATCAGAGATAAAAAATCAGGAATATGCAAAAAAGGCAGCTGAAATCTGGGTGGAAGCATTTGAAAACAGCTCATGGGAAAATATAGCGGACGCGCAGTTTGCAACCCGTGCTCCTGGGGTGGCACTGGTGAAGCATACGGAAAGTGTTACAGCTAATGCGCTTATGATTGCACGAAATACCGTTGAAAAATATGGTTATGAGATTGATACTGATATTTTAATCCTTGCTGCGGTTTTACATGATGTATGTAAGCTTGAAGAAATGGAGATGGGTGACCAGGGAAGCGGAACGAGCAGGAAGAGCAGTCTGGGTAAGATTTACCAGCATGGATTTTTGAGCGGTTATTATACACAAAAATATGGGCTTCCTAATGAGGTTACAGGGCTGGTGGTTGCTCATTCCGGACAGTCAAAGGTGATTCCCAGATCAATTGAAGGAATGATTTTGTATTATGCGGATATGATGGATGCGGATATCCACTTCGTTCAGGCAGGAACAACACTTTGCCTGGAAACGCATTGATAAAGGAGGAGAAGGAAATGGCAGTTGGAAATCGTGTTTTTTTAAAGAGAAATTTACCGGATAACTATTTAGTAGAAGAATTCAGCAAATTACCGGCAGCAAATGTAGCAGATTGTATGGGACGGTTATGCGGCATGAATCCCAGTATCAGACTGATGTCAAACCCGTCTGAAGCAATTATGTGCGGTGTGGCTTTAACGGTGAAGGCAAGGCCTGGTGACAATATGATGCTTCATAAGGCAATGAATATGTCTATGCCGGGCGATGTGATTGTTGTTTCCAACGAGGGCGAGCGGAGCCGGGCGATTATGGGAGAAATCATGTATAATTACATGCAGGGTTTCAAAAAGATTGCCGGAATTGTGATTGATGGGCCGATTCGGGATATTGATGTGATTTCAAAAGGGCATCTGCCGATTTATGCAACTGGAACGAATCCGGCCGGCCCTTATAAAGAAGGTCCTGGAGAGGTAAATGTTCCGATTGCGTGCGGCAGCATTACTGTAAACCCCGGAGATATTATTCTGGGCGATAAAGACGGTGTAATCGTTATTCCGAGACAGGATGCGGCAGAGATTCTTGAAAAAGCCAAGACACTCTCAGCGGCAGATAAACAGAAAGCGGAGAATTCTGCAAAAGGGACTGTGAATCGCCAGTGGGTAGAAGATTTGATGGAAAAGAAAAATGTAGAGATTATAGATGACGTTTATAACTGCTAAAAGAGGAGGAGAAACAGATGAAAAATCGTCTGGTAAAAATGATACCGGTAATTTTGTTTCCGCTCCTGACATGGCTTATCTCTGCTCCCGCAGGCCTGGAGACAGAGACCTGGCATATGTTCGGTTTGTGTCTGTCCCTGCTGTGCGGATTAATTTTGAAACCTTTTTCAGAGCCGGTAATCAGCCTGATTGTATTGGGACTCGGTGCCTGCTTTGTTGAAAAACCAGCTGTTTTGTACAGCGGATATGCTGCCCAGGGAGTTTGGTTTTTGCTTGCAGTGCTTCTTGCCTGCGGGGCGTTTAAGAAAACCGGATTAGGAAAACGTCTTGCATACATATTGCTTTCCAAATTTGGGGGAACCAAATTCGGAAGATCTTCTCTGGGTCTTGGATATGTCATGATGCTTTGTGATTTAATACTGAGTCCGGCCACCGGGTCCAATACGTCCCGTTCTGCAATTGTATTTCCTATTTTCCGGGGCGTCTCAGAGTCACTGGGGTCTTATCCGGACAAGGATCCGCAAAAGCTGGGAGGATATCTGGAGCTGCTGGAACATGTAGTTGCCATGTCCACAGCAGTATTGTTTCTGACAGGAATGGCATCCAATGCAGTGATTGCCTCAACCATTAAAGACATTGCCGGAGTGGAATTGACATGGATGCTGTGGTTTAAGGCGGCATTGGTGCCGGGACTGATTGTTTTGTTTTTGTGCCCGCTGGTTGTGTATAAGCTCTATCCGCCCCAGATGAAAGATTTGGGAGATATTAAACCCTTTGTTGTCAGTAAAATGCAGGAAATGGGCGCAATGAAAAAAGACGAGAAAATTCTGCTGGCATTATTTATCATGGCGATTCTGGGATGGATGCTCGGGGGAAAAATTGGAATCAGTATGTATGTGGTTGCATTTGCTTTTCTGGCATTGGAGCTGCTGCTTGGGGTCATGGATTGGAATGACTTGATGGCGGAAAAGGGTGCATGGAACATGTACATATGGTACGGTGCATTTTTCAGTATATCCGGCGCAATTAATGAAGGCGGATTTTATTCCTGGCTGTCTGGTCAGATACAAAATTATCTGGATCTCTCAGCTGTGAATGGAATGGCTGTATTAGTGATTCTGCTGTTAATAAGTTTTGTTACAAAGTACTTCTTCGTGTCCAATGCAGCATATATCGCCTCTATTTATCCGGTTATTTTGACATTGGCGGCATCCACAAATGTAAATATAATGGCATTGTCTTTGATGCTGGCGTTTTTCGGCGGATATGGCGCGCTTTTGTGTAACTACGGAAACGGTGCAAGTATCTATATTTTTGGAAATGGTTATGTGAGCCAGAAAGACTGGTATCTGAAAGGAACCATTTTGTTAGCTATGATTTTTGCGGTGTTCCTTATAATCGGACTTCCGTATTGGAAAATCATGGGCATTTGCTAAGAATAATGAAGAATCATGAAATGAGAGGAAGAAATTATGGGTTGGAAAATTCTTTTACCGCAGGAATTAAAAAAAGATGCACGCGATTTGCTGGAAAGCCATGGACATACGTTGATTGACGGCCGCGGATTTGAAACGGAAGATGTAATTGCGGATATGAAGGAGCATAAGCCGGATGCGATTATTGTACGAATTACGAAAATGCCCAGAGCTGTATTTGAAGCAGCTGCGCCGAATCTCAAAGTTCTGGTACGCCATGGGGCCGGATATGACGCTGTGGACCTGAAAGCGGCAGCGGATTATGGAGTGAAATGCCTTTACGCTCCGGTTGCCAACAGCACATCGGTTGCGGAGACAGCTCTTATGCTGATGCTGTATATGAGCAGAAATGTAACACGTCTACGCGATATGTTAACAGTGGATTTTTACGATGCAAAACTGAAGACATATATGACTACGCTGAACGGAAAGACCGTTGGTTTGATTGGCTGTGGAAATATCGGAAGCCGCACGGCGAAACGCTGCCTGGCAATGGAGATGAATGTGCTTTGTTATGATCCATATAAGCCGGCATGTGATTTCCCGGAGGGGGTTGAAGTGGTCAGAGATATAGAACGTATTTTCATAGAAAGTGATTATGTATCTTTACATACGCCAAATACCTCTGTTACAAGAAATATGATTAATAAAGAAACCCTTTCGATGATGAAGCCCACCGCATTCCTGATTAATACAGCAAGAGGCGCAGTGGTCAATGAACAGGATTTATATGAGGCCTGCAAGAATCATGTAATAGCAGGCGCTGCGCTGGACGCTGTTGTGCACGAACCCATACTTCCGGATATGCCGCTGATCACTCTGGATAATGTGCTGATTACTCCGCATGTTGGCGGCAATACGGTGGAAGCGGCAATGCGGGCTTCTTACATGGCTGCAATGGGAATTGTGGAGATGTATGAAGGAAAAGAGCCAACCTGGCCTATACCGGATATTGATTATGAAACAGCTCCCGTATATACTGATACGATTAAGCCGGACAGAAAACCGGTGGGTATGTATGATTATTAATAACTGAGATGAAAGAGCAGACATTCGGCTTTGAAAAAGCGGAGTGTCTGCATGTTCTGTATAAGGAAAAATCTAAAATATAAAAGGAAAAATCGAAACTATAATATGGAGGAGAAAAATGGGGGATATTCAGGTTACATTATTAATAGGATTTTTTATGCTTATTAGTTATATTTGGGCAAAAATTCCTTATGGAATGACAGCGGTTTTTTGCTGTCTTGCATTAGAGATTACGGGGGTACTGTCATCAGCAGAAGCTTGGGCGGGATTTGGAAACACAACGGTTTTTCTGTTTGCTTCGATTTTCATTTTAGGCGCCGGACTTATGAAAACAAGTTTTATTATAAAGATACAGAAGCTTCTTCAGAAAATTGGCAGCAGTGAGAAGAAAATGAGATGGATTTGTATGTATATTGCCTCTTTTCTTGCAATGCTGACCAGTGCCACAGCAGCGGGGGCAACAATGCTTCCAATGGTATCCCTGCTTAGCAGGAAAGGGAATTTTCAGAAAAGACGTTTGCTGAAGCCTGTTATGGACGCAGCTTGTATGGGTTTCGCAATTATGCCATTTGGAATGGGAGCAGCTTTTATGGAACAGGGAAATTCGTATTTACAGATGATGGGGTCATCTGTTCGTATGAGTTTATTTGATTCAGCTATTGCAAGATTGCCGGTATTGATAGTGACAATCAGTTTTATTGGATTATTTGGCTATAAGTTTATTTCAAATCAAAAAGAAAATGGGGACAAAAATCAGGAAGAGATTATTTTGAACGAGAACTGCAATCTTTCTGAATTTAAGGATAAAATGGGAATTGGAATCTTTTTTGGCAGCATTGCTGCAATGATTATCAGTTCTCTGGTGGGGATTCCGTCACACTATGCGCCTCTGATCGGCGCATTGCTGATGATTGTCAGCGGCGTGCTGAGTGGAAAAGAAGCATTTGGAGCAATTGACTTAAATACTGTGTGTATATTCGCGGGAAGTCTGGGTTTTGCAAACGCGTTGACCAAAACCGGAATTGCAGACTGGATTGTAGAAAAACTGGTTTTCGCAACAAACTCCAGCCAAAGTGAATATGTGCTGGTTGCTATTTTTTTGCTTGTACCCTTTGCCATGACGCAGTTTATGGGCAATATACCTGTGATCAATCTGACGATGCCCATTGCGGCGACTGTGGCCTGTACAACAGGAATCAATCCCACAGCCATTATGGTTGCCACAGTGGCAGGCGCCACGCTTTCTATTTCTACTCCGATGGCGGCCGGAATACAGGCACTGATTATGGAAGCAGGTGAATACCGTTTCAGCGATTATATAAAAGCAGGACTGCCAACGGCGGCTGTTTTTGCCGCCGCTTATATTATATGGGCGCCATTTGTTTTTCCTTTATATTAATAATTAACAGGAACACTTTTTTCCGCCGTCAAAACTGTTACGAATTTTCAAATGATGCAAAGAAAGATTTTAACCGATCGATGAAATCCTGTGCATATCTGGGAAGAAAACGGTCTTTATGATATACAATGCCGAGTGGATTGAGTAAGGTTTTTCCATTCAGCTGTACCGGGAAAAAGTAAGTGTTTGGATGGGCGGTTTTGAGCGATGGAACCCGCATCCCTGTGCAGAAAAAGGCGCCCAGACTATATGGGAACAGAGAAATCATCAGGTCGATAGATTCCACTTCCAGAATCTGCCGTGGTTTATAGCCTACGGCCTGAAAACACTGGTCTGTCAGCATACGCAACCGGTAAGTGGATTTCAACCGCATAAATGGTATCTCCTTAAACTCTTTAAGGGTGGTGCCATTGCTGCATTTTGTAATAATGGTATCAGTCTCTTCGCCAAAACATTGTTCCATCAGTTCCTTTGTGACAGCCATATATACTTTGTCATTCATTAACGGAATAAATCGGAGCAGGGAATCATCGCCGTGCTTGATTCCTACGAAAAAGTCCAGGTCCCCTGAGACAAGAAGCTGTTCCATCTTTTCTGACCGTTCCATAGTGACCTGCACATTTATATTTGGCCAGCGCTTTAGATAGCCAGGAAGAATGAGCGGAAGCCAGTACTGGCCGCGGTACTGGCTTGCTCCGATGGAAAGAGAACCCACATTATTTTGAATGATATCATTCATTTGCCGTGAGATATTATCTTCCTCTGTGAGAATTTTAATGCAGGAGTCGTACAAGGCTTTGCCCGCTGGCGTCAATTGAAGCTTTGGTTTTCTGTAGAATAATGGGGTACGGTAGTGAGTTTCCAGTTTGTTTATATGCTGACTCAGATTTTGCTGGGAAATATACAGTTCTTGTGCTGTTTTGGTGAAATGAAGATTCCGGGCTAATGCGACAAAGTACCGAAGACTGGTTAAATCCATAATATTCTCCTTTTATAGTCAAATCTCGAAATAATCTTTTTAAATGCTAAAATGGCACCAGCAGTACGCTACAGAAACAGCGCTTCAAACAACAAACGGTTCTCATTGATAACATCGAATTCTCCACCTGCCATAATCCATTTGAGGACAATACCATTTGATAGACAGCATAACGAGTTGCCCAGTATCCTGGGAGATGCGGTGCGCTTAATCTGCCCTTCCTGCTGGGCGCGTTCAAGCAGGCTGATTACGATATCCCACAGCCCGCTCTGCTCCGGAAGCAAAGGGATAACCTCGTCCTTCAGGTATATGCGGTACAACTCTTTTGTCAAAGTGACACCGGCCCTTGTGACCTGTCGGATACGCGTTTCTATAATCCTCAAAACTTGATTGGCATAGTCATGTGCGTTCAAAATAGAGGCTAATTCATCACTGCTCAGCATGCCGTCAGTGGAAAAATAATCACGAACCAGTTCATCCTTTGATTTGTAGTAATAATAAAATGCAGTTTTCGTAACATCAATTTCTTTACATATATCGTCTATGGTGATGTTTTCAAAACCATGTTTCTGAAACAAACCAATGGCGGCTGCCAAAAGCGCCTCCTTGGTGGCTCTCTTTTTAGCCATCCTAACACCTCCGCTTATTTATGCTTTTTATTATAAAATACTTTACTCTGAAAATCAATAACATTACTATAGTAATGATTTATATTACTTATACATTGATTTTTTTGTATGATAGGAGTATAATGAATTCCAGTCTGCCCCAGCGCAGGAAATGGCGGCACAAGGTGATTTATACCGGCTTGAGTAATAGGCAGAGAAAAAGGAGTTTTTAAGCAATGAAAAATAGAGTGAAGTCGTTTTTGATGATTGGTCAATCTAACATGGCCGGCCGCGGATATCTTCATGAAGTAAAACCTATAATAAATGAGAGAATTTTCATGCTGCGCAACGGAAGGTGGCAAATGATGGCTGAGCCTATCAACTGCGACCGTTCAGTCGCTGGTATCAGTCTTGCGGCGTCTTTTGCGGATGGGTGGTGTCGTGAATACAAAGAAGGCCAAATCGGTCTTATACCATGTGCTGAGGGCGGAAGTGAAATCGAAGAATGGGATGTTGGTAAGGCACTCTATAACCATGCAATCAGTGAAGCCAGATTCGCCATGAAAAGCAGTCAATTGACAGGTATTCTCTGGCATCAGGGTGAATCTGACAGTATGGGCGGCAGGTATGAAAAATATTATGAAAAATTACATAGAATCATGGATGGGTTCAGAAAGGAACTGGATGCACCTGATATTCCAATTATCATTGGCGGGTTAGGTGGCTTTTTAGGCCAGTCAGGATTTGGAAAGAATTGTACCGAATATATGCTCATTAATCAGAAGTTGAAACAATTTGCTTTTGAGCAGGATAACTGTTACTTTGTTGCTGCTGCAGGCCTTGCCTGTAACCCTGACGGTATTCATATTAATGCAGTTTCCCAAAGAAAGTTTGGCTTGCGGTATTTCGAGGCGTTTTGCCGCAAGCAGCATATATTAGAACCTTTAACAAATGAGGATGAAATGATTTTGATGCTTGAAGCCAGAGCACACACAAAGACTGAGAAAACGTTCCTGTTGAGTATGCAATTGGCTTTGGGCTGTATATCGTACAGAGATTTTATGGAGCAGACCCAATGACCCGGTATCCCATGCCGCCGCTGCCGTTTTTTCCCAGCGTCGGCATTTTTCCTATGCGAATCTAAGTTTCGGCTGCTAATATAAAATATAGTTTACCCTTTCACCTGCAAAATGCGAAATCTTCACACTTATATGGTATCATTGTAGCAGTTCAGCCGGCGCATCTTCCTGACCGAAAAAACCGGTCAAGAAGCATCGGATGTCCATCCGATGGGAAAAGTGACGCAGAACCTGCCTTATAAGCGAGCTTAACGCCCGCTTTTTCTCCACTTTTCCCGCCGCCTGAACTGTTACGTATCATTATGAAAATGATATCATTTTTCCCAAGGAGGACACTATGAAGCTGCTTTATGCCGAGGATGAACGCGCGCTTTCCGAAGCGGTGGTGGACATCCTGACTTACCACAACTATATTGTTGATGCCGTGTATAACGGCGAGGATGCCTTTGATTGTGCCGTGTCCGGCGATTATGACGGGATTATTCTGGATATTATGATGCCGAAGCGGGATGGAATCCAGGTTCTTTCCGCACTGAGGAAAAACAGATGCAAAACGCCGGTTTTGCTGCTGACCGCAAAGACACAGGTGGAGGACCGCATCCGGGGACTGGATGCCGGGGCGGACGACTATCTGCCCAAGCCCTTTGACATGGGTGAGCTGCTGGCCCGCGTCCGTGCCATGCTGCGCAGGCGGGAGGAGTTCCGCCCGGATTTGCTTTCCTTTGGCGATCTGACGCTGAACATCCAGTCCGGCACGCTTTCCTGCGGCAACACTGATTTTGTTCTTCCCAAGCAGGAATACCGGCTCATGGAGCAATTGATGATAAACCACAATATTTTCCTTTCCTCGGAGGACCTGCTGATCAAGGCGTGGGGGTATGATGCGGAAACGGATATCAACAGCGTCTGGCTCTATATTTCCTATTTGCGCAAACGTCTCATGGCCATGGAATCAACGGTGGAGATTGTGTCTAAGCGCAATATAGGCTACCGATTGGAGATGCCCTCATGAAAAAAACGCTGAGAAAAAAATTTATTGTCTTTGCCATGTCCGCAGTCACCATCCTGCTGGTGGTGTTGGTCGGGGCCATCAGCGGCCTTAGCTGGATTATTTTGGACAGCCAATCCAGCGCCATTTTGCATACCCTTGCCAATGGAGATAAAAATTTTCCGCCAATGAAACCGCCAGGGTTAAAACCCTTTGCCCCACCCATGGATATGGACATCATCCAGTCAGCCCGCTTTTTTATGGTGCGCACAGCTCAAAACGGAGCGGTTCTGGATGTCAACGTGGATCATATATCGTCGGTCAGCGCGGAGCAGGCAGCCCAATATGCTGGGCAGATTACCGGTGTCTCCGGCAAGATTGGCGGATACAAATATGAAGTAAAGCAATTGGAAGAAGACCGCCTGATTTTCTTCATGGATATATCCGGTCAGTTTCGGATGTGTGTGATGGCCTTAAGCATTTCCTCTGCCATCGCTCTTATATGCTGGCTTGTGATTCTTCTGTTTGTGATTCTGCTTTCCGGTCGGGTGGTCCGTCCCATCCTGGCAGGCATGGAAAAGCAAAAACAGTTCATTACAAACGCCGGGCATGAATTGAAAACACCCCTTGCGATCATTCAGTCCAACAATGACGCGTCAACGCTGATATACGGTGAAACCAAATACAGCAGAAACATCCGGCTTCAGACCCAGCGGCTGAATGTGCTGATGACCAATCTTCTGACACTTGCCAAGCTGGACGAGGAAACAAAGCTGCCCACAGAGCGTGTAGATATCAGTGAACTGATTTGCGGGATGCTGTCAGCCTGGGAAGACGCCGCAGCGGAGAAACAGATTTCGTTGTCCGTAAACGTTCAGCCCCATGTTTTTATGCAGGCACACAGGGATACATTTTCCCAAATGATATCCATTGTCCTTGACAATGCGGCTAAATACACCCCGGAGGGCGGGAACTTCCGTTTTTCCGTGACAGAGGATGGCGGACATATTGTAATTGCAGAGGAAAACACCTGCGATGCTCCCGGCGGTTCTGACCCTGAACGGCTCTTTGAGCGCTTTTTCCGGGGGGACAGCGCCAGAACGCAAAGCAGCACAGTTTCCGGGTTTGGGATCGGCCTTTCTGCCGCCCGTGCCATTGCGGAAACCTTTGGCGGAACGTTGACGGCAGAGTACCCGGAGACCGGAACCATCCGCTTCACAGCCCGCTTTTAATACGATTTCACAGAATATTCACAGACCTTCCCGCACTGATTCACAAACGGGAAGGTCTTTCTAATGCTGCTCATAGGTTGGGGGCTTATAATGGCTGCATGGAAAGGAGGAATGCTCCATGCAATACAGACATGAAGTAAAGCATGAAATCAGCAATCTGGATATGCTGATCCTGCGGCAAAGGCTGAGAGCGGTGATGAAACCGGACAGCCATGCCAAAGACGGACAATATGAAATCCGAAGTCTGTACTTTGACAATATGGACGACAAAGCCCTTCGGGAAAAGCTGGACGGCGTGAGCGTCCGGGAAAAGTACCGGATTCGTATGTATAACAATGACCCGTCTGTAATCCGTCTGGAGCGGAAGTTCAAACACGGGGGACTGGGATATAAGGATTGTGCAATGCTGACCCGGGAGCAGGCCGGCCGGATTGCGGGCGGTGATATTCACTGGATGGCTGCAGGCGCCGATGAAGTGCTCTTAAGATTTTATACCTGTATTCGCAATGAAGGCCTGGCGGCAAAGGTGATTGTAGATTACATACGTGAGCCTTTTGTATTCATCCCCGGCAATGTCCGTGTGACACTGGATTACAATATCCGCACCGCCCTTGGCTGCACTGATTTCTTTAATCCCCGCTGCCCCACCGTACCTGTTACCGGTTCACCCTGTATCCTGGAAGTGAAATGGGACAATTTTCTGCCGGATGTCATCCGTGACATGGTGCAGCTTGGGGAAAGACACGGCACGGCCTATTCCAAATATGCCGCCTGCCGCATGTATGATTAAAATAAAATGGAATAAGGAGAACCCGGACTATGACTTTTAACGATATCTTTAAATCCAGCTTTTTGGAAAATGTATCTTCTATCAGCGTTTTTGACATGATTCTGACCATCGTGCTGTCTTTTGGCATTGGCCTGTTCATTTTCCTCGTTTACAAGAAAACCTATCGGGGCGTGATGTATTCCGCAGGCTTCGGCACCACCCTGATTGCTTTGACCATGATCACGGCCATTGTCATCCTTGCCGTAACTTCCAATGTTGTCCTGTCCCTTGGTATGGTGGGCGCTCTGTCCATCGTCCGTTTCCGTACCGCCATCAAGGACCCGCTGGACATTGCGTTCCTGTTCTGGGCTATCGGCGCAGGTATTATACTGGCGGCGGGCATGATTCCTCTGGCTGTCATCGGCAGCGTCTGCATTGGTATCATTTTGCTGGTATTTGTCAATAAGAGTTCCAATACCCATCCCTACATGGTGGTGCTCAGCTGCACGGATCATGACGTGGAAATGAAGGCAAAGGAATTCCTCTCCAAAAATGTAACCAAAGAAACCATCAAGAGCAAATCCGCTGTCAAGGGTGCTGTCGAACTGAACATCGAAGTGCGGCTCAAGAAGGATGATACCGATTTTATCAATATCCTTTCAGATATGCCCGGTGTCAACAGTGCGGTAATCGTCTCTTACAACGGTGATTATATGGGGTAAATTATGTCAGGAAGCAATTATTTTAACCGCATTGCTGTGATCGTCATGGCCCTGATGCTGGTTCTGACCATTCTGTTTATGAATGGTTCTGCGCTCGGTATCGAAGCAATGACGCACACAATGGGATATGAAAGCCGATTATTTGACAACACAAGGGTTCACACGGTTGATATTGTCATGAACGACTGGGATGAATTCATTGCCAATGCCGCCAGTGAGGAATATGATACCGCCAACGTGGTGATTGACGGTGAATCCTATAAAAATGTAGGTATCCGCGCCAAGGGAAACACCTCCTTGTCCACAGTGGCCTCTCTCGGCAGTGAGCGGTACAGCTTCAAAATTGAATTTGACCACTATGACAGCGCCAAGTCCTATTATGGTCTTGATAAGCTGAGCCTAAACAATCTGATTCAGGATTCCACCATGATGAAGGATTATCTGACCTATACCATGATGAACGAATTCGGCGTAAAATCCTCCCTGTGCAGCTATGTCTATATCACGGTAAACGGCGAGGACTGGGGGTTGTACCTGGCGGTAGAGGGGGTGGAAGAAGCCTTCCTGGAGCGCAGTTACGGTTCGGATTACGGAGAACTTTACAAACCGGACAGCTTAAGCTTCGGCGGAGGCCGGGGCAACGGCGGGGATTTTGACATGGGCGGTTTCGGCTTTAATTTTGGAGGAACAGATACAGATTCAAACGAATCCGGCGGACCGGCCGCCATGTTTGGCACCGGTGAAGGCGAGACCGGCAGTTTCAGTTTCGGCGGGTTTGGAATGGGATCCTCCGATGTGAAGCTGCAATACATAGACGATGAACTGGACAGTTACCCCAACATCTGGAACAATGCCAAGACCGATATCACCGAAGCCGACCAAAAACGATTGATCGAGTCCCTGAAAAAGCTGTCAGGTAATGAGGACATTGCCTCCGTTGTGGATATAGAGCAGGTAATCCGCTACTTTGTAGTTCACAATTATGTCTGCAACGACGACAGTTATACAGGCATGATGGTTCACAACTATTATCTTTATGAGAAGGATGGACGGCTTTCCATGATCCCGTGGGACTATAATCTGGGCTTTGGCACATTTGGCAGCGCAAACGCAGCAAGTATTGTCAACACTCCGATTGACACCCCGGTGTCCGGCGGTTCTTCCGACAGACCAATGTTAAACTGGATGTTTGAAAACGATGAATATACGGTGCTGTATCATCAGTATTTTACTGAATTTTTAAATCGTGTTGATATTCAGAGCATCATCGGCAATGCCTATGATCTGATTCAATCCTATGTGGAAAAAGACCCTACGGCTTTCTTTACATATGAGGAGTTTGAATTGGGCGTGGAGACACTCCGCCGGTTCTGCGAATTGCGCAGCGAGAGTATTTCCATGCAGCTTGCTAACGGTGAGACTGTCGATAATATGAGCTATGTGGACGCTTCGGCCATCACTCTTTCCGACATGGGTTCCATGGGCGGCGGTATGGGAGGCTTTCGCGGGGATATGCCAGGTATGCCTTCTGATTTCCCGGATGATTTTCCAGGTGAATTCCCAGGCCGGTTTTCCGGCAATCAAACAGAAACCACGCAGCCGAGCGGTGATTTCAGCTTTGACACGGCTGGAACCGGAAGTGTTCCCTCTGCTCTGACCGGCCGGATATGGATTGCAGCTTCGGCGGCCGTGCTTGCCATTGGTCTGGCCGTGGCAAAGAAATATAAACATTGATTTCAGCAAGCATAGACAACCATTGAATTATTTTTAGAAAGGACGGAGAGTAAATGATGAAAGCAAAGTGTATCCTTCTTGCTGCAGCGATATCCGCGCTATGCCTGATATGGGGGTGTTCCCAGACCAATACTCAGACCAGTCACCGGACAAATAATGATTTAAGCCAGGAGTCCTCCGGCACAGTTAAAGCAGAGAATACAAATGCAATAAAACTGGTTAGTGACATTGCAACCACCCAATATTTTACAGATGAGAAGGTAAAGGATGATGACGTTGAAACAATTCTGATGGCTGGAATTAACGCTCCCAGCGCCATGAATGGCCAGCCCTGGCATTTCACGGTCATCACCGACGCCGCTTTGCTGCGGCAAATCTCTGAGGATATGGACAGCGGTATGGGCTTTGGCGGAGTTACGCCGCCTCCGCCAGACAAAACAGAAGGAGGGAATCAGGCGGTCGCTGGCAGTACATCTAAGGCCGGAATCGCAGATGCACCTTTGGTAATTGTTATTTCCTGTTCAGACGGTTCCAAACTGGATGCAGGCCTGGCCTGCCAGAACATGTCTGTGGCTGCTCAGCTTTTAGGGTATGGAACAAAAATCATTTCTTCTCCGACATTGGCAGTGAACGGAGAAAATCAGGCAGTCTATCGGGAACAGCTGGGGATTCCGGAGGATCAGACAGCGGCAGCGTTTCTCTTAATCGGCATGGAGGATACATCCGCAGACGGAAGGTTTGACGCCTACGCCGGCCCCACAGCAAGAAATCCTTTGGACGAAATGGTTACTTATGTTGAAGGCCAATAATGCTATAAAAACAATTGAATATAGAACCTGAAAACCAATAGTGTCAAAGTGGTCAGAAAAATAGACCGCACCCGTGTCGGGGGACATAGTAAGAAAATGAAGGCAAAGGCCGTCCGGGCCTCAGACTATGGGCGTTTATGGAAGTAAAGGGAAGTCTGTTTTTCACACTGGTAAAAACTCAGCCTCCCGCCCCCCGCCGGACAGCGGCATCACTCCAAGCCAAGATAATCCAGGACCCGGAAGGAATACTCATAGCGGAACAAGGCAAGCCCGTCATTGATATCTATGCCGAACAGATCGGCCATTTTCCCCAGTCTGTAAAAAAAGGTGCTTTTATGAATATGCAGTTCCCCGGCCGCAGCCAGGGCATTCCGGTTTTTTGCAAGGTAGACCCGGAGTGTCCTGGCGTATTCTGTGTTGGCGGTGCGGTCATATTCCGTCATCTGTGTAATGACCGGGTGGACGGAGGCGCCTAAAAGTCCGGTATCCTTATACTGGCTGAACCCGTGTTCCAGATAATATTGTTCATAGCAGATGAAATACCGGTCTTTTGGAAGGCCGGTTTTTTCATGGAGTAAGGACAGTTCTTTTACCTGCCGCCAATAAATGCTGCTCTTTGCAATGTCCGTGTAAGGATAGCTGACATAAGCCTGCATGTGGTTTAATTGTAAGAAGGCGGCGAACCGGTTCCTTACTGTTTCACGGAAGGGTTCTCTGCGGTCGCCGGGCAGGAGGACGGTCAGATCGCCGTGGAACAATACCACCATGCAGTTTGGCAGAAGGGATAAAAGCTGTTCAAAATATCCTTTGTACTGCCGCGGCTTGCGCGACGGATCCGTGAATGTAAGAAGCAGGATTGTGTAATAGGGCATCTGGGTGCGTCCAAGCTGGATCAGGTGGCCGGCAATGTACTCTGCCCGGTCAAAATGGCCTTCCAGAAGCTCTGTAAGGAAGTACTCGTACCTCAGGCCGGTGGGATGGCGGTAAGCGGAATCCTTCTGCATTTCAATGGAAAGCATCTTGGAAAACACATCAATGAATTCTAAATCATCTTCCGTGAATTCCCGCACCGTACCCCGGACACAGATATATCCCACCACGGCGTGGTGGATGCGTATGCTTTCAAATACCCATTGATACGGATAATCGTCCAGTGTGGTTATATATGGCACGGCGGAGGAGTAGATGTGACGGATGATGTTCCGGTCCGCCATGTTCTGGAACAGGGGATCCTTCAGGTAGAGACGCCCGTGCTTTTCCTCCAGATTGTCAGCATCCTTCACAACCGGGCTGGCGGCAATGACCGAGAAGCTGGTGTCGCAGATGGTGACAGGGTTGCCCAGGAAGGTATGGGCAACATGTGCCATACCTTCAATCCCGTTGTCACTGTGCAGCGACTGGAATAATTCCTCCCGTTTCAGCTTCAGCCTATAGTGCCGGAAGATGACCTCCTGGATGGCGTTAAATACCTGGCAGGCATCCAGGACTTCCCGGACATATAGGATTCGGCGGTCGTCCGGGGGTGTCTCCTGTCCGGTCAACAGGATGTTCGGCTGATGGCAGGATGGCGCCGCGGCCTGTAAGACACCGGCAGAGAAGGCGGCCTCAGGGCACCCGGAAGGGGCGGCTGTCTGGGAACATGCGATATAAAGCAGCTTGTCCCCATGGTCCGGGTCTGTATCCGGTTTTTGCGTAAGGCAGCGTGTTCCTTCAATTTCGGTCCGTGTATGGAACTGTCCGTGTACCTTTACGTGAAAGGTGTCCTCCAGATGACGGACAATGGTTCCTAAATATGCCATGTTATACCTCCAATCAGACAAATGTCTGAAAAACAGCGGATGATTGCGGATGATATCCGACTTGGAATGGATGCTTGTTAAAAAAATAACTGTTATATTTTACATAAAGTATAACAGATTTGCGGATGAGTTTCAATTCCAACTGTTCATCCCTGATTTCTGTTAGAAAAAACGTTTCAGACAAAAGTCCAGGAGGAAAGAAAATGTCAGTAAAAGTAATGGGTATTACCGCGGGAAGAAAGGACAGCAACAGCGAGATCCTGTTGAAAGAAGCGCTTATGTACTGTGAGGAGGCCGGGGCAGAGGTAACCATGGTTAATCTGAAGGATTATCATATAGAAAGCTGCACAGGATGTACCTCCTGCACAAGAGGGATGGCCCAGGAGAAGAATGTGGGGTGTGTGCTGGATGCAAAGGATGATAAAAAGAAAATTATGGAGGTGATGCTGGCCCAGGACGCTGTGATTTTTTCTGCACCAACCTATGATCTGATGCCCAACGCGGAGTACCTGATCTTTGCCCAGAGGAGTTTAAGCTATGAGACTGCATTTTTAGAGACAATCGGTGCAATTGAACATAAGGACAGGGTTGCGGGCCTGATCTGTGCAGGAGGTTCCACCAGGGCGTGGCAGTCCATGGCTCTGGAGGCCATGCAGGCCACCATGTTTACGACGGATATGAAGGTGGTGGACATGATACTGGCTGCAAGGGTGCCGGGCCGGGCACAGTGCCTGCTGGATGAAGGGCTGATGGCACGGGCAAGGAGGATGGGGGAAAACATCATGACAGCAGTCCGTACACCGGCAGGAGAGCGGACCTGGCTGGGGGATGAGGATATGGGCTGGTGCCCAAACTGCCATTCCAATGCCCTGGTGCTGGGGGAACCCCAGTGGGACGGGCTTCACTATCCCGTGGAATGCCAGGTCTGCGGCGCCGGCGGCAATCTGGAAAAGGCAGGGAATGGGAAATGGAAATTCGTCATCCGGCAAGACGGATATCTGAAGGACCGCACCACGGTGGCTGGAAGGGCAAGGCACCTGGAGGAAATCGGCTGCACCGAAGGCGGGTTCTATGGTGATCCTGAGAAGCTTAAGCTGGTTCAGGAAAGGCTCCGGAAATATAAGGACAAACAGTTTAAAGGAATTTAGGGGAAATGAGTTTGTGCCTTTGCACAAAAACAGGCTGAATATGTTGGAAAACATAAGGTGCAGGCATGATGTTTAGGGAGCGCCAATCCTTTATAATTTGAACCAGACAGGACAATAAGGAATTCAGATCCTATTACGGTTCAGATGAAAAGGAGGACATATGAGTAAATTCACATATCTGGAAAGCCCCATGACCATTCGGGGAAAGGTCTATAGAAACCGCTTGATTGCAGCCCCTACCTTGTTTGCCCATTCCGTGTTTTTTCTGCCGGAGATTGCTGAAAATGTATACCGCATGGTGGAGAACCGGGCAAAGGGCGGGTTTGCCGCCGTATCCACAGGTGAGCTTCCGGTTAACAATGAAGAGGGAACCACACTGTTTATGGAACGGGCCATTGACATGGACGACTATGACGGGGATGACTTTAAAAAGGTGAAGGAATATGCGGACCGTATCAGGAAGCACGGCGCCCTTGCCTACCTTGAGTTTTCCCACGAAGGCGCTGTGGCTGAGACAAAAGCCCCTTATGTCCCCTGGGGGCCGGATGCTTATGTCCGGGAGGACGGGGTGCAGGTATATGCACTGAACCTGGGGATGATGGAAAAAATCTGCAACGACTACCGCAGAATATCAAAATTTGCAAAAGCTTGCGGGTTTGACGGCGTCCTGGTTCACGGAGGGCATGGATTTAACATCCAGCAGTTTATTTCACCCTGGACCAACCACAGGACCGATGAATTCGGCGGAAGTATGGAAAACCGCGCCCGGTTTCCCAAAATGATTCTGGAAGCTGTGCGGGAAGGCATTGGGGAAGACATGATCCTGGAGCTGCGCATGTCGGCTGAGGACGGTGTGGACGGCGGCATGGAGATCCAGGATATGGTGGAGTTCTGCCGGGAAATTGACGGGATGGCCGACATCATCCACGTTTCCAACGGTCTTAAATGGGCGGGGAACCAGACCCAGACATTTTCGGATTTCTTTGACGTCCACGGCGTCAATGTTGAGTTTGCCGCAAAAGTCAAGGCGGCAGTCACTAAATCCAAGGTGGCTGTCATTGGAGGAATCAATGACCCGGTCTTTGCAGACCAGGTGATTCGGGATGGAAAAGCAGATTTCATCGAGCTGGGACGTCAGGGCTTTGCAGACCCGGAATTTCCCAACAAGGCATTTTCGGGGAGGGAAGACTATATACGTAAATGCGTCAGATGCTTCTCCTGCTACCCCGGCTTCTGCGAGCACAAAACCGATGTTCCCCTCTGGGAAAAAGGACTTTCCAAGGAAGAGGTTGACCGTATTTACAGTCCGGCGTCCATGGGGCGCTGCGCCATTAACCCGGATTCCGGGTTTGGATGGTATGAAGACAGGCATCCCTATCCCGAAGGAAGCAGGAAGGTGCTGGTTGTGGGCGGCGGCGTGGGCGGCCTTCAGGCAGCAGTTACCGCGTCAAAGCGCGGACACAGGGTGACGCTTCTGGAAAAAACAGGGGAACTGGGCGGCACCATTAATTTTACAGACCAGGATGAGGATAAGGTGGATTTGAGGAACTTCAAGAATCTGCTGATACGTGAGGCAAGGGAGAGCTGCCCGGATATCCGTATGGAAACCCCATGTTCCAGGGAAATCCTGGATGAGATAAAACCGGACGCCGTCATCATAGCTGTTGGCGCCCACCCTGTCAAACCGCCCATTAAGGGAATTGACCGGGCCATGAATGCACTAGAGGCATACCACAGCATGGACAGGATTGGAAAGCGGGTTGTCCTTGCCGGCGGCGGGCTGGTGGGATGTGAAGTGGGTCTTCACCTGGCAGAACACGGCCATGATGTGACCGTGGTTGAGATGCAGGGCATGATGGCTTTTGAGACATTCGGATACTACAGAAATGCCCTGCTGGACGAGATGGACAAACGGGGCCTGAAGCAGATGCTGCATACAAAGGTGCTGGAATTTACGGCGGAAGGTGTTGTGGTGGAACGGGACGGCAGAGCAGAGCTGGTTCCCGCAGATACCTGCATATATTCCATGGGCATGAAGGCGGATCAGGCATCCGTGCAGGAGATACTTAAGATGGCCGGGGACATTAAGACCTATGTGGTCGGTGATTGTGACAGAGCCGGAAAAGTAGGCGATGCAGTCCATGGGGGATATGAAGCAGCCATTGACATTGTGTAACAGGCCCGGATTAATCGGGAGAAAAGAAAAACGGAGGAAAAATCATGGAGAAGATGGAAACAGACATTATTGTTGTAGCTGCCGGCCTTTCAGGCCTTGCAGCTGCCATATCAGCGGCAGAGAACGGAGCCGGGGTACTTGTTTTTGAAAAGTCCGGAACCACAGGAGGAGCGGCTAACATGGGAATGGGACCTCTGGGAGTTGGATCCAGAATCCAGAGGGAGCACATGATTTCCCTGACACCAGGGGAGGCGTTCCGCAAGCATATGTATTTCACCCACTACCGTGTGGATGCCAGGATGGTCCGCGACTATTACTTTAAATCGGGAGATACCATTGACTGGCTGATGGACATGGGTGTGGAATTTGCCGGCGTGCAGAGAGCCTTCAGTGCGCCGGAGGATACAAGGGCTTATTCGGACGGCGAATTTACATGGCATGTGTGTAAGCCTGAGGGCGGAGGAATCCCCGGACCCAGGGCGGCCACGGCCATGACCAAGAAAATGACGGAAAGGGCCAGGGCACTGGGAGTGGAATTCCTCTTAGAGACACCGGTCCACAAAATCATCATGGAGGACGGCCGCGCAGTGGGCGTGCTGGCAAAGGACAAGGACGGAGGAGAAATTGAGGCAAGGGCCAAGTCCGTCATTCTTGCAACCGGCGGTTTTGGGGACAACCCGGCTATGATTAAAGAAGAAACAGGATATGAGTTCGGAAAGACCATTTTCAACTTTGCAATTCCAGGAATGAAGGGGGACGGGCTGCGCATGGCATGGGAGGCCGGCGCGGGAAAGGAGCCCTGCACAATGGAACTTATGTACCAGCTTCCTGATAATATGAACCACTTTATCCTGGACGGCGCGTTCCGCCAGCCATGTCTGTGGGTGAACCGCAACGGCCAGAGATTCATGCCGGAGGACCAAATCGGCAATACCACCTTTACAGGCAATGCAATCACGGCCCAGCCGGGCAGCGTGGCCTTCTCCATCTTTGACAGCAAGCTGCTGAAAAAGTATAAAAAGAAAGGTCCGGACATTGTAAGCCATGTACATCCCCATGACCTGTACGACCATTTTGACGAGCAGTGGGAGAGGGACCTGGCAGATGGGTATGAATCCATAACCCAGGCAGACACCATTGAGGAACTTGCACAGAAAGCGGGAATTGACCCGGAGGGGCTGGCTGCGCAGGTGGAGGAATACAATGAGATGTGCGAAGCCGGGTTTGACGAGATATTTGAAAAGGACAGGCATTATATGCAGCCCATTGCAAAGGCGCCCTTCTATTGCTGCCGGCAGAACGTAGGCGCATACGGCTCCCTGGGCGGCGTCAAGATTAACCACAGGACCCAGGCCATGACCCAGGAGGCAAAGGTGATACCGGGATTATACTGTGTAGGAACAGACGCCTGCAATATTTTCGGGGACAGCTACCCGTTTATCCTGTCAGGCAACACCATGGGCTTCTGCCTGAACAGCGGACGCATTGCAGGGGAAAACGCGGCGGCGGAGCTGGAGGAGTTTGAGTACTGATACCGGGATATGAACCAATCAGGGCTGATGATCCGGGCCTGAAACAGGAGTGAGAAAATGAAGATTATAATAGACGGAAAAGAAATAGAAGCAAAAGAGGGACAGTCCGTGCTGGAGGCTGCCTTGGCTGCCAATGTTTTCATCCCCCATCTTTGCAGCCATCCGGACCTGGAAGCCAAGGGCGGCTGCCGCCTGTGCTCTGTGGAAATCGAAGGCGGCAGCGGGGCGGTGCCGGCATGTGAAACCATGGCAAAGGATGGCATGAGGATTAGGGTCAGCGGGCCGGAGGCGGAGAAGGTCAGGAAAATGGCCATGGAGCTGATCCTGGCAACCCATCCCGCGGACTGCACGGGCTGTCCCAAATATGGAAGATGCGAACTCCAGTCCATGTACCAGTACATGGGCGTCAGCCCGGAGCGCTGGAGAAAAAAATCCAGAAGTACTGCCAATGACGACAGCAATCCCCTGATATCCCATCTGTTTACCAGATGCGTCCGCTGCGGAAGATGCATCCGGGCCTGTCAGGACCTTCGGGGCGTAAAGGTGCTGGATTATATTAAGACAGACGCAGGCGTACGGGCTGGCATTCCCGGGGGAAAGTCCTTAAAGGAAGCCGGGTGCCGCTTCTGCGGGGCTTGTATCGAGGTCTGTCCCACGGGTTCCATCATGGACCAGGTGAAGATTATGAAAGAAAACCGCTCCATGGCAGAGAACATCGTACCCTGCCAAAGCGCCTGTCCGGCCCATATCGACATCCCCAGGTACATACGCTATATCAGGGAAGGGGAGTTTGACAAGGCGGCAGCGGTTATCCGCGAAAAGGTACCGTTTCCTGAGACACTGGGAAGTATCTGCAATCATGCCTGCGAGGGCGAATGCAAGAGGAATGAACTGGACGCCCCCCTTTCTGTGTGCAGGTTAAAACGGGCTGCGGCTGCAAATGAAAGCGGCGCATGGAAAGAACGCGTCCGCAGGGAACCGGCCACAGGAAAGAAGGCGGCTGTCATGGGCGCCGGTCCGGCCGGTCTGACCGCTGCCTATTATCTGGCAAAAAAGGGACATGAAGTAACCGTGTTTGAAAAGAATACAGAAGCCGGAGGACAGTGCCGGTACGGAATCCCGGCTTACCGTCTCCCGGACCGGCTTTTGGACCGGGAAATCCATACCATCCTGGAAGCTGGAATTGAATTGAGGACAGACACGCAGCCCCAATCCCCGGACCAGCTTCTGAAACAGGGATATGACACAGTGCTTGTGGCAGTGGGAACACACAAAGGAACCAGGCTTCCCATTGAGGGAAGCGGCCTGCCCCAGGTATATGTGAACACCGATTTCCTGAAACAGGCCAGGCTTGGAACTCCCCTGCCCTTAAGCGGAAGGGTCATGGTCCTTGGCGGCGGCAATGTTGCTTACGACTGCGCCAGGACAGCTCTCCGTCTGGGGGCAGAAGAGGTGCATATAGCCTGTCTGGAAAATGAACAGCAGATGACCTCCACGCCGGAGGAAATCGCAGAAGGCACAGAAGAAGGCATCCTTCTCCATGCAGCCCATTCCTTCCTGCGTATTACGGGGACAGACCGGGTGGAGGGCGTGGAACTTCAGAAGGTAAACCGGTTTTATTTTGATGAGAACAGGAAGGCGGTCATTGAGCTGGAAGAGGGGACAAACCAGGTGATTCCTGTGGAATATGTCATATTTGCGGTTGGACAAAAGCCGGAGGACACGGAGCAGATGGGACTTGCGCTGACCCACGGCCCGTATATACTGGCAGACGAAAACCAGCGTACCAGCCAGGAAGGCGTATACGCGGCAGGAGACGCCGTGACCGGAACAAAATCCGTCATTGAGGCCATCGCGGCAGGACGCAGGGCAGCGGAACAGATGGATTTATATTTGGGCGGAGACGGTGATATAAGCGAGATGCTTCTGGAAAAGGAAACCCCGCCGTCATACATTGGACGGGTGGAAGATTTTGCAGAACGAAAGCGCAGCCAACCCCGGACAGCGCAGCCGGACCAGAGGGTGAAGGACTTTACGCCGGTGGAGGAGCCGTTCACCTGTGAGCAGGCCATGTGCGAGGCAGGCAGATGCCTTCAGTGCGACTTAAGGCTCCGGCTTACGAAAACAAAGCTGTGGAATGAATATTAAGGGGGTGTCCGCAATGAGTACATTGGAACGAATAGAGAATCTGAAAGACACAGAATGTATTGTAGATATGCTCTTAAAAGAAGTCAGGGCAAACCTGTGCCAGGCCTGCGGGAAATGTGTGTTCGGCTACGAAGGCATTACCCAGCTTGAGCTGACCTTAAGCGACATCACGGAGAAGAAAGGGCGCAGCGGGGATCTGGACCTTATAAAGGACCTGTGCCAGGTGATGAAAACCCAGTCTCTCTGCGAGACAGGGGAGGAGATAGCAGAGGCTGTCCTCACTGCTATCCGGACCCATTCTGCGGACTTCGAGGAGCACATCGGCAAAAAAGCCTGCAAAGCAGGAGTCTGCAAAAAATTCATGACCTATCACATCCTGGCCGATCAATGCACCGGCTGCGGGGACTGTATGGATGAATGCGAAGAAGACGCCATCCAGGGAAAAGCCCGCTTTGTCCACATTATTGTCCAGGACGAATGCACCCAGTGCGGCGCCTGCCTGAAGGTGTGTGATGAGGACGCAATCGTAAGGGCCGGATTGGTAAAGCCGAAATGTCCAAGAAAGCCGGTTCCCTGCAGACGGTAGGCAGGTGATGGGGGATATTGACTAAAAGCGGAAAGCCTGCATTGATAAAAGGCACTTGAAAAAATCAAGTGCCTGGTGTATAACCAAGTCAGAAAGGTATTCAGATACAAAATCCGATGCCCTCAGTTTCGGCTAAAAAATAGCATTCACTTCAGGCGGTGGGATGCTATTTTTTATTGTGTTTGTCTATGTATGACAGTGCCGCGAATATAACGGGAAGTAAGGTAAGAACTTCCATTATGCTCATGGGCATCACCCTTCTTTCGTATACCAGAGGGAACGCCCACCCCTACTCAATCATCCCCAGATATCTCATGATCCGCACAGAAAGATTAAAATTCATAAAATCCTCTCCCTCAATAAAATCGCAGTCCGTAATCTCCTTGATCTTCCCCATCCTGTACAGCAGTGTATTTTTATGGATGTGCAGGTTTTCCGCTATTTTGGCAGGCTGGCCGGGATGTGTCAGGTATTCCCTCAGTGTGACCATGAAGTCCGTATTTTTTTCCTGGTCATAGAAGTAAAGCTTCATAAGCCCGGGGTGGATCAGGAAGCGTATCTCAGAATCCTCCTTTTCATACAGCTCCAGCATCTGAAACAAATAATAATCACTGTAATAATAAATCGGCGCAGAATCCTTAAGCTTCAGGCCGAGATGGACGGAATCAATGGCCTGCCGGTAGAACCTGGGGGTATCCTCCAGATGCTGGTAGAAGTTACTGATCCCGGCCTTCAGGCGGTTGGCCGTGAGATATTCGGAAAGCTGGGAAATCTCATATTCACTCAGGTTCTGGTCCATGTCCCTGCTGATGAGGAACACGATGGTATCTTCATAAATCACATAGATACTGCCTGCGAATATCTGCTTCAGATGTTCCAGGATAACCTCCAGCTTCAAATCGGAAAAGCTGTGGCTCACAGGGGGGATTGCCACGATATAAAAGGTTTCCTTAAGGCTGTAGCCAAGGAGTTTTAACCGTTCTTTGATATCAGACACATTCTGCCTCGGATTCTTCAGCAGGTCGGCCAGGAAATAGGAATACATGACCCCTTTGTTTCTGGAATAGGCTGAATTCTTCTGCAGCTCCATGGATACCAGCTTACCAAAACGGTGGAAAAAGTCCGGGTCATACTCGCGGAATGGATGTTCGGACTCCAGCATCATCACATGTCCCACTTCCACGCCCTGAATATGCACCGCATCCACCAGCATTCCCTTTTTGACCAGGCTGTTGACGAAGTAATAGGCGGTATCAGCCCCACGGACCTTTTCATCTACTTTGTTCACCCGGATGGAGCGGATTCCCTTCTCACTGATATACCCGGACGCGCTTTCCTCCCGGAAAAAATCATCATCCGGAACAATTCCCGCTGACATGGCAAGGTACTTGTTCTGCAGATCCACCACATAGATGGGGTTGCCGAAGAGATGGGAGGCCGTATCAACCAGATACTGAAGCCCGTTTCCGGAAAACAGCGCGTTGGCCAGGATGTGCATGCCGGCCGTAATCTGCTGGAGCTCGGTCAGGTTTTCCAGAGTCATGTTAAACAGTTCCGCCTGCCGGATACCGGCCCCAAAATAGACAACGGTAAAAGAACTCTCCCTATACCGGGAAAAATCAATTTCCTCCCCATAACAGAACAAAGTAAATATCTGTCTGTTGTCAGCCTCCGGCATAAGTCCGGTGGAAGTCAGATAGAGTGTGGTTTCCTCAAAATGGCGCTGCCCTTCTGTCAGGATCCTTATATTAATCATGTCGCAGTTACTGTCCCGGTTCCCGGATATCTGTGGGTGGTATCCGGCATTTTCCAGCCTGCTTAACAAAACCTGTAATTCCATGATGTCTCCTTTTTGCATTGTGCGCATGCACAAAAATGAGGTGATGATACTAGTCATACTTAGCCCCAAACACGATGATTACAACATGTTTATTATATATAATAATCATACAAACGTAAACAGGAAATAAACAAAAGGAAGGAAGATGGTTATGGGCACTTTAGGAAAATATAGCAGAAGCGTCTCTGTCATAGGCGTTGGCTGTACTCCATTTATGTACACGGTAGATAATCCGGAAACAGATGGACTGACAGAAGGGGAAATGTTCGGATATGCGGCTTTAAAAGCAATGGAGGACGCGGGGGTCAATCCTCAGAATGTGGATTTTTATTTCCACGGCGAGGCCAGCCCGTTAAACGGCTCCAACTATCTGACACCCAATGTTCAGGTGGCAAACTGGTTCGGGATGAAGGGAAAAGGTTCCATCCACCACTCGGAGGCATGCTGTACCGGCTATCTTGCCATTGAGCAGGCGGTCAACGCAGTGGCATCCGGGAAATACAACTGCGTCCTCACCGGAGCAGTTGAGTTCGGGGACAGCACCCCGTCCCCGGCCGATAATGTGGAAAGCCCCAAACATCCGTACAAACGGGATAAGATGACCATGGAGAAGTTCTTAAAGACCACGTCCTGGTTATATGACCGCACCTATACAAGGAGCCTGATGGCGGGCCAGGAACTGATTTATGACGATGCGGCGGAGTGGTATGTGCGTACCCGGGGAATTACGGCAGAGCAGATGAACGACACATTGAACTGGATGTGTATAAACAACAGGCGCAATGCATCGGTCAATCCCCTTGCCATTGAAAGAAGGACATATGAATCCCTTGCAGAAGAAGCAGGGATGAGCCTGGATGAATATATGAATTCACCCTACAATCCCAAAATGGGGGATTTCCTCAGGGCCGGCGGCGTTGAGTTAAAATGCGACGGCGCAGCGGCAGCCATTGTGTGCGCCACGGAAATGATCCCGGTCATAGCAGGGAACCTGAAGCACCGTCCGATTGAGGTGCTGGGAATCGGAAGCGCTGCCTGTGAAGCTACCACCCCCCATTTTGAAGTCCGGGCAACCGAGGAAGCCGTCCGCCAGGCATATGAGCTGACCGGCCTGTCAGGAGATGACCTGGACCTGTTCTATGCCAATGATTTCATCATCACATCCCATCTCGTATCCGCAGAGATTGCCGGATATCTTCCTTACGGTGAAGGCTGGAAATACATCTGTGAGGGACGCACTGCATGGGACGGGGATAAACCCATTAACACCAATGGCGGCCGTACCTCCTTTGGACATGCCCATGCTGCCTCAGGTCTGGCGGATGTGTACGAGGCATGCAAGCAGTTGTGGGGCGAATGCGGCGGACACCAGGTGAAAAAACAGCCCAGGACAGCCATGCTCAGGGGCTACGGCGGGGCGCAGAATGTTGCGGCCGTATTACTTCGCACATTGGATGAATAGCAGGAGGAGAGATGCGTTATGAGTATTAAATTAGAAAAGGTTGTGCAGACATTTTATGAAGGGCTGGAAGAAGGAAAACTCTTAGGGCGCAAATGTCCCAAGTGCGGCAATGTGGAGTTTCCCCCCGTATATGCCTGTAATGCATGCGGTAATTATGAGACGGAGTGGTACGAAATCAGCGGAAAGGCCAGGCTGCATTCCATTGTATTGCCTGCCGCCCTTTCATCCAAGCCGGAATACAAGCAGTTGGGAAAATACGCGTACGGGGAGGTTGAACTGGAGGAAGGCACAAAATTAAACGCAGTTGTCCGGGGCATCAGCAAAAAGAACAGGAAGGAGCTTTCAGAAAAGCTTCCACTGAACTGCCATGCGGCAATCTTCCAGAGGGAAGGCGGATTTAAGACCGTTGTATTTGATTTGGACGAAGCGTAAATAAAATCATGGAATCAGAAACAGACCAGATGTAAATAAAAACATAGAGGGAGAATGAAAATGGACAGAAAAGAATTGGAAACACAGGTACTTAACATGGTTGCAATGTCATACAAACAGGACATTAAAGATATTTCCGTATCCACATCCTTTAAGGAGGATTTAGGCGGCGCGTCCGTACAGATGGTTGCCCTTGTGTCCGAGATTGAAAATGAACTGGACGTGGAAATCATGCTTTCAGAAGCCAGCGCCTGCGCAACCATCAAAGACCTGACAGACCTGATCGAGAAGGAAATGTAGGCGGATGCATCCAATCTGACCGAAAGGAGCCAAAATGGGTTTACTTGAACAGATTTATGAAAAAGCAAAGGAAAATCCCCAGAGGATAGCATTTCCGGAAGCAGTTAATGAAAAGATGATGCAGGCAGCCTATGAGACGGGCAAAGAAGGATACATTATTCCTGTGCTTGTGGGAAATGCGGATGAAATCAGGGAGGCATTATCAGCCAGAGGATATGAAGAAGATATTTTCACAATTGTGGATATCAGGGAAGAGATTTATAAGAAAAAGCTTATAGACCAGTATGTGGCCCTGCCCCATACCCTGTTAAAAGAAAAGGCATTAAACCGCCGCATGCAGAATCCGCTGTATTATGCCATGGTCATGGAAGCAGTGGGCGAGGCGGACGTGACCTTTGCGGGGATTGACAATACCACCGGGGATGTGCTGCTGGCCGGGCAGATGGTCATTGGCCTGAAGCCTGGGATCAGGACCATCTCAAGCATCGGATTATGCGATATTCCGGAGTTTAAGGGAAGTGAAGGAAGCCTTCTTGCAATCGGCGACAGCGCTGTGTGCGCCAACCCGGATTCCGGTCAGCTGGCAGGAATCGCTGTCTCTGCCTGCGACACGGTCAGGGAACTTCTGGGCTGGGAGCCGAGATGCGCCATGGTCAGCTATTCCACTCTGGGAAGCGGACAGGGGGAGCTGGTGGATAAAGTGACGGAGGCGGTCAGGATTGCCAATGAATTGAGGCCGGAGCTTGCCATTGACGGCGAATTCCAGTTTGACGCGGCGGTGTCCCCGGCAGTGGCCGCTAAAAAGGTGCACAGGGACAGCAGGGTTGCGGGAAAAGCCAATGTGATTATCTGGCCGGATTTAAATGTGGGCAATGTAGGTGTGAAGCTGATACAGCAGTTCGGCCACGCAGATGCCTACGGCCCAATGCTCCAGGGGTTCAACAAAGTGGTGTGCGACTGCTCCAGAGGCGCCCCTGTATCCGAGATTAAGGGGAATATTGTAATCAGCGCGGTAAGGGCCGCGGGCAGTAAAAATCAGGAGGAACCAGCATGAAACCGTATAAAGTACTGACCATCAACCCGGGCTCCACCTCAACTAAGGTTGCCCTGTTTCAGGGGGAGGAATGCCTGTATTCCCAGACTGTCTCCCATGAGGCCAAAGAGCTGGAACAGTATGCATCCATGTCAGAGCAGCTGCCCTACCGCAGGGACACGGTTTTAACCCTTTTAAAGGAAGCCGGCATAAGACTTGAGGAAGTGGACGTATTCGTGGGACGGGGCGGAGGCCTGATTGCTATGGAAGGCGGAACCTACGGGGTGACGGACCTGATGCTGGAGCACGCCAGGACATGCGCCAACGGCGTCATCCATCCTGCTGCCCTGGGTTCACAGCTGGCCCATGAGTTTGCCCAGGCCTACGGCGCAAAAGCAATGGTGGTAAACCCGCCGGATGTGGATGAGCTTCAGGAGCTTGCCCGCATGACAGGCATCCGGGGCGTACACCGCATCATCCACCTCCATGCCCTGAATCTGAAGGAAACAGCTATCCGGCACAGCAAAAACGTGATGAGGAAACCATACGGGGAGTGCAGCTATGTGGTATGCCATATCGGCGGCGGCATTTCCATATCCGCCCATGAAAAAGGACGGATGATAGACGGGTATGATATTGTGGGAGGCGAGGGCCCCATGGCCCCAACCAGATGCGGAAGCATTTCCGTGGCAAATCTTCTGGAATATATGAAAATGAACCAGGCGGGTCTGGAAGATGTGAAAAAACTCTGTACCAGAACAGGCGGTTTTGTGAATCATATGGGGATTTCCGATGCCATTGAACTGACGGAGCGGGCCAAAGCAGGGGACCGGTATGCAGGACTTCTCTGGGACAGCATGATTTACCAGATTGAAAAATGCATCGGCGCCATGGCGGCAGTACTTCACGGGCAGGTGGACGGCATTCTTCTGGGAGGCGGCATGGTACATAACCAGGACCTTGTAAAGCAGATAACAGATGCCTGTTCCTTCATCGCACCTGTGACCGCCTATCCGGGCGAATTTGAGATGGAGGCCATGGCGGCCGGAGCCATCCGCGTGCTGGAAGGCGAGGAGGAGTTAAAGACGTATACCGGAACGCCTGTCTGGGATGGTTTTGACTGGGAGTAATGAATATGGAAGAGAAGAACAAGGATAAAAAGGGAATGGAAGAGAAGCAAAGGAAGACCGTCAATATGCTGACACTGGCATTCGCTATAGCGTTCATGCCCCCAATCTGGGCTGTGCTGGCCCCCTTCATAGGAGTCGGCACCGGCTCGGTGGCCCTGATCTGCGCCGGACTTTTTACGGCCAATGGAAACAGACGGCAGGACACCGTAAAAATTTCCATGGGTTTCCTCTTAGGCGATTTGTGGGCTTATATTGCCGTATGGGTGATGGAAACCCTGCAGTGGAATCCCAATGTGGAACTGTATGCCACACTATTTATTTTGGGAGGGCTGGCAGTTATCATCGGGGAGACATTTTCAGGGATAATATTCACTCCCTCCTGGCTGTGCGGCTGGGCCATCGGACTGACCATCATGGGTCCCATGAAAGTAAACCAAATAGGGACCCTGCCGATCCAGATTGGAGCAGCGATGCTGGCTGGCGTGCTCTACGTTGGTGTTGGCGTGGATGCGTTCCAGAGAATGCTGGTGCGCAGGCTGGTGCGTTGAGGCGTTCCGGGCAGATGAAGCGTTCCGGGCAGATAAAGCGATTAAGAACCAAGGACAGGAGCGTGTCTGGCATGTAAGGAGGGTCTATGCATTTAGTCAGGATAAGGATTGCAGATGCAGGGCGGATTGCATTGCACGCAGAGAAAATAATGGACGGTATCCCCCAATATTACGTACAACAATACCGGAGAATAAAGAAAAAGCAGGAGGCTGACCAGGAACTGGCAGCCGGTTTTCTGCTGAAAAAGTATCTGAATGTCAGCAGTGATGCACAGTTTGTGAGGCTGGGGCATGGAAAACCCGTGCTGAAATCAGGAAATAGTTATTTTAATCTGTCCCATAGCGGGGAATATACAGTTCTGGCCGCGGCTGACATTGACATAGGCGTGGACATTGAACAGATAAAAGACGTCCACTGGCCCACGGTGCAAAAGATCTTTACAGCAGAACAGCGGGAACAGCTGGAGCGGACCGGGGAAGCAGGACGGCCGGAACTGTTTGCAAAATACTGGACAGAGTGCGAGGCAGTGTTAAAACTGAAGGGCACCGGGTTTGCGGCAGAGACTGTGACGTCAGACACCGGGCCGGAGAGAACTGGATCCGGAGACGGGAGACTGCCTTTGAAGGTTTATTCGTTCAGGTACAAGGAATACATGATTGCATGTGCTGCATATGGAGCGTTTTATGTATCAGTTGAAGAAGACAGAAGTTACCTGTATATGTGATAATGTGTATGTTTTGACAGACCGGGCGGGGTGCTGTGTGAATCTTGTTGTGGGTAAGGAAAAGGCCCTGGTTTTTGACACAGGCTCAGGAACGGATGATATTCATGGAATGGTACGCAAATTGACAGGACTTCCCCTTGTTGTGATAAACAGCCACGGGCATTTTGACCACATTGGGGGAAATAGCCAGTTTGACACAGTCTACATGCACCAGGATGATTTTGTGATTCTGGAATCCTATACCGCAGAACTGCTTGGACAGTGGGATAATATGAAAGCGCTGGATTTTGACACATTCAATCTGGGAGAAATGGAGTGCAGGATTATACCGCTGAGAGGACATTCAAAGGGGTCGGTGGGGGTATGGATACCGAAGCGCCGTTTGCTGCTGTCCGGGGATGCCCTTACACCTGTTATGTGCCTTATATTTCAAAACCATATGACGGTTGAAACACAGTACAATACACTGAAATGTGTGAAGAATTTGGATTTTGACTATTATCTGACGTCCCATCACAGCCAGTGTTTTCCCCGACAGACCATAGACCGGCTGATGCGGTGCATTGAAAACAGCCCGGAGGGGAAATGGCATCCTTACCAGTACCCTTATCCTCCTTATGCAAAGGGAAAAATATATTTGGATTCCATGGAAGGGGAACCGGTGGCTCTGATATGTGAATCTGGCAGAGGTTACTGCATATCTTAATACTGGCAATGTTATCTTTTCAAGCTCATAATCAAATAACAGGTTCGCGTCAGGGCGCAGGTGATTCATTTCTCACCTGCGCCCTGTTGGACGTTTCCGCTGTTCTGTGGGAAGCGTCGGATACTGAGCGGCTCCCAAAACAGAAATGCAGCAGAAATGAATTGTCTTTAAAGATTGATATATCTGCTGATATTTGTTATACTTGATTCAATTAATTGGTATATGAACAAAGAAAAAATCAGGTAATCAGCGGGGGAGAAAGCGCCACGACATGGTTCAGGAGGGGGATAAAGTAAATGTTAAAGAATCTGAAACTGTCGAAGAAATTAATCCTGGGGCTGGGAATTATGGTGGCAATATCCGCTGCTATGATGATTACTGCAATTGTATACCTGCATGATATTGGAGGGCTTGTTAACAAGCTCTATCAAAGTCCTTTTACCGTGTCAACTCAGAGTATTATGCTGCAGAAAGAAATCCAGAATATGGGACGGGAAATACGCGGAATGGTGCTGTATGAAGATCCCTCTTATCTGGATTCCGTGTTAGCCTCCGGCAGCAGGGCCAAAGGGAATCTTGCCCTTGTGGAGAAACGGTTTCTTGGCGACCAGCAGCTGATTCAGGATATGTACCAAAACCTGGATGAAATTGAGGCGAAGGGGAAGGAAATTAAACAGCTGATTGCTGATGGAAAAATAGAAGAAGCCAAACGCAGCGCGGATGTTGACTTCAGGCTGGTGATGAATTCAGGCATAGACATTTCACAGGAAATTGTGGACTTTGCATTAAACAAAGCTTTGGAATTTAATGAGGATGCAGGTATATCATCAGTGAATGCAACGGCGATGATGAGCGTTCTGCTGGTGGTTATGGTGGTGCTGTATGCGGGAATCACCACCGCGCTGTCCAGAGCCGTCAGGCGGCCGATTTCCCAGATTGCAGAGGCGGCGGAAAAACTTGCGGCAGGGGACTTAAATATTGAAATTGCCTATCATTCAAACGATGAGCTGGGGACTTTGGCCGAGATGTTCCGGGAGATGAGCGGCAGTATGAAAGCGGTTATCCGGGATATCGACCAACAGCTGGGAGCGATGAGTGATGGCGATTTTACCGTTACCCCTCAGGCAGAATATACGGGTGATTATAGTTCTATAAAAAGTGCGCTGGTAAATATCAGAAAAAGCCTGTCAAATACACTTAATGAGATTAACCTGTCTGCCGATCAGGTATTCAGCGGGTCGGCCCAGGTGTCTGACAGCGCCCAGATGCTTTCGGAGGGAGCAGCCGAGCAGGCTGGTTCCATTGAGGAACTTGCGTCTGCCATAAACGAGATATCATTCCAGGTACAGGAGACAGCCGCCAATATGGAAGCCGCACGCCGTTTGACTGCCAAAGCCGGGAAGCAGGTGGAGGTCAGTAACCGGCAGATGGAGGAGATGCTCCTGGCTGTGGGTGAAATCAGCGAAAAGACAGAACAAATCAGGGCCATTAATAATACGATTGAAGAGATAGCGTTCCAGACTAATATACTGGCTCTCAATGCTGCGGTGGAAGCCGCCCACGCCGGGGAATCAGGAAAAGGCTTTGCCGTGGTTGCAGGTGAGGTCCGCAGACTGGCCGGAAAATCAACAGAAGCCGTCAAACGTACATCGCTCCTCATTGACGGTACGGTTGAGGCCGTGGAAAAGGGGAGAAAAATTGCTAATACTACGGCAGAATCCCTGCATAATGTCGTAGAAAGTACGAATGAAGTTTTGAACACGGTAGATAAAATTGATGCGGCAGCCCAACATCAGGCTGGTTCTATTGCACAAATCACACAGGAAATCGGACAGATTTCCGGAGTGGTGCAGAATAACTCGGCCACCTCTGAAGAATCAGCAGCAGCAAGCGAGGAACTCAGCGGGCAGGCGCAAAGGTTGAAAGAACTTGTGAGCCGGTTTAAGATGGGATTCTGACAGACAGGGAAATGAAGCGGTGTCCGGGCCGAGGAGGAGGATAATTGTATGTTTCAAAATCCATTTCATGAAAGGTCATCTGAAACGTTGGCGTCCGTATTGAATAACGCCCCGGCCTCCATCATCGTTTGCTCGGCAAAAAGCCGCGCTCTGCTCTATGCCAATGAGCGTGCCTGTAAACTCTTTATAAAGGAGGATTACCGTCCGGGTATAACCTGCTACGAGGCGGCCGGACACGGGAATCCATGTCCCTTCTGCCAGTATGAGGAACAAAATTCTTTGGAGTTCACTGTGCGCAATCATATGGAGCCGGTTACCCGGAGGATTTACCAGATAAGCAGCAAGATGATTGACTGGGAGGGAGAACCGGCCTATATTGAATATATTGTGGATGTAACCGAGGATCAGACGAAGACGGAGCGATACAGGAACCGTTCAGAAGAACTGGACCGGACACTGTGCAGTATTCCGTGTGGTTTGTGTATTTACCTATATCAGGACGGAATCCTCCGCCCGGTGTTCCACAACCCTGCCTTTTATGAAATCATGGGATGTACAGAAGAACAGGTCCGTTATGTGAAGCAGAAAACAGAGTATCTGAGCATTTATCCGGAGGAACTGGAACCTCTGAGGGCAGAGCTTTGCCGGGCAATCCAATGTAATGGCAGGGTGAATTTTGACTATCGTATCTGGAACAGCGACAAGCAGTTATATAACTGTATCCATCTTGATGGTGCGGTCATACCGCAGGAAGACGGTTCCAAACTCCTGTACAGTGTTTACAGTGATGTCAGTAAACGGTACCGTCTGGAAACGGAGCTCAGTGACACCCGGATGAAAATGGAACACCTGGTTAATTCCATTCCGGGCGGAATCGTCAGCTATGAGCTTCAAGGGAAAAAGGCAGTGCCGGACTTTGTTTCTGACGGTCTGCTGGCCCTTTCAGGATATTCCAGAAACGAATTCAATGAACTGGTAAAAGGGAACACCATTGACTTGATATATGAGGCAGATCGGGGAAGAGTGCTTTCGGCAGCGTACAGTGCGGTGGAGAGCGGACTGGTTATGGATGTTTCCTGCCGGATCCGGCATAAGGAAGGGCATCTGGTGTGGACTCACATTAACGGCCGGCGGATTGGACCGAAAGCTGAAACCATGCGGTTTTATGCCGTATTCACCGGAATGTCTGAAGATGCCATTTTGTTCCGCAATATTGCCAATGAGACTGCGGACCGTGTCTATGTCATTGACAAGGAATCCTATGAATTGTTTTACACCAGCGAAACAAGCGGGGGGCTCTGCCGGAGTGGGGATTGCATAGGGCAGAAATGCTACACGGCCCTGTATGGAAAGAGCAAACCATGTGAATTCTGCACGCTGAAGAGCCATGCGCCGGATGGTGCCGCCCATCGTATGGATTACCATGAAAACGGCCGTTTTTACAGTACCCGTTTCCGGGAAACCCTTTGGAATGGTATTCCGGCTTATTTAAAATATGTGCGGGATGTCACCGAGGAAGTGAAGGCCCAGAAAGAGAAAGAAAACATAGAGCAATACTTTCAGATATTGGTCAGAAAGCTGCCGGGAGGTGTGGCGGTAGTCCGTATTGATAAGGACGGACATAAGAAGCCGGAGTATTTTTCAGACGGTTACGCCATGCTGTGCGGTATGTCAATGGAAGAAGTGTGGAAATCTTACGGCGAGGACGGCATGGCAGTTGTACATCCCGAGGATGTGGAACAGCTGAACGCGGAATTATCCGACTTTGCCGCCAGCGGCCAGGACCAACGGGAATTTACATACCGGATTAAACGGGGGGACGGGGAATATATCTGGATTAAGAACACGGCCTCCATTCTCCGGAGGGGGGAAGGAGAGATGATTCTCTATGCCAGCTACCGCGACCTGACCATGGAGCTTAAAGAGCAGGAGCAGATCCGCCGCCAATATAGAGAACTGATTCTGCAGCATTACCGGACACCGGGTCCAAATGCCCTGATTGTGGGACACTGTAATGTTACCAGAAACCAGATTACGGAAATCAGCGACTATACGGATTCCGGTCTTCTTGAATGCTTCGGTGCCGAAAGGGACGCATTTTTTACCGGTATATCCACTCTGATTCTGGATGAAAAAGAGCGGCTGGTTTATTTGAATCGTTTTCTCAATGAGCCTGCCCGGGCTGCTTTTCAGGCTGGCGAAGGGGATCTGGAGCTGGACTGCTTTATCAGACTGCCAAAGGATGTGAGAGGCCGTTATGTGAAATTTAAGGTAAACCTGGTGGAAGAACCTGACACGGGAGATATCACCGGAATCCTGACCGTATATGATATAACGGAGCAGACCATTGCGGATCGGAATTTACAGAAACTCTCCACTTCCGGCTATGATTTAATCGCGGATGTGGATCTGTTGAATGACTCCTGTACAATTATAAGCGGGGGACTTGAAAAAGACGACACCTCCGCAAAATCAGGACGCCACTCCGATCGTCTGGCATACATGATGGAACGGCAGCTGGTTCCAAAGGACAGGCAGCGTATAATAAAAATGCTGGAGCCGCAATATATACTGGAGCGGCTCAGGCAGGAGGACCCCTATTCGTTTTCTTATTCCATAATGGGCGGGGCAGGAGAAATCCAGACAAAGAAGCTGACTGTTTCCGCCGCGGACCTGCGGCTGGGCCGGGTCTGCCTGGCCAGAGCGGATATTACGGATTCCGTAAGGGAACAGCAGGGGCTTTTGAATGTGGTGGCCTATACCTTTGAGATGCTGGGAATCATTCACCTGGGAAGCCGGAATATTACCCTGTATACGCATCAGGCGGTGCTTCAGGTCCTGGAACCCGGGCAGACCAGCATTGACAGCTGGCTTGAGGATATCAGTAAAAAATACATTCCGGAAGGAAGCGCAGAGGAGGTTAAACGCTGTTTCGGATTAAATAACATGCTCGCCCGCCTGGAGGAAAGGCCGGGGGGATATGATTTTGTCCTTCCCTGTTTGGAGGAGAATCAGAGGCGGTATAAGCAGATTAATATACTCTGGGGGGACAGGGACCATAAGATGATCTGTATTGTGCGCCAGGATGTGACAGAGACAATGACTGCGGAGCGCCGGAGCAAGGAAACGTTGGAGCGGGCACTGGCGCTGGCCGAGGAGGCCAATCGGGCCAAAAGCGATTTCCTCTCCTCCATGAGCCACGATATCCGGACGCCGATGAATGCGATTATGGGCATGACGGCCCTGGCCAGGGCACATATAGACCAGCGGGAGAAGGTGGAAAATTGTCTTCAGAAAATCACCTTATCTTCCCGTCACCTGCTGAGCCTGATCAATGATATCCTGGATATGAGTAAAATCGAGCAGTCCAAAATTACGTTAAATTATGACAATGTATGCCTCTTAAGTCTGCTGGAACAACTGGCCTCTATGATGGGACAGCAGGCCCAGGAGGCAGGGCTGCAATTTGATGTGCGGACTTCCAATATAATACATCCGGACTTTTACGGGGATGCCCTTCGTATTAACCAGATATTAATTAACATTCTGGGGAACGCAGTTAAATTTACGCCTGAGGGAGGGACGGTAACATTCTTGACCGAGGAAATACCGCCTGCCAGGGGGACGGAATATGTCCGGTACTGCTTCACGATCCGCGATACAGGAATCGGTATGCCTGAGTCGTTTTTGTCCCATCTGTTTGAACCCTTTACGCGGAACCGGAATACGCAGCGTGTAGAGGGCAGCGGACTCGGACTCAGCATAACAAAGGGACTGATAGAGCTAATGGGCGGTAAACTGTATGTGGAGAGCCGGGAACGGGAAGGCACTGCGTTCAGAGTGGAGCTGGAGTACAAAATTGCATTGGAAGACAATAAGGGGAAAACTGCAAAGACAATGGTATCTCCGGCAATTTCCGGGGAAAACAGGCTTGCAGACCGCTGTCTGCTGGTGGCAGAAGATAATGAGATTAATGCGGAAGTACTTAGCGAGCTGTTATTGCTGCAGGGCATAAGAACCGTTGTGAAAACAAACGGCGTCCAGGTGCTGCACGAATTCCGGAGAGCAGCTTACGGCACCTATGACGCTGTACTGATGGATATTCAGATGCCGGAGATGAATGGTTATGAGGCGGCCCGTGCCATTCGGAATCTGGAACAGGAAACAGGCCGTCATATCCCCATCATTGCCATGACGGCCAATGCGTTTGCGGAGGATATACAGGAGGCTATGAAGGCAGGTATGGATGCGCATGTGGCGAAGCCGATTGATATGCCCGCTCTTTTGAAAACATTGGATAAGCTGATGGTATAAGGAGAACTGGTATATGATAAAACGCAGTTATAACATTTTTTTTGCAGTGCTGGTTCTCTGCATTTGGAGCTTAAGCGGCTGTCACCATTCCCCTGGTTCCGGGAATGAAGTGAATATTGCGGAGCCGATGTCTAAAAGCCAGCTGTCTCAGGGAAAGACCCTGACCTTCTTTGCGCCTGTGGAAGGGAAATCCAGCGGAGCCGTATCATACAGAAGATTAATTGACAGATACAATAAAAGCCATGAAGTGCATGTGGTATTTGAAGGCATTGCGACCGCAGACGGCTATAATGAGTATCTCGAGGAACGGTTAAAAACCGGAAAGGGCGATGATATCTTTATCGTCAATGAGGACAGCGTAAAGACACTTGCACATAATGGGCATTTTTACGACCTGTCTTCTCTGGAAGCGTTTGAAAAGCTAAATGACAGTGCCAGGGAGGAGGCGGTTATCGGGGATACGGTATATTGCATTCCAATGAATATGACGGCATATGCACTATTTGTCAATATGGATGTGTTAGCTGGGTATGGACTGGAGGCGCCGGATAATCTGGAAGAATTTAAGTCCTGCTGCACTGAGATAAAGGCCCTTGGCGGGACGCCGATCAGCCTCAGCCGCTGGCATGCCACGGCCGTTCCCACAATTGCCGGCGGATTATATAAACTCTATGGCGCCCCGGATTTTCAAAACCAGCTTGAATTGCTGAATTCCGGAGAGGCGCTGATCGGAGATTATATGGTGGAAGGATTTAAGGCTTTTCAAACTGCTGTGGAGAACGGCTGGTATGGGGACGGAGTGGACGGAGACATTGCAGATGCACTGCGCGCGGGGGAGCAGGATATATCTGATTTTGTTTCCGGCAGGACCGCATTTTATTTTGGGCCCCTGGAATACATTCCTTTGGTGGAAGAGGCAAATCCCCAGCCCGATTATCATGTACAGGGAATCCCGGTTCCGGGGGGAACGGCATTGCTGACTACCGCGGTTTCCCGTCTCTGCGTTAATCCCCACAGTGAAAACCTGGACGAGGCCATGGAGTTTGTGTCATATCTGTCCAGCGAGTATTATAAAGAGAGCATGAAAAATGGGACGATTATTCTGCCCGTTTATAAAAGCTCGGATTTTACGTTGAGCAATGAGAAGATGCGGCCTGCATATGAAACATATGAATCAGGAATCAGGATTCCGGCAGAGGATATGCACTTGAAGTTCGGCAGTTGGGATGTTGTGCGGGAGTTATGTCTTGAAATGTTTAATGGAATGACTGCCGAGGAGGCTGCAGAGGAATACAATAAAATCCAGCTGGAACAGATTTCCGGATATGATAAACAGGAGAAATACCCTTGAAAATAAAAGAAGGAAGAAAAACTTATAAATATCTGATTTATATAAGCTGCTTCTGTCTCTTACTGGCCATTGGAGTTATGATGGCTGTAAGCTTTATGAGCGTACAGTCCGTCCGAAAACTGGTGCGGAATACAACGACCAAGAGTATAACGGAGCTGACAGTCAGCAAAGCACAGTTTCTGGATGAAAAGATACGTTCAGAAATGCTGTCACTTCAGTCTTTTGCTGCCGCCCTTGGGACGTTTGACGATATGTTTTCCCGCCCGGAATTGCTGGAAGATTATAAAGATAAGCACGGGGCAGCCCGCATGTGGATTATTGATGAGAATGGAACCTGTCTGGACACAGGGGAAATGGATAAGAACTTTGCGGATAAAAAGGAACTGTTCGCTGAAGCGCTGCAGGGAAGAGAGGGGATTTCGGATGTATTTCTGGGGGAATTAGGAAGACGGCAGATCATGTTTCAGACGCCGGTCTATAAAGACGGCAAGGTGGCGGGCGGCCTCTATGAAGCATATCCTGTGGAATTGCTGCAAAATGCTTACCACGGATCCACATACAATGATGCCGGTTACAGCTATGTGCTGGGGGATGACGGTTCTATTGTACTGGCTCCGGTGCGCTTCAGCTATCTCCAGATATACAGTACGATTCAGGATGTCTTAAAGGATGGGGGAAATGATGAGAACTCCATCCGGCAGTTTTCAGATGCCCTGCAGTCCCGGGCCAGCGGTACGGCGGTATTTGACTTTGAAGGAGAGAAACAGTTTCTTACCTTTATGCCTCTTATGCAGAAGGAGAACTGGTATTATGTATCGGTTATTCCCCTGAGCATGGTGGAAAAAGACGGTATGGCGATTATCATGCACACCATAAAAATGGCTTTTATCATAACCACGGCAATCGCGTTTTCTGTTGCCGCTGTTTCTGTTGTTTTTCTTTTGCGCAATAAAAAAAGAAGGGACTACGAACGGTACGTTCAAAATATCAATGAGGCGATTGCCCAGAACATTGACACGGCTATTTTTATAGTGGACGGGCATACCGGCCAGGTGGAGTATGCATTTGAAAATGCAGAGAAGATACTGGGTATCAAACCGCAGAATCTTGAAAAAGATTGGGGCGGGGAGGACAGCAGCTTTTATAAGACACTGTGCAGTGCCTTAAAGGAGAAGGTTGATGAGAAAACAGTAAAAACAATACCGGTCTATAACGATCTGCTGTCCAGACAGATGTGGATTCAAATTGCTGCCTTGCCTGTAAAACTGCTGGGCGAACTAAAGTACATATTTGCCGTCACAGATGTAACCCAGGACAGACAGATACGGGAAAATTTAAATGCCGCGGTTGCCGCTGCCGAACATGCCAATGCATCCAAAAGCATGTTCCTGTCCAACATGTCTCATGATATACGGACACCTATGAATGCAATCGTGGGAATGACAAAGCTGGCGGAAATCCACCTTGAGGACCGTGAAAAGGTAAAGGACTGTCTGTATAAGATAGGAATTTCTTCAAAGCATTTATTAGAGTTGATTAACGATGTCCTGGATATGTCAAAAATTGAAAGCGGCAGGCTGATCCTCACATCAGAAGCATTTTCACTTACAGAACTGATTCAACGAAATATAGCGATTGTCCAGCCGCAGTACCAGGCAAAAAATCAGGTCTTTGTGACCGATATAAAAAATATCCGCCATGAATATCTGCTGGGCGATTCCCTGCGTCTGAACCAGGTTTTGTTAAACCTGCTTTCCAATGCAGGCAAGTTTACACCTGAAAATGGAACCATCACGTTAACGGTTAAAGAACTGCCCCAGAAGCATTCGGGCCATGCCATGTACCGGATTACAGTAGCCGATACAGGCATTGGCATCAGCCCTGAATTTCTGCCGAAACTTTTTCTGCCCTTTGAAAGGGAAAAAAGCCGGTACCAGAACCAGACGGAGGGGACCGGACTGGGGCTTGTCATCTCTAAAAATATTATATCGGTAATGGGCGGCCAGATATTTGTGGAAAGCCATTTGGGAGAAGGGTCTGTATTTACCGTGGAGGTAGAGCTTCCCCTTTCCATGGAAGCGGATGACGAGCTGTGTGACCGGACTGACGCTCAGGATTCCCGGAATATTTTCAAAGGCAGGCGTTTTCTTCTGGTGGAGGATAATGAATTAAACTGTGAGATTGCTTCTCAACTGCTGGAGGTATCCGGAGCGGCTGTTGAATGCGCGCCAAACGGAGCAGAGGGGGTAAAGGCCTTTGAAGAAAAGGAGCCGGGGTATTTCGATGCCATATTCATGGATATCCAGATGCCGGTTATGAACGGATACGAAGCTGCCAGGCATATTCGCAAATCCACTCATCCGCAGGCCGGCAGTATTCCGATAATAGCCATGTCCGCCAACACATTTTCGGACGATGTGCATGCGGCGCTGGAATCCGGTATGAATGCTCATGTGGGCAAGCCCATTGATATGGATGTGCTTGCAGGCGTATTGTCTGCAATTTCGTTTTGACGTTTTCATCAGATACCGGAAACCAAAAGCGTTTCAGCTTCATGGATTCCCTGGGAAATCATAATCTCGATTGTAAAATGAAACTCCCGGACCATTAGCTCCTCTAACTTCCCGGAAAAACGTACGGCATCCTTTTGGGCCAGGAAAAGGTCAAACTCATCAAAACAGGAAAGATAGTAGGGGGTTCTGCTCTCATCTGTTTTCCAAATATCTCTCAGGGAATATCCCCAAAAGAGCATCTGAAGCAGCTCTTTGTAGACAGTACGAATAGCCTTATAAGGGGCAAAACATTGAAGAAGATCCAGTGCGGAGTAGCCGATTAAATCATACCGCCTGCGATCCTTTAGAGCAGTCAGGCGCTGTCTGCATGTCTGCAGGCCGTCCTCTTCCAGGGCCTGTATGGTGCCTTCGGCAACGTCCCGGCAGGATAAGGTGAGAAACTGCAGGCTCTGTGCCATATCCAGGATCCGTTTGCGGACCCCTGGGTTTTTAAGGTCGCAGTTTTTAACTATCTCATGTGAAGGGAGGACCCTTGTGCCAATCCGTTTGGCAGATTTTGTTGCACCAACGCCGTTTAACAGGGAAAGCGCTCTGCGGACTGTGCTCACTGAGACATTTTTTTCATGGGCCAATCTGCTAAGCGAAGGAAGGAGCGTGCCGGCAGGGTATGTGCCATTGTTGATTGAAATAAGCAAATCCATAGCCAGCGAATAGCAGATCTGAGATGCCTTATTATAAGAATTCCACTGAAATGCATCTTCCTGTTCCGGCGGAGAAATCGTGATTTTTTCATCATAAAACCGGCACAATACCTGGGATAAGCTGTCCTGGGAAGCGTAAACCAGTTCCAGCAGGGAATCCCAGTCCTGATTGATACAGTAATCCAGAGAGCGCGGGTAAAATTCTTTGATTATAAAGGTACGCCACGGATTATCCGGCATAGCAAAAAAGGGGATCTCACAGAACATGAAAATTTGCCAGACAAGCCGTAAAAGAAGATTGTTTCCTAACGCGGTGTAAGCCTGAACCACATGTTCAAACATGGTTGTCTGGAACCGTATATGACTGGATTCAAGCTGGCGGATATTGCCGTAGGTCTCAGCAGAAACATTTTGAAAACCAATCCATTGGGCATGGCCCAAGAGGGGGCGCAGTGATTTACTTAAATCAATCAGAATGTTTTTCTTCTGCGCATAAAACATCTGGATATTCTGTTCTATTTCCTTTTGACCGTAATTCCTGACTACCGTGGTCCCTACATTTGTGGAAATGGTGACCAGGCCTTCCCGCTGCAGCTGCTGATAGGCCGCGCGCATTGTATCAACGGAGACAAAGAAATCAGCGGCTGCGTTTTCGATGGAAGGCAGAACATCACCAAACCTATAGAATCCAAACTGAATTTGAGTTTTTAAAACGCTGAAGACTACCTGATACCGTTCCATACTGCCTTTCATGCGCGCCACCTCACTTTATGTCAATTATTATATGTGAATTAGTATAGCATGAAAAGGAGGGGTTATCTACAAATACTTGTTTTGACACAGCAGTTTGGGCGTCGGGGAAAACTTAATAAGCGCGTTTTATTATCTCTTCCATATGTATCTGGGCTTCCCTGCGTATCTTCTCCTCGTCCAGAGTCAGTACTTCCCGATTTTTCATGACAATCTTACCATTGATAATGGAATCCGTTACATCATGTCCATTGGCGGCCTCCACTATGGTGTTGATTAGGTTCTGGGTGGGGGTCAGATGGGGCTGGTCGATGTTTAAAAGGATGACATCTGCTTTCCTGCCTTCTTCCACAGCTCCCAGGATATCGCCTTTGCCAATGGCGTTGGCGCCTCCCCAGGCGGCCATTTTAAGAAGCGTGGGACAGGTCATGACCACAGGGTTAAAGGATGGGAGCCCCCAGTATGCTATCATGCTGTAGCGCAGCGCCTTGATTTCATCAAACAGGTCCAGGTTGGACGGGGCTGCGCCATCACAGCCAAGGCCCACATGTAGGCCTGCCTGAAGAATCTGCGGAGTTTTTGGAAATCCATGATTGGACAGATTGGCTCTGGGACAATGGATTACTTTTACATCCCTTCTGGCCATTATGGCAATGTCCTCATCGGAAAGCATAACGTTGTGGGCGGTCAGAAGATTGGGGCCGAGCACACCCATGGACTCCAGAAACTGGGCCGGGCGCAGATGGTAATTTTGAAGGCAGAAGCTGACCTCATCCTTGTGCTCACACAGATGGGCATGAATTCCGGTGTTAAGTTCAGCAGCAGCATCCCTTACCATGGCGATCAGATCCCTTGAACAGGTCATGACCTGGCGGATGGCAAACCAGATAGAGATTCTGCCGTCCCCTTTGCCGTCATATGCCTGGTACAGGTCCCTGGTGTGCATGATTGCTTCCTCTGCTGTTTCCTTCATTGCGCCGGTAGGTGTGGTCCAGGGAGGTATGGGAATGAGCTTTTGCGGCCTTCGTACTGACGGATACGGCCAATGACTGTCTGGATGACAGCGGGGAGGATGAACCGGAGATAACAGAGGCGGATTTTGCAAGACGGTTGTCTGTCAGCGAACTGTGTGCCGCGCGGATGGGGAATGAGAAATCCATTATGACGGCGATGATATGTTCTGGGAACATGTCATCATAGTCAGCGGGAATCTTGAATAGGGCGTGAATGACGCTGCGATGGCCGGGTAAAGCATATCCGGCCTTTCCTGGGCATCGTATTTCTGTGCCTGTTCCTCTATAAGATTTGCGACAGAAGTAATTTGTCCGGACTCATCTCGTATGACCATCAAATTGGTTGTTGTCACAGGTGGTTCGTTTGTCCATACCACCTTCATAATCTCAAACTCTGTGTCTGGCAGTCTCTTTATTTTTTCCATATCATTACCTCCAAAACAGGATATAAGGCACTTGTCTTAACCTTATCCTTAACCGCCAGTTTGCGGTATTGTATTTTAGGTTAATTCGGATTATAATTAAAATTAACTAATATGAACAAGGTTGGCTCTGGGCATTCCTTTATGGACAAGCTTTATCTGGGGACGTGCAGAGGGAGGATTGAATGGATGGTAAGGGAGTGACCCGGAAAAAGAGGATTTATATTTTTATCCTCATTGCCTTTTTAATAGTGGACGGAACCATATACACATATATTGTTAATTTGAATCAGACCGTAGCTGATACCAACATTGCACATATGAAGGAATTGTCAAGCCATGACAGCAAAGCCATTGAAAACTACCTGGACAATGTCTGGCAGGAGATGGACGCGGTTGTGGAGCGGCTTCGTTTATATGACTGCAGAACCACAGAGGATACCCAGAACCGTTTGAACCTTGAAAAGACATCCCTGGACTTTGATGAGATTTATCTGCTGGATGACAATGGAACGATGTATACGGCTTCCTTTATCATTTCAGACGCAGATGAGGAGATACTCCAGTGTTTCCGGGACCATCCCAAACGGTTTGCCCATCGGACAAACGGCAGGCGCAGCAAACATGTTGAATCCCAGAGGGAAGCCCTGATGTTTGGCATTGGAATTGATGACCTTCAGATAGACGGGGTGACCTATGTGGGAATTGTGGTTCAGAGTGAGATCAATGTAATACAGAACAGCCTTAAGATAGACAGCTATGACGGACGCGGGTACAGCAGTGTCATAGATTATGAGGGAAACTATATTGTCAATATTAACCGGGTTTCTTCCATGGGGAAACAGGGAAACTTCTTTGAACAGTTATCAGACGGAGTGATTGCCGGCGGCCGGACGGTTGATGACGTGAAGGCGCTTATTACCAGGAAAGACGGCTTTACCATGTCCTATGAAACGCAGGAGGGAGACAGCAGGATTCTGACTGTGATTCCTCTTGATAAAGCGGACTGGCTTTTTATTATGGATCTGTCGGGGGAAGTGTTTAAGGAACAGAGCCAGGAACTGATTATGATGGCCACGGTCATGGCAGGTATTGTGGCTGTCATCTTTTTTGCATTGGTCCGGCTGATTTACCGCCAGTCCATTGCCGCTATAAGGTCTAAGGCGGAGATTCAGGCAAAAAGTGACTTCCTGTCCGGCATGAGCCATGAAATCCGCACGCCCTTAAACGGTCTGGTGGGCCTTAATCATTTAATGAAGGCCAATATTGACAACAGAAAGCAGCTTATGGGCTATATCGAAAAATCAGCGGATACGGCCCGGTATCTTCTCTCGCTGGTTAATGATATATTGGATATGTCAAAACTGCAGTCAGGACATTTTGAAATGTCGGACGCCCCCTTCTGTCTGGAACAGATGCTGGACAATGTGCTGTCCATGCAGAGAGAGAATATATCAAACCACGGGATACAATTAGAAATCCATAAAGATTTAAAAGCAGTTAATATCATAGGCGATGAACTGCGTATAAAACAGGTTCTTATGAATATCCTCAGCAATGCGGTCAAGTTTACTCCTGAGGGCGGAAGCATCCGGCTGGATGCCGGCCAGGAAGTGTCGGGGACGGACGAAGTGCGGACGATTGTGCGGATCACCGATACAGGCATTGGAATCAGCGAGGAGTTTCAGAAAGTGATATTTAACTCCTTTACGCAGGAGGGCAGAAAAAAATCCGAAAGCCAGAAGGGGACCGGTCTGGGAATGGCCATCAGTTATATGCTGATGAAACAGATGCATGGGGATATCCGGGTGGAAAGCAGGCTGGGAAGCGGCAGCACCTTTACCATCGAATTCCCTGCGGTCATCACAGATGAAGCGTCCTCCATGGAAGAATCCGAACAGCCGGCTGCTGAAAATGGAGCCGGAAAGACGGGAAATCTGAATATACTGCTGGCGGAGGATAATGAACTGAATGCGGAAATCCTTACTGAGATATTGAGAATGCAGGATTTTGAGGTTACACATGTGAAGAACGGAAGAGAGGCAGTGGATGCATTCCAAAAATCTGCTGTTGGCGGATATGATGTTATCCTGATGGATGTCCAGATGCCGCTTATGGATGGATATGAAGCAACCAGGATCATCCGCAGAATGAAGCGCGCAGATGCGGGGCAGGTTATGATTTTTGCCTGTACGGCAAATGCGTTTAAAGAGGACCAGGTGCGGGCCCTGGAAAGCGGTATGAATGATTTTCTGCCAAAACCCATTGATGTGAAGCTGCTCTTACAAAAGATGAGAAAAATAATGAGCTAATATAAAACGGGGGGAGAGTATATGAGGTTTGGAAAAGTGAGGGGCATCGTGGCCCTCATTACGGCCGCCATCCTTCTGACGGGGTGTAACGCTGTAAAACATGAGACAGAAAGCCGGACAGTGCATCTGACCTTAAAGGTGCCGACGCTTACACATCAGACGCCCGCAGATCCGGATATATCAAGCGCAGCCGGATTTTTAGAAAAAATGGCGGCTGCTTATAGGAAGGAGCATCCAAATGTAACGATTGACACGGTTGTCTTTGCCCTTACAGATGAAGATGCCTATATCACAGATTGTTTTGATACGGAGGATGCTGCAGATATCCTTTATGAGGGCTATTTTAATATGGCCGGGTATGTACATACCGGACGCGTGGTGCCTCTGGATGATATTATTTCCGATTCAGTCAAAGAGGATATTCCGGATTCCATGTGGACAATGAGCCGGACAAACGGAAAGGCTTATATGATGCCCTTTACGAGCAACCAGAATATTCTTGCTTACAACAAGGACATGTTCCGTCAGGCCGGTCTGGATTCCTATGTGAGCCATGAACCGGTCATTCAAAACTGGACACTGGAGGAATGGGAGAAGATTCTGGACGCACTGGCTGCCAACCGTTCCGTGAGTTCTTTTCCCATGATGATGTATGGGAAAAATGAACAGGGGGATACCCATATCATGACATTGCTGCGCAGCCATGGCAGTACCTTCTTTCAGCAGGACGGCAGTTTTCATCTGGATACGCCGGAGGGAATTGCCGGATTGCAGTGGCTATCTGAGGGAGTGGACAAAGGCTGGTATCCGGCCCATTCTGAAAATCTTGAAATTATGGATTGCTCAAAATTATTTGCCAATGGCCAGTTAGCCATTTATATGACTAATAATGCCCTTCTACGGTACGATGGAATTGACACTGGCTATGTGAATTTTCCCAGTGACGGCGGCGGTGGATACGCCACTTCTTTTTTAATCGGTTTTCAGGTATTTGATAACGGGGATGATGCCAGGGTGGCTGCTGCCAAGGATTTCCTGAAGTACATCTATGAGACGGAGCAGTGGCTGGATTACTCGGCAGGCGGTATACCGGCAAGTAATAAGACGGCGGAAAAATACAAAAGCGAAATTCCCATGTTGGATGAATTTTACGCCAACGGTGAGAATGTGGTGGATTTTACTATGAATAATCCGAACTGGCGCGGTGTCCGCGCAGTGTTTTGGACGTCCATCCATGATTTGCTGAAAGGAGAACTGACTCCAAAAGAGGCTGCCCGGAAAATAGACCAAGAGTGCAATAAAGAGATTGAAGAGGGAAGGAAAACAAGCCGGCTCCATGAATGACGGTTTGTTCCGGCCTTTGAATAAATATTATTCAGACGCAGTTAATTCATCAATGACAGCCTGGATGTTGTCCAGACACCCTCCGCACACGGTACCGGCGCCTGTTTGCGCCTGTACATCCTCCAGGGTTTTGGCCCCGGAATCCACGGCATCTTTAATCATGCCGATTGTGACATCATTACAAAAGCAAATTGTTTCGTTTAAATCCATGAGACGCACCTCCTATTGGCCATAGTATATGCAGTCCATTCATATTCATACGAAATAAAAGTGAATATTTGATGGAAATTTCTTCTATGAGCTGATAAAATAAATATCTAAGGAGGGAGAGCGTCTTGGAATATGAGCATCAGTTATCAAATTTAATCTACGATTATCTTCTTAACAGGTTTAGGTTCGGATACTATCAATATGGTGACAGTCTGCCTACGGTGGATGTATTCTGCCGCCTGTTTAATGTATCCGCGCATCCCATATGGACTGCACTGCGGCGGCTGCGTGCAGACGGTTATATAGACATGAAAAACGGCCGGATATCAAAAGTGATTTATAAACAGACGGAGCAGGAGCGCAGGGATGTTGTCATTGATTATTTTTCGCAGAGATGGACCTCTTATCTTGACATCTACCGGAACTCAAAGTGGTTTTATGTGCCGTTTATGATTGAGGGATTTCGCCGTATGGATGAGAAGGATATTTCTTATATCACACAGTTAGTGGAACATGCGGATGCGGATGACGTGATTCTGCTTTATAGTTTTACCATGCAGAAAGTCCGAAATTCGCTGCTCATGAATCTCTATTGGGAGACATCCCTGTTTTTGGGATATCCATTTGCAAAATCCGGTTTTCGTCCCTATGGATATGACCCGGAGCTTGGCCGGCAGCAGTTGAGGCATCTGGTCCAGCTGGTAAAGGAAGGCTCCTGGGATAACGTCAGGAGCATACTGCTTCATCATCAAAAAAGCGTGATGGACAGGTTGATTGTGAACATGGAACCTCTAATCAGGAGGATACCGGACCAGGAACAGATTTCGTTTGTCTGGCGGATTTATAACGGCCATCCGCAGGTTTGCTATGACCTGTCCTACCGCCTGCTTCATGAGATGTATATGGGGGAATACCGCAATAAGGAGTTCCTGCCGTCTTATGAAAAAATGGCAGAACGGTTCGGGGTATCGGTCAGCACAGCGCGCAGGTCAATCAGTATGCTGAACCGGATAGGAGCCGCAGAGTCCATCAACGGAAAAGGAACCCGCATTTTATCCACCGGTGAATGCAGCAGTCCCGATTTCACAAGCCCTGTCATACACCGTAACCTTTCCTATCTTGTCCAGTCCCTGGAACTGCTTATACATACCTGTGAGGAAGTGTCATATCACTTTTTTGAACATCTTCTTCCTGAGGAGAGGCAAGAACTGATAAGCCGGTTTGAGGAGAACCGCTGTTTCGGTCGGGGCAGGCTGTCAATCAACACATATCTGTATTATATTTCCAGATACAGCCGTATACAGATGGTCAGGCAAATCTACGGAACGGTATACGGTTTATTCCTTTGGGGATATCCCCTGAGGATATCCAGAGGGGAAGAATCAGCCATGGTTCAAAGAGGTGTTGATTTCACTGCTTCAATGATACAGTTTATGAAAGAAAATAAGACGGAGCAGTGTGTGGCAGCCGTTAAAACGTATATTCAGGAGGAGCAGCCTTACGGAATCCATTATCTGGAACAGCATGGGATTGCGGAGGAAGAGCTGAGGAATTCAGCCCCCATCCGGCTGCTGATTGCAGGTGAATGAATATTAAAACCAAGTAAATATAAAACCAAGTAAACATAGGAACATGGTTCCACAAAATCAGAATGTCCCCCAGCCCGGATATGACCAGGCCGGGGGATATTTTTGTCAAACTGGATATAGACCGGGAGCTAATTGAAAATTGAAATAAATACCGGTACATAATTGCGTTTTAAGGCGGTACGCAGTATAATTGCCGAAAGTAACTATTATGAACAAGGTTGCACCGGGCAGATGAATGAAGAATTTCACATGAAGGAGGACATTTTAGATGAAACGGCTAAAAGGAAAAACAGCATTGATTACAGGAGGTAATTCAGGCGTAGGGGAAGCAACGGCGATGTTATTTGCACGGGAAGGGGCTGACGTAGTTATTACCGCCCGCCGCGGGGAACAGCTAAAGATCGTAGCAGAAAAAATCAAGGCAGAAGGCGGCTCTGTTTTGGCAATCCGGGGCGATGTTTCAAACCCGGATGACAGCGAGATGCTGGTATCCAGGACGCTGGAAACGTTCGGAAAACTAGATATTCTGGTAAATAATGCAGGCGTCAGGGATGAAGGGCTGAGACCTGTTGATAAGGTGACCGACAGCGAGATAGACCGCGTTGTCGGCATAAATACCAAAGGCGTTATGTATTGTACACGCGCAGTACTTAAAGATATGCTGAAAAATAAAAAGGGTGTCATTATTAACGTGGCAAGCAGCGCCGGTCTGAGCGGAGGAGGAGGGGCAGCCTACGTGGCATCAAAGGCAGCTATTCTGGGAATCACAAAACACACAGCGATACGGTGTGCAAAGAGCGGTGTGAGATGCAACGCGCTCTGCCCCAGTATGATTAAGACGCCTATGGCTGACACCACAGGAGAGATTATGGATTCAGACATGATGGAATCAGTAATGGCGCACTCGGATTTAACGCTTCCTGTATGCAGTGCACAAGATGTTGCCAACAGCATTCTTTTTTTCGCCAGTGACGAGGCGGCCCCGATAACGGGCCAGTGTGTCGCCCTGGATTATGGTTCCAATTTATAATTAAGTATTCCGGATTTCCCTCTTGTCATATGCTTCTTTTAGATGTATGATTACTTTTAGAAAAGAGTTTATGAAAGTAGGATGTCCTATTATGAAGATAAATGAGAAAGCATTGGAAAAGAAACGTCAGAACAAGGCTAGGATTGCCAGCCATATCCTCCACAGAAAGCAGATATCCAAGCCGGAGCTGGCCATTGAACTGGGACTCAGTATGCCCACCGTGCTCCAGAATGTGAAGGAACTTCAGGAGGCCGGAATCGTGGAGGAGGTGGGAGAGTATGAATCCACGGGCGGGCGCAAGGCCAAGGCATTGTCTGTTGTGAAAAATGTGAGGTACGCTGCAGGGGTTGATATCACGGCCAATCATATAAGTGTTGTGATCATTGACCTTAAGGGGGATATGGTTCACAGCAGGCGGTTTCGCAGGCGGTTTGAGAACACTGCGGAGTATTATGAGGACCTGGCGGCGGAATTGGAGCAGTTCCTGGATGAGAGCCGGGTGGACAAAAAGAAAATACTGGGAGTGGGCATTTCACTGCCGGGTATTGTGGATAGGGAAAACAGCCGGCTGATACGCTCCCATATTCTCCAGGTCAGCGACATCAACCTGGAGGTCATAAGCAGACTAATCCCATATCCGGTACATTTTGAAAATGATGCAAACAGCGCTGCGGTAGCGGAGCTTCAGGGTACGGACAGGAATGCTGTCTACCTCTCTCTCAGCAACACGGTGGGCGGTTCCATCTACCTGGACAATGATATTTACGGGGGAGACCATTTCCGCAGCGCGGAGTTTGGGCACATGATTATATATCCGGAAGGAAAGCTGTGCTACTGCGGTAAGCGCGGATGTGCGGATCCTTATTGTTCCGCCGGGGTATTGTCCTCTTTTGCGGGGGAGGATGGGGGCCTGGCGGAGTTTTTCCGGCTGGTAGAGAAGAAAGAGCGGGATGCCATGGCGGTCTGGGACACATATCTGGAGGATCTGTCCATTGTCATTACCAATCTAAGGATGTGTTTTGACTGCGACATCGTGCTGGGCGGCTATGTGGGCGGCTATCTGAAGCCTTATATGTCACAGCTTGGCAGGAAGGTAATGGTTAATAATAAGTTTGATAATGATACCCTTTATCTGAGAAACTGCCGCTATGAAAAGGAGGCGTCTGCAGTAGGGATTGCCATGACATTCATGGATGAGTATTTTCGGACAATAATATAAAACGGATATAGGATGCGGTTTCTGTTCAAGCACAGGGACCGCATTTTTGCATTGCTTCCAGGGATTCTGTGCAAACTGCATAAAAAGATAACAAAAAAATAATCAAATTGATGAAAATGCAATTGGTATATTGACAAAAGCAAGGACCGGTGCAATAATGTAATTACTTTAATAAAACATTTTATAAAAGATTATATAAAAGAAAAAAGGAGAGATGGGATATGTTGCAGCAGGTAATGACAGAGCCAGGTAAAATTGAGTTTCATGAGGTTCCGGTACCGGAAATCAGTGACAGGGAAGTGCTTATAAAGATTATGAAAATAGGAATCTGCGGATCTGATATCCATGTGTATCATGGGGAACACCCGTTTACAAGCTATCCTGTAACCCAGGGACATGAGGTTTCAGGCGAGGTGGTGAAGGCTGGCCGGGCAGTGACCGGGTTAAAGCCAGGGCAGAAGGTGACTATCCAGCCCCAGGTGGTGTGCGGCCAATGCTACCCATGCCGCCATGGCAAATATAATCTGTGCGAGGATCTGAAGGTGATGGGTTTCCAGACTACGGGTGTCGCATCCCACTATTTTGCCGTGGATGCCGCAAAGGTAACCCTGCTTCCCGATGACATGAGCTATGATGAGGGGGCTATGATAGAGCCTCTGGCTGTTGCGGTCCACGCCGTGAAGCAGGCCAGGGATGTAAAGGGAGCAAAGATTGCAGTGCTGGGAGCGGGACCCATCGGGATACTGGTGGCACAGGCAGCAAAGGGGTTGGGAGCTGAGCAGGTGATGATTACGGATGTCAGCGGCCTGCGCCTTGAAAAAGCAAAGGAGTGCGGAGTTGACTTCTGTGTGAATACCAGGAATAAGGACTTCGGGGAGGCCATGACAGAAAGCTTGGGGCCGGATAAAGCGGACGTCATCTATGACTGTGCGGGCAACAACATTACCATGGGGCAGGCGATTAAATATGCCCGCAAGGGAAGCACAATTATTTTGGTTGCGGTGTTCGCGGGCCTGGGGCAGATTGATCTGGCTGTGCTCAATGACCATGAACTGGACCTGAATACCAGTATGATGTACCGGAACGAGGATTACCTGGATGCAATCCGCCTTGTGAATGAAAAAAAGGTGGTTCTGTCCCCTCTCATCTCCAGCCACTTTGCATTTGGGGACTATCTGAAAGCATACCAGTACATAGATGAGAACAGGGAAAGCACCATGAAAGTAATTATCAACGTGCAGGAGTAGATACAGGGAGAAGTGGGGATATGACGGAGATGGTTTTAAGAAGTAAAATGAAACGGACCGGACAGACTGCGGCCGCAGAAACAGATTTGAGAGCAGACACAGACGTTAAGGTCTCTTTGATTAGCAAGATTGCGTATGGAATGGGGGATGTGGGCTGTAACTTCAGCTGGATGTTTGTGGGAAATTTCCTGATGATTTTTTATACCGATGTATTTGGAATCAGTATGGGAGCCGTGGCGGGGCTGATGCTGTTTTCACGTTTTTGGGACGCTGTTAATGACCCCATCATCGGAAGCCTGACCGACAGGACCCATTCCAGATGGGGGAGATACAGGCCCTGGCTTCTTGTGGCGGCGCCCCTGACAGCCGTTGTTCTGGTACTGACCTTCTGGGCCCATCCGGGCTGGAACAGCACAGCCAAGATTGTGTACATGGGTATTACATACTGTATTCTGGTTTTGGGATATACTTGCGTCAATATCCCGTACGGGACCCTGTGCGGGGCCATGACCCAGAACATAGAGGAGCGTGCGCAGATTAATACCTTCCGGTCCGTGGCAGCCATGATTGCCATTGGAATCATCAATATCATAACGGTGCCGTTGATTGAAACGCTGGGCGCGGGCAGCGATAAAAGGGGATATCTCCTGATAGCCGTGATTTACGGAGGCATCTTTGCATTGTGCCACATGTTCTGTTTCGCAAAGACAAGGGAAGTGGTGGCCATACCTGAGCGGAAGAAGATTTCTCTGAAGGAACAGCTCAGGGCCGTATCCAGGAACCGTCCCTATATCCTGGCGCTGGCAGGACAGATGCTGTTCGGGTTTACGCTGTACGGGAGGAACGCGGATGCACTATACTATTTTACCTATGTGGAGGGCAATAAGGCGTTTTTTACCGTGTATTCCATGTGCATTATAATCCCATCCATTATCGGAGCAGCCTGCTTCCCCATGCTGTTCCACTGGACCAACAACAAGGGAAGGGCGGCCTCCATTTTCGCATTCCTGACCGGCATGTCTATGATGGGGCTGGGCATGTTTACGGCAAAGGAATCCCCGATTCTGTTTTACGGGGTATCGGCGCTGACCCAGTTTTTCTTTTCCGGGTTTAATACAGCCATCTATGCCATTATCCCGGACTGTGTGGAATATGGTGAGTGGAAAACGGGACTGAGGAACGATGGGTTCCAGTATGCGTTTATATCACTTGGCAACAAGATGGGCATGGCTCTTGGCACCTCGCTTCTGGCTATGGTTCTGGGCATGTGCGGATATGTGGCCGGCGGACAGCAGAATCCTGCGGTCCTGGCAGTGATTAAGCATTCATTTACCACCATACCGGGGATCTTCTGGATTATTACTGGTATTGTGCTTTTCTTCTACCGTCTGAACCGCAGGCGTTACAATGAAATTATGAAAGAAATGTATACAGGAGGAGTCTGATTGCTATGGAAAACCAGAAGAAATATGACGTTATTGCCCTCGGCGAGCTTTTGATAGATTTTACACCTGCGGGAACCAGCGCCCAGGGCAACCCTGTCCTGGAACAGAACCCGGGAGGCGCTCCATGCAATGTCCTGTCCATGCTGGCAAGATACGGCAGGAGCACCGGATTCATCGGCAAGATTGGAAACGACATCCATGGAAGGTTTCTTTGCAGGGCTGTCCGGGAAGCGGGAATCGGCTGCGGCGGACTTGTGATGTCGGATGAGGTGCACACCACCCTTGCATTTGTCAGCATGGATGAGTCGGGTGACAGGAGTTTTTCTTTTTACCGCAATCCGGGCGCTGATATGGCGCTGACGGAGGACGAGGTGAACCTTGACATGATCCGTTGTGCCAGGATATTCCATTTCGGCACCCTGTCCATGACCCATGAAGGAGTAAGAAAGGCTACCATAAGGGCAGCTGCGTGTGCAAGGGAAAACGGATGCCTGGTTTCCTTTGACCCCAATCTGAGGCCGCCTTTATGGGCGGATATGGAGGAGGCCAGAAAACAGATGCTTTACGGCGTGTCCCTGTGCCATGTCCTGAAAATCACAGATGAGGAACTGCGTTTCATGACCGGGATAGAGGATGAGAAACAAGCGGTGAGTCATCTGCAGGCTGTTCACGCCATTCCCCTGATCCTTGTGACGGCCGGGGCTTTTGGGAGTACGGCATACTGGGCAAAGGAAGCCCTGAAGGCAGAGGCGTTCCTTACGGACCGGACCATTGATACCACCGGGGCAGGGGATACCTTTTGCGGATGCTGCCTGAATTATCTCCTGGACCATCCGGTGGAAACCCTGGACCGGGAAGGGGTAAGGGTTATGCTGACAACGGCTTCAGCCGCCGCCTCCATTGTCACCACCAGAAAAGGGGCGCTTAAGTCCATGCCGGAGCCGGGGGAGATTGAGGAAGTAGTAAGGAGCTCCATTTCCGCAGAACAAAAGTGATTTAACTGGTTCAGATAAAATATTTCTCTTAATCTTAAGCTATTTAAAACTGTCGATTTCACAGGTATGTTTGGAACCGGCAGTTTTTTGTGTGTAAATAAAGACAGGAGCTGCCGGTTACCCCAAAGATACCTGTCCCTATAATATTCATTAAAATGCAATGTATGGAGTCAGATTAAAAAGGAAGTTTGACAGTTTTATACAAAGGGGTTAAAATCATAATTAGTTGTTATCTGAGCAGACATTAAACTGAATTTACTTTTAAATGACTTTTACGCCAAAAGACTTATTTCAATCCCGCTGCTTTTTGATATCCGCTTTGGGATGTGGCATATACGGATTGCTATAAATTTTAAAGAACAAAGGAGGGGGATTAAATGAGGAGGATGATCCGGAAATTAGGCGGGATGTTCGTTCCCATCATTTTTTGCACGGCTCTCATATTTACAGCATCTATGTCACTTGATTTAACGGATGATTTACAGGGGAATGCCAGGGTCATTAATTATATAGGCATCGTTCGCGGAGCAACACAGAGACTGATTAAAAAGGAATTGAATCATGAACCGGATGATGAGTTGATTTATTTTCTGGATAATATATTGTCAGGACTTTCAAACGGGAGTGATGAATTAAATCTGATAAAACTGGATAGCGAAGAATTCCAGACAATGTTAATAGAAATGCAAAATGACTGGGAGGATATCAAAACACAGATATACAATTATCGGAAAGGTTCTTCCAGGCAGCTGCTCTATGAACTGAGTGAAGATTATTTTGAATTAGCCAATGATACGGTATTTACAGCTGAAGAATACACGGAACATACGGTACAGAACGCAAGAAAGTCGCTGGTGTTTACCAATATTATATTTGGATTAATGGCTTTTGGCTGCTCTGTTTTCACCTTTTATCAGGAAAAGCGCCGGAAAAAATTAATTGAGGCTGAACAGGATAATATAAAAAAGAGTGAGCAGTTATCAAAAAGAGCTCAGGAATTGATGGCGCCTATGAATGAGGTATCAGAGTTAATGTATGTCTCAGACATGGACACATATAATCTGCTGTTTGTCAATGAAGCAGGAAAGAAAATGTTTCAAATTGATGACAGCCAGCCCAATATTAAATGTTATAAAGTGCTGCAGGGATTTGAAGAACCCTGTCCTTTTTGTACCAATAAGCTGCTTAAAGAGGATGAAACTTATTCCTGGGAGTATACAAACCCTATCATAAAAAAACATTATCTTTTGAAAGACCGTCTGATAGAATGGGATGGACGCACAGCCCGAATGGAAATTGCTTTTGATATTACAGAAGCTAATAATGAAAAAAATGAATTGAAACGAAGACTGGAAAGAGATGATATACGCCTTGCATGTGTAAGGGAACTCTATAATAACCGCGATATAGAAAACGCAATAACAAAGGTATTGCAATATATAGGAACACTGTTTTCAGCAGAACGCTCCTATGTTTTCCTGTTTCACGACCAGTATTATTCCAATATAGCTGAATGGTGTAAAGAAGGCATTGAACCGCAAATTGACAATTTACAGAATATACCGCTGGGTGATTATCAGGTATGGCTGGATGAGCTGGACAGGAACAAAAAGATGGTTATTAATGATGTGGAAGAAATAAGAGAAACATTCCCTACTGGCTATGAACTTCTCACGCAGCAGGGAATACGAAATATTGTCTGGGTTCCCATCATGAAGAATGGAAAAGTAAATGGGTCAATCGGATTGGACAATCAGGATTTGGGCATGGCTGAAGCAGCGGTTCCGTTTTTGCAGACCATACAGTATTTTTTATCTCTGACCATGCAGCGAAATGAAAATGAAAAGATGCTGTTTGAGATGAGCCAGATAGACCGGTTGACTTCCTTTTACAATAGAAACCGTTTTATACAGGATGTTTCTGAATTAAAAGAGAGTAAAGATTCTGTAGGGGTGGTCTATTTAGATATTAATGGGCTTAAAGAGATTAATGATTCCTTTGGTCATGATACGGGAGATAAAATGATTAAGGAATGCGCCGATATTATGAGAAGCAGTGTTTCTTCCAAGCACCTTTACCGTATTGGCGGCGATGAGTTTGTTATCATCTATGTGGATATTACGGAGGAATCCTTTTACGATAATGTCCAGCTGTTAAAAAATGCTTTTGAGAAGAGCAAATGTCAGGCAGCCATAGGATGCAGGTGGAATGAAGAATGCACTCATATTCAGGATATTATCAAAGAAGCGGATGAGTTAATGTATGATGATAAAAAGAGATTCTATCAGGGACATCATGCCACTGGCCGCTACCGGCATAACAATGATATATTGAGGTCCTTAGCTGATCCTGATGTGTTAAATAAAAAAATAGAGAATCATAATTTCAGAGTGTTTTTACAGCCTAAAATAAATGTGGAAGATTGCAGGATGGTCGGAGCAGAGGCACTGATACGTTATCAGGATGAAAATGGATCGATCATAGCGCCGGATAAATTTATTCCGGTTTTAGAAGACACATACCTGATCAGCAAAATTGACTATTATGTATTTGAAGAGGTTTGTAAAACCCTGAGTATTTGGAACGGACAGGGGAAGACTGTCTTTACAATCTCCAGTAATTTTTCAAAAATCACTTTTATGGAGGAGTGTTTCATAAAAAGATTAGAAGAGATTAGTGATAAATACCAGGTTCAAAGAAAATATCTGGAAATAGAGATTACTGAGAGCGTCAATTACACAGATTTGGATACATTGGTAACGAGAATCAATCAAATAAGAGATGCAGGATTCAGAGTTGCAATGGATGATTTTGGGGTGGAAAGCTCAAATTTAGCGCTGCTGTCATTGGTGAAATTTGATATATTAAAAATTGATAAGGGTTTTGTAAAAGATATTATTTCAAATAAAAGAGCGCAGATAATAATTGGGATGATGACTAAAATGTGCAGTGAAATGGGGATTCAATTAATTGCTGAAGGGATAGAGGACGGGCAGCAATTTAATGTTTTAAGGGAATACGGTGTCAAGACTGTGCAGGGCTATTTGTTTAGCAAGCCTGTATCAATTTCAGAGTATGAAGAAAAATATATGAATTAGCAGCAGGCGCAGGATTGCCGCCAATGCACAGGGGGCGGTATTCGGTATAGAAGCATTCTCCCATCAGTGTATACATAAAACCGATGGGAGAATGCTTTACCACCTTACCCCCCCCCCGCCTCTCCGGCAGCACGCCTTATTTTTTAGGCTGGCTCTATATTAAATATCTTTTTAACAGACGAGTCAATTCTGTAACGTCTACAGGCTTTGCCATATGAGCGTTCATGCCGCATTCCAGGCAATGCTGTATATCATCTGAAAAAGCATCGGCACTCATAGCAATAATCGGAACAGATAAGGCATCCGGGCGATTCAGTCCCCGGATCGCTTTTGCGGCCTCATATCCTGTCATGCGCGGCATCCGTATATCCATAAGAACAGCATCGTAATATCCCTCTGGCGATTGTTGAAATTTGTCCAGACATATCTGACCATCTTCTGCCCAATCCAGTTCCATGCCCAGATCCGATAACAGCTCATTTGCAATCTCCCAGTTAAGTTCATTATCCTCGGCCAGAAGGATACGGCGTCCGGACAGCTCCATCCCCTGGTTTGATGTCTGGTCATCTGGTGTTTCAACTCCCATATATTGGCGCAGCGCATAGAACAGTGTGGATTTAAACAAAGGTTTGGAAATAAAACCGCTGATACCTGCTTCCCGGGCTTCCGCCTCAAATTCACTCCAGTCATACGCGGAAATCAGCAGTATGGGTACTTCATCTCCCAGATTGCGCCGTATCTCTTTTGCAGTCTGAATTCCATTCATGCCGGGCAGTTTCCAATCCAGCAGGATTATTTGATAATCGTCTCTCTTGATGTGGTGTTGGATTACCAGATCAATGGCTTTTTCTCCGCTGAGCGTCCATTCAGCTTTTATTCCGATGGATTTCAGCGCATTCATCGCTGTTCTGCACAATAATTCGTCATCGTCAACTACCAGCATATTCCAGGAGGGGAGCACCATATCCACCTCCATTGCAGCAGCTTTTTCAAAATCAAAGGTAATACGGAATTCAGTTCCTCTGTCAATTTCACTTTGTACCTCAATGCTTCCCTCCATGGCATCTACAATGTACTTTGTAATCGCCATGCCTAAACCGGCGCCCTCGGTTTTATGTATCCTGGCCTCATCTGCCCGGCTGTAAGAATCGTATATTTTTTTCACAAAATCCTGTGACATACCGATTCCGTTATCCTTGACATTGATATGAATTCGGACATGGTTTTCTCCCTTTGGAGATGGCTCTTCAGATAGAGATAACTGTACCGCTCCTCCTTCCGGCGTATACTTAGTTGCATTCGACAAAAGATTCAGCAAAACCTGATTCAGGCGAACGCCGTCGCACCATACATTTTCGGTCAATATGTTTTCAACATGTATGTCGAATGTTTGCTTTTTTGCCTTCACCTGGGGCTGCATAATATTGACAATTCCTTCAATCACTTCCTTTAAAGAGATCTGTTCGGTTGTTAAAGTCAATTTACCGCTTTCAATTTTAGACATATCCAGCACATCATTAATCAGCCCCAACAGATGTTTGCTGGACAATGTAATTTTTCTCAGACAATTCTGCACCTGTTCCCGGTCATCCATGTGGGCTGCTGCAATGGCGGTCATGCCTACAATTGCATTCATGGGTGTACGGATATCATGGCTCATATTGGCTAAAAACTCACTTTTGGCTTTGCTGGACTCAAGTGCTGTCTGACGCGCCTTCTCCAGTTCGTGCAGCTGAGAGCGGGTCATGGAGAAATACCGTAGAAAAATAAGTGTCAGAATAATAAGGACAGAAGCGCAGGACAGCAGCGTCATGACCATACGCTGACTGCTCAGATTGTTTATGGTATGGTCCAATATACCGTAAGGCATTACGGCTACAAGATACCATTCAGAATAGGGCAATGGTATGCCGTAAATTTGGCGCTCCTCCCTGTTCACTTCAAATGCTGCAGCATACTCTTTATGGTTTTTCAGAGCAATACAAAATTTTTCAATGGAACTTTCTTCAGACGAATCAATATCTGCAAGAGCAAGGTGCGTTTGCAGCTGTTCAAAAAACTGCCACAATTCAGTGTTGGGATTTTGTATCACAAAACTGCCGTCCGGCCTGATAATGTGGTAATACATCAGCTGATCTTTATCCTCCAGGGAAAGGAAATCAGTGATATACTCCAAAGGCACGGCTGCTATCAGCCCGGTGCTCATATCGCCGTTCTGCATAGGATAGGCGGCATCGACGCCAAACAAGACCACTTCGTTTTCAGCAGAATCAACACCAACGGCAACTCTTTGTTCCCCCTGCAATAATGCTTCTACAAAAGGTCCCGGATTGAGGGGCTGTATGGGTTGTCCATAAAGGGTTTCAAAATTTCCTTCAGCAGAACAAAGCGCTAAATAATCAAAATCCCTGACCTGAGCCCTGTAAATGAGTTCCTCATATAGTGTTTCCTTGTCGTTTATTTCGGTTGAAACCACGGAAACAATGCCGCTGACCTGGGCAAAACGCAATTTGATGACAGTTTCAAAGTGTCTGGACATCTGTTCATTCATTCCGGACATATAGATTTCACCAATCTCGTAAACGGCCTTTTTGCTCTTTCTGCTCATATAAATTCCGAGAATGCTGAAAATAACAATACTAAAGATAAGAAGTCCAACAAAGCTGAATATTAGAAACTGGGTTGTGGTATCTTTTTTTTGACGGCCTTCCATTGACTTTACTCCTCCCTGTGCTTTTCCGTGCGGTCTGTTCACGCCGCAGCCGGCCCGGTACTTCATCAGAACCGCAGCCGGTTTTACGGTTTTATTATAAAGGTTATCTTTATAATCCTGCAATACTCTTTTTGGTCAGGTGTGCAAATAGGTTGGCCCATTTATACTGACAAGTTTGGCACTTCATGATATAATCCTGACAGAGGAGATAGGTTATGGAACCGCAGGAAACAAAATTTACATTTGTATATAACGAAATTAAACAGTGCATTTTGGACGGCCAGATACTTCCTGGTAATTCTCTGTTATCTTCAAGAATGTATTGCGAGAAATACCATGTGAGCAGATATACCATCAATCATGTTTTTGACGCGCTGCAGGAAGAAGGGCTGATTGAGATTCAGCCCCGTCTTGCTCCTGTCGTTGTTTCAGGAAAAGATACGCCGGATTCATTGAATACTGCTGCAGACATTTTGAAGCAAAAGGAGACCATATTACAGGTATATCAGACCTTTGCGCTGATATTGCCTCCCCTTCTTGTTTTTGCCCTGCAGGGCTGCGATGTGGAGATAATGCCGCACTATAAACAGGCTGCGAAAGTATTGCGTATGGGCCGTTTTGCCGGCGGATGGCGTCCTCCTTCTAACCTGGGATATGATATATTAAGAATAGGCGGAAATCCCTTATTCGGAGAACTCTATTCTGCCTTTGGCCTCTACAATAAGCTTACATTCTTCCTGGAGGACTGCCCCTATTTTAAGAATCACTTTTTACAGAAGCCGGTGCCTGCGAACAGCGTTATTATAGACATATTAAAGGGCAGAGATCCGTCTGTAATGCACCGCCAGTTATCTGTTATGTATCAGGAATTAACAGATTCCATTGAGAGCACATTAAAGAATTTATCAGACACCATGCCTGAATGTCCGGTGCAAACAGGGGTGAAGTTTGCATGGAATCCCATGCGTGGCCAGGATTATTATTACTCGAAAATTGTTGACGACCTGAATCTGAAAATCGGCCTTGGAGAATATTCCATTGGAATGTATCTTCCATATGAAAAGCAGCTGGCCGGACAGTATGGCGTCTCTTTATCCACCGTCAGAAAGGCATTGTCGGAGCTGGAACAAAGAGGGTTTGTAAAAACATTAAACGGCAGGGGCACTGTCGTTATCGAACCGGATGATACAAAAATTCACCAGCTGTCCCTTAATTCCGGATATGTGGAAAAGGCATTGCGTTATCTTCATGCCCTACAGCTGATGGCCTTGCTGATCCGTCCGGCGGCTTTGGCGGCAGCATTGCGGTTTACCGGAGATGAACTGGACGAGCTGGCGGACAGATTTACTTCTCCCGGTTCTGCCTATCTGGCAGATATGTTTGAAGCCATCCTAAAACATACCACCTTAGAGCCTTTATACGTTATATTATCTGAGACCGGTCATCTGCTTGAATGGGGACATCATTTTGCTTATTATCCCTCCAAGAGACATACACTTTCTCATCTCAATAAACAGGTTATAGGGGCCTTCCGGCAATTATGCGGGGGAAACGCGGATGCCTTTGCAGACGGCATAGCGGATTGCTACCGTTATACCCTGGTTTGTATGAAGAAGCATATGATAGAAAAATATAAGTTTTATAATGCAGCTAATATTCGGATTCCTGAAAAATACTAACTGCGGGCAATGGAAGGGATGATGCCATGATACCGGGAATAAGCTTCACGGTGATTAAATCAAATATCATATTGGCTGTGGAATTGGCGAGGCGATGATTATATTGCCTCGCCAATTGCATTTGCCCGTCCTTCAAAACTGTTAGGCCTATCTGAAGGGTGCCCCCATAAAAGCGGCTATTAAGTAAATAAATTTACCGGATGTTAGAAATAACAATGAGGTTTACTGCAAAAATTGTAAGTAAACTTTTGCGGGTTTACCCGATTGGGGAAACAAGAAGGGATAAGAGGGGTGAAATGAAAAATTACCAGTTTATGGTGATGAATCATGTGATATATGCACAAAAAATAATGTAAATAACTATGCAATATGCAAGAAAAATATTTGAAATAAAAGAAGATATTGACAATCATTGTGAATAGTACTATACTCCAAATATCGGTAAACCAATTTACTAAAACATGACATTTACAGGGACGGAAAAGATTACTTGAAGATACAGTAAACAAATGGGAAGTAAACCTGGAGGAAAACTGACAGGAGAAAACAAACAGGAGAAAACAAAAAGGAGGAAGGAAAACGCATGACAGGAATCATTGTAACAGGACACGGAACGTTCCCGGAGGGCATTCTGAGCGCCGTCTCCCTGGTGGCTGGGAAACCGGACAACACGCAGGCGGTTAACTTCGAGATGGGACAAAGTTCAGAGGATTTGAAGGACTCCATGGCAAAGGCAATGGAATCACTGGAAGGGGATGAGGTCCTGATTCTGGCTGATTTGGTGGGAGGCACCCCGTTTAACACGGCAGCAGCCCTGAGAAAAGCGCGGGCAGACAAGCGAATCAAGGTAATTGCCGGTGTGAACATGGCAGCCCTGGTGGAAGCCGTGTTCTCCAGACCTATGTATGGGTTGGACGATCTGGCGGCGGCGCTGCTGTCAGCAGGCAGGGAAGGCCTGCGGGATTTAGATGCCCTGGACAGCGAAGAGGAAGCACCGGAATTTGAGGACGGACTGTAAGAACGCACTGTAAGAACGGATTATAAGAACGGATTATAAGAACGGATTATAAGATCGGATTGACGGATTGGTTAACATCCCAATCCGGCTCGATGTAAGGAAAGGATGGGGATTGAGAACGTGATTAAGAAGATTCATGTGGAACCAATCAACAGGAAGGCTGAATACGAGGCAGCGGGGTTTCTGACCAGGGAAGAGGTTACGGCAGCCATGGACCGGGTGGCGGACCAGGTAAGATGCAATATGGAGTACTTTGGCACCAGATTCCCTTCATCAGCCACCAGGAACCAGACATACGGAGTCATAGACAACATCGAATGGACGGACGGATTCTGGACAGGACTTCTGTGGCTGTGCTACGAGTACACAGGAGACGATGCATTTAAAAATCTGGCTCTTAAAAATGTGGATTCCTTCCTGAACCGGGTAGAGAAGCGCATTGAGCTGGACCACCATGATCTGGGCTTTCTCTACAGCCTGTCATGCGTGGCCGGATATAAGCTGACTGGTTCTGCAGAGGGCCGGAAGGCAGGGCTTCTGGCAGCCGATAAGCTGATGGAGCGGTTTCAGGAAAAGGGCGGTTTCATCCAGGCCTGGGGAGAGCTTGGAGCCAGGGACAACTACCGCCTGATCATTGACTGCCTGCTGAATATTCCGCTGCTGCACTGGGCTTTTCTGGAAACCGGAAACCCTGTATACCGGAACGCAGCGGTGCGGCATTATGAGGCGGCCTGCAACAATGTGATAAGGGATGACGCCTCAGCGTACCACACCTTTTATTTTGACCCTGGGACAGGGGAACCTCTTAAGGGCGTTACCAGACAGGGATACAGCGATGACTCGGCCTGGGCCAGGGGCCAGGCATGGGGAATCTACGGTATACCGCTGAATTACAGATACGTCAAGGATGACAGCGCCTTCAATCTGTTTAAGGGAATGACCAATTATTTCCTGAACCGGCTTCCGGAGGATGAGGTATGTTACTGGGATCTGATATTCACAGACGGTTCAAATCAGTCCAGGGATTCATCGGCGGCAGCCATTGGGGTGTGCGGTATTCATGAGATGCTTAAGTATCTGCCGGAGGTAGAATCCGATAAGAATACCTACCGCCATGCCATGCACTGTATCCTGCGTTCCCTGATGGAACGCTATACGGCGCCGGAGATAAAACCCGGAAATCCGGTGCTGCTCCATGGAGTGTATTCATGGCATTCAGGCAAGGGTGTGGATGAGGGGAATATCTGGGGAGACTATTATTACATGGAAGCCCTTATGCGGTTCTATAAAGACTGGAATTTATATTGGTAAGAAAACATGAAAACCCATGGAGAATAAACGAAATGGGCTTATAACAAGGAGGATATGAAATGGCAGTACCTAATATTGTGGCATTCAGGATTGACGAGAGGCTGATTCACGGACAGGGACAGCTCTGGATTAAAGCTCTCGGCGTGAATACGGTTATCGTTGCAAATGATTCGGCCAGCGAGGATTCCATGCAGCAGACGTTGATGAAGGCAGTGGTTCCAAAGACCATCGCCATGCGCTTTTTCTCTATCCAGCACACCTGTGACGTAATCATGAAGGCATCTCCGAAGCAGACCATCTTTATTGTCTGCAAGACGCCGGAGGATGCGCTTAAGCTGGTGGCGGGCGGAGTACCTGTGAAGGAAATCAATGTGGGCAATATCCATCACGCTCCGGGAAAGGAGGAAGTGAGCAAGTATATTGCACTGGGCGGCGATGATAAGGCAGCCTTAAGGCAGCTGCGTGACACGTATGGAGTTGTCTTTAATACCAGAACAACTGCTTCCGGCGACGACGGGGCAGCCAGGGTGGATTTAAATAAGTATCTTTAATTGTAAATTACACGTTTAAGAGGAGGGAATTATCGTGACAATCAGTATGTTTCAATGTTTGTTAATCGGTCTGTGGACAGCCTTCTGTCTGGCAGGCATGCTGTTCGGAATTTACACCAACCGGTGCCTGGTCATGGCAGCCGGCGTGGGACTTATTTTAGGGGATCTTCCCACCGGCCTGGCCATGGGAGCTGTAGGAGAGCTGGCATTTATGGGATTTGGCGTATCCCAGGGCGGTTCCGTACCGCCAAACCCCATGGGCCCGGGAATTGTGGGAACCATCATAGCCATTACCATGAAGGATTCCGGTATTGATGTGGGCTCTGCCCTGGCTCTTTCATTCCCCTTTGCAGTGGCTTTCCAGTTTGTGATTACAGCCACCTATACCTTTGCCACAACCCTTACAAGCTATGCTTATAAGGCCCTGGATAAGAAGAATTTCCGCGGCTTCAGGATAGCTGCCAATGCAACGGTCTGTGTATTTGCGGTGGTCGGCTTTATTATCGGATTCGGCGGCGCCTTCAGCTCCGAGGGACTCCAGAAGGTGATTTCACTGATTCCCGCATGGCTCAGCGCGGGTCTGGGCGTGGCAGGCAAGATGCTTCCCGCCATTGGCTTTGCCATGATTCTCAATGTAATGGCAAAGAAGGAACTGATTCCATTTGTACTGTTTGGCTATATCGCCATTGCCTACCTGAACCTTCCTGTCATGGGAGTGGCTGTTATCGGTACGGCCATTGCGCTGCTTGTATTTTTCCATGCCGGCAAAGGAAACGGCGAATCTGTAGAAGAAGTGGAGGTTGAATTTGAAGATGGCATTTAATCAGCTGGAGAAAAAAGATTATATGAAAACATCCCTGCGGGCCTATTTCCTGCAGAATGGATTTAACTACGGCAATTACCAGGGCCTTGGCTATGCAAATGTACTTTATCCCGCCCTTCGCAAGATGTACAAGGACGACGATGACAAACTCCAGGAAGCATTGAAGGAGAACATAGAGTTTTTTAACACCAATATTCATTTCCTCCCGTTTATCACCAGCCTTCATCTGGTCATGCTGGAGAATAAGACTCCTTCCAATGAAATCCGAAACATCAAAATGGCTCTCATGGGACCGTTGGCAGGTATCGGTGATTCTCTCGCCCAGTTCTGTCTGGCGCCGCTGTTCGCCACCATTGGCGCGTCCCTGGCCCAGGACGGCCTGATTATGGGACCCATCCTGTTCTTTGTTGCCATGAACGTGATTCTTCTGGCTATGAAGCTTCTCACCGGCATGTGGGGATACAAACTGGGCACCAACATCATTGCCACCCTCAGCACGAAGATGGAACAGATTTCCAACATCGCCAGCATGATAGGTGTGACCGTTATCTCGGGACTTGCGGTAAATTTTGTGAAGATTTCCACACCGATTCAATACGTTGCCAATATGCCGGGAGACCAGCAGAAGGTGGTGGCCATCCAGGAGATGATAGACGCCATCGCCCCCAAGCTCCTTCCTGTATTGTTCACAGGACTTATTTTCTACCTGATAAAAGTGAAAAAGTGGACCACCTATAAGCTGGTCATCCTTACCATTATCCTGGGTGTGGTGCTTTCTGTCCTGCATCTGATTGCCTAGAAAAAAGCGGGGAGGTACCCTTTGGCATGTATGCCTGAAGCATGCAGCAGGGGTGCCTCCCTCTCTGGTTTATAAATATGGAAGATCACAGGGGGCGCAGCAGCCCGCCTGAATGAGAGAAAGATCAAATGGAATAAAAAGGAGTTATCTATGGGTGATGAACGGTATGTACAAGTAAGAGAAAGAGCAGAGGCCTACGCAGCCTGGTATGAGAAGGAACGGGTGACCGCCCATATCACTGAAAACTGCCGGGAGGAGGCAAAACAAATTCTGGCGCAGGCAGACAGGCTAATGGCGCATACATTTTCGTTTGAGGACAGATGGGATATGGAACCCTGCCGTGAACCGTTTACCCTTAAGGAAATGATATGGGACACAAGCCCCAACGGGGATCCGGAATGGATTTTCATGCTGAACCGTCACGAATACATGAACAAACTGCTTATTGCGGGCTGGCTTACAGGCGATACGGCATATGCTGAAAAGCTAAAATGGTTCCTGCTTCATTGGATACAGGCAAACCCCATACTGCCGGAGGGAACCGTGACCACCAGGACCATTGACACGGGAATCCGGTGTATGAGCTGGCAGTATCTGCTGCTTCATCTTTTGGGAGAGGGCCTTATAGAGGAAAAGGAAGCGGGGGAAATCCTGGAGAGCATGAAAGACCAGTTTGCCGGTTTGAGGAAGAGGTACATCGGAAAATATACGCTCAGCAACTGGGGCGTCCTTCAGACGGCATCCATATGCAGCGGGTACCTGTGGTTTCGCGAATATTTACCTTCAGACGGAACAGAGGACTGGGCCTGGAAGGAACTGGAACGTCAGATTGGGCTTCAGGTGCTGGATGACGGAGCCCACTGGGAGCAGTCCATGATGTATCATGTGGAGGTGCTTCTGGCCTGTATGAAGCTGCTGGCCTCCTGCCGGGCCATCGGCCGGATTGGAAGCAGGAATGATAAGGCCGGCGCGGGATATGGCTGGGGTGAACCTGGCGGGGATGGATATAGCAGGGATGAATCTGACAGGGATGAGTCCGGTGGGGATGGATATGTCTGGAATGGAGATAGCCGGAAAGAATTTTGGCGCAGTACAGACTGGCTGGAGAAGGCAGTTGACAGGATGAGCCGTTACGTACTTTTTGCCACGGGACCGGATCATGTTCAGATAGCCCAATGTGACAGCGATGTTACCGATGTGAGGGATGTGATGGTGAAGGCTGCTGTTCTCACCGGTGACGGCAGGTATAAGTATGCAGGATATGATACCGTGGACCTGGACAGCGCCTGGCTGCTAGGCAGTGCGGGAATCGCCGGATACCGCGCTATGGAAGGCAGAATGCCGGAGAGCCGGTCCCTGGAAGCAGCGGATGCCGGGCATATTTTTTTCAGAAGCAGCTGGGAGGAGGACAGCCATTTTACCTACCTGAAATGCGGTCCTCTTGGAAGCGGGCACGGACATGCGGATCTGACCCATATATCGCTCTATTACAGAGGCCGTCCCGTACTGGCGGACAGCGGCAGGTACTCCTATGTGGAGGAAGAACCGCTGCGCCCGTTTCTAAAGAGCGCCCAGGCCCACAATGTATGCGTTATAGACGGAGAGTCCCATGGAAGGCCCAGGGGGTCATGGGGGTATGACAGCTTTGGACAGAGCTTTAAAAATTATTACCGGGAACAGGGGCCGGTCCATTACGGGGAAATGGCTTATCACGGATGTCTCATGTCCGGCGAACACTATCTGGTTATCCGCAAGGTGATGGCGGTGGACCAGGGAATCTGGATGATTGTCAATGATATACGCTGCGACGGCCGCCATGAGGTAAAGGAGTATTATCACCTGGACAGTGCCGTACAGGCTGCCCGAACAGGAACGGGCACGGACGGGACCGGGGAATACTGGAGACTGTGCTGTGGCGGGGATGTGTCAATGACGGTGCTGGGATCACGCCCCTTTGAGTCAGAGCCCTGCATCTTATCCAAACAATATAACCAGAAAGAAAAAAGCACCTGTCTGGTCAGGAAAACCGGCTTTACAGACCGTATCACAGACTGGACCTGTCTGTTGGGTGAAGGAACAGAGGCTAAGAAAATTCCTGTTTTCCAGTATGGAAGCAGCCGGTCTGAGCCGGAGGAACAGGTGACGGCCATGAGCTTTTGCATCTCGCCGGATGAATCCTGGGATTTCCTGGTCTGGAATCAGGAGACATGGCAGGGCGGTAAAATCCACTATTGCAAAGGGGTGCCGGTTTATGCAAAGGCAGCAGCCATTCACACCATAAATGGGAACACGACACTTTACCGATTAAGGATTTAATGGTATATTTATAAGAGCGATGCAGGATGAGGCGGGTGGAGGTCAGAATGAAGAAGTTGACAATTAATGAGATTGCTGAACGGGCGGGTGTTTCAAAGACAACGGTGTCCTTCTATCTCAACGGCAAGATTAATAAAATGTCTGAGGAGACCAAACAGAGAATACAGCATATCATTGATGAGACCGGATATGAGCCAAGTGCTGCAGCCAGGGCCATGAAGGCCAAGAGCAGCGGCGTGGCGGGAGTCATTCTGGCGGACACGTCGGAGGGATACTGCGCCAGGGCTCTCAAAGGAATTGAGGAGGCGGCCAGTGCCCTGGAGTACCAGATTGTGGTTGGAAACAGCGGTCTCGCTTTCCAGCATGAGAAGGATTATGTGGAACGCATGCTCAGGCTGGGAGTTGACGGTTTTATAGTCCAGTCCACCTACCGTTTCGGTATGCTGGCCTCAGACCTGGAAAAAAAGAAAAAGCCCATCGTATACCTGGATGCCAAGCCCTATGATTTTAAGGGACGGTATGTAAAAAGCAACAATTATGACTGCGTATACCAGGTGATTTCGGAATGCATCAAGAAGGGATATGAGAACTTTCTCATGATTTCCGACGGCGACTCCAATATCAGCGCGGGTTTTGAGAATACCCAGGGATATAAGGATGCCATACAGGACGCCTGGAAGGAGGGCGCCACCCAGTATCTCCAGGAGGGTGTGAAGTCCGATCAGGTGTATGAAATGCTGAAGGACCAGATTGACCTGAAAAAAAAGACGCTGATTTATGTTGCCAGTCCGGGACTTTTGCAGGTGGTGTATCAGGCGATCCGCAGGTACCCGGATTATATGAGGCTGTTTCCTGACACGCTGGGCCTTATCGGCTTTGACGCGGAGGGATGGACCAGAATGACGACCCCAACCATTTCCGCCATCATCACGCCTGCTTATCAGGAAGGGGTCAGGGCCATGGAAGAGCTGGCCGACATCCTGGACGGCAAGAAAACAGACGGGGAAGTGGTGTTTAAGAATATAGTCAAGTGGAGGGAAACCACACTTTGACCTTTTGATTTTCGGCTTCTGTTTTTTGCCGGGGCGGAATCGTCTATGATGGAATTTCGTTAATTCTGTTCTTTCAATTGTAATCTTATTTTGTATGTAATATAATAAATCAGTAGATACATTTAAACGATAGAAAGAGGATATTGCATATGAAGGCAAGCGAACGTTTAGAGATTATCATAGATGAAGTGCAGACCAACGGAATTGTCAAGGTCGCGGAAATAAGCGGACGTCTGGGGTGTTCCGAGGTGACCATAAGGAATGACATAAGAAAGCTGGACCAGCAGGGGGTTCTTAAGAAAACATACGGGGGAGCGGTCCGCAAGGAAAACGGACTGTCAGTGGAATTCATTCCCGGAGAATATTTCCTAAACAGTGACAAAAAATACAGGATTGCCAAAAGGGCCTATGAGTATATGAAAGGCGGGGACTCAATCATCATTGATGATTCCACTACGGGATACTATCTGGCCAAATATATAAAGGAACATGCAGAGAAACATCTGGCTGTGGTGACGAATTCTGTTCTATCCGGAGCGGAGCTGACTTCAGCCAGGCATGTGGATCTTTTTATTGTGGGAGGCCATGTTATTGGCAATCCGCCGGCTGCCCTGGATAATATAACGGTAGGGGCCATGGGGCAGTTTCATGTTGACAAGGCCTTTGTGGGGGTCAATGGAATCAATCTAAAAACGGGTCTGACTTCCATGGGAACCCCTCAGATGGATGTGAAGCGTGAAATGATACGGGTGGCGGACGAGGTCTATGTTATTGCCGACAGCTCAAAGTTCGGCAGCAGAAATCTCTTTACCGTGTGTCCCATGTCTGAGGTGGACAGGGTGATTACTGATACAGAAATAAAAAAAGAATATGTTCAGACTGCCAGGAATCTTGGTATTGAGTTGGATCTTGTCTGATGGGTGGTTAGAATCAGAGGTTTGTTAAAATATAAAATCCTTAAGTGGGAGCTTTTGTGCTTTGTGCATGAAGGCTCTTTTATTTGGTTTCTTTTATTATCCGGCATAAATACGGATTATAAGAAATGCACAAAGAATAGTGGATATATTCTTATAAAAATAACAATTGACATTCTATTATTTTCGATTGATAATAATATATGTAAATATCGAAAAAATGTAGAAATAAAAAATATCAATCAAAAGGAGAGACCAATGAAAGAGCAATACAAACCGATTGTAGGAATTACAATCGGAGACCCGGCAGGAATTGGGCCAGAGATCATCCTGAAGGCCCTGGGAGAGAAACATATTTATGATGAATGCAGGCCCCTTGTTATTGGCTGCGTGAATGTACTCGAAAGAGCAAAGGCAATCCTTCCCCAATGCAGTCTGGAATTTAACAGGATTGAATCTGTGTCTGATGCCTGCTTCCGGTTTGGCACCATAGATGTCCTTGAAACAGGACACTATGATATCTCGAAGCTGGTGTGGGGGAAGGAGCAGGCGGCTGCCGGACAGATAGCAATGGATTCCATTCGTACATCTATTGAATTAGGGCTGGCGGGAGAGATTGATGCGGTGACCACGGCCCCCATTAACAAGGTGGCTATTAAGATGGTGGGGGTAAAACAGGCCGGTCATACCGAGATTTATATGGACGGAACAAAGGCGCCGTATGTTCTGACCATGTTTGACTGCTTTAAGATGAGGGTATTCCATCTCAGCAGACATATATCACTGATGAATGCCATCCGGTATGCCACGAAGGAACATGTGCTCAACGATATATGCCGCATTGATAAAGAGTTAAAGGGGCTTGGGATGGAAACGCCGTACGTTGCGGTGGCGGGCATTAATCCCCACAGCGGGGAAGGCGGGCTGTTCGGTGATGAAGAGGTGAAGGAAATCATTCCTGCCATTGAGGAAGCCAGGAAACGGGGAATCAACGCAATCGGACCGGTTCCGCCGGATACATTATTTTCCAGGGGAAAAAATGGGGAATTTGATGCTATACTGGCAATGTATCATGACCAGGGCCATATGCCATGTAAGACACTGGATTTGGAGAGGACAGTTTCGGTTACACTGGGACTTCCGTTTTTACGCTGCTCCGTGGACCATGGAACTGCATTTGATATTGCTGGGAAGGGGATTGCCACCAATGTCAGCATGACGGCAGCCATTGACTCCACTGTCAAATATGCAAAAGCCCTTCATGATGTAAAACAGGATGAAAGCATGGGAAATTATGATGCAAAATAGCTGAAGCAGGGGGAAGATACGATGATAGGAGCTGTTACCGACGACTTTACGGGCGCAGCAAGTGCAGGCGTGCTGATTGCAAGGTCACAGGCAAGGACCGGTTTGTTTTTAGACGCTGAGGCTCTGGAGGATTCTGATGAGGCAAGATGTCTGGATGCGGTTTTTGTAAGCAGCAACAGCAGGCATCTGAAGCCTGAGGATGCATACAGAGAGGTGTGCAGGGCAACGAAGGCCCTAAAGTCCGCAGGTGTTACCTGTTTCTCTAAAAAAATAGATACAACGCTGCGCGGCAGAATTGGAAATGAAATAGACGCCATGATGGATACTCTTGGCGGAGATATGGTTGCGGTGATGGTGCCCGCAATGCCGCAATCCAGAAGAATCTGTTTAAACGGTATATCAATCATTGACGGGACCGTGCTGACGGAAACGCCCATTGCCCAGGATGTAAAAACCCCGGTAAAGGATGCATTCGTTCCAAGGCTGATTCAGGGACAGAGCAGACGAAAAGTCGAGCTGATTTCCATAGAAAATGTGGACAGAGGGAAGGGCACTCTTAAATGTGCCATGATAGATGCCCGGGAACGAGGCGGGCAGATACTGGTAATGGATGCCGTCACTATGGAGCATATAGACCTGATCGCGCAGGCCTGTGTGGAATTGGGATGGAATGTACTGGCTGTGGACCCGGGTGCGTTTACCATGAAACTGAATTACCGCAGAGGGATGATAAAGGAGGAGGCTTCAACGGGGTCTGAGGGCAGTACGGGACCGGAGGATGAAGCGGGGCCGGAGGACGAAGCGGGACCTGAGAATGAAGCGAAGCCGGAGGAGGAAATAAAGCCGGGGGAAAAGGTGGCATTATTTGTGGTGGGCAGCGCAAATCCGCTGACTAAAGCACAGATGAAGTATTTGTGCAGCAGTGAGGCTAATGTACCTGTCCACGTATCTGCGTACATGCTGATAAGCGGGCAGGTACAATTTGAGGAGGAAGTGAACCGGGCTGTTGGAATGGTAGTAAATTTGTTCCGGCAGAAACCAAGGCCTCAGTCCATTATCATAGGGACAGCCCTGCAGGACTGCGTGGTGGATCTGAATGATGAGGACCTTAGGCGCGGATATGATTCCGGTACCTGTTCAAGACTTATTAATGAAGGACTTGCAGAGATTACGGGGAGAGTGATGGAGCTTGCGGGCCGGGAGCAGGTGGCAGGACTTTTGCTGACCGGAGGGGATACCATGGAGAGCGTGTGCCGCAGGCTTCATGTTTCCTACATAGAAGCCATTGATCATATAGTTGCCCAGGTTGATGTGGGACGTATTATGGGGAACTATACCGGATTGCCGGTTGTGGTAAAAGGCGGATTCTGCGGGAGCAGGGAGATAGGAATGGCTGTTGTGAGACGGTTATTGTCTGAGTCGGCCGGATGTCGGGAAGAAAACGGGATAGTTTAGGGCAATCGGTCCCAGGTTTAATAAAAAAGAAAGGTGAAGGTAAAATCCATATGAAAAAGGTTATTATAGAAGCCCGTGTAAACGAATATGCAATGAGGGACATGAATCCTAACGTGCCGTGGACCGTGCAGGAACTTGTGGACGAAGCGCAGCGTGTAAGGGAGGCTGGCGCATCCATCATGCATTTTCACGCAAGGACAGCTGCCGGGGAGCCTAATAATCACGCGGAAGTGTATGCTGAAATCATAGAAAAGGTGCGGGAGAAGACAGACATTTTACTATTGCCAACACTGGGCTTTAACAGCAATGATAAGGACAGCTCGCGTATCAAAATCATATCCGAACTGGCAAAGAAGGAATCCACGAAGCCGGATATCATTCCTCTGGATACAGGAAGCGTGAACCTGGACCAATATGACGAGGAAAAGGGCTGCTTCACGGAGTCTGATTCCATCTATACGAATTCAACCAGGACACTGGAGTTTTGCGCCAGGGAGATGCTTAATTATAAAATAAAAGTAAAAATGACCTGCTGGGATGTGGGATTTGTGAGAAGAGGAAGAAAGCTGATTGATATGGGCCTTATCACAAAGCCGGGATATTTCCTGTTTCATCTGACAGAGGGCAAGTACATAACAGGACATCCCTGTACGGTCAGCGGCGTGGATGCTATGCGAAGCGTGCTTCCCGATGAACCATGTTACTGGAGTGCAAACTGTCTGGGAGGGAATCTTCTGAATGTGGCCCCGCATGTACTGAAAAATGGAGGAGGCCTGGCAATTGGTATTGGGGATTACCACTATAAGGAACTGGGCGCTCCGAAAAACGAAGAATTAATTAAGCGTGCGGCTGAGATGGCCCGCGAAGTTGACAGGGAGATTGCAAGTCCGGACGAAGTAAAGGCATTTTTTAATATGATTTAATGGCGGAGGGGAAAATGGAAACATATATAAGTCTTGTGGGGATAGTAATAGCATTTTGTACACTGATATTCTTGATGATGCGGGGAGTCAACCTGTTCATAACGGTAATGATTGCATCCCTGATAGCGATTGTATCCGGTAACATGAACATATATAAGACGCTCACAGAAAATTACATGACTGGTTTTGCCGACTATTACCGTTCCTATTACCTGGTGTTTTTCTGCGGAACTTTATTAGGAACCACAATGGAATTGTCCGGAGCAGCCACTTCCATTGCCAAATGGGTAACTGGGAAATTTAAGAGCATGGCATATCTGGCCATACCCTTAGCCACAGGTATTATCTGCTATGGAGGCGTCACAGCCATCATTTCAATTTTTGCCACATTTCCCATTGCGCTGGCAATTTTCAGGGAAAATAACATACCGCGGCGGTTAATGCCCGCAGCATTATATTTTGGCTCCTGTACATTTGCCATGATTGCTCCAGGGGCGCCGCAGGTGCAGAACATTATTCCAACCCAGGGGTTTGGGGTGGATTTGATGGCCGGGACAGTTGTTGGCTTTATTTCGAGTATTTTAATGCTGCTGATAGGAAGCTTCTGGCTTTCAGTGATGATAAAAAACGCGAGAAAGGCCGGAGAAATATTTACGTCCAGGGATGATGACAAAGATGAGAAGAGCGGAAGTCTTCCCAGTCCTCTTATATCTTTTATACCCATGCTGGTGACTGTAATAGCAATAAACCTGAAAAACAAGGCGGGAGAAAATATAATACCTATTGAATATGCCCTGCTTATGGGTATAGCCACAACCATTATACTCATGTACCGGAGGTTTGACAGGGCAGAATTAACAGAGGCTGTATTCCAGAGTGTGCCCAAGGCAGCGGTGGCGATCTTCAATATATGTACCATAGTCGGATTCGGAACAGTCATAAAGTCCACCCCGGCCTTTGAATTGCTTGTAGATGCAGTCATACATATCCCTGGTAATTACCTGGTAGGTGTTTCTGTCGGGACAGCACTGCTTGCAGGATTCTGCGGTTCCGCGTCAGGCGGTCTGGGAATCATCACCCCCATATTTTATGATATATTCGGGGCCATGCAGGGGGTATCCTATGCCGCCATTGCAAGAGTCATGGCCATAGCGTCCTCCTCCCTGGATTCGCTTCCCCACAGCGGTTCGGTTAATACATCCATCGGGTTGTGCGGTGAATCACATAAGAGTGCTTACATTCCGATTTTCTGCCTTTCGGTGGTGACGCCGGCTATCTGTACAGCAGTGGCAGTTATTCTGTTTACGTTGTTTCCAGGGTGGCCGTAAAATATTTATCAATTGTTTAGAAAGAAGTCAGAGTTTTTTAAATATAAATGTTACACAGTCTGCTATACTTGTAGAAAACAAAAGAAACGGACTGGACAAAGAATGAAATTCTGGGCTTACTTTTTAATTCCCGTATACACGGTTTTATTTACAAGAGGATATAATTGGTTTACCACCAATTTTTCGGTTATCGGCAATTTTTTTGACAGGAAAAAGTCATTTTTCCTGTGGGGAGTTCTGGTGGGAAGTTATTTTTATATGATACACCGGAATATAAAATCCCGTGCAGCGCTGCACCCAATCTGCGCCAGATTGATTCCGGCTGCACTGGTACTGTTGTTCTGCGCCATTACGACGCCCTACCTTCCGGAGGAATTGCCCCTCAAATCTGTACTGCATATCGTATTTGCATTTTTATCCGCGGTGTTGGTGCTTTTGTACCTGCTTTGGATAATCCGGACCAGGTATCAGACAGAGCCAGGAGCATACAGGCCGTTTCTGTATGGATGGGGAGCCATTGTGGGGGTGTCCGTAATCCTTTTGGCGGTGGCCGGAATCATCAGCAGCGCCCTGGAGATTTATGTGACGCTGACATCCGTTGCCATGGCGCAGCGTCTGGCTTGCAGGGTTGCCGTACAGGAGGAAATGCCGGACAGCGGAGGAAACACATCCGCAGAAGGTTCCCGGGGGAAATCCCTGGGAAAACGCCGCAATCATCTATTGACATAAAAAAGGGATTTACATATAATAAGGCTAGAAAAAACGTGCTTTTCCAGTGGATATACACGAATTCAGCCACAAAGAGAGAGTATATGGCACAGAGGTGTTATGACTCTCTCTTTCAATATCAGGGAGGATTTTTATGCCAGTATTTGATTTTAGCGACACACCCAAAAAGGAAGAAGAGCCACAGTGCACTTACACGGTATATTGCTCCAATGAGCCGGCGGCTTCTCCGGAGAAGCCCATGCTTATTCTGGATAACAGCAGCCGGGCCTGGAAACACCATTCCTGCGGCGTTTTCACCAACCAGGCCAAGCGGACCGCTTTCGAGTTCAAGGAGGAGGACGGGACTGTCAGCGCGGATATCCTGCAGGTTGACGCCCGTTTCACCAGCCTGCTGCGCTGGCTGGGGGAAAACCATATCAGTGTCCGATTGTCCGGTCAGAACCGCGGGGACGGATACGCGGTCTATAAGATTCGGGAGGTGGCCTTTGGAGGAGGGACCAAGCTGTCTGCGGAGGACGGTTTTCTCCAGTTTATGATTGAAAGGCTGCTGGCAAGCAGCGCGCCGGAGACAGAACTGGCAGAGGAGGACCAGGAGGAAGTCGGGGACGACATGAAGCTGACCAGTATTCAGAGCCTTACTGATTTCATGAACTGCGCCGGCAGGACGCTGCCGGACAATATACGGATTTGGGCCCGCAGGAACCTGGCGGTGGCCCGCTCCCATGAAGTGACTCCGGAGGAGAGGCGCCATGCCCAGCGCGCCCTTTCCATCATGATGAACATTCAGTGGAAGAATCACTATTTTGAATCCATTGATCCCGTGGAGGCCCGCAGGATTCTGGATGAGGAACTGTACGGCATGGAACGGGTCAAGCAGAGAATCATAGAGACCATCATACAGATTAACCGCACCCATACGCTTCCTGCATACGGCATGCTGCTGGTTGGCCCGGCAGGTACCGGAAAGTCACAGATTGCCTATGCGGTAGCCAGGATATTAAAGCTTCCGTGGACAACCCTGGATATGAGCTCTATCAATGACTCGGAACAGCTCACCGGCAGTTCCCGCATTTATTCCAATGCAAAACCCGGAATCATCATGGAAGCATTTTCCATGGCGGGAGAATCCAATCTTGTCTTTATCATCAACGAACTGGACAAGGCGTCATCGGGAAAAGGAAACGGCAATCCCGCCGATGTGCTGCTGACCCTCCTGGACAATCTGGGATTTACGGACAATTACATAGAGTGTATGATACCCACCGGCGGCGTGTATCCCATTGCCACTGCCAACGATAAGAGCCAAATCAGCGCGCCTCTCATGTCGCGTTTTGCGGTGATTGATATTCCGGATTATACGCCGGAGGAGAAGAAAATTATATTTTCAAAGTATGCCATGCCAAAGGTATTAAAGCGCATGGGGCTGCATGAAAATGAGTGTGTGGTGACAGAAGATGCACTTGACGCTGTCATTGAAAAATACGCGGACACCACAGGCATCCGGGATCTGGAACAGGCCGCGGAGCATATGGCCGCCAATGCCCTTTACCAGATAGAAGTGGACAATGTGGCTGCGGTGGTGTTTGACGGGGATATGGTGAGGGCGCTGCTGGGGTAAAGGTGTGTTCCTGCTGAGAGCAGAACAGGGAGGAGCGTATCCAGATTCGCTGTGCAATCAAAGGATTGGGGAGGGAAATAGTATGTATTATACAACAGATTATGTATCGCCGGTTGGCCGGATTAAGCTGGCTGCCGACGGCGAAAGACTGGTTGGGCTGTGGCTGGAAGGACAGAAATATTTTGCCGGTACTGTTAAAGAAGAGATGACGGAGGCTCCGGAACTTGGGATTTTTAAAGATACAAAGGACTGGCTGGACCGTTATTTTGCGGGAAAGAAGCCTGAGCCCTCAGAGCTTTTGCTGGCTCCCCTGGGAGGAGAATTCCGGCAGGGGGTATGGGAAATCCTCTGTCAGATCCCCTATGGACAGCTCACTACGTACGGCGATATTGCAAAGAAGATGGCGGAGAGGATGAACAGGGTAACCATGTCAGCCCAGGCAGTGGGCGGAGCAGTGAGCCACAATCCTGTTTCCATCATCATACCGTGCCACAGGGTGGTGGGTACAACCGGCAGTCTGACCGGATATGCCGGGGGCATTGATAAAAAGATATGGCTGCTGAAGCATGAAGGGGTGGACATGGAAGGCCTGTTTATACCTGAGAAGGGGACTGCGCTTTGAAGGTAAAGAAATGTTGCTGAAAAGCCCTGTTATGGGATTGGGCTGGGGACGATGACGGGGTGGTGGCGGGTGAGAAAGCAGGTTTGGTAACACATACGGGCCGGCAGTTTCCTGCCGGCCCATTTTGTATGAGAAAAGTTGTATGAAAAGCATTACGCTTTATAAATTAAATATATCATCAAGGTATGAATAAGATATGAACAGGAATGACTTTTATTCTGCATTTTACCAACTATTTTACCTATACTTTTCTGACCGGACCATGACCAGCAGGTAGAGAGCGTAGGGACTGCATTTGTTCAAAATGCGGATAAAGAGACTATCTGGATGAGGATAAGGGCAAAAGGTGAGTCTCCCCCCAATCCTTTATGTGTTCCATTATGGGCATGAAGCTCTGTCCCAGGTCTGTCAGGGAATATTCCACCCTGGGAGGAAGCTCTTTATAGTCATGACGGCTGATAAAGCCGTCTTCTTCAAGAGAACGGAGCTGATTAATCAGGGATGATTCTGATATGCCGCCTATATGACGGCGCAGCGCTCCAAATCTGTGTATATCCTGGAAACCAATATAGTACAGGATTTCGATTTTCCACTTCCCTCCAAGGACTCTCTGAACCTTCTGTATGATTTCACATCGTTCCGGAACTGACTTTTCTGTTTTCATGGTGACTCCCCCCTGCTGCGTGCTTATAGTATTGGCTTTTATCAATATTCCGGCTGCTGCATCAGGAATATTGTTGAGTATGCAGAGTGATTATAACACCAACAGTATCGTTAGACAATGTACCACAAAAATTTTGGGTACTTTTCTTTTTGATGCATCATGTCTATAATCAGCGTATAACCAACAGGAGGGGAAAAAGATATGGAATCCGTGATATATTATTTTTCAGCAACCGGCAATAGTCTGCGTATTGCGAACATCATGGCGGAAAGGATGGATGGGCTGCTGCTTCCTATGTCAAAATATAAGGGGACAAAATGCGGCAGCCGGCAAATCGGCCTGGTTTTTCCCACATATTTCTGGGGCGTTCCCAGAACCGTGGCAGAGTTTGTGGATGAAATGAAAGTTGAGGCAGATAACCCATATGTGTTTGCAGCCGCAACCTGCGGAGGGCTTGCCGGAGGTGTATTGGGGCATTTGGACGCACTTCTTAAGAAAAAGGGGCTTCATCTTGATTATGGAATAACGATTCCGTCTGTAGCGAATTTTATAGAGGAGTATAATCCCAAGACACGTTCGGCGGACAGGAAACTCAGGGAAGCTGATGAGATGGCTGAAAGGGCTTCGGCAGAAGTGATTGCAGCCAGGCGCAACGGACCATTTGGGTTCCATGTCTGGGACAGAATGTTTTATAAGCTTTATACGGATTATAAACTGAACAGAGACACAGGATTTCATGTGGATGATACTTGTGTCCGCTGCGGTATTTGCCAGAGGATCTGCCCCAGCCGGAATATTGTACTGAAAAATGAAAAACCGGAATTTCAGCACCGCTGCGAACACTGCGTCGCGTGTATCAACTGCTGCCCCCAACAGGCCATCCAGTGGAAACATGCAACACAGAAGAGGGTCCGCTACCGGAATCCGGGTGTATCTGTTCACGATATCATCGAAGGTATGGGAAATGCCCGGGATAGCTTTATATCGAAGGATCGAGACATATAAAGTGTGAAAACCATTCCCCAAAACCACTCCAAAAAATTACAGCTGTCCAAAACCAGTCTGAGATTGTACAGAATCAAAATTCAGTATATAATAAGTATGCTTTATTATGAATACTGGAGGAAGAAGAAAATGACATTTACGTACCCGGCGGTATTTACGCCTCATAAAAACGATAAAGGCTATCATGTAACATTTCCGGATCTGCAGTGCTGCGAGGCAGACGGACCGGACCTGGAGGATGCTGTGGAGCATGCCAGGGAAGCAGCCTACAACTGGCTCTATCTGGAGATTGAGGAGAAAACCTTTGAGTTTCCTCCCCAGACCCATATGGAGGATATCAGGCTGGAGGAAGGGGAGTTCCTGAAACACATCATGGTGACAGTAAAGCTGCTTCCGGATAATGATTGATTTTATTGCTTTTTTTTACATTAAGTGGTAGGATAAAGCATATCGAGTTAAGAACAGCTGGTGCCGCTGTCTGTCTTTGTCAGACAGCGGGTAATAGGGAAACAGGTGGAAATCCTGTACGATCTCGTCACTGTAAGTAAGGAGCCCATGGTTTATGTCAAGGACAGTCACTGATTCAGTTAGAATTGGGAAGGCAGCCATGGGTGTTGATATACGAGTCAGGAAACCTGCCAGTTGTTGGTACAGGAATAATTTTCCAAATCACGAGTAATTGGTTGTACCGATTTACGGTGTTTCGGCCGCGGATTTCTGACTCAGACGGTAACGGATTTTTACGCAGGGAAACTGTGTCCTGACGGAGGGGGATTCCCTCGGGGCACGGGTACGCTGCGTATTACATATCTGCAGAAAAACGTATATCCCCAGGACGCTTGCGGAATACGCTTATGCGCGTGTGGACTGCCGTTTGGGATTTGTCAGATACAGGCTGCATATTCCTCTACCTTTGTTTAACCGATACGGTGTCATAAAACAAGGAGGAAAGAGAAGATGAAGATGAAAAAACTGGCAGTATTTTTTGCGGCAGCAGCCCTGACAACAGTGACCGCAGCCGGCTGCTCCGGCGGGCAGAAGGAGACGGCGGCAGATGCCGCCAAAGATTCTGAGGCAGTGACAACTGCGGAGCAGACCACAGGGGCAAAAACAGAAGTACCAGAGACAACAGCAGAGGCAGCGGAGGCTGACGAGGAGAATTACGATACTGGCGATGCTTCAAAGGATAATGCCAGAAATCAGGATGGAATCGGTGAAAATGAGCTTCTGGTAGTCAGCTTTGGCACCAGCTATAATGACAGCAGACGTCTGACCATTGGTGCCATTGAGGATGCTGTTGAGAAGGCATTTCCTGATTTCGCAGTCAGGAGAGGATTCACCAGCCAGATTATTATTGATCACGTAAAATCCAGGGATAATGTTGCCATTGACAATGTAGGAGAGGCCCTTGACCGCGCGGAGAAGAACGGTGTCAGGAATCTTGTAATTCAGCCCACCCATCTGATGAACGGACTTGAGTATACGGATTTGGTCAATGAGGCGGCGGAGTATTCTGACGCATTTGACAAAGTGGCAATCGGAAAGCCGCTTCTCACCACAGAGGATGATTTCAGGGCAGTCATGAAGGCTGTCACAGAGGCAACTGCACAGTATGATGACGGTGAGACAGCCATCTGTTTTATGGGACACGGCACAGAGGCAGAGTCCAACCAGGTATATGCAAAAATGCAGGATATGCTTACAGAGGCAGGTTATAAGAATTACTATGTGGGTACCGTTGAAGCAGCGCCAAGCCTGGATGATGTCCTGGCAGCGGTGGAGGAAGGAAGCTACAAGAAGGTGGTTTTGGAGCCGCTGATGATCGTGGCAGGCGACCATGCCAACAATGACATGGCAGGAGACGAAGAAGGTTCCTGGAAGACTGCGTTTGAGGATGCGGGCTATGAAGTGACATGCCTTGTCAACGGACTCGGCCAGCTGGAAGCAATCCAGCAGCTCTTTGTAGAACATGCTCAGGCAGCGGTTGACAGTCTGACAAAATAAATCATAAGAATAAACGGGCGGTCGGGGCAATTTGCTGATCGCCCTTTTAGAGGTGGGAATATTGGAAGTAAAATACATGAAAATGAAGCTCTGTGCCCTCCTGGCCGCCATAGGGCTGTGCGCAGGGAACCTTTCGGGCTGCGGAGGAAAGACGCCGGCTGTTGCTGATACCAGTGCCGCCGCAAAATCTTCTGTGGGGGAGCTGTCCGAAGCGGAACTGTCCGAAGGGGCATATGATGATGCCCCGGCAAAAAACATCCAAAACCAGGAGTCAGGCAGCCTCGGGGATGCGGTGAAAGACGGAATGGAGCCGGTTTCGGCGGATGCGCTGAAGGATGGGGTCTATGAGGTCAGGGTGGACTCCAGCTCCGGCATGTTCCGGATTACGGAGTGTGAACTTACGGTGCAGGATGGCGCTATGAGCGCGGTTATGACCATGAGCGGAACCGGTTATCTGAAACTGTATATGGGAACCGGGGCTGAGGCGGAGCAGGCTTCTGAGGCGGATTTTATTCCATTTGTGGAGAATGCAGATGGAAAGCACACCTTCAAGGTACCGGTGGAAGCGCTGGACAAGGAAATTAACTGCAGCGCCTTCAGCAAGAAAAAGGAAACATGGTATGACCGTGTGCTGGTATTTTGTTCCGGCTCCCTTCCGGCAGAAGCCTTTGCCGACGGTGAGGCGGCTACAGCAAAGAGCCTTAAGCTGGAAGATGGTTCGTATACGGTGGCAGTCAGGCTGGAGGGCGGTTCAGGCCGGGCGTCTGTGGAGACGCCGGCGGCGCTTAGGGTTGAGGACGGCAATGCATTTGCGGTTATTACATGGGGCAGTTCCAACTATGATTATATGAAGGTTGACGGGGAGAAGCTGGATCTGATAAGTACCGGGGGTAATTCTTCGTTTGAGATTCCGGTCCGTGTATTTGACCGAAAGATGCCGGTCATAGCGGATACCATTGCCATGAGCGAACCTCATGAGGTGGAATATACCCTTGTGTTTGATTCAACCACAATTAAAAAGGCTGAATGATGAGACGGATAAAGAGATTAATGGCAATTGCCGCCGCCGTAATCCTTATGACAGCAGTGTGTACAGGCTGTTCCTCGGCAGGGCGGTCCGGGGCAGATCCGGCTGTCGCGAATAACCGGTCCCTGGGTTCCTCCCCTGCCCCGGTTCCGGAAGGCTGGAGCGGCATAAAGAGAACCGGCAGTATGGAGCTTCTCTATGCGGACCAGTTTTCAGTGGACTATTACGATGGCGGTTACGCAATGATAACGATTAAGGACAGCGGCCGTTATCTGGTGGTGCCGGAAGGAAAATCACAGCCTTCCGGCCTTCCGGGTGACGTGGCGGTCATAAAGCAGCCTCTGGAGAATATTTATCTGGCGGCGACCTCGGCCATGGACCTGTTTTGCAGCCTGGATGGAACAGACCGGATTACACTGTCAGGGACAGATGCTTCCGGCTGGTACATAGAAGAGGCAAGGTCAGCCATGGAAGATGGCAGGATGCTCTATGCGGGCAAATACAACGCGCCGGACTATGAGCGGATTTTGTCCGGGTCCTGTGACCTGGCGGTAGAATCCACGATGATTTACCATTCCCCGGAAGTAAAGGAGCAGCTAGAGAGACTGGGGATACCGGTTCTGGTGGAGCGCTCCAGCTACGAGCGCCATCCTCTTGGAAGGATGGAATGGCTTAAATTATATGGGGTGCTGCTGGGCCGGGAGGAACAGGCAAACAGCTGTTTTGCCGGACAGGTGAAGCAGCTGGAACCTGTCATGGCTCAGGAGAGTACCGGAAAAACAGTATCATTTTTCTATATCAGTTCCAACGGCTATGTAAATGTCAGGAAGTCGGGGGATTATGTGGCTGAAATGATAGGCCTGGCCGGAGGAACCTATGTGCCCCAGGGACTTACGGAAAATGAAAACGCGCTGTCCACCATGAATATGCAGATGGAAAGCTTTTATGCCGCCGCCAGGGATGCGGATTATATTATATATAACAGCACCATAGACGGTGAGCTGGACAATCTGAGCCAGCTTTTGGAGAAAAGCAGCCTCCTGGCTGATTTTAAGGCTGTGAAGGAGGGAAATGTGTGGTGTACGGAGAAAAGCCTGTTTCAGGAGACCATGGGCCTGGGGGATATGATTTTGGATATCCACCGTATACTGACAGAGGAGGAGCCGGAAGGCCTCAGGTATATGCACCGGCTGCGTTAAATAAGGAGTAGTCTGAATGATAAAAGGTACTTATATAAAAAACAGTATTTCATTTGCCCTTCTGGCGGTCATGATGTGCTTTTTATTTATCTGGAACATCAATTCCGGCAGTGTGCATCTGTCAGTGGAGGAAATAGGTGAAATTCTGTTCAGAAGGACAGGGGAGGCCGCTTCATACCGCATTGTATGGGACATACGCCTCCCCCGGATTCTCTCGGCCGTGATACTGGGCGGGGCGCTGTCTGTATCGGGTTTTCTGCTCCAGACGTTTTTTGCAAATCCCATAGCAGGCCCTTTTGTGCTGGGGATTTCATCCGGCGCAAAGCTGGTGGTTTCCCTTGTGATGATAGTTTTGCTGGGAAGGGGAATCTCCATCGGATCGGCGGGGATGATTCTGGCTGCCTTTGCAGGCTCCATGATTTCCATGGGATTTGTCCTGATGATTTCCGGTAAGGTGAAGAAGATGTCCATGCTTGTTATCTGCGGGGTGATGATTAGCTATATCTGTTCCGCCATAACTGATTTTGTGGTGACATTTGCAGAAGATGCCAACATTGTCAATCTCCACAACTGGTCCATGGGCAGCTTTTCAGGCACCTCCTGGGAGAATGTAAGTGTCATGACGGCAGTGGTTTTCCTGTCGCTGATTCTTGTTTTTCTCATGGCAAAGCCGATTGGAGCTTACCAGATGGGGGAAGTGTACGCCCAGAACATGGGGGTGAACATACTGCGGTTCAGGGTGGCCCTGATTCTTCTGTCCAGTATTCTTTCTGCCTGTGTGACTGCATTCGCAGGCCCTATATCCTTTGTGGGAATTGCGGTTCCGCATCTGGTGAAGAGCCTGTTTAAAACGGCAAAGCCCATACTCATGATTCCGGGCTGCTTCCTGGGCGGCGCAGTGTTTTGTCTGTTCTGCGATTTGGCGGCCAGAACCGTCTTTGCGCCCACGGAACTGAGCATCAGCTCCGTGACAGCTGTATTCGGCGCGCCTGTGGTCATTTACATGATGGTGCATAACCGGAAGGGTATGCAGTGAAATGAAGGAAAGATGCAGAAGAACTGCGGGTGAAATGCAGGAGAAATGCAGGTAAGATGCAGGAGAACTGCGGGTGAAATGCAGCAAAGATGCAGGAGAACTGCGGGTGAAATGCAGGAAAGATGCAGGGAAAGAGCAGGAGAAATGCAAGCGAAATGGAGAGGCGGATTTCATGGCAGAAGATTACATATGGACAGAAAATATGACCGTCGGATACGGCAAAACGCCTCTGATACGGCAAATCGGAATTCATGTTAGGGCGGGAGAAATCGTGACGCTCATCGGGCCAAACGGGGCTGGTAAATCCACCATTCTGCGAAGCGTAATACGGCAGCTGGGACTGCTGGAAGGGACCGTTTACCTGGATGGCATGCCCATGAAGGGGATGGGGGAGAGGGAGATTGCAAAGAGGATGTCCATTCTGATGACAGAGCGTATTCACCCGGAGCTTATGAACTGTGAGGATGTGGTAGGCACAGGCCGCTACCCATATACCGGAAGGATGGGCATACTGACGGCAGAGGACAGAGGAAAGGTCAGGGAGGCCATGGAGCTGGTCCATGCATGGGATCTGGCTTCCCGGGATTTTTCGCAGATAAGCGACGGGCAGAAGCAGCGCATTCTTCTGGCCCGGGCCATCTGTCAGGACCCCAGTGTCATTGTCCTGGACGAGCCCACCTCCTTCCTGGATATCCGGCATAAGCTGGAGCTTCTGACCATTTTAAAGGACCTGGTACGCAGGAAGAAGGTAGCGGTGCTCATGTCCCTTCATGAGTTGGATTTAGCGCAGAAATTATCAGATTATATTGTCTGCGTAAAGGGGGAATACATTGAGCGGTGCGGAACTCCGGAAGAGATTTTCACCTCCTCCTATATTACCGGGCTGTACGGAATCACCAAAGGCAGCTATTATGCGGAATTTGGCTGCCTGGAGATGGAACCGGTGAAGGGTAAGCCTCAGGTATTTGTCATAGGCGGAAACGGAAGCGGGATTCCGGTTTACAGGAGACTGCAGCGCATGGGAATCCCATTCGCGGCAGGCATTCTCCACGAAAATGATGTGGATTACCCCATTGCCAGGGCGCTGGCCTCCCAGGTGATATCGGAAATGCCTTTTGAACCGATTCGGGAAGAGACATATGACCGCGCTGCAGAGGTTTTGGCGTCCTGCGGTCAGGTTATCTGCTGTCTGAAGGAATTTGGTACTTTAAATGATAAGAACAGGAAACTGGCTGAGCTGGGAAGGGATAAGCAGGGGGCTGACTTGCTGGTATAATCTAATCCACCTTTAACTGCAGCTCCGTCACCTGCTCCTCCACATGTTTTGTGGTATGGACGTCTATCCACAAAAGCTCCAGCAAGGGTCCCCGGATATTCATGGAATGTTCCCTGGCATAGTCCAGGAGCCGGGGAACATAGGTCCTGGTCCGGCGGAAGTTGCCGCTGTAGCAGACCGACAGATAGGTACCCTCCCCGATGCAGTGCTCGCCGTCAGGGTGAAGGATGAACACCGCGTCATACTGCTGGCATCGTCCGTCCATGGCATCAGACAGGCTGATAAAGGAGCCCATCTGGTTGTTGCCTATGATATACTGTCTGTCCGGTCCAAAGGAGACCAGCTGTTTAATGAGAATATCCATTTCTTCGTCCGTCTCGTAGCTCTGCATGATCCGGTGGCAGGCGCGGGGCGGCATTTCTTTTAATGTGATGGTCCCGAGAGGGAGTCCCCGTGCCTGGGAAATGGTTTCCCTGCGGGTGATGATATTGTCCCGGAGGGATTTAAGCCGTTCAATGTGCCGGTCAATCACATCCATCTCCTTCTGGAACAGTTCCAGGGAGGAATCAATGCTTCGGTTCTCAATATATGCCTTTATCTGCTCCATGGAAAATCCCAGTTCCCGCAAATCGCGGATAACATTCAGACACCACAGGTCCTCGGTGCGGTAAATGCGGTATCCGTTAGGCGCCCGGCGGGGGACCAGTATGCCCAGCTCCTCATAGTAGCGCAGTATATCCGTGCTTATGTTATAAAGGGAGGCAATCTCCCCGATTTTATAGAATGTTGACATGAATCTTCTCCCAAATATGGCAATATTTACTGTTTACCTTGGTATTATACCAAGGTTTATGATGGGAATGCAAGCAGAGCAGCAAAGTCATCATAAAGGAGTTGTATCATGAATTTAGAGGGAATGTCACTGAAGAAAAAGTTCTGGAGGTTTGTATGGCCTTCCGTGGTGGCCCAGTGGATCTTTGCGTTATATACCATGGTGGATGGAATGTTTGTGGCCAGGGGCGTGTCTGAGGTGGCCTTGTCGGCTGTGAATATTGCCTCTCCCTTTGTAAACTTCCTGTTTTCTGTTTCCATATTGTTTGCCGTGGGTACGTCCACCGTGGTGGCCATTTTCCTGGGGCAGGGCAGGCAGCGGGAGGCTAATCAGGCCAACACTCAGAACATGGTGGTGACAGGAGTCTTATCCCTGTTTATCATGCTCATGGTGTGGCTGTGCCTGGACCCTATTGTAAGCTTTCTGGGAGCCACACAGAGCACGCAGGAGTATGTAAAGCATTATATTTTATCCCTGCTGCCCTTTACATGGTGGTTCATCATATCATATACATTTGAGACATTGGTAAAGACAGACGGATTTCCCCGGTTTGCGGCTGCGGCTGTGGCTTCGGGCGCCCTGGTAAACTGTGTGCTGGATTATCTGTTTGTCATGGTATTTCACTGGGGCATTGGGGGAGCCGGGGCAGCCACGGGACTTTCCCAGATGGTTCCGGTATTCCTGTATCTGAAACATTTCCTGGGGCCAAAGGCAACCATTCGCTTCGCCAGGCCGGTTTGGGACTTGGGACAGTTTATTCGGGTGGTGAAGATTGGCCTGTCCTCCGGTTTTACGGAGCTGTCAGCAGGCTTCACAGTATTTATGTTCAACCATGCCATTCTGCGGTATATTGGTGAACAGGGAGTGGTGAGCTACACAATCATCGCATATGTGAATACCATCGTGGTCATGTCCATGGCGGGAATCGCGCAGGGCATCCAGCCTTTAATCAGCTTTCATTACGGCAGACAGGAGCGGGATGTATGCAGCAGGCTTTTGAAGTACTCGCTGACAGCGTCCGTGGGCGTGGCGGGAATAGCCTTTATCTCTTCCATGGCAGGTGCTGACTGGCTGGTGGGTATTTTCATCTCTGAAAAGCTGGAAGGGCTCAGACAGTACTCTGCGTCTGTATTCAGGATATTCAGCCTGTCGTTTCTGGTGGTGGGATTTAATATTACATAGGCAGGGTATTTTACAGCCATTGAGCGGCCGAAGGAGTCTCTGATTATCTCTTTGGGCAGAGGTATGGTTATCATAGCGGCCGCATTGGCAGTCTGTATTGGCGTGGGGGGAGGAGAAGGCATCTGGTGGGCGCCTGCTGTATCAGAGCTGATGTGCCTGGGCGTCACCCTGATTCTGGTGTATTTGTATACAAGAAGGGAAACTTTCAAATGCATATCTTGAAAAGGCAGAGTATCCTGTGCTAGAATGAAAAACAGAGGTATTAATTGCCCTTTGCCTCCATATATGGTACCATATTTAGTGTTTCGGACAAAACACCAGGTATGAGAAAAGAAAGAGGATTGAAAAATGGGAAAACTCTATGGAATCGGCGTAGGACCGGGAGACCCGGAACTGCTTACTTTAAAAGCGCACCGCATTCTCAATGCGGCGGATGTGATTTTTTGTCCTGAAAAGGAGGCCGGGGCAGGCAGCTTTGCCTTTGATATTATACAGGGACTTTTGGAGGACACAAAGGCGGAAATCGTAAATTTAGTTTATCCGATGCATTATCACGGCAGGCAGCTGCGCGAAATGTGGAAGCAGAACGCGGGTTGTATCGCGCAGTATTTAAATGGGGACCGTACCGGCGCCTTTATTACGCTGGGAGATCCGGCGGTTTACAGTACATTTATGTATACCCTTCCCTACATAGAGGAAGCGGGCGTGGAGGTGGAGGTAGTGCCTGGCGTCACTTCCTTCTGCGCTGTGGCTGACTCCATGAAAATACCCCTGGTGGCCTGGAATGAGGACCTGGTGGTAGCGCCTGTGCGTAAAAACAGCAGTGAGGATTTGGGGAGGGTGCTCAGGGAACATGACAATGTGGTCCTGATGAAACCCTCCACGGATCCGCAGGCCCTGCTGAAGGCTCTTAAGGAGAACCATCTGGAGGACAGGTTTGTGCTGATTACCAAGACAGGCACAGGGGAGGAGCGTCTGGTGACTGACTTTGAGGAGCTGGAGCGGTATGATATACCGTATCTTTCCACGGTCATCATTAAGAAGCAGGGGAGGCAGTAATGATTCTATGTAATGACCTGCATAAACAGTTCGGTGATGTGGAAGCGGTGAAGGGTGTCTCCATGGAGATTCCCGACGGGATGTTTTTGGGCCTGCTGGGACCAAATGGGGCCGGAAAGACAACGCTGATGCGGATAATGACCGGACTTCTGGCGCCGGATACAGGCACCGTGGCCTTTGACGGACAGGTGATGGACCGGAATGCCGTGGCTGTCAAGCAGGCCATCGGCGTAACCAGCCAGCATGTCAATCTGGACAAGGAATTGACGGTGGAAGAAAATATGGAGTTTGCAGGCCGCCTTTACCGGATGGGAAAGGCGGATATTGCTGCGTCCACGGACCGCCTTCTGGCCTTTCTCGGACTGGACAGCGTCCGAAAAAGGGCGGCCCAGAACCTGTCAGGAGGAATGAAACGCAAGCTGATGATTGCAAAGTCCCTGATTCACAATCCAAAGTATCTATTTCTGGATGAACCAACGGTAGGCATCGACCCCAATGCCCGCCGGGATATATGGGATTTCCTGCGCATACAGCACAAGGAGGGGAAAACCATACTTCTGACCACACATTATATCGAAGAGGCCCAGCACCTGTGCGATTATGTGATGCTGATTGACGGAGGGAAGATATTTAAGGAGGACACGCCCGCCGGACTGATTGATGAAATCGGACAATTTAAGGTGGAGTACGAAGATGGGGACAGGATGAAGGCTGAGTTCTTTAAGGACCTGCCTGCGGCAAAGGCCAGGGCAGCCGGAATTGACGCGCTGTGCAGCGTGCTTCCTTCCACGCTGGAGGACGTATTTTTCCATTATACCAGCAAGGGGGTGGGAGGATGGAGATAACCACGATTTTGTGGCGGGAATGGCTGTTCCTCAAACGGAGGTTCTGGAGAGTCACATTTTCCCAGATGGTATCGCCGCTTTTGTATTTTGTTACCTTTGGGATGGGACTGGGAAGGGTGATGGAGATGGATGGAAGACCTTATCTCTACTATCTGATACCGGGTCTCTTAGCCATGACCACCATGCGCAACAGCTACACATCGGTCTCCACCCGCATCAGCGTCATGCGCCTCCACGAAAAGAGCTTTGAGTGTTATCTGTATTCACCCACCAGGATGCATCTGCTGGCAATGGGCCATATCATTGCGGGAGCCCTCCGCGGCATGTATTCCGGAGTGTTCATCGTACTGCTGGGAATTGTGTCGGGGGCCAGGCTGGCCGTGAACGGGTGGCTTTTGACCGCGGTTATCCTGAATTCGCTGATCTTTTCCGCCCTTGGCTTTCTGGCAGCCATGATGATGGAGAGCCATTACGACATGAATAATTTTACTAATATTGTCATAACGCCCATGTCGTTTCTGTGCGGCACCTTCTTTTCCCTGGACGGCATACCGGAAGCACTTAAGTGGGTTGTGAATATGATGCCGCTGACCCATACCACCCGGCTTATACGGGAAATTTCGTTTGGCGGCAGTGTCAGCTGGCCCTCCATGGCATCCGCGGTCTTGTTTGCGGCAGCGCTTACCGGAGGCTGTGTGTGGACATGTTACCGGGAAGCAAAAGCATAAAAACAGGGATTATGGAAAAAACTATAATATTGAGGAAAATAGATTGATGACAAAAAAGAATGAACATGTGATAAAAGAGGTATATCCCGGCTCTATTGCGCAGGAGATGGAAATAGAACCGGGCGATATACTGCTTTCAATCAATCATGAAGTGATTGAGGATGTATTTGACTACCGGTATCTGATTAAGGATGAGTACATTGAGGTGGTCATAAGAAAACCGGACGGAGAAGAGTGGCTGCTGGAAATCGACAAGGAGTATGATGATGACCTGGGGGTGGAGTTTGAAAACGGCCTGATGAGCGATTACCGTTCGTGCAGCAACAAATGCATATTCTGCTTTATTGACCAGATGCCGCCGGGAATGCGGGAGACCCTGTATTTTAAGGACGACGATTCCAGGCTTTCTTTCCTGCAGGGAAATTACATTACCCTGACCAATATGAAGGAGAGGGACATAGAGAGAATCATCCGTATGCAGCTGGCTCCCATCAACATATCGGTGCAGACGACCAACCCGCAGCTGCGCTGTAAGATGCTCAACAACCGTTTTGCGGGAGATAAGCTTAAGTATCTGCAGATGCTCTATGACGGCCATGTGGAGATGAACGGCCAGGTGGTCTGCTGCAAGAACGTCAATGACGGAGCAGAGTTAGAGAGGACCATCCGGGATTTATCCCGATACCTGCCTTTCCTGAGAAGCGTTTCCGTGGTACCTGCCGGAATTACAAAGTTCAGGGAGGGATTGTTTCCCATTGAGTTATATACCAAGGAAGAGGCAGGCGCTGTCATCGACATGGTGGAAAGCCGCCAGCAGGAGTTTTATGAGCAATACGGCCTTCATTTCATTCATGCCAGTGATGAGTGGTACATTACGGCAGGCAGGGATTTCCCTGAGGAAGAGCGTTACGACGGCTATATCCAGCTGGAAAACGGCGTGGGTATGATGCGTATGTTCATCAATGAATTTAACGAGGCCCTGGAGGATGTGATCAGCAAAAAGGAGTATGAAGAGCTGGCCAGAACCGTTTCAAGGACCCTGACCATTGCAACGGGAAAGCTGACGTATCCCACCATCTGCGGCTTCGCGGGAAAGCTGATGGATGCGTTTCCCCATCTCACGGTTCATGTGTACGCTATAAGGAATGATTTCTTTGGGGAGACCATTACGGTATCCGGCCTTATAACGGGACAGGACCTGATAGGACAGTTAAAGGAACGGCAGGCTGCGGGGGAGGATTTGGGAGAAGTACTGCAGATTCCCTCCAATATGCTGCGGGTGGGTGAGCAGGTATTTTTAGATGATCTGACGGTCCGGGATGTGGAGCGGGAGCTGGGGATGAAGGTGGTGGCAGTGGAATCAGGAGGCAGGGAGTTCATTGACGCCATATTGGATCCGGAATACAGAATGGAACGAAAGAATGATAATTTTGTGTATATCCAGGCCTATGACCGGAAGTAAGATATAGTTTTAAACTATAGCTGCCCATAAAATTTACAAATTATCCCTTCCTTTTGTTTTGTGCTATGATTACTGCAATCAGAAAACATGAGCAGCCGGAAATCATGGCCAAGACTTATTGAAGGAAGGGAACAAACATGAAAACATCATCATTGTTCAACCATAAAACAGTACTGTCCCTGGAGGTTTTTCCTCCCAAAAGGACAGCGCCCGTTGACACGATTTATAATACGCTGGATGAGCTTAAGGGAATCACCCCTGATTTCATCAGCGTCACATATGGGGCGGGAGGCAGCGAGAACAGTCAGACAACGCTTAAGATTGCGTCTGCTATTAAGCATAAATACGGAATAGAGAGCGTGGCCCATATTCCGTGCCTGAACCTGACAAGGGACGATGTCCTGCTGATTCTGGAACAGCTGAAGGAACAGAAAATAGAGAATATACTGGCCCTGCGGGGAGACCGCACTGCGGACAGGGAGCCGGCTGGGGATTTCCGGTACGCGGCGGATTTGGTGGAGTTTATAAAAAACCATGGGGATTTTAATATAATAGGCGCCTGTTACCCGGAAGGCCATCAGGAATCCGGCGGCCTGGTAAGGGATATGAAACACTTAAAAGATAAGGTGGACGCCGGTGTCAGCCAGCTTATCACCCAGCTTTTCTTTGACAACGAGTATTTTTACCGATTCAGGGAACGGATGGATTTGGTTGGAATCCATGTTCCGGTGGAGGCTGGAATCATGCCGGTGGTCAACAAAAAGCAGATTGAGCGAATGGTATCCCTGTGCGGCGTAAAGCTGCCGAAAAAATTCATCTCCATGATGGAGCGGTACGGGGATAACCCCATTGCCATGCGGGACGCGGGAATCGCCTACGCGGTAGACCAGATTGTGGACCTGGCAGCCGGCGGCGTGGACGGCATTCACCTGTATACCATGAATAATCCTTATATTGCCAACCGGATTTACGAATCCGTATTCCGTCTGATGGCGTCTTAGGGTATGGTCTGCCTTAAGACTGACTGCTGATCAGCCGGTGTAATTCCTCCAGATATTTCCTGGCAAATTCGCTGAGATGGATCCTGGGGTCCCCAATCCATCCGATGACCATGTTTTCCTCTGTTTCCAGGGGAACCGCCATGATGGAGTCGCCGTTCAGGTTACGGTTTAAAATGCCGCTGCATATGGTATATCCGTTTAGCCCGATGAGAAGATTGAACAGGGTGGCCCTGTCGCTGACATAGATTACTTTTTTCCTGGGAATGGTGCTGAGGATTTCCTCTGAGAAGTAAAATGAATTTTTTTCGCCCTGCTCAAATGCCAGGAAGGGGTAATCCTCCAAATCCTCAATGGCAACGCTGTCTCTGGCGGACAGGGGGTGGGTTACGCTGATGAATACATGGGGGCTGGCCTTAAACAGCGGATGGAATAAAAGACCGCTTTCCTTGAACAGCTTTTCCAGCACCTTCCGGTTAAAATCATTGATGTAGAGGATGCCCAGCTCACTCCTGTAATTCTTTACATCGTCGATAATCTCATAGGTGCGGGTCTCCCTCAGGGTGAATTCATATTCGTCCGTGTTCTGGCAGGATACCAGGTTGGCGAACGCATTGACGGCAAAGGCATAGTGCTGGGTGGATATGGAGCAGATACGCTTCACCGGTTTTTTGTTTGTGTAGTGCTGCTCCAACAGCTCGGCCTGCTCCAGCACCTGTCTGGCATAGGACAGGAACTCCATTCCCTGGGAGGACAGGGCGATCCCCTTGGAGCTGCGGTTGAAGATGGATATGCCCATTTCCTTTTCCAGCTCCCTTACTGAATTGGAAAGACTGGGCTGGGTTATGAAAAGCTGCTTGGCTGCCTCGGAAATAGAGCCGCAGTTTACGATGGTTACAATATAGCGCAGTTGCTGCAGGGTCATGACTAATACCTCCATTGCATTTAATGCATGGAGGTATTTTAGCACGAAATGATATAGTTTAAAACTATGTCAGTCCACATTTTCATGTTTTTTGCGGTACCGCCCTGATGTCAGCCGGCATATACGTCTGTGAAGTTCGGAACAGATACAGTAAAAGGTTATGACGGTAAGGCAGACGGCTGTCAACAGGAGGGCATAGTCTGTGAAGGTTTGGGGACGGTTTCTGTATGCCCTGTTAAGAAATGGTATCCCCAAAACAATGGAGAAATACCAGAAAGAGGGGACAGCCCATCTTCCCAGGGTCCTTATGTGGTAAAATCCGGCCCGGGCCCGGCTGTTTCCCCGGTGGGATGTTCCGGGAGCAGCAGAACATTTCCGGGAGACGTATTCTCCCAGCTGGCAGACGGCAAAGAGGGCGGTAAAGTAAACAGCCGTTCCAATGATGGTATGAAGCTGTTTTGGCGTGAGCCATATGCTCCAGGCCCGGGCCGGTGCTGGGCCGGATGCTCCGGCCGTTTCTGCCCATGCAGGGCCATATATGTCTGTCTGTGCCGTGCCTGGCATTCCCAGATATATGGGAATGAAGATGGAGAACAGGATACGAAAGCCGTTGACAAAAATGGTCAGCAGATAGGAAGCCAGGGCGCTTAGGGCCATCCATCCTATTTTTCCCTTTATGGTTCTCATCCGGTGAATATAGGAAAAGACCAGGGCTGTCATGGAAATCATCAGGAACTGGAGACCGGAGCAGGAGGCAGCTATGATGAAGCGGTAGGAGTGGCTGACATAACCTGTCTGAGGGACCTTTATGAAGGGAATTCCGCTAAGGGTGCTGACCCACCGGGCAGTGGGGGACAGAATCCATGAGAGGCTGTCCGGGTCCCCGCGGCTGTAATAATATTTCATTCCCAGCAGCAGGAGGGCTCCTGCCAGATAGAAGGGGATGTTGCGGCGGATCAAAGATTTAGCGCTGGGAATGTCCATTGATTAAGCCTCCTCTGTTTTTCTCTTTTTTCTGTCGGCCCGGCTTCGGCGGATACAGCCTGCTGCCATTATGACTCCTGCGGCACACATCAGTATCAGGGTTCCTGGTTCTGAGCCAATGGTATATCCGGCTCCCACGGCAAAATTTGATACGTGCTGCGGCAGCGGAAGGGGCTGGTTCACATCCGCGGCAGAACCATCCTGGCTGCGGACTGTTTCAGTCACGGCAATAAAGGACGTGTAGGGCGTCATCATGCTGTAGTCCAGTCCCAGCTGTGTGACTGTTTTTTTGATCATGGCCTGTCTGACTGTATCCTGGACATCCTCCCGTGTGCCGTAATCTGTCAGACGCTCCACCTTTGTCCTGGCCCACAGATAGGGGATGGCCGTATTGTATGCCGGGGCCTCTGTCCGGTCCACCGGTATTTCCTGCATATAATCCTGGCTTCCGGTTTTTCCGGTTATCCGAATGGTGCCGGAAGGCTGGCCCCGCCATTTTCCAAACAGAACAATGGGTCTTTGGGCAAACAGGGTGGGAAGGATGTCCGGCTCTACATCGTAAACATCAAAACCGTCAAAGGAAACTTTTATGCCGGTCATGACAGGGGACTGGATATAGGTGCTGAAATCACGGGCTGTGTCTGAGGCCTGTGACGGTTCTGTTACAACAAAGGCTTCGCCGGAACCGGCTTTTGCGATTCCGTCGATTAAATAGCGGTTGACGGAGGTGCCGATTCCAAAGGAGAAGAAATCTGCTGTTTTAAGATTCCTGTTTATGAGGCTGAATATGGACGATTCATCGGACATATAGCCGTCTGTGATAGTGACAATGCTTCTGGCCATCTGAGGGTCCCTTGGAAGGGAGACTGCCTGTTCAAGGGCCGGGGCCAGTTCCGTGCCGCCGCCTCCGTCCTGGCGCTCAATCAGGTCAATGGCCTGCCGGATGTTTTCTGCGGTGGCAGGTACGGATTTTGGCGCCATGGAAACGGCTGTGTCTGAGAACAGGATCAGGTTAAACTGGTCAGAATCCCTGAGATTGCCCACCAGGTTCCCTATGAGCTCCTTTGCGGTGTCAAGGGGATACCCGAACATGGAGCCTGACACGTCCAGCACAAATATGTATTCACGGGGCGGAATCTCTTCCGCCCTGACACGCTCCGGGGGCTGTACCATCAGCATGAAGAAATTTTCTTTTTCCCCGGTGTCCAGCATGAGTCCGCAGTTTATCTCCTGCCCGGTAAGTCTGTAATCCAGAATGAAGTCCCGGTCCCCTGCAAACTCCCCGGAATCAGAGAGGGTTACATGGGCAATGGATTCGCTTTCCTTTTCCACCTTGATTTTATGGGAACTGCTGGTCAGGCTGGAAATGGGGACGCCTGCGGAGAGGCTGACGGCAATTTCATAGGTTCCCTGCGGGGCGGTCCCTTCCTCCAGGTAAGGACTTGCCGTCCACTCATCTCCCCCGCCTGTTTCCGGGGCAGAGCCGGTATACCGTGGGCCGGTCACGGTGGGGAACACAAACTGGTAAACCCCGTCCCTGGGGGATATCAGTTCGGTGTAGTGCAGTTCAATTCGCACCGTATCCCCGGGCATTACATTGGCCACATTCATGGTAAATACATTGGGACGCTGCTGCTCCAGCAGGGAGGCGCTTTTTCCCTCGCTTTTAGCTTCCTCGAATTCTGTTTTGGCCTCTTCCCTTTCCTTTATTTTTGCCGTGATTACCTCGTTCCCGATTTCCATTTTCATTCCATGTACCGTAACCCTGGCAGATGCCGGGAACACGTAGCTGGCATTGATGGGTATTGTCCCCTCGTTGGCATAGGTCTGGGTGACATAGGTTTCGGCAATGACGCCGTTTATTGTGGAGGACACACTTGTGTCCTTCAGGGGGAACTGGTCTGCCGCCTGTCCGGCGTCCTGTACAAAGAAATAGGGGGCAAGGGTCTTGTCCGCCGTATCCCCGTCCGGTTCCCCGCCGTAGACCGCAGCAGGGGTCAGGGCCAGCATAAGCAGTGACAGACATACATAGAGCCAGGTTTTCTTCCGTTTCATTGTTTGCACCTCGTTTGTTTTTTGTTGGGGGTTTCTTATAATCCAGATTACAATGGCCAGGCATCAAAATGGCATCAAAGATGCATCATATTTGCATCATATGAAAAACCAAGTGAGAACCAAATGAAAAAGGAAAGCATTGACATCCTGTATTATTAGTTATAAAATAAGTACCGGGAATGAAGTTCTCCCTTAGTCTGACTAGAACCGCTTATAAAGCTGATGACTTCTGCATTATGTATTAACGCAGAAATGATCGGCTTTTTCTGCGTTTATAAGGAGGAAAAGGATATGCTGATTAGTATTGCTTTTATGTTGATGCTGGGAATGTTTCTGGGTTGGGTGTGCAGGAAGCTGCGCCTGCCCGGCCTTATGGGGATGATTTTTACCGGGGTTCTTCTGGGACCCTATGCCCTGAATCTGATTGATGTGTCTATATTGAATATTTCTTCGGAGCTGAGGCGGATTGCCCTTATTATTATATTGATGAGGGCAGGGCTTTCCCTGGATTTAAATGACCTTAAGAAGGTGGGGCGCCCGGCTGTGCTCATGTGCTTTCTTCCGGCCTGCTTTGAGATATTGGGAATGGTCCTTCTGGCGCCCCGATTGCTGGGAATTTCGGTTCTCGACGCTGCCATCATGGGGGCTGTGGTGGGAGCGGTCTCCCCGGCTGTCATAGTTCCCAAGATGTTAAAGCTGATTGAAGACGGATACGGCACGGATAAGGGAATTCCCCAGCTGCTTTTGGCAGGGGCATCCGTGGACGATGTATTTGTGATTGTGATGTTCACGGCGTTTACGGGCCTGGCCCAGGGCGGGAGCATATCACCCATAAGCTTTGTTAAGATACCTGTTTCCATTCTGATTGGAAGTTTTATCGGACTGGCGGCCGGCTGGGGGCTGGCCGTATATTTTAAGAGAGTCCACATTCGGGATACGGTCAAGGTCATCGTTCTGCTGTGTGTGTCTTTTATCCTGGTTACGTTAGAGGACAGGTATTCAGATATTGTGCCCTTTTCCTCCCTGATTTCAGTCATGGGAATCGGAATTGCCCTTCAGAAGAAACGGGAGGAGGCAGCCCGCCGTCTTTCCGTTAAGTTCAATAAGGTGTGGGTCTGTGCCGAAATCATGCTCTTTGTACTGGTGGGGGCAACTGTAAACATCCATTATGCATTGAGCGCAGGCGTGTGGGCTGTGATACTGATATTCGGCGTGCTGGTTTTCAGGATGGCTGGCGTGTTCTGCTGCCTGGCCGGGACCAGGCTTAATATGAAGGAGCGGGTATTCTGCATGATAGGTTATATGCCAAAAGCTACGGTACAGGCCGCCATAGGCGGGGTGCCTCTGGCCATGGGCCTGGCCTGCGGAGATATCGTGCTGACGGTGGCAGTGCTGGCCATATTGATTACCGCACCTTTGGGAGCTTTTTTGATTGACCTGACTTATAAGCGTTTTTTGCAAGAAAGATTATAAGAAAGATCATAAGAAAGATGAATCCTGCCATTGTGGAGATCAGAACCGCATGGTAAAATGAGAAAAGACTGGTTTGCGCAAAGGAGAGGCCAAATGAAGGATGTAAAGAAAATATGCAAAACAGCTGTCATCCAGGCCGCACCTGTCATGTTTGACAAGGATGCCTGCACACAGAAGGCCGTGGATCTGATTCAGGAGGCATCCCGGAGGGGAGCCCAGCTTATGGTGTTTCCGGAACTGTTCATACCGGGCTACCCTTACGGCATGACATTCGGGTTCCGGGTGGGCAGCCGCAGCGGGGAGGGAAGGCAGGACTGGAAGCTGTATCTGGATAACTCCATTCTGGTTCCCGGGAAAGAGACAGAAAAAATAGGTATGGCTGCGCGGGAAGCAGGGGCTTACGTCAGCATCGGTGTTTCCGAACGGGATGGGGTGACGGGAACGCTTTACAATACAAACCTGTTTTTCTCACCCCGGGGAAGCCTGGTTTGTGTACACAGGAAGTTAAAGCCCACAGGGGCTGAGCGGGTGGTATGGGGTGACGCCGACCGGGGATATTTTCCGGTTGAGGATACGCCCTGGGGTGTGATGGGCAGCCTGATCTGCTGGGAAAGCTATATGCCCCTGGCCAGGGCGGCCCTGTATGAAAAGGGGGTGGCCCTGTATATTTCACCTAATACAAATGACAATCCGGAATGGCAGTCCACCGTACAGCACATTGCTCTGGAGGGAAGGTGCTATTTCATCAACTGCGACATGTATATAACAAGAGACATGTATCCTGAAAGCCTGTGCTGCCGGGATGAGATTGACGGGCTGCCGGATACGGTGTGCCGGGGAGGCAGCTGTATCGTGGACCCATACGGGCACTACGTGACAGAGCCGGTGTGGGATAAGGAAGCCGTTATCTATGCGGATCTGGAGATGGACAGGGTAAGCGCCAGCCGGATGGAGTTTGATGTCTGCGGCCACTATTCCCGGCCGGATGTGCTGAGGCTTCAGATTGACGACAGATAATCCAGAGGAAAGCAGGTTTTATGGGCGTGAAGACAGAATCAGATACAGGGCAGCATCAGCGGCTGGAGGATGTGAAGAAACTGGCCAGCCGTATTATGCACATGCACTATTGCGAGCATGATATAGAGGGAATCACCTCCTGCTTTTCAGAACAGTTTTCCTGGATGGGAGCTGGGGAGCAGGAGTATTTGTCAGGCCGGCAGGCCTGCGCGGACCACTTCCGCAAATTCAGGGAGAGCATACCTGACTGTAATATATGGGATGAGGAGTACGATGTGGTCTGTCCCATGGAAAACGTGTATGTTGTTATGGGAAGGATGTGGATAGCCACGGATCCCGGCACCCGGATGTACCTGAAAGTACATCAGAGGGTGACCTTTGTATTTCGGGATACGGAGGACGGGCTTACATGCTCCCATATCCATTGTTCCAACCCTTATCAGGAAATGCTGGACGGGGAAAGCTTTCCGGAGAAAATCGGCAGGCAGTCCTATGAGTATGTCCAGGAGCGCCTAAATGCCCTGGAGGAGGAGACAAAACAGCAGAACCGCCAGCTGGAGGTCATCATGTCCTCCATTGCGGGCGGATTAAAGATAAGCAATGACGATGAAACCTACTCCTTTGCATTTGTCAGCAGGGAGGCGGCAGCCCTGTTCGGCTATACTGTGGAGGAGTTTATGGAGGTAACCGGGGGGACGGCGGTGGGCAATGTATATCCGCCAGACCTTCCCGGCGCCCTGGCTGACTGTGCCGAGGCCTTCAGGGACGGAAATCTTACATATTCCACCCGTTATAGGGTGCGCTGTAAGGACGGAAGCCTGAAATGGATCATTGACAGCGGAAAAAAAGCCCAGGACGCAGACGGGAACTGGATGGTCAACAGCCTGTACCTGGATGTGACCCGGTCAGAGGAGGACGCCCAGCGCCTGAGGGAGCAGACCCAGCTGCTGACCAGTATTTACGATACGGTTCCATGCGGCATTATCCGCTTTGTCAGGGACATAGAGGGCAGATACCGTCTTGTTTCCATCAACAGGGCCGTTCTGAATCTGATGGGCTACAAGGATATGGAGGAGGGCTTAAACGACTGGCACGACGGCGTCCTGGGAGCTGTGCTAAAGGAGGACCGCCTGATCCTTCAGGAGGTGTACCGCGGACTCCGGGAGATTGGTGACAGGCAGGACCAGGAATACAGGGTCAGGTGGAAGGACGGAAGCATTCACTGGCTGGAGGGAACCAGCATGGTTGTGGGGGTAACTCCCCAGGGTGAGGATATTTTACAGCGCACAGCTGTGGATATCACCCAGCGCAAGATTCTTCAGGAACAGCTGGAGCGGGAGCAGGAGATGTACCGGGTTTCCATGGAAGTCAGTTCAGCCATCATGTTTGAATACCGGATGGATGAGGATGTGTTTATCAGCTATGAGCCAAAGACAGGACAGGGCGTGCTCCGAAGCGAACTGAGAGATTACTCCAGGACGCTGCTGAAACGGCAGGTGGTGCACCCGGACGATGTGCCCACGGTCATTGACAATATATGCAACGGCCGCTCTGAGGTATTTGAGGTCCGTATGTCCGTTCCCGGCGGTGAGCCGGGTTCCTATATTTGGCACAGGGTCAACAGCAGGCTGATGATGGAGAACGGGAAGCCCAGCCGGGTGGTGGGCGCGCTCCACAATATCCATTCCATGAAAGCAAAACTGTCAGAGAACAGCGAGCGGCTGTATATGAGCCAGTCAGCGCTCCAGGCTATCAATGGTGTGTATGTAAGTATTTTCTATGTGAATCTGCCGGAGGACAGTTATTATGCGGTAAGGCTGCCTGAGGCGCGCAGCGGGGCGGTGCTGCCGAGGAACGGGTGCTACTCCACAGATCTTTGCAGTTATATCCTGTCCGATGTGGACCAGGCGGACAGAAACCGGGTGATGTCCATCTGCGGCCGTGAATGGCTTTTAAGGGAGCTGGCCGGGGGAAACGAACACATTGAGGTGGAGTTCAGGCACTGCCAATCTCCGCTGTGGCTGCGCCTGGAGGTCCACATGGTTGCCGCCAAGGAGGGAAGCCCCAGGACGGCCATTATAGCCCTGCGCAACATCAGCGCTGAGAAACAGCGGGAGCTGGAGTATTACGATGAGGAGAAGAAGGCAAAGCACGCCCTGGAGGAGGCATATGATTCCCTGAACCGGGCCAACCAGGCAAAGTCGGATTTCCTTTCCAGGATGAGCCACGACATCCGCACGCCCATGAACGCAATCATGGGTATGACGGCCATAGCCCAGAGCAACCTTCACAACCGCGATAAGATAGAGGACTGCCTGTCTAAAATCAGTCTCTCAGGCAGCCACCTTCTGGATTTAATCAACAAGGTGCTGGATATGTCAAAAATAGAGTCCGGCAATGTGGGGCTGAGCGAAGATGCCTTCTGCCTGAAGGAATTGGTGGAGGAAGTATCCCTTATCGTCAAACCGGATATGGACAGCAAAGGACAGGAACTGTCCATCCGTTTAAAAGACATAGACCACCATGCAGTATATGGGGACGCGGTCCGGGTCAAACAGATACTCATTAATCTGCTGTCCAACGCCGTGAAGTACACCCCTGACAAGGGGCATATAGCTGTATCCCTGGAAGAGAAGCTTTCCAGTGAAAGCGGGGTGGGATGCTTTGAGTTTGTGGTGGAGGACGACGGAATCGGCATGGCGCCGGAATTCCTGGAAAAGCTGTTCATGCCCTTTGAACGGGCTGAGGACTCCCGGGTCAGCCAGGTCCAGGGAACGGGACTGGGGCTGGCCATAACCAGGAATCTGGTGCAGATGATGAACGGCACCATCCGGGTGGAAAGCCAGCTGAACAAGGGGACCCGGTTCATTGTAACTATTTATCTTAAATTTGCCGGGGAGGAAGATACCGGAGAGCGGTCCCTGAACGGAAATGTCCCAAAGACCCCGGCTCCATTTCCGCCCGGAACATGTGTGCTGCTTGCAGAGGACAATGAGCTGAACCGTGAAATCGTGGTGGAGCTTTTGTCTATGTTCAACATCACGGCCGTATGCGCTGTCAACGGCCGGGAGGCCGTGGAACGGTTTGAAGCAGACCCGCCCGGGACCTACGCCCTTATCCTCATGGATATACAGATGCCGGTTATGGACGGTTACACGGCTGCCAGCGCCATCCGCAGCCTGGGAAAGACCGGCAGGCGTCCGGACGGGACTGGGATTCCCATTATCGCCCTTACGGCAAACGCATTTGCCGACGACGTGTACCGGGCCAAACAGGCGGGAATGGATGAGCATGTGACCAAGCCGCTGGAAATCAGCCGGCTGCTGGAAATCATGCACCGGTACCTGGGCGGTCCTGGGCGGAACCGTACAGAATAAAAGTCCGGATTAAAAGTTTGTTAAAGAATGGGCCATCCCCTTGTGTAATCCCGGTTTATCCAATATAATAGGCCGTAAACAGAATTACATGAGGAGAAGACGGATTCCATGGATGACGAATTCGGCTGCACTGCCCCGAAGCACGGATATTCGATACAATTTACCACATAAGTGGGATGAGGCATGGCTTGCGCACAATTGGGCGCAGGCCGTGTCTTTTTGTTTTTTACCGGCATGCCCATAAAAGGGTGCGCCGTCCATGGATGCTATTCCTGTCCGGACAGAAAGGAAGAAAAATGAAGACCGAAGCGAGAAAAATATTTATCATTAACTGCATGTATTTTACAATCCTGCTGGCGGCAGCCTTTGTACTGCTGAAATACGGGCTGCCCATGGTGGCTCCCTTTGTCACTGCGTTTGTAATCGCCTATCTGTTAAGGCGGCCAATCTGTTTTGCGTCAGGCCGTCTGCCCATGAATCGGAAGATTACAGCTATTCTTATGGTGCTCCTGTTCTACAGCGTGGCGGGGCTGCTGTTTACCCTTCTCTGCGTCAAGATGTTTTCCAACGGGAAAACATTGGTGGCAAGCCTGCCGTCTGTTTACGCCAATTATGCGGAACCTGTGGTTACCGGAATTTTCGGAGGCATTGAACAGTACCTTTTGCGTATGGACCCGTCTCTCCTTGGAACCTTAGAGGAACTGGAGGGACATTTTGTGCAGTCCGCAGGACAGATGGTATCAGGAATCTCCATGGAAGTCATGGGCTGGCTTTCCGGCTTTGCCTCATCCCTTCCTGGTATGTTTATCAATCTGCTGCTCATGGTCATTACCACCTTTTTCATTGCAGCTGATTATGAACTGCTGACCGGATTCTGTCTGCGGCAGCTGGGGGATCGGCCCAAGGAGGTATTTATGGAGATACAGTCCTATGTGGTGGGCACCCTTTTTGTGTGCATCCGCTCCTATGCCCTGATTATGACCATTACCTTTGTGGAACTGTCCATCGGCCTGACGCTTATTGGGGTGGAGAATTCACTGGTTATCGCGTTTCTTATTGCTGTATTTGACATTCTTCCCGTGCTGGGGACAGGGGGCATCATGATTCCGTGGACGGTCATCACTGCCCTTACGGGCAGCCACGGCCTGGCTCTGGGGCTTCTGGTGGTGTATCTGGTCATAACGGTTGTGCGCAATATCATAGAGCCTAAAATTGTAGGGAGCCAGATTGGCCTTCACCCGGTGGTGACGCTGGTGAGCATGTTTGTGGGAGCGCAGCTTTTGGGGGTACTGGGATTGTTCGGATTTCCCATTGGCCTGTCCCTGCTGCGCTATCTGAATGAGACAGGGTCCATCCGGCTGTTTAAGACGGCAGGGGAAGAAACGCAGCAGGTATTCCATAAGGAGCAGATTTAAAGGAACAGATTGAAAGAACCAGAGTTCAGGAAACAGATTTCCTTCCATCACGTATTGCATCCCTGCCGGTATGCTTGGTATAATGGTAGGGATAAGCGGGAGAGGAAGGAATGCAGAAGGTTATGACTGAAAAAGAACGGATGTTGTCGGAAAAGCTTTATATACCAATGGATGAGGCGCTTGCAGCAGACTGTGCCAGGTCCAGGCGGCTGGTCCGTCTGATTAATGGGACCACGGAAGAACAGGCGGAGTACAGGGTGCAGCTTTTTAAGGAACTGTTTGGCAGGACAGGGGAAAATCTATGGGTGGAGCCGCCTTTTCACTGCGACTACGGCTGCCATATTTCTGTAGGTGAAAATTTCTATGCCAATTTTGACTGTATCATTCTGGATGTATGTGATGTGACCATCGGAGATAATGTATTCCTCGCCCCCAGGGTTTGTATCTATACCGCAGGGCATCCCATCGACGCCGGAGTACGCCGCAGGCAGCTGGAGTACGGAAAGAAGGTAGTGATTGGGAATGATGTGTGGGTGGGAGGAAATACCGTCATCAATCCCGGAGTCACCATTGGGGACAATGTGGTCATTGGTTCAGGTTCCGTGGTTACGAAGGACATTCCATCCGGCGTCATTGCGGCCGGGAACCCCTGCCGTGTGCTCCGGCCTATTACAGAGGAGGATACCAGGTACTGGGAGGAGCTTGAAAGAGAATATCGAAGGGACAGAGGAGAGTAAGGAAATGGAACAGGAAGGCCAGAAGCACCAGCGCCGTGTGCGCTACAAGGGAACGCATCCCAAACGTTACGAGGAAAAATATAAGGAGCTCCAGCCGGAAAAGTACCCGGAAACCGTGGCAAAGGTCATCCAGAAGGGAAGCACCCCTGTGGGTATGCATATCCCTATCATGGTAAATGAGATACTGGAGTTTCTTCAGATACAGCCGGGCCAGACTGGCCTGGACGCCACCCTGGGATACGGGGGCCATACCAGCAGGATGCTGGAGCGGCTGGAGTCCAAGGGCCATATCTATGCCCTGGATGTGGATTCCATCGAGATGGAAAAGACCAGGCAGCGGCTTGAACATATGGGCTATGGGTCGGAGATACTCACCATCCGGAAACTGAACTTTGCCAATATAGACCAGATAGCCGGAGAATTCGGGCCGCTGGATTTTGTGCTGGCGGATTTGGGCGTGTCATCCATGCAGATTGATAATCCCTCCAGAGGCTTTTCTTTTAAGAAAGAAGGCCCCCTGGACCTGCGTCTGGACCCTCTTAAGGGAGAGCCTGCATCAGAGCGGCTGAAGGGTCTTACCCAGGAGGAATTAACAGGCATGCTCATGGAGAATTCCGACGAACCCTACGCAGAGGAGATTGCCCGTACGGTTATGGGTGAAATCAAGCGGGGAAGGGAGGTTGCCACCACCACCAGGCTATATGAGATGGTAGACAGGGCGCTGGCGTTCATTCCGGAGGAGGAACGGAAGGAGGCAGTGAAGAAGTCCTGCCAGAGGACATTTCAGGCCCTGCGCATTGATGTAAACAGCGAATTCGAGGTGTTGTATGAATTTCTGGACAAGCTTCCCGGCGTATTAAAGCCGGGAGGAAGGGCAGCCATCCTGACCTTTCACTCCGGTGAGGACAGGATTGTGAAGAAATCATTTAAGGAAATGTACAGGGCAGGCCTTTACAGTCAGATTGCCGGGGATGTGATACGTCCTTCGGCAGAGGAGTGCAGGATGAACAGCCGTGCCCATTCCACGAAAATGCGGTGGGCCATAAAAGCAGAAGACAGAAACAGTTAGGCAGAAACAGTTAGTCAGAGGCAGGGAGGTATCATAATGAAAGCTTTATTTATAGGGGGAACAGGAACCATCAGCACAGCCGTGACAGCGCTGGCCAGGGAGAAAGGCTGGGAGGTTACCCTTCTCAACAGGGGTTCCAAACCCGTGCCGGAGGGGATGGAGTCCATGGTTGCGGACATTCACGACGAGGCAGCAGTGGCCCGTATAATGGAGGGCAGGACATATGATGTGGTGGCCCAGTTCATTGCATATGGGGCGGAGGACGTGCAGCGCGATATACGGCTCTTCCAGGGAAAGACAAGGCAGTATATCTTTATCAGCAGCGCGTCCGCGTACCAGAAACCAGCGGCAGGCTGTCCCATAACAGAGAGCACGCCTTTAATCAACCCTTACTGGGAATATTCACGTAAAAAGATTGATGCGGAGGAGGTGCTTACGGCAGCGTACCGCAAGAACGGATTTCCGGTAACGATTGTGCGCCCCAGCCATACATATGATGGTAAAAAGCCGCCGGTAGCCATCCATGGCCATAAGGGAAACTGGCAGATATTAAAGCGGATACTGGAGGGAAAGCCGGTTATCATACCGGGGGACGGCACCTCCCTGTGGACACTGACCCATTCCGCTGATTTTGCCAGGGGGTATGTGGGCCTGATGGGCAATCCCCATGCCATAGGCAATGCCTACCATATTACCAGCGATGAGTCCATGACATGGAACCAGATTTATGAAACGCTGGCAGAGGCATTGGACAGGCCTCTTAACGCCCTTCATGTGTCATCTGATTTTCTGGCAGAGCACGGAAAGGAATATGATTTTGCAGGCCAGCTCCTGGGGGATAAGGCGTGTACGGTCCTGTTTGACAACACCAAAATCAAGAGGGCTGTGCCTGATTTTGTATGCACCGTATCCATGGCAGAGGGGATTAGAAGCTCGGTCCGCTATATGATGGACCATCCGGAGAGCCAGACACCGGACCCGCAGTTTGATGCGTGGTGCGACCGGATTGCCGGGGCATGGAAGGCTGCGGATGAGGCATTTGGAAAATAAGGATTGGTTGGGATACGGTTGGGTGCATCAGCAGTGAAAGCGGATAAACAGCAGGAGGTCCGGGGCATATGGATGGATGTACATGGTGTCTGTGCAATGAAAAGATGAAGAAATACCACGATGAAGAATGGGGCGTCCCTCTTCATGATGACCACAGGCAGTTTGAGTTTCTCATGATGGAAGTCATGCAGTGCGGGCTGAACTGGAATATGATGATACAGAAACGGGAAATCTTCAGACAGTGCTTTGACGGGTTTGATTACGACAAGATTGCGTCATATGAAGAGGAGGATATTGAACGGATTCTGTCCTGTGAAGGAATGATTAAATCCCGCAGAAAGGTAGAGGCTGTTATCCATAACGCAGGGTGTTTCCAGAAGGTCAGGCAGGAATACGGCTCATTCAGCTTGTACATATGGGGCTTTTCCGGGGGAAAGACCATTCTCTACGCAGGCCATCAAAAGGGAAAAATCCCGGCCCAGAACGCCCTGTCCCAGCAGCTCAGCCAGGATTTGAGGAAACGCGGTTTCAAGTATCTGGGGCCGGTCACGGTTTACTCCCATCTCCAGGCCTGCGGGGTGATTAACGACCATGTGGAAGGATGTTTCCGGTATCATGATTTGATAGAGCATTACCCCACTGTGAAGAAGCGGGATAAGAAGTAGGATGTATCTATAATATTTGTCTGCAACATGGAGATGAAAGGGGTTCCAGGCTGTCCAGGGCTGGGAATCCCTTTTGTCCGTATGGGCTGTTTTCTGCGGTCTCCGTCCGGAACTCCTCTGCTTTCTCCATACGACAGAAAAGCTTTAACTGAAATTAAGAATTACTAAAAGAACAAAGGCCCCATGTGTGCTACCATAGAATCATCAGAGATATCAGGGCGGTTGGGGAACCGGAAGCACCTGATGCAAGGAGGAGACTATTATGAAAATGAGATGGCGTGTGGCAGCGGTCATAGTATGTGTGGCGGCGTTGTCTTACTGTGCGGACAACAGGCCCGACCTGACGCTGGCTGAGAAACCGGTGATTTACCTGTACCCGGAACAGGCCCAGGAGGTCAGTGTCAGGCTGGACTATGATGGGAGGCTTACGGACACGATTCCGGCCTACGGGGATGGATGGAAGGTGACGGCTTGGCCGGATGGAAGACTGGTGAATCATAGCGACGGGAAGGAATATCCCTATTTGTTCTGGGAAGGAGAAGACCGCACAGCGTATGACATGACGAAAGGGTTTGTGGTTTTGGGAAGCGGGACAGAGGCGTTTCTCAGGGAAAAGCTGGAGTTTTTGGGGCTGAAGGAAAAGGAGTATGAAGCATTTATCGAATACTGGCTGCCCAGGATGGAGGGCAATCCTTATAACCTGATTACATTCCAGAAGGAAGCCTATGAGGAGACGGCCGGGCTTCTTATATCGCCAAAGCCGGACAGTATACTGAGGGTATTCATGGTATACACGCCGCTGGAGCAGCCTGTCCCGGCGGAGGAGCCGGAGCTGGCCCCCTTTGAGCGCAGGGGCTTCACCGTGGTGGAGTGGGGAGGAAAGGAGATTTTGGCAGAATGAAAGTAACACCTGTTGTTTACTATAAGAAACCCGGATATCCCACCGGAGCTGACATGAAATCCCGTCCCGAACTGCTAAAAAAAGTGCCGGACAGATGGTCCAGGAACGGTGTGGTGCTGACGGCTCTGGGAATGTCCCTGGCATTGTGCGCATGCGCAGCCCGGGGAGATGCAGAGCCGGGAGGTGTGAAACCTGGAAATACAGAACCGGGAGTTGCGGAGCCGGAAGATACGGGGGCAGGAGGTGCAGGCCAGGACTACGGGGGCAAAACAGAGGACGGAGAAGCTCATAAGGGGTTGGTGGCTCCTGTATTCATCCATGGGGAAGGGACAGGCGCCTATGGCTGTATAGCGGTGACCGCGCCATTTTTCCTGTCAGAGGAGGAGGCCTGTGAAATCATAAAATCCGAGGCGGAAAGCTACAAAGGGATTACATTTTCCCTGACCTCCCCGCCTGTGCTTGAGGATGTAAAACTGCCGGAGAGCCGTCTCTTCAGCGGCAAAACAGAGAAAAAGCAGTCCCTCAGGGACGGTGATTTATGTCTGGACGGAGCGGACGCAGATAATAAGATAGCATTTGAATTCATCTCCCAGGACGATGTGTATGAATGGAGAAAGGAGAACGAGGAAGCCGCGGCCACCTTTACACTCTATGATACAAAGGGCACCGCAGAACAGCTGAGGGAGGAACTGGTTTCCTATGGACCTGACATGGCCCTGGGAATCTTTTATGACCCGTGTAATGATGTGGATATGGAAGGCGCGTATGACGCCATGGCAAAGGCAGAGGAACAGGGGATGACCTTTAACTGGGAAGGAGCCAAGCTGGAACAGGAGGCCAGGGCAAGGGCAAAATCAGAGGAGGAGCTGCGCGCCCAGGTGCGCGATTTTCTGGATTGGCTGAAAGGACAGGGGGTAATCTGATGCATGTGACGCTTCACCTGACCAATGCCTGCAACCTGGCCTGCGGATACTGCTATGAGTGTCACCAGAAGGATTATATGACGGCGGAGACTGCCAAAAAGGCGGCTCTTCTGGCAGCCGGGAAAGGGCAGTCCTCCTGCGGTATTGTATTCTTCGGCGGGGAGCCCCTGCTGTGCAGGGATGTGATTTACCGCACAGCTGCTGCCTGCCGGGACATGGAAAATGCCCTGAATACCAGATTCCATTTTAAGATAACTACAAACGGAACGCTTTTAGACCGTGAATTTCTGGACTATTCCAGAAAAAACCGCATATTAATTGCGCTGTCCCATGATGGAACGAAAAAGGCCCATGATTTTTTCCGAAGGCATAAGGACGGAAGGGGCAGCTATGACCAACTGGAGTCCGTGACCGAAGAACTGCTGGCCGCCCACCCTTACGCGCCGGTTATGATGACGGTATGCCCGGAGACAGTTGGCGAGTATGCCAGAGGGATAAAGGAATTGTGGAATAAAGGTTTCCGGTATTTTATATGCAGCCTGAACTATGCAGGGGCATGGGACAAGGGATCCGTCAGCCAGCTGAAATCCCAGTACAGCGAACTTGCCGAATTTTACTACGAAATGACCTGCAGGGAGGAAAAATTCTATTTCAGTCCTTTCGAGGTCAAGATAGCCAGCTGGATAAAGGGGGATGCCTATTGCCATGAGCGCTGCGAGCTGGGCTTAAAGCAGATTTCCGTGGCTCCGGACGGCGTTCTCTACCCCTGCACACAGTTTGCAGGCCACAGAAGCTATGCCATCGGCACTGTGGATGAGGGTATAGACCAGTCCAAAAGGCAGCGTCTGTATGCGCAGAGCCGGGGAGATAAACCGGAATGTAGCGGCTGCGCGGTAAAACAGCGCTGTAATTGCACCTGCGGGTGCCTGAATTATCAGGTGACAGGAAGCGTCCGACAGGTGGCGCCTATGCTGTGCACCCATGAGCGGTTAATCCTTCCCATTGCGGATAAGCTGGCTGCCCGTCTGTACAGGCAGAGAAACGGAATGTTCATCCAGAAACATTATAACGATATGTTTCCCTTGATTTCCCTGGTGGAGGACAAGACGGGAAAAGGAGGAAAAGAAAAATGAAGACAAGGACAGAGTACACATGTCCTTTGGAACTGACCCATGACATTACCAAGGGAAAATGGAAACCCATCATACTGTGGCAGTTAGGCAAGGGGCCCCATTCCCTGGCAGGTTTAAAACGGGAGATAAAGGGAATCAGCCAGAAAATGCTCATAGAACAGTTAAGGGAGCTCTGTGATTACGGAATGGTGTCAAAGACATCCTATGAGGGATATCCTTTAAAGGTGGAATACGCGCTGACCAGCAGGGGGACTAAGATGCTGGAAGCAGTGGTCATCATGCAGGGAATCGGAATCGAGATGATGATGGAGGACGGAAAAGAAGAATTCCTGCGCAAAAAGGGATTGTTGGATTAAGGGGGTATCAGACACGCCTTACCCCATGGTTACAAAAAAGTGTGTAATTTACAGGGAGCATCTTTCATGTTAGAGTGTGGCTGAGGGAATGGGGACCGGCAGTACGCGCATTTCCAGAGGTAACAGGAAGAAATATGAAGGGAATATGAATGGAATATGAGAGGAGGCATTTTCATGAGGGATGCAGAAACAACCATAGGGAATCTGGCGGATAAACAGACCGTGGCCTTTATAGGGGTGGCGGATGAGGAGGGATTTCCCATTGTCAAGGCCATGCTGGCGCCGCGGAAACGGGAGGGGATAAAGGTGTTCTATTTTACCACCAATACCTCATCCAGACATACAGCGCAGTACCGTGAGAATCCGAAGGCCTGTATCTATTTCTGTGACAGGCGCTTCTTCCGGGGAGCCATGTTAAAGGGAACCATGGAGATACTGGAGGACAGCGCAAGCAAGGAAATGATATGGCGTGAAGGGGATACCATGTATTATCCGGGAGGAGTCACGGACCCGGATTACTGTGTGATGCGTTTTACGGCTGTCTCAGGAAGGTTTTACAGCAATTTTCACTCCGAGGATTTTGAGGTGTAGGCAGAAAATACGTTGTGCCGCCTATACGTCATCCGTCATCGCTGGGGCGATGTCCGTGACTTAAGAAAGGCCTGGTCTCTGTCAGCTTTTACAGGGCAGAGGCCCTTTTTTGATCAAAAGGACCGGAGCCATACGCAGCGGGCCGGCCGGTGAATGCAGGTACGCCAATATGCAAAGGCTGCTTTTATCCTATATTTTATCCGGTATTTTATCCGATATGGGATTCCCATGTGATTTTCGCGTAATGTTTGCTGGTGATTCCCGGGTAATGTTCTCCTTGACAAAACTGGAATATCTGGTTATTATGATATTATCAAAAAGATAATAATTAAAAGATAATAACTGATAAATAATATCTATCCGGTTATAACTGCCTGAGGACAACAGACAATGTCAGCCCCAGGGATTTACGGCAATGCAGCGCAATGCCGGATTACACGGATTACACAGATTTCACAGGGAGGTAAAACACAATGGTATATACATGGGAAGCACTTAAAAAAGCATACATTGCAGGCCAGCATTTTAAATTTTTATTTTTCTGGGGACACACCCCATCGGCAGACGGGCTTATCACGGAAGCATGTCTGAGCCAGTGGTGGAAATGCAGCTTCACGGCAGACGGCACAGTTTATTCCTGCGCAGAGCAGTTTATGATGGCGGAAAAGGCTAGAATGTTCGGTGACAGGGACATGCTGGGGAACATTATGGAGGCCAGGGAGCCAAAAGCCATGAAAGCCTATGGAAGGGCAGTGAAGAATTTTGACAAGGAAACCTGGGATGCCGCCTGCTATGAACTGGTGCGCAAAGGGAATATGGCAAAATTTTCTCAGAATCCGGAGCTGTGGGAGTTTTTAAAATCCACCAGGAAACGGATTCTGGTGGAGGCCAGTCCAAGGGACCGTATCTGGGGAATCGGTATGGGAAAGAACAACCCGGACGCAGAGTGTCCGCTGAAATGGAAGGGCAGCAACCTGCTGGGATTTGCCCTGACAGAGGCCAGGGATTTGCTGCTTGAAAAAGAGGAGGGGATTGACTGATATGGGAGAAAAGAAAGAAAATACTCCCGGTCTGCGGGACAGGAACGGTCTGACAGAAGAGGAGTTTCTGAAAAGCTACAATCCCGGTCATTATGCCCGGCCGTCAGTGGCGGCGGATATGGCCATTTTCACGGTGACGGACCAGGAGGAATCCAATTACAGGAAGCTTCCGGAAAAGAATCTAAGCATTCTCCTGATTCAGAGGGGAGGTCATCCCTATCTGGGATGCTGGGCCCTGCCGGGCGGTTTTGTGAGGCCGGATGAGACAACGGAGCAGGCAGCCAGAAGGGAGCTGAGAGAAGAAACAGGACTGGATTATGGGTATATGGAACAGCTGTACACGTTCAGTGAACCGGGAAGGGATCCCAGAACCTGGGTCATGAGCTGTTCCTATATGGCATTGGTGGACTGCAGCCGGCTTACGATACAGGCCGGTGATGACGCCGACAATGCCAGATGGTTCCGTATTTCCTACAGGCTGACCGATGAACACAGGGATTACAGGCGCAGCCAGGATACCGGGCAGGTGGAGTCAGTGGAACATATACAGCACTATGAACTTAAATTATGGACGGATGATACGGTACTCTGTTCCGGAATTGAGAAGATAACCAGGAAAAACAGACAGGCAGAGACCGTGGAATATAAGATAACGGATAACCGGGGGCTGGCATTTGACCACGCCAGAATCATATCCTGCGCCCTGGAAAGGCTTCGCGGAAAGGTGGAATACACGGGATTGGCCCTGCATCTGATGCCGCAGGAATTTACCCTGACACAGCTGCAGCAGGTATATGAAGTGATTCTGGACAAATGCCTTCTGAAGCCTGCGTTCCGCCGCAAGATAGCTTCTCTGGTGGAGGAAACCGATTCCTTTACGGAACGGGAAGGCCACCGCCCCTCGCGCCTTTACAGGAGGAAATGGGAGGAATTTTAATACATGGACAGAAAAGCAATTGCAAGACAGACATTGGACATTATGGAAAAGGGCTGGTATGAGACAGAGGGAACTGTGGTGCAAATCAGAGCCCGCCAGCAGGAGTCAGTGAAGAACAGCGTGCTTTTTACGCCGGAACAGGGGGAGCGGCTGCTGGAGCAATATGAGACGGTTACTAAAAAGACAGCAAAATATAAGTGCTGTACATGGAATTGTTCCACCGTGGATGCCATTCTTAAGCTGGCAGGAGAGAATCAGTGCAGATGCGCTGTCCTTAATTTTGCCAGCGCCAAGAATCCGGGCGGCGGATTTATAAACGGAGCCATGGCCCAGGAGGAAAGCCTGGCTGCCAGCAGCTGCCTCTATAAGACACTTACTGCCCACGAAACGTATTATAGGATGAACCGGGCATGCAGTACCATGATTTATACAGATCACGCCATATTTTCGCCGGATGTGGTGTTTTTCCGGGACGGAAGGTTCGGCCTGCTTAAGGAACCTGTGGAAGCCTCTGTGCTCACCCTTCCGGCTGTCAATATGGGGCAGGTGATCCTGAAGGGGGAAGACAGGGCTTTAGCAGAGCAGGCCATGAAGCGCCGCATGAAGCTGGCCCTTGCCATCTTTGCCTCCCGGGGCTGCCAAAATCTGATACTGGGCGCCTACGGATGCGGCGTGTTCCGCAATGATCCGGTTAAGGTGGCGGGCTGGTGGAAGGAGCTTTTGGAGCAGTATTTTCCCGGTGACTTTGACACCATTGTATATGCGGTTTTGGATCGCTCCGCCACCCAGGCGTGTTTAAGGGCATTCCGGGATATCTGAAATGTGTGTATGACAGCTGCAGCAGTACCTATTGACTTTTAAAATGAGCCGTAGTATACTTGTCCCAACAATGAAAAGGGGTGCTGGAGTGGAATCCGGCTGAGATGGAATATGTTCTGAACCCTGATACCTGATCTGGATAATGCCAGCGTAGGAAGCCTGCAGAAGATGTGAATTTTGTAAGTTTTATCCCGCCCGGACTATCCGGACGGGATTTTTTATTCCGTATGATTTGAAGAGAAAAGGAGAAATAATATGAACGCAAGCGTAGCAATCCAGTCACTTCCAAAGGCAGCAAATGACGAAGAATTAATCCGTATCGTGGACCAGGTCATCGACTACATCAAGAGTACGGGGTTAAACTATTATGTAGGTCCCTTTGAGACAACCATTGAAGGGGATTATGACCAGCTGATGGATATTGTAAAAGAGTGCCAGCATATTGCGGTCAGGGCAGGGGCGCCCTCAGTGGCTGCATACATTAAGGTTTCTTACCACCCCGAAGGAGATGTGCTTACCATTGAAAAGAAAGTCACCAAGCATCACCAGTAAACTGTGGTCTGTTTCAGCCATTCTCGCCATCCTTATCCTGTGGCAGCTTTCTGTATCCCTTGGTCTGGTGGAGGGATTTATGCTGCCTTCACCGGTCCAGGTGGCAGGGGCGTTTATAAAGGAATTCCCGGCCCTTATGGAGAATGCCAGGATTACACTGGCCGAGGCAGGGATGGGACTTGTTTTGGGAATTGCCACGGGCTTTGGGGCGGCCGTGCTGATGGACCGGTTTGACAAGGCATTTAAGGCATTTTATCCCATCATTGTACTGACCCAGACAGTGCCGGCTGTGGCCATTGCGCCTCTTCTGGTGCTGTGGTTTGGCTATGAAATGACTCCCAAGGTCATACTCATTGTGATTACCACTTTTTTTCCCATAACGGTGGGGCTGCTCACCGGATTCAGGGCAGCGGACCCGGATGCTGTGAACCTGTTAAAGGCCATGGGAGCGGGCCGGTTCCAGATATTTTGCTATATCAAGCTGCCGGGTGCCATGGGCCAGTTCTTTTCCAGTCTCAAGATATCAGCCTCCTATGCAGTGGTGGGAGCTGTGATTTCTGAGTGGCTGGGCGGATTTGGCGGACTGGGCGTATACATGACAAGGGTTAAGAAGGCATTTTCCTTTGACAAGATGTTTGCGGTCATTTTCCTCATATCTGCCATCAGCCTGATTCTGATGTGGGCCGTGGAACTGCTTCAGAAAAAATGCATGCCGTGGGATACCGGTCAGACACATAAATAGGATGTGGAACAGATATCCGGCATTTTATTAAGAGGAGAGAGTAAGATGAAAAATAAATGGGCAAGTATGCTGTTAGCCTCCCTGTGCCTGGGCGTACTTCTCACCGGGTGCGGCAAGGCCCCGGATTCAGGAGAGAATACCGCCCCTGTCCAGGCGGCGAAGCAGGATGTAAGAAAGCTGACATTTGTCCTGGACTGGACGCCCAACACCAACCACACAGGCATCTATGTTGCCCGGGAAAAAGGATATTTTAAGGATGCCGGTCTGGAGGTGGAGATCGTGCAGCCGCCGGAAAACGGGGCAGAGGTGCTGGCTGCTTCCGGAAAGGCTCAGTTTGCGATGTCCTTCCAGGACAGCCTGGCGCCGGCGTTTTCAGGGGATAATCCCCTTCCTGTGACAGCTGTGGCAGGCGTCATACAGCACAATACATCGGGCATTATATCCAGAAGGGGCGAAGGTATGGACCGCCCAAAGGGACTGGAGGGGAAAAAGTATGCCACCTGGGACCTTCCCGTGGAAAAGGCGACCATTAAGGATGTGATGGAAGCAGATGGAGGGGATTTTGATAAGGTGGAACTGATTCCCAGCACCGTAACGGACGAGGTGACGGCGCTGAGGACAAAATCCGTGGATGCCATATGGATTTTTTATGCATGGGCCGGAGTCAAGACAGAGCTGGAAGGTCTGGAGACTGACTACTTTGCGTTTGCGGACTTGGATTCTGTATTTGATTTTTATACGCCGGTTATCATAGCCAACAATACATTCCTCGCAGAGGAGCCGGAGACAGCCAGGGCATTTCTGGACGCTGTCAGCAGGGGATACGAGTTCGCCATAGAACATCCCCAGGAGGCAGGAGAGATCCTGTGCAAGGCAGCTCCGGAGCTGGACCCGGATCTGGTAAAGGCCAGCCAGGAATACCTGGCGGACAAGTACCAGGCGGATGCGCCCCAATGGGGATATATTGACCAGGAGCGCTGGGATGCATATTACGCATGGCTGAATGAAAAAGGGCTTACGGAAACGCCCATTGAGGCGGGAACAGGATGTTCCAATGAATACCTGCCGTAAGGCCGGGGACGGCAGTGCTGTGCCAGGAGGAGAACATGGAGCAACTAAAGGTAGAGGGAATCTCAAAATCCTTTGACGGGGAGCCGGTGCTGGCGGATATATCCATCACCCTGAACAAGGGGGAGCTGGTGTCTCTGCTGGGAATCAGCGGAGGCGGAAAGACCACCCTTTTTAACATTATTGCTGGTCTGTCAAGGCCGGATACAGGGCATGTCCTTCTGGACGGGGAGGACGTAACCGGATGCCCCGGGCGGGTGAGCTATATGCTGCAGAAGGACCTGCTCCTTCCCTACCGGACCATAGAGGACAATGTGGCCCTTCCTCTGATTGTAAAAGGAATGAAGAAGAGGGAGGCACGGGAGGCTGTCTTTCCCTATTTCCGGCAGTTCGGCCTGGAGGGCACCCAGAAAAAGTATCCGGCCCAGCTGTCCGGGGGCATGCGCCAGAGGGCGGCTCTGCTTCGGACGTATCTGTTTTCCGGCAGCGTGGCCCTGTTGGACGAGCCATTTTCCGCACTGGATATGCTGACTAAGAAATCCGTCCATGACTGGTATCTGAAGGTGATGGACGAAATCCATCTGTCCACTCTGTTTATTACCCACGACATTGACGAGGCCATATTGCTGTCCGACCGGATTTACCTGCTGACAGGCAGGCCCGGAAGGATAACGGAGGAACTTATCATAAAAGAGACAAAACCCAGGGACAGGGATTTCGGCCTTACGGAAGAATTTCTGGAATATAAGAGGCATATACTGAGACATCTTGAAACCACCGTCTGAAAAACGAGGAGCCATGATAATGGTTCCTTATTTTATTATCTTTTTATATCCGGCATTTTACGATAAGGTTGACGGGGACAGGTAAAGAATATTATAATTAATATATTTCAATGAAAAGCTGCGTGCGGAAAAGAGGTACTTGTATGAGTACGAATAGAAGCAGTGAAGAGACAAGCATATACATCATAGACAGGGATTACAGGCTGGTGCATTTCAACCACGCCCTTAAGCGGAGGTTTAAGGATGTGCGCTGCGGTGACGTCTGTTATGAGAAGCTGTGCGGAGAGGACCGGCCCTGCCAGGGCTGTCCGCTGAATCAGGATTCGGACGGGGCTGTCATGTTTTATAATAAAGCGATCCAGCAGTGGGTGGAGGTAAGTTCCGGGAACATGGACTGGCCGGGCCTGGGGCCCTGCCGGGTGATTCTGGTGCGGGAAATCAACGAGGGCAACAAGAATCTCTTTTACAATCTTACCAGTATTTCTGCCTATGACGAATTGTTTGAGTTGAATTTTACCAGGGATTCTTATAAGATACTGTACCATCAGGAAGGAAAGTATGTGATTCCTGCGCCGGAGGGAACCTTAAGCTCCATGGTGCAGGAGGTATCGGAACATATGATTCATCCGGAGGACGCCCGGCGTTTTTTGGAATTCTGGGAGCCGGGACGCATTGCATCGTGCCTGTGGGACCAGCACGGAAGCCATATCCTTAAAGGTGAGTTCCGCAAACGGAAGGTGGATGGAACCTGGTGCTGGGTGGTGCAGATTGTGGTGCCCATTTTAAGCGGCGCTAAGGACGAGGACATCGTCATGTGTTTTATCCAGGACATTGACGAACAGAAACGCAGGGAAGAATCACTGGCCCTGGGCAATAAGGAGACAGAGAAGGGGACAGATCCCATCACCGGGCTTTGCAGGAGGCCGGTGTTTTTCAGGCAGTCGGACGCCTTTTTGAAACACGTAAACAATCCTGAAGATTACTGCCTTATGGCCATTGATATTGAGCATTTCAAGCTTTTTAATGACTGGTACGGACAGGAGGCAGGAGACCGCCTTCTGGCTATGATAGGGGAGCTTTTGAATAAGACACAGTCGGAGGAGGGAGGCCTTGCCGGATATATGGGAGGGGACGATTTCGTCATACTTCTTCCTGATACGCCTGCTGTCCTGCGAAAGCTCCAGGAGGAGATAACCAGGTACATGAAGGAGCAGGGCGGTACGGCGGGATTTCTTCCGGCCTTTGGCATCTATGGCATTGACGGCGGGGGCCTTGCTGTCAGCAACATGTACGACATGGCAGTCATAGCCCTGTCATCTGTGAAGGGCAATTACGCCCAGAGGGTCAGCCGGTATGACAGCCGCATGAAGCAGAAGCTGGAGGAGGACCACAGGCTTCTCTCTGAAATACAGCGGGCCCTGGAACATGGTGAGATTACCTTCTATGCCCAGCCCAAGTGCAACATGAGGACAGGAAAGATTGTGGGGCTGGAATCGCTGGTGCGCTGGAATCATCCCGAGCGTGGCCTCATAGCTCCCGGCGTGTTTATCCCACTATTGGAGAACAACGGTCTGGTGACAAAGCTGGACCTGTATGTCTGGGAGGAAGTCTGTAAAAATGTAAGAAAATGGATAGACAGCGGCCGAAAGCCGGTTCCCATCTCGGTCAACGTGTCCAGGATTGACATTTATACCCTGAATGTGACCCATGTGTTCCAGGAACTCATCAGCCGTTACAGCCTGGATCCCAGGCTCATAGAGATTGAAATTACGGAGAGCGCCTATGTGGAGGAGTACAAGGTTATAACAGCCGTGGTGGAGGAACTGCGTTCCGCGGGCTTTACCGTGCTGATGGATGATTTTGGCAGCGGTTACTCCTCCCTTAACATGCTGAAGGATGTGAATGTGGATGTCCTGAAAATTGATATGAAATTTCTGGACATGGATCACGAAAGCGTGGATAAGGGCCTGGGAATCCTGGAGGCAATCACCCGCATGGCCAATATTGTGGGCATCCGGATGATTGCGGAGGGAGTGGAGAGTAAGGAGCAGATGGAGCTGCTTCAGGACATGGGCTGCACCTATGGACAGGGATATTATTTCTACCATCCCATGCCCATTGAGGTTTTCGAGCAGATCCTGTCAGATGAGGCCAACATTGACTTCAGGGGAATCAAGGCGCGCCAGATTGAGCGGATCCGCCTTCAGGAGCTGATGAGCGGGGACATGGTAAGCGATGCCATGATGAACAACATACTGGGCGCCGTTGCATTTTACGACTTATACGATGGAAGGCTGGAACTGCTCCGGGTTAATGAGCAGTACTGTTCCGTCACCCGGACCACAGGCATGGACCTGGAGGAAGTGCGAAAAACCATTCTGGACACCATATTTGAAGATGACCGGGACCAGGTGATGGAAATATTCAGCCGGGCCAGGCAGAATCCCATCAAGGGAGCGGAGGGGGACCTGCGCAGCAGGCGGGGGGACGGCACCTCCATGTGGATGCATCTGAGGGTATTCTTCCTCAGGGAGCAGGACGGCCACTGGCTTTACTACGGGGCCATAAGCGATATATCCCAGCAAAAGCAAAGGGAACAGCAGCTGGAAGCCTCCCAGCGCGCCCTGTCATCCGCAGTACATATATCAGAAAAGGATGAGTCCTTTATGACGCTGACCGAGGAGAACCGCAGGGCCGCAGCCGCCATCTTTGCCCAGATGACCCCAGGCGGCATGATAGGAGGCTACTGCGAGGAAGGATTTCCTCTGTATTTTGCCAACCATGAGATGGTAAAGCTGCTGGGCTATGAAACCTTTGAGGAGCTGTCGGAGGCAATCCGGGGAAAGGTGGTCAATACCATCCATCCTGATGACCGGCAGCGGGTGGCGGCAGACATAGGCCCGCGATATTACACCGGCCTGGAATACACCACCACCTACCGCATGCCCAAGAAAGACGGCACCTGGTTCTGGACCCTGGATAAGGGCCGTGTTATCGAGGCGGAGGACGGCCGTCTGGCCATCATCAGTGCATGCACGGACATCTCCGAGAGCATGGAAGCCCAGCGCCTGTTAAGGGAGCGCAACAGCGCCCTGGTCAGGGAGAATGCGGAGTTAAACATTCTCAACAATGATATGCCCGGCGGCTATCACCGCTGCGCCAGGACAAAGGACTTTGACTTCACTTATATCAGCCGCCGTTTCCTTGAGATATCCGGTTACAGCCGGCAGCAGATAAAGGACCTGTTTGACAACAAATTCATCAACATGATACATCCCCAGGACCGCGGCAGAGTTACCGGCGAGGTAGACTGCCTGACCGGCCGGGACAGCTGCGGCATCATGGTTTACCGCATGTTAAGCCCGCGGGGCTACATCTGGATTGTGGACCAGACCAACTACCTGATCTACGAAAACAGGGAATACCTTCAGGGAGTTGTCACCGAACTTTCGGAGCTTCAAAAAATCGTGGATTCAATCCAGCCAATCAAACTGCAGTGACGCAAAAGACGGACCATCAGCCGTGTGCCGGCGGTCCGTCTTTTTCCATGCCCTCCCCCTAAACCATGGTTGGTAATGAATTTCTTTACCAATGTTGTATTCACACCCCCAGTCCGTTATAATGGTTAATGAACTTTAACGAAAGGAAGTAAGGAAATGAGACAACACCATGTAATAATTGATAGGGACAAGTGCGTCGGATGCTCCAGGTGCGCCAGCGTGTGCGTGGCCCATAATATTGTGATAAAAAATAAAAAGGCGGAGACAGTATTAGATGACTGCCTGATGTGCGGGCAATGCAGCGCGGTCTGTCCAAAAAAGGCCATTCTGGTCAGCGGTTACCACACTGACCAGAAAGAGAAACAGGGGGATATCCGTCTGAATCCACGGGAAGTGCTGGAGGTAATCCGATTCCGCAGAAGCATCCGTCGTTTTAAGCAGGAGCCTGTACCAAACGAAGTAATTGACCAGATATTAGAGGCAGGCACTCTGACCCATACGGCCAAAAACATGCAGGACGTATCCTTCACCGTGCTGGATAAGGAAAAGAACCGCATAGAGCAGATGGCGGTCAGCGTGTTCAAAAAAATAAAGCCCATAGCGGATCTGTTAAGCCCTATGGCCAGAAACATGAAAATAGACGACCACTTTTTCTTTTTCAACGCCCCTGTTGTCATCATCATAACGGCAAAGGACAAAACAAACGGCATCCTGGCTGCCCAGAACATGGAATATATAGCAGAAGCCAATGGACTGGGCGTGTTATACAGCGGATTTTTCACAATGGCCGCCAACGCCTCGCATAAAATCAGGAAAGCAATCAAAGTGCCCAAAGGAAAGCGCGCGGCAATGACTCTGGTACTGGGGTATCCGGACATAAAGTTCCTCCGTTCCCCACAGCGAAAAAAAGCGGAAGCCACATACATGTAATCACCTGCATGTGACACCCATACACAATCACAGGGAGACAAAATGGAAAGAGAATGTGAAAAGAGACTGAAAAAAATCGTAGAAGGATTTCAGGAATGCCGCAATGCCTTTACAGCTATTGGGGATGAGACAAGGCAGCTCATACTGCTGGTGCTGTTAGAAAGCGATTTATCGGGAATCCGTGTAGGTGAAATTGCCCAAAAGGCCCACCTCACAAGACCTTCCGTATCCCATCACCTGCAAATACTTAAGGAGTCCGGCATTGTTGCCATGCGCAGGGAGGGAACAAAGAACTATTACTATTTAAGCGCGGACGAAACCCAATGGAAAGAGATAGCCGGTTTAACCGGCCTTATCTACAAGAGCATACAGCATATCAGCTCACAGCCATAAAAAGCAGAAGGAGACAATTGCCATGATTCTATATTTTTCAGGAACAGGAAACAGTGAATACGCTGCCAGGAGAATCAGCACAGAGACAAAGGACAAACTCATGAATCTGGGAGAGAGAATACGCAGCCGCGACTTTTCGGGCATACATTCAGACACCCCCTGGGTAGTAGCCGCTCCCACCTATGCGTGGAGAATCCCCCGCGTCCTGGAGGAATGGCTGAAAAACACAGAATTAGGGGGAAACAAAAACATTTACTTTGTAATGACCTGCGGCGGAAACATCGGAAACGCAGGCAGATACCTGAAAAAGCTGGCCCGGTCAAAAGGTCTGGACTACAGGGGCTGCGCCCAGATTGTCATGCCAGAAAACTACATTGCCATGTTCACAACCCCCACCCGGGAAGAAGCGGCCGGGATAATCCTTAAGTCCCACAGCGCAATAGACAAAGCCGCCCTCAAAATCAAGCAAAACGAGCCATTCCCCCAGCTCCCCATAACACGAAAAGACAAAATCAACAGCAGCATAGTAAACATCCTCTTTTACCCAATGTTCGTCCACGCCAAAAAGTTCCAGGCAACCAATGCCTGCACATCCTGCGGCAAATGCGCCGTCATCTGCCCCCTAAACAACATCCATCTGAAAAACGGAACCCCGGTCTGGGGAAAAAACTGCACCCACTGCATGGCCTGCATCAACCGCTGTCCAACCCAAGCCATCGAATACGGAAAACACACCCAAACCCTCCCCCGCTACACCTGCCCCAAAAGCATATAATAAAAAAATAAACCAAGTCCTATTTAACTCCCCCCATAAGCGTGGAAGCGCCAGCGGACGTGAGAAAGACTAAGCTGGAAAAGGTGTGGGGGACGGGCGGGGAGCTTTGGCGAATTTTACCGAGGGATTACAGTCTCTTAGCCAGGAGAGGGGGCGGAGCAGGAGGGTGAGGGAGGGCGTACAGCGCCCGGACGAAAGCGCATATGGAGCAGAACTCATCAAGAGTTCTGCGGAATTTGCGCGATCCCTCCTGCGCAGCCCCCTCTCCTGGCTAAGAGACTGTTCCCGAGGGAACCATGAGCCAAAGCTCCCCGCCCGTCCCCCGCGCCTTTTCCCGACATCCATCCCCCGTCCGCGTCCCATTTCCACCTTACAAATCCAACTTCAAATCCCCATCCTTTATCCACCCCATCCTGCGCAGTACCTCCCCAAACACAAAGGTCAGCACAGCAGGAAGCAGGAAGCACACCAGAAGGATGCCCATCCACATACTGGTTCCGCCGCCCATGGCCGTATATACGCCGATGGGGCCTACCAGCCCGCAGGTACCCATGCCGGACCCGGCGGGAATGTTTTCCAGGCGGAAGACCATGGTGGCTATGGGGCCGGTAATCATGGATGCCAGTGTGGGAGGTATCCAGATACGGGGATTGAGTACAATATTGCCCATCTGCAGCATACTGGTGCCCAGGCCCTGGGCCATCAGTCCTCCGATTTTATTTTCGCGGTAGCTCATAACGGCAAATCCAATCATCTGGGCGCAGCAGCCGGCTGTGGCAGCGCCTCCGGCCAGTCCGTCCAGGGACAGGGCAATGCAGATAGCAGCGCTGCTGATGGGAAGGGTCAGGGCAATGCCGATAAGGGCTGACACCAGGATCCCCATGATGAAGGGCTGCATTTCCGTGGCTGTCTTTACCAGATTTCCGAACCAGTTCATGAACCCGGCCACGCCTGGTCCCACGAACTGGGCCACCAGCACACCGGAGATAATGGTGATGCCGGGCGTTACGATGATATCAAGGCGTGTTTCCTTGGATACAATCTTGCCAAGTTCAGCCGCCACAATGGTGGCGACCAGGGCGCCCACAGGACCTCCCAGGGCATTGCCCGCGATGCCCACCGTGGCAGCGGAAAACAGAACAAGCTGAGGCGCCTTTAAGGCGTGGGCAATGGCGATGCCCAGGGCTGCGCCGGTAGCGCTTTTGGCATAGTCGGCAATGACATTGAAAATTTCAATCTGGAACTGCTGGCCCAGGGTACCGAAGATGGTGCCGATGAGAAGGGAAGCAAACAGGCCGAAGGCCATGGCTCCCAGGGCGTCAATCAGATAGGTCTGCACCGTGATGTTTACATTTTTCCGTTTCAGGAATTCTTTCACACTTGATTTTGCCATACTCATATTCTCCCTTTATGGGGCTGAGGAATGTATCGGAATTTATACGATCCGGAGCCTTTATTTTGTTAGGGATTTTATCACATATTCATAAAAATGCAAGGTTTTTGACTAAAATCGCATTTTTTGTTAAAATATTAACAGATTGCAAAATAATACTGTGTGGGATATAATGGTATGAACAGGGGATATTAACCTGGAAATGAGGTGGACGTTATCGAATTCCAGATTTTATATACACTGCAGGAACTTCACACGCCTTTGGTAGACGGGCTTATGGTGTTCATTACCTCTCTGGGCGACCACGGATGGTTCTGGATCCTTATGGGTGTCCTGCTTTTTTCATTTCCCAGGACCAGGATATTAGGCGGATGTATGCTTATATCCATAGCAGCCGGATTTCTCCTGGGCAATGTAATGCTTAAAAATATAGCGGCCAGGCAGCGCCCCTGCTGGCTGGATCCTTCCGTGGAACTGCTGGTCCCTGTCCCAAAGGATTTCTCCTTTCCTTCGGGGCATTCCCTGGTGAGCTTTGAGGGAGCGGTCTGCATCTTCCTTTTTAACAGGAAATGGGGGATTCCGGCCCTGATGCTGGCGGTGCTTACCGCGTTTTCCAGGCTGTATCTCTTTGTACATTTTCCAACGGATGTGCTGGCGGGAATCGTCATGGGAACCGTAATCGCGTGGTCCGTTGTGAGAACAGCGAAAAGGCAGATGGAAAAAACGGACCGGATGTCAGGGAGACCATGACATGGCGGCAGGCCGGACAACGGATATGACTATAGAATGACAGAATGAAAGACAGGTGGAAGTTATGTTGGAACGCGCTCCGGGAATTTTTGAAGTGGAGCTTCACAGCAATCAGAAAAGCATTGATGAGATTAAGATATTCCTCATTCCGGGGAAGGATGGGGAGAGAAGCCTGATGGTGGACGCGGGCTTTCGCAGCAGGACGTGCCTGCACGTCATGGAAGAGGCGCTGGGAAAACTGGGAATCACCTATGACAGGCTGGATATATTCCTGACCCACAAGCATCATGACCACTGCGGTCTGGCCAGCGAGTATGCGGCCAGAGGCGCGAGGCTGTTCATGAATCCCCAGGAAGACAGGCATTGCTATGACTGTCTGTACTATAACCACAGCCATGGCTCCACGGAGGACCAGCCCCAGGTGCTGCAAAGCGTCGGGGTGACAGAGGATGGGACGCCGGAGATATGGAACATGTTTATGGAAGTAAACCAAAGGATCCGGGAGAACAGGGGATGGGAATTCGAGATTCCGGGATATCCCTATACGCCGGTCAGTGAGGGCCGGATTCTGAGCTATGGGGATTATGACCTGGAGACAGTGGGGCTTAAGGGACATACCTACGGGCAGATGGGGCTGTACGACCGGAACCATAAGATACTTTTTTGCGCGGACCAGGTCATTGACGGCATTGTGCCCATTGTGGGTACCACCTATCCGGACGAGCATCTGCTTAAGGGGTATTTTGACTCCCTGGAAAAGCTGAAGCACCAGTATGGGGACTGCCTGATTCTTCCGGCTCACAAGGAACCCATCCGGGATGTGAAGCGGGTGGTGGACCGGATTGTCTTCGCCTATCTGGATAAGACGGATTTGATCAAGCATATCCTGGACCACGGCCACCACAGGATGACCACCAAGGAGGTGGCGTGTCTGGCTTACGGTATAGACCATGTGCCCAGGGACCAGTCTGAGTTCATCAAGCTTAAGATGGTCATAAGCAAGACCTTTTCCTGTCTGGAATACCTGTATGATGAGGATTTTGCCATCCGTACCCTGGAGAACGGGACCTATTACTGGGAAGCGCCGTAATAAGCCGCGGAGGAAGATGTCAAAAAAGTGCTTGCATATCTTCA